>Ga0172381_10000252_pt1 | contig 65560 bp, 87 predicted proteins | sample Leawel6488metaG_FD_119754 | JGI IMG/M metagenome (GOLD analysis project Ga0172381, IMG submission 119754) | Leachate microbial communities from a municipal landfill in Southern Ontario, Canada - Leachate well 64-88 metaG | ecosystem: Engineered > Solid waste > Landfill > Unclassified | place... | reverse complement strand
GATAATTCAAAAAAGGTCTTAGATATTATCAGACAATATGCAACGATAAAGGGGTAGAAATGAAACCTGCAAGCGAAGACATAAAAGATATTTTTATTGAAAGTAGTAATGAAGTTGGAGAATATGCGGCGGCATCAGGCTGGTCAATTCATATCGGAGGACTTGCTTCTTCTCCTGATACTTGCATATCAATAACTGATTCGCCTGGCCTTCCTCCGAACCCAAATTTTTCAGATGATATTGCTTCGTTTCAAGTTCTTGTTCGCGGGGCCAGAGGGAAGTACCTTGATACATGGGCGAAGGCAAAAGAAATACAGAATCTTTTAAATGGTTATCGTGGTAGTTTAAGTACTACTCGTTATATTTCTATTTTTTGTCAAGGCGATGTAGGTTTCGTTTACTGGGACGATAACAGAAGGCCGATTTTTTCTGTTAACTTTAATGCAGAGAGAACGGAATAACTACTAATTATTTAATAGAAGGAGGTAAACATGGCAAGCGAAGCTTTTAGTGGACATGGAACTAAATTAAAGAGGGTAGTAGGTGTGTCAAGCGATTCGAGTTCTGCTCAATATTCTCTTATCGGAGAACTGATTGACATTACCGGCCCGAACATGACGAAGGAAACGATTGATGTTACAAATAAAGATTCTGTCAATCGTTTCAGGGAATTTTTAAGTGGTCTTCGTGACGGTGGAGAAATTACGGTTACTTGTAATTTTGTAAAGGACGCCTTCCTTCATGTCAAACAGTCCTACATGATGGATATTTTAGAAACATGGATTATTGTTCTACCTGATACGGATAACACGGAAATTTCCTTTAGTGGGACTGTTACTTCTCTTGGAATGTCAAATCCGTTGACGGATAAGGTGTCGGCTGATTTCACTATTAAAATTTCCGGCGAAATAACTATTACTGGTGATTCTTCTGGCATTTAACTTTTAATCGTTAAGGATATTCCTTAACCAAAAGGAGGAAATTAAAAATGAAAGTACTATCAAGAGAAGATATTCTTTCGGCTGACGATGTAAAACTGGAAAAGGTAGAAGTTCCTGAATGGGGCGGTGTCGTTTTTGTTCGCCCGTTGACTGGGGTAGAACGAGACGAATTTGATATTAAAATTTATGAGGCAAGCCAGAATAAAACGGCAAGAAATGTTCGCGGTCTTCTTGTTTGCTTGGGGTGTGTTGGTGAGGACGGGAAGAGGTTATTTACAGAAGAACATATTTCTGTTCTCGGCAGTAAAAACGCGGCCCCGCTTGATCGGATAGCAGATAAAATCAGGGCGATAAGTGGTCTTAATGAAACAGGAGAACAGTCAAATTTAAAGGAAGGCCAGAGCGAAGATTCTACTTCCGGTTAGCTTTGGCCTTGGGTAAAACTGTTAGAGAACTGCTACGGGACTTAGATAGTAAAGAAATTTCTGAATGGCAGGAATTTGAAAAGTTAGAACCGTTCGGAGCAGTTGTTAATGACTTTTATCAATCAAGATTGCTTGCCTTCGTGTATAATTCTATGCGGGGCAAGCACTCCTTGACGATGCCTTTTCGCAACTTAATGCTTTCTGATTATGAGTATTTTATTGGCGAGAAGAAATCGAAAAAACCGGAAGCAATAAAAGATTTTTTTGTTTCAATGGGCGCTAAAAAAGTCAAGAAAAAACGCAAGAAGAAAAGGAATAAAAAATGAATATTGGCGAACTTGTAGCGCAAATAAAAGTTGATACTGGAAATTTAATTTCCGGTCTTGATAAAGCCACCAGAGAAATTGAAAATTCAAGTAAGAAAATTGGTTCTTCTGTTGGCAAAATTGAATCCGGTTTTGCTTCCCTTGCTAAAACAGTAAAGGTAGCAGTTGCCGGGTTTATTGCTTTTCAGGCATACGCTTTATCAAGAAGAGCAATTTCCGGCATGGTGAATTTTGTAAAAGAATCAACCTTACTTTCTTCTCGCTTTGCAACTCTTGGCGTAGTAATGACCAGCGTTGGAAAAAATGTAAACGTATCAAGGACACAACTTGATGCCTATACGAAGTCATTAGAGAAAACAGGTATCAGTCAAATTTCGGCGCGGCAATCAATCATAAGAATGATGCAGGCGAATTTTGATTTGAGCAAGTCTTCTCAGCTTGCAAGAATAGCCCAAGACGCGGCGGTTATTGGTAATATAAATTCTTCCCAAGCGTTTGAGCAAATGATTTATGGTATCCAAACGGCGCAAATAGAAGTACTAAAAACAATCGGCTTGAATGTTAACTTTGAACGGTCTTATGCCAAGCTTGCAAAGCAATTAGGGAAGACGCAGAACGAGCTATCAGAAGCAGAAAAAATGCAAGCGCGTATGAATGTTGTTATGGAAGCAGGAGCAAATATCGCGGGTACTTATGAAGCAGCTATGCAAACGACCGGAAAAAGAGCTAACACTCTGTCGCGATATATTGAGAACTTGTTTGTGTCTTTAGGAAAAGCCTTCGACCCTGCTTATGGAAAAATAATTGATACAATAACAGAGTCGATTAAAAATATACATGAAATGGTAAAAAAAGAAGGTGTCAGGAAGGCAATAACCGATGTTGGAATGGCGTTTGCTACGGTAGCAACTGCGTTGATTAATTCTGCCGAAGCAATGGCCGGTTGGTTGGCAAAATTTTCTGAAGTATATACTCATATAAAAGAAAATAAAATTTTAATTCCTTTAGGTCTTGCTCCAGAAACAGAGACTTTTCGTTTTGAGAAAGCGTTAAAAGAAAAGCAGATGGAATTAGAATCTCTTGAAAGGAAGGGCTTTGTTTACGGAGTACAAGTAAAGCCAAAGACGCGCGAGGACTATGCACAGATAAAGAAAATTAAAGAAGAAATTGAAACATATAAAATGTTGATTGAGACATCGAAAAAATCTGCTGAGTCTACACAATCAGACTGGGCGGCGATGAATGATGAAATTACGGCAGCACAAAAACAGAAAGAAGCAGATTCTAAAAAAACAATTCAAATGGAGTACTTGACTGAAAAGGAAATTACCAAGCAACAAGAAGAAGCACAAAAGGAACGCGAAAAAATTGACATTGAAATTCTCGAACTAAAAACCCAAATGGGATTGCAGCTTATAGAGGAAGCAAAGGAACGGGAAGAAGGTTTGCTCGGTCTTGAAAAACGTCGTTTAGAAGCAGTAGCACAACTGAATGAACGAGAACGCGAAATAAAACTTAGACTGATGGAACAGGAAAAAGAATGGGCTGAAGAACGAAAGGATGGCCTGATAGAGATAGAAAAACGGCGGCTTGACGCGATAGCTGCATTAAGAAATAAAGAGCAAGAAGCTTTTATACGAATGATAAATAATCAGAACAAGAATACCAAAGAAATTTTTGATACTATGAAGAACGCGATGTCAGGATGGGCGGCAGACTTTGGTTCTGAACTTAATGACCTTGTATGGTCTTCTGATTTTTCATTCTCGCAAATTGGAGAAAACTTTGCCAAAATGATTACGCAGATGGCAATCCAAATAAAGGTAGTAGAACCACTTATTAAGGGGCTTTTCGGAACTAATGATAAGGATACCGGAGTAGTCGGTTCTCTACTTCAAGCAATGGGATTGGGGACGGTAGGTGGAAATAATGCTACTATGTCAACCGCTACCGGCGTTTCTCAATATAACATTGGTCTTGGAACAATGGCCCCGGAATATATGGTAGCGCATGGGGCTGTTCTTAATGGAAGAAGAATGACTGCTTTTGCTAAAGGTGGAGTTCTACGCCGCCCCACTTTTTTAGGAGGCGGCGACCCGATACTTGCCGGTGAAAAGGGCGACGAAGGAGTTCTTCCTCTCAAAAGAACTGCGGCTGGTGACTTGGGTGTTATCGCACAAGGCATCGGCCCAAGAGTAAATGTAAACGTTATAAATAATGCTGGAGCAAACGTTTCGGTCGGCGAAACGAGACAAACAAATAACGGCGTAGAAATAGATGTTCTTATAGACAAAGCAGTTGCGAAGCAAATGGCAAAAAGAGGTTCAGGTACAAATAAAATGTTAAGACAGAATTTTGGAGCGCAAGAAAGGCTGGTGTCAAGATGACAGTTCCAGTTTGGCCTACTTCCCTACCACAGAATTTAATTTATGAGGGACAGGAAGAACAGTTTGCGGATATGACAGAAAGAAGTTCTATGGAATACGGGCCTGATAAAGTAAGGAAAAGAACTTCTTCTGCTGTAAGGCAAGTGGGTGGTTATATTGTCGTTACAAGAACACAATTAAACGCATTAAAAGATTTTTTTAATACTGAACTACTCGGTGGTTCTTTACGCTTTGAATGGATAGACCCAACAAGCGATGAGGAATCTTCTTCTTCTTATTACGTCGAAATGCGTTTTACTGCTCCTCCTGCGGCAAGAGCAGAAGGGCCATTGTTTCGAGTACAGTTATCATTGGAGATTCTACCATGACAGTACTATCTTTAAATTTTAGACAGGCAGCATACGCGCAAGAGACTGAGAAAGTTCTAATTGCGCTTGTTACTATTACGCATGACGACCTTGCTTCTGATATATTATTATCGTCAGACCCTACGCAAAGGCTTACTGCTTATACAACCGATTCTGAAATAGTTTACGGAACTACTTCTAACGGTGACGATTATATTTTTCTACCTATGCGGATACGTTTGCCAGACGATACGGACGATGGCCCTGGAGAAATGCAGATTGAAATTGATAACGTTCACAAAACGTATATTGAAACGATTAGAGAACTTACTTCTCCTGCTATCTTTTCGGTAGACTTGGTGCTATCGGACGATCTTGATACTATCGAAGCATCGTGGCCTGACTTCGTTCTATCGAACATAAACTATAATTCAGCCGTGATTACTGGTTCTCTTAAACTTGAAACGCTTGAACGTGAACCTTTTCCAAGAGGTCACTTTACACCTTCTTACTTTCCGGGGCTTTTCTAATGGTTTGGACTGATACTTATATTGGAATCCCGTTCAAGAAGAACGGGAATGATCGCTTAGGAATTGACTGTTGGCGATTGGTCGTTCTCGTTTATAAGGAAGTACTTGGAATTTCACTTCCTTTATTTGATGGTATATACGTTGAAAAGACAGAGAACTCTTTGCTTTCTGTTACAAAACTTATGAAGTCAGAAAAGGAGAAGTGGACGCCGATAAAAAGACCTGAAAAATTTGCCCTTGTTCTTCTAAGAACTGGGCGAATGCTTTATCATTGTGGCGTTGCTGTTAGTAATAGAACAATGCTCCATGTTGACGTAGGTTTCTTTTCTGTAATTGAAAGTTTTGATAATATTATATGGAAGAACAAAGTGGAAGGATTTTATCGCTATGCAAAAAAATAGAGAAATAATAGTCAGTCCTTCGGTTATAAAAAAAGCAAAGGTAGTACTTGTTCCGCAAGGTATGACCGTAAAGGAAATAGTTGACTTCTGCTATCGAGACGTTCCAGTATATTTACATGATTATGATATGGTAGTAGAAGTTGACGGTATGGTATTAAGGCGGCTTTCATGGAACAAAGTACCTCCCGCTGATTCTCATGTTATGATTCATGTAGCACTTCACGGCGGCGACGGTAAGAATCCTTTAAGAACGATTCTTACGCTTGTTGCCGTAGTTGCTTCTGCTTATTATGGTGGGGCGCTGGGCGCGGCGGTTGGGGAGGCGTTTTCGCTTAGTGCTAATGCTACGATGGCTGTAACAGGGCTTATTACTTCTGCACTTATGACGGCATCGACCCTTCTTATTAATGCGCTCGTACCGATGAGAACAAGTGGACTTAATGCTCCAGAAGCAAACAAAACATCACAAGCCTATTCTATAACCGGCGCGAGAAATCAGGAGTCGCCGTTTGGCGTAATTCCAGTTATTCTCGGAAGGCATAGGGTCTATCCGCTGTTTGGCACAAAGCCTTATACAGAAATAGTCGGGCAGGAGGAGTTCTTACGACTACTATTTGTTTTTGGTTATGGACGATTATTAATTGAAGATAGAAAAATAGGAGAAACAAACCTTACAGCGTTTGAGGATTATGAGATAGAATCAAAAGAAGGAGTCGTGTCTGATACTGATATAACGCTGATTCCAAGAACTGTTTATCAGGATTCGGTAGGTGTGTTATTGACTGCTACGGGCGGTGCGATAGTAAGAACGGCGCGAGCAGGGGCAAATGAATTATCTCTTGATATATCATTTCCAAGAGGTCTTGGCGATTCAACAAGTGGTACATTGCAACATAAAGTAGTAAACGTTAAGGTAGAATATCGCGACCACGACGATTCTTCTGGTGCAGGGTGGACAGAAGTATATCGAGATAAGACAATTTACGTTTCAGGTACTTCTATTACTTTGCCGCAAACAGCGGATACATACAGTATATATGTTGATATAGATTCTGAATCTCCTACTATTTCCTATGATGATGGCGTTGCAGCGAAGGCAGGTAAATATCGTGTGGTAGAAGTAGTAATTGATTCTTCTCTTAGCATTGAAAGTATAACAAAACTTAACCCTACCGGAGTAACAGGTTTTGATACTGTTAGTTGGGGCGCTACTGGAACTTCAATCAGTATAAGTAATGGTACAATTTTATATGAGGATGCAAACGCCTTCTATGTAAGGAGAAAACGTTATTCTGCTCTTCGATTCGGCATTCGATGGACGGTTGATTCTACAAAACGTTATGACGTAGCATTAACAAGAATTACTACTGATTCTAATTCAACGTTTATTGTGGATGAAGTTTATTGGACAAGTTTAAAGTCTATTATAAATGTTCATCCTGTTGACTTTCCTTCTCCTATTGCTATGGATGCTTTGCGGATACGGGCTTCCGAACAGCTACAAGGTTTAATTGATACTTACAATGTTATTGCTACTTCTTACGCTCCGATATGGGAGTCCGGTGGATGGACGACTGAAGAATCTCCTACTCAAAACCCTGCTGCTTTATTTCGTTTTGTTCTTATGCACCCAGCGAACCCAAGACCGAAAACTTCTTCTCAAATAGATAATGATACTCTTGGAGAATGGTATGATTACTGCGTAGAAAATGGTTTTGAGTTTAATATGATTCGTGATTTTAGAACTTCGGTTTGGGATACTTTATGCGATATTGCTTCTTCTGGTCGGGCAGCACCGACAATCGTTGACGGGAAGTGGAGCGTTATATACGATTATGAAGGTAAAGAAATTTCGCAGCATATCACGCCCAGAAATTCATGGGGTTTTTCTTCGGAGAAGGCTCTTTACTATCGACCGCATGGTTTTAGAATTTCATTTGTAAATGAGGACAATGACTTTCTACCTGATGAACGTATCGTTTATGACGACGGTTATACTTCTGCTAATGCTACTGACTTTGAATCTGTTTCCTTTCCTCCCGGAATAACAAACCCTGATCTTGTATGGAAGCATGGCCGCTATAACATAGCACAAGCGCGGTTACGTCCCGAAGTATATTCTTTATATATGGACTTTGAACACCTTGTTTGTAGAAGAGGTTCTTTAGTTCGCGTTTCGCATGATGTTCCACGGTGGGGTAGTGGTTGGGGTAGGGTGAAAAAATTAATTACTACTTATCAGGAGGACTTAGAATCAGGAGCAGTTGATAAAGAAGAAATAAGAATAAGCGATGGAGGAAGTAGTTATTCCTTTGTTGATTTTGGTGTTGCTGATGTTCTGACAGATCATATTGATAGATATGTTAGGATCACAGATAGCAGTTCAAATGCGAAGTCGGGGATTATTGTTGACGTTAAAGAAAGTAGTAGTGGTTGGGCTGAGACGACTGGCGCAGAAATAAACAGCGGAACTCTTACTTCTGGACTGCTCTACAAGGTCACAGCCGAAGACAAAACGAGCGTTTTCCCTACCGACAAGGCAGGGCAGAGCGTTACAATAGATGGGGCTGTTGCGACAGAGGGCATATCAATCGAGAATGACACAAATATAGTTCCAGGCACCGGTAATTTCACAATTCGCAAAAAAATATCACTCCAGGATTGGGACGAAGCCATTGCCTCATATCTGTTTTCAGAAAGGTCTTCAGCGGGTGCAGGGATTTATACTGGATTTGTCTGCTGGAAGCGATCTACCTATGATATACGGTTCGTATTGTACCGCAATGACGCGGGAATCTCAGTAACAACTTCAGCTCTTGATATCGCGAATAATGAAGAATTTGATCTTATAGTAGCTGTGGAACGAGAAACAGAATCTTCCGATGGAATGATCAGTATATATGTAAACAAAACTCTTGCGGGATCACAGGTTATTACTGCTGCCAGTCCAGTGTCGATTGAACCGTCTAGCAACTTATATAATGGGTCTTTACTTCAATTAGTCACGTCAAACATAACATCCAGATTAGATGTCTTCTACAACCGCGCCCTCACTTCCGACCAAGTCGCCGCACTGCCGGATGACGATGTGGACGAGGCGGATCAGTGGGGGAGTCAGACGCCGATCTATGAGAGTGATTTTAGCGTGGGAGTTGATGGGTGGAGTGGGAATGCAGCAGGCGCGACTTTAACGGGGAACACAGACGGAATAAACGGCAGCGACGATTGGCTAAAGGTTGAAAGGACGGGAGCAACAGGTCGTCTTGATATAAGTAAGACGGCAGTACTTGCCGCAGGGAAAAACAACGGAGTAACGCTAACAATCTATAACGATGCTGCTAGCGTTATCCAGTATTTTCAGGTGCGCACTGGCGCCACTGGAGATGGAATCGGAGAAGGTCTGTATGGGAACATGAGTAAAGCCTTGGCTGTGCCTCCGGGCACGGAAGTAACGGGAATTAAACTTCCGTTTACTGCACAGGAAATGGAAACGGCTCTTTACATTTTTCCCTGTGATGCTAATGGAGTACCGTGGACAGTCATAGCAACCGGCACAATTTATTATGTCAAAGCGGTAAATACTTATCAAATCGGCGCTACCGGCTGCTGGACGCCTAAAACGATCCGACTAGATAAATGGTGGGATGCCTCTACCAATAATCTTGATGCCGCCTACCCCGCAGCGGGCTCAACGGCAAATGTTGACCTGTACTTCACAAGCGAAGGCACAGAAACGTGTGACGCTTCAAATAAAGTTGAGCAAGTTCTTACTCCTTCTGCTACTGGCGTTTTCGTTGAGTGGCAAGAAGAAGATTCAGGCTTTAATCCGAATGATCCTGATAACTTTACGTATGAAGTACTTATAGACCTTGACGACCCGAACAGAATTACCGGCCTTGTTCTTGATGAAGAAGTTTTAATGGAAGAAGGAGAAATTTATGCTTGTCGTTTTAGAAGGGCCGACACTAATAACACAAGTCAGGTTCTATCTATTGTGACTTCTCCAGGCACGACAAATCAGCTAACATTAGCAGCACAAGTTCCGCAGGATTCAGGGCCAGAAGTAGGGGACTTAGCTATGTTCGGCGAAGCAGATAGGGAAACAGTAGAATGTCTTGTGAAGTCAATAGAAAGGCAAAATGGTTTTGTAGCAAAACTTACTCTTGTTGATCTTGCAGAAGAAATATATAATGCAGATCAAGGTACGATACCGGATTTCGAGACGAATATTGTTTCTCCTCTTGATATTACAAGGGTAAAACCAAATGCTCCTTCTGTTGAAAATATAGAATCAGGCACGCTTGCACTTGATGTTAAACCGTTCGGTATTACTTCGAGAATTTTTGTTTATATTAAACCCCCTTCAAGTAATTTAAGAATTGCTACTTATCGTGCGAGATACCGCATAACGGAAAATGTTGAATGGGTGGTAGTAGAGGCCCCCGCTGAAAATAACCTGATAATTATTTCAGACGTAGAAGACGGCGAATCATACGATATACAGCTACAAGCAATTTCTATCTATGGTATGGCCTCTGATTGGTCAGATACTACGGTTGAAACAGTAACCGGACAGCAAGACCCACCAGAAGACGTAACGAATTTCTCCTGTAATGTAATCGGTTCTAACGTTCATCTTCAATGGGATGCGGTTACAGATATAGACTTGTCGCATTATAGAATAAGATGGTCGGAGAAAACGGTTGGGGCGGCTTGGAATGAATCTGTTGACGTAATATTAAAAGTTGGAAAACCAGCTACGTCAGTAGAAGTACCGCTTATGATTGGTTCTTATTTAATAAAGGCGATTGACTTCTCTGGAAACGAATCCGAAACTGCTGCCGTTGCGCCTACAAGCGTTTCGCAAATTCTTGGTTTGAATTACGTAGAAGAAATAGCGCAACCTGATTCATCCGTTTGGTCTGGCGTAGCAGACAATGTAGAATACGACGCGGGCCTTGGCGGGTTAAGGCTTTCCGTCAATCCTGTTACGGATGAAATTTATGAAGAAGGAACTTATATTTTAAGTGATATTGTCGATCTTGGAAGCGTATTTCAAGTTAGGGTTTACGCGACTTTATCAGTAGCAGGAACAGATTTATATTCTGATCTATACGATATTCCGAACTTATATGAAGTAACGAATTTATATGCTTCTGTTGATAGCTTATATTCAGTTGACTTTGAAATAAGAACTACTAATGATGAACCTGGGTTGGATAGTTCTTCTGCTGCTGATAGTTCTTCGGGTATTACAACTTGGAGTGATTGGAAGCCGTTCCTGATGGGAGACTATACTGGCCGCGCTTTTCAATGCAGGCTTAGATTAAAAGGAACTGCTCCTGGCATTACTCCGATTGTATATTCAGTTAATGTTATTCTTGATATGCCGGACAGGGTAGTAGGCTTCAATTCTACTGTTGATTCGTCCGGTTCACGAATTACTTTTTCTCCTGCTTTTTATGTAACGCCAGAAATTGGAATTGCAGTTGTTGACGGACAGGAAGGAGATAAATATACTATATCGAATCTTGATTCTACTGGCTTTGATATAGCCTTTACTAATGGTGGTTCTTCGGTATCAAGAGAAATTACCGGAGTTGCTAAAGCTTACGGTTCAATAGAATAGGAGGAAGCAATGAGTCAAGTAACTAATTATAACGTCCCTTCTTCTCCACTTACAATGGCAGGCTTAAAGTCTGCATTGGAAAGCATTTTCGACGCGATTGGTGATGCGAATAGAGGATCAACTGCTCCCGACAATCCGTTTGAAGGAATGTTTTGGTGGGATTCAAGTGGAAGTCCTGATGAAATTTTAAAACGATATACAGTCACTTCTGGATGGGTAGAAATATGTACTATCAATACTGACGATGGTACGATAAACTTCTACCAAGACGGGAATTTGTTTGGTGACATTGTTACTTATGATGCCGCAGACTTTGTTCAGGAAGGTGCTGTTTATCCGAATTTCTTAGGCATAAACGATGGTACTTATGATGTAGCAATTCCTACTAATGGTATGGGTGCTTCGCCAAAGTTTATGACAGGTAATTCTTCTACTATTATTTGGATGTATATGAACGCAGCGCCTCCGGGGTGGAAAGTACTTGCTACTGGAGCAGATACAGTTCTTGGTGTTTCAGGTGGTACGGAAGATTATAATGTCAATGGTGGTACGGCGGCAGGGACGTGGACGCAGGAAGGACACGCATTAACAGCAGCAGAATTAGCATTGCATAAGCATTTAGTTGTAAGAGACATTGGTGGTGATTCAGCGTTGACTGATGCCAGACCACTTGCTACGTCACGATCAACTTCTTCTTTTGGTGATTATACATTTCAAGGAAGAGATACTACAGCAGAACCAAATATCGCCTTGTCTTCTTCTGGTGTCGGTCTTGCCGGTGACGCGCATAGTCATGGTGCTACATGGCGACCGTCTGCTTCTATTGGAAAACTTTATCAATTAGATACTGCTTAATAATACTTAACCATAAGGAGAATTAAAAATGAAGAAGAAATGTATTTGTAAGAATTGTGAGGATTGCCGATTGTTCAGGGCGCATGAAGTAGAGATAGTAGAAAACGGGCATCCTACTGGTGTCAAGCAGATGCGAACCGATTGCATGATACAAGTAATCGCAAATTCGCAGCACTACTTTATGAGTTGCATTGACGGAATGCAAGAAGCAACAAATGAAGCAAGGAATCGGGCGATAGAAAATAAAAGCGAAGTACTTAACATGGGAAAAGAATTTTCTAAAATGGCCCGCGCTCTTATGTTTTCTGTTAACCAAATTAACAATATGACAAAAATAATTAAAGAATTGGAAGGAGGAGAAAATGCTATCAACAAGTTATCGTGTATTGAAGTTAAAGAAGGTGACTGATTTTATTGTGAATGAGAAGAAAGAGATTGAGTTCCATCGTCCTATTTTTAATAAGGTGACAGGAAATGTACTTCAATCAAGGGTTGATATTGTAAATAAAAGTGCTATCGAAGCAAGGAGAGCTGAGTTGGTAGAAGAATTAAAAGATATAGACGCTTTCCTTGCTGATTATGGGGTGAAGGAGGCATTGCTAAAGCCGGTTGAAGAACCGATAGAAGAAATAATAAAGGAATTATAGTTATGAATCACTTCGACGAATTTCTAAAATTCTGGCCTGTTATTATTTGGCTTCTGCCGGTAGTAGCTATGATTGCAATTTCCTTTTATCGAATCGGAGAAAATGCAAGTAGCATAAAGGATATGAAGCGGTACTTATTCCGAGACGATGGAACTCTTATTTACGTTCCTGCTGCTTCTGCTAAAGCGCAGCACGATCAAATCTACTGTAAATTAAGAGGGGTAGAAGAATCCATGAAAAGATTTATAACAGATGAAGAACATGAAACGTTTTGCAAGATTGCTTCTTTTGAAATGAAGGAGAATTTCAGAATTACGTTTGATTTATTTCAAGATGTTCTCCTTAAAAAAATGGACGACTTGCAAAAACCACTATTGGAAAAGATTAATCAGCATACGGAAGAAATAATTGAACTGAAAAAAATTTTAAAGGCAAATAATGGACGACCTGATTTAATGCTATAGGTAGTAATTATGAAAACTGCTACATTATTTAGAATGCCGTCAAGCGTACAAGGAACAATAGGAGTATTAACTACTCCTGGCTTTTCTTGTAGAACTATTGAGCTGCCGTGGAAGCAGAATGAACCAAACATTTCTTGCATCCCGACTGGCGAATATGAAGTAGAAATGAGAAAGTCACCAAGGTTCGGATGGGTTTACTGGGTGAAGGAAGTTCCAAGAAGAAGTTGGATTCTCACTCATTATGGTAATGTTGCTGGTGATGTTTCGGCTGGATTCAAAACGCATTCTCTTGGTTGTATTATTTTAGGAAAAATAAGAGGAAGGCTTTATGGACAAGAAGCAGTTCTTGTATCAAGAAGTACCCTTAACGCTTTCATTAAGTATATGGCCGGGGAGCAGTTTAAATTAATCATTGAAAATATTTAATTGAAAGGAGTAACGATGCAAATTCTAAATTCATTCTTACTATTTCTACTTGTTCTTGTTCAGGGTTTTGATATGTACTCAACGATTATAATTCTTAAAAAAGGAGGAAGAGAATTAAATCCCATTATGAACTTCTTGACGGAGCATTTCGGGATTGTACCTTCTGTTTTTTTAAGCCACTTCTGGTTTGTTATTTGCGGTACGATAGCACTTAGCCTGTTTGCTACTTCTCTTATTCTAACAATCGCTTTAATTGTTCTACTTGTTTTGAATGTTATCATTGCCGTCAATAACAAAAAAGTACTTAGAATTTATAAGTAGGAGGTAGATATGGATGCAATTATAAGTTTTTTTACAAGCGGGGCTTCAACAGGCATCGCTGGTATTTTGTCCGGTCTTTTGGGAAGTGTCATTACGTTCTTTACGAATTATAAAATGAAGAAGTTGGATGCTGAAATAAAGGCGCAGGAGAGAATCCATGATCGTGCTATGCGCGATCTTGATTTGAAGGAGATTCAAGCAGAAGCAGACGCAAAGATTCAAATTGCAAGAGAACAAACGGCGGGTGTGATTGCTCAACTTGATGCCGCAGCATATAAGGCATCGCAGGAGAAGGCTGATACTGCTTTATTTTATCAAGATTACATGAAGTACCTTGTCGATATTGCAAAAGGGAAGAAGTGGTATTCTTTTCTGGCAGGGTTTACTGTCTACTTGATTACTTTAGGCTTTGCTTTTATTGATATGATAAAGGGAAGTGCGCGTCCGTTCTTGACTTACTATACAATGGGGCTTGCTACCTATATCACGGTGATTGCCTATGATATATCAAGCAGGGCTGGTGTTGAGATAAGCGGAGAACAGGCATTTCAAATTCTTCTTCTCGCAGTTCATACTGTTTTATATTTGGCCGTTACTTCCTTCTCATGGTGGTTTTGTGATAGGAATGTTTCAAAATTCGTAGCAGCAAAGTTAGGATGGGGAGAACAAAAATAATAATAGGGAGGATTTAATCCTCCCTATGTTTTAGAAAGCAATACTCGCTCCAACAAAAAGTCCAGAAAGTTCTTCATATTCAACTCTATTCCAGTAACCGTTAATAGTGGGGTCTAACCAATGGGCCTCAGTTTTCATTCGTATAGTAAGAAGTCTATATCCCGCGAAAAGATTTACTTCCATTGAACTGCCTTTGTTAAGAACAAGATTTACCCCGATGCTGCCTCCGATTGCTTCTCGTAAAGTCATTTTATAAATATCGAATTTTTTGATACCATATATCTGTGAGTACTTCTCGTTTAGGTGCAAATATATTTTGTCATACATTCCGTCATTGTGTTCATGCCACTTGTCTGCTTCACTTCCATTTGGATAGTAGTAGCCAAGTTCAATAAAGAATGAGAACCCATTTACTATTTCTTTTTTTATTCCTACGCCACCACCTAAGAGAAGAAGATCACCAAAAGGCTGCGATACTAATTTCATTTCTCCAATGTCAGCGGAACCCCATAAATACCATAACGAATCAGAAGGAGCAATACTTATTTTTATTCCGTCAGAAGCAGCAAAGTTCTCACTTTCAGGTAGTGTCCTGTTATATTGAACTCCGAGTTCTACACCTTCCGATTCTGGAATATAAGCTAACAATAAAAAAAGTGCTTCGATTAAAACAATGATTACTAAAATATCTCTTTTTGTTTTTTCACGCATTGTTCTTCTCCTTTCTTATTTGCGTTACTGCCCCAGCGGATTGCAAGTTCTAAAGTATTGATTCTTGCTCTTAGATAATTAATGTCTTCTACTTTTTTATACAAGTCGCATAAGATAAAGAATAAAATTAAAGGTTGAATGATAAAGAAGAAAATAATAATTAGAATCTTTACTTCTTTTAAAATTTCTTTTTTAAGGTTATTCATTTTCTTCCTTTCCTTTTTTTTATAATACTATTGCCAAGGAGCAGTACAGTTTCTTTTTCACAAAGCAATCTTTTAGCAATATGCTTTAAATAAACAAGCTTGCCGGTATCCTCAATTTCTTCTGTTTGATAATATATTGCTTCATCTGCAAAAATTGGACTTATAAAAGTGAAGGCAATTTCTACTAATAAACAGCCCGGATACATAGAAGCAACTTGACCGGCAAATAGACTTGAAACGAGAAGACCGGGGGCAATGCGTTCGCTGTTGCTTTTGTGTATTGGATTAGTATCTTTTGACAGTACACAAAAAGTATTAATATCGTCTTGCGTTATTGTTATTAATTGAGCGTATCGTTTTCTTTCAGATTCCATTTTTATTCCTCCTTTGTTTTTGATTCTCATGTTTACTCCTCCTTTATTTTTGATTTTTTGTTTTTATTTTCTACCAAAAATACTTTATCTCCTTCTTTTAAATTTTCATCATGGGTAACGATTAGAAATTGAAGGTCTAATTCTTTAGATAATGTATTTACCATACTTGCTGCAACTTTAGAAAGTTCTCCAAGGTTTTTAAATGGTTCATCAAAGAATAAGATCGGTCTTGTGTTCTTCCTGAATATTATTTTTCTGGCAAAGGCGATTATATCTGTTATGCCGCCGCCGAGTTCTTCCTCTACGTCCTCATAGATTTTATTGCCTTCCTTAATTTGTGATTCCCATAATACATTGTTTTCCGTTTCCTTATAGTTTAAGACGTACTCAAACGGCCTGTCATATACGGTTTGGATTGCCATTGTTATTAGTGGTTCTATTTGGTGCTTTACCTTCTTTTTAATGGTATCTGATATTTTCTTAAAAATTTCTCTTGCCTTTATAAGCGAAAGGAGTACTTGTTTTTCTTTTCCTCTTTTTTTCTTGTCGTTTATTAGACTGGTAGTAAGTGAATTAAATTCTCGTTCAAGTGACCGGATTTCAATTTCGATTTCTGATAAGTCCATTAGAACTCCTCCAGAAGATTTTCTACTTCTTTAACCGCTGCGTTTCTAAGATTGATTATTTTCTTTAGTTTTTTCTGAATTGATTCTTCTGTCTTTTCGTCGATGTCAAGTTCTTCAATTTCCTTTTCAAGTTTACTTAATTCGTTTAATTGGTTTTTTTGTTTTACCCGAAGTGAAAGTAGTTGTTCTTTTATATCATTTAGTCTATTCATTTTGCCCCCTTTATTTCTTCAATTATTTTAATGACACCTTCTTCAATTTTATGTTTGTTTTTAAGAAGTATTTTTTCTAAAATGAATACAGCATCTATTTCTAAAATATTGTCATTCCTAATCATGTCAATAAATTCTTCTGCTATCTTTTTTATTTTATTGTCTTGTTCTGCTTGTTGTCTATCCCAATGTTTATTGTCATGTTTTATTTTCTTTTCTTCTATTGTGTTCTTTGTCGAATCATAAACAATAAACCTTGGGGCGTGTTTCTTTTCAATTATACTTCTTCTGATTAAAGGCCCAGTATTTATGCAATACCTTCCTTCTTGTTCTCTTACGAAGTACTTGTGAACGTCTCCACAAAGAATTAAATCAAAAGAATTATGTTTGCTCAAAAAATCTTCTGCTTTTGTAAAGTGGTGTCCGGGCCATAACGGCGCGTCAGATATGGGCGCATGGCAGATAAGGATATTTTTTCCTTGATCGTTCTTTTTTACTATTGGAATTTCTTCTCCCCAGCCGGAACCGTAAATTTTATCTAATCCGCATCGTTTATATTTTTCTTTTTTGTCATTATAAAGAAGGTGACCGTAACCGAAACGAGATAAAAAATAAGCAGAAGAAGCTTTGCCCGTTCTGAAATAGCTATCGTGTTGACCTGCTACAAAATAAAATTCTTGTTTGAACTTCCTGAGTATTTCTGTCATTTCAAAAAGTGCTTCAAAGTCTCGCGGCTTGTCAAATAAATCTCCGGCCTGGAGAACTGGCAGACCTTGATTAAATATATTGAAAAGTTTTGATACACCTACGCTTAACATATTTTCTTTTCTACTTCTTGTTTGTGACGATGAAAAGTGAACGTCAGATAGTAGTACATATTTCATATTGTTCTCCTTATCTTTTGTTTGTTCTTGATTGGTGAGAAGCAATACTCGCAGGTATCGCCCAGTTCTGAAATATATTTTTCCTTTACTTTCTTAATCTTTTTTGTTGTTTCCTTCATTTCTATTTTTAAATCAGAAAGTCTTGATACCATATCAAGAAGGTCTGAGTACTTTTCATATTCAGCATTTATCATTATTATTTTGTGTTCATATTTTTCTAATACTTCTATTTGTTTTTTGGTTTTATTTATCCTTATTTTAAGACTGTCAACGTCTGTTTTTGCCTGTTTATACCGCTGTAGAATCGCTTGTGTTGAACTTATTTGTTTTTCATATCTCTTTATCCTATCCAGTATAAAACGCATTCGTGGAAGGTCTTTAAAACGGTTTAAGTCTTTTCTTTTTTTGTTAATTTCTTCTGCTAAAAAAGATATTCTTTTTCTACTATCTGATATTTTTTTGTTTGCTGTTTTTATCCATACGGTTACTACGTCAAGTTTTGTTTGTGAATTTATTTCTCTTGTCAGGTTTGATGTTTTGTGAATATCAAAAGGATTTGACGACTGGAAGGAGAAGTTGTTTTCGTCAAGAGCAATAAATTCTTTTATCTCGTTTGGGATTTTTGTTCCGAACTTTCGATATACTTCTCCGTTTAAATTATATGTCAGTCCTTTCTTTGTGTTTGCCATTTCAATAAAGCCGTCGTCGAATATAAGCTTACAAGAAGAAGTTTTATTTTTGGCAAAGTCAGAATGATACTTCTTATCATACCCGCCGGGCCGATTAAATGTTACCTTCTTGACAGCACGAATGATAGCAGACTTTCCGGCCATACTTAAACCATGAATAACGTTTACTCCTTTATGCAGTTTTATTCTTGCTTTCCGATATGACTGGAAATTCTTTAGTCTTATTTCTTTTAATTTCATTTACCCTCTCCCACCATTGAATTAATTTCTTTTTTTGTTCTTCAGACAAGGCCGGTTCTTTACTTTGAATATCGTCTACTATAATCATTTTATTCCTCTATTGTAATGTCATGTTTAATTCGATATTGAAGTTCTCTGTCGGCGGCAATACATAAGGCTCTTGAAAAGATATTGTCTTCTGTAAAAGATTCAGATACCCATTTTAAATATTTGTTTGGTACTTCCGTAATTCGTTTCCCTTTATGTACTTTTCCTACCGGCCAGTATTTTTCGTATTTCTCAATTTGTTTTTCTTGTTCTTCAAGTGCTGTTCTGGTATTCCATTTCGTCATTTCCTTCTCCTTCTTATTTTTCGTTTTGGTTTTATATCGAAAACTCCTCTTCTTTTTATTTTTTTACTTTCCGGTTTAAGTACTTTTTTGAGTTGTTGATTCTCCAGAATATTGTCAATTATACAAATTCTTACGGTAGTGCCATCCTCTAACTTGACCCAGTTATCTTGACGTAGAAGGCCCGGACAAATATCAGTAGGAGGTTGAAATTCTACGCCTTCAATCTCATTAATTTCTCTTATTAGTTTTTTTAGTGCTGGTCTTATTTTTTCGTAATCCATTTTTTCTTCTCCTGATAGTTCTTTTCTTTATGGGATTTGTCGAATAGTTTTCAGCCGCATAAAGATACATGAGAACGGCGTCTGCTTCGTTGTCGTCTTCTATCTTGCCTGTTTTCATTCTATGGCAAGCCTGATCAATCATATCTTTTTTGCTTGCCTTGCCGTGACCACAAGCCCACTTCTTCAAGGTTCCAGAATGAACAGTAGTTAATTCTATATTGTTTAGTGCTGCGGCGGTTTTTACTTCTGTCACGAATCCAAGACAGGATTCGGTAGCAAAGCCGCCCCGGTGATGCGCTTGTTCATAGACAATTAAATCAGGAGAAGTAAGTCTAATTATTTCTGCTAACCAAGAACGAAAGTTTAAGAACTTCAATCCGGGTGAATCGCCCCGTTTTGCTGCAAAGTTTTGAACGCCAGAAAGTCCTTCTGTCGCCCAACCTGTTTTTGTTCCAGTATCAAGAGCAAGTATTTTCATCATTTTCTCCTTTAATTATTTTTTGCCATTATACTTTTAACAATCTTGTACTTCATTTCTTTAGGTAATGATGCGAAGTCATATTCAACGTAGTCCTTAAAGCATCTTGCCTTGATACAGCATCCGTCATTAATCGGCACGATGCCAGCGAGCGCACAAGAAGCAATTCCTTTTTTATTAAAAGAAAGTCCGGGGCATCGGTCTTTCTTCTCAATACCATAAAATTTCATACCGATAGCACAAGTAATACTTAAACAGCAAAAACCACAACGGCAACATTCAAACGGAAATATTCTTCTCTTTGTTGACATTGGTTGACTCCTTCATTTTCTTTTTTAGTTTTTCTACCTTATAAAACGCCCGTATTTTTTGAATTTCAGCGCGAACGTTTTTTGCTTTGCTTCTTATTCTTTGCATCTTTTTTCTTACTCGTTTCCCTGCCGTGACGTTACCATATTTCATTCGCATCGCGTCAAGCTTTGAATCTTCAGCGATTAGAATTATTTCGTCAAGGACTTCTTCAAGTTCTTTTTTCATGTTTAACTCCTTATAAAGTATCGCCATTGATCGAAGTTTTCCTCAAGGAAGGAACGAAAGTTATATCTTAAAAAGACCTTGATAAGATTTTTTTCTTCTACTTTGTTGCGCCTTACTATCAAGGTCTTTTGAAATTTTTCATGCGGAATTTTTACAAGTGAGTAGAACTTTTTTATTTCTCCGCAATTATCTTTTTCAATAAAGCGATCATATAATTTGCCAGAAGTAATTTCTTTCCTTATTAGCTTAAGTGCTTTTGACGTTTTAACCTTGGGGTCTGAAAAACCTTCTACTCCTTTAATATTGTCGCCAGCGCATCCGCCGATTGCCTTTGCCAGCGCCCATTGGTTCGGTTTGATATTATATTCTTTTTCAAAGTCTTCCTGTCTAAAAAATTTCTTTCTTGACAAGTGATACATTTCAGCACGATCAAGTAATTGGTAGAGGTCATTATCAGAAGAAATAAAAATTGCTTTTATCTTATCGACAAAGTATGCAATTATATCGTCTGCCTCAAAACCTTCTACGCAAAAATTATTTCTAAATCCAATTTCTTGAAGTATATATTTTTGTAGCAAGTCCTTTTGTTTAAGCATTGAATAGTATTGCTTTTCATCTTCAGGTTTTAAAAACTTATGCCTTCCTTCTTTGTAAATTGGATACTCTTTTTTTCTTACACTAACCGGAGAGTCCCAACAAAAAATCATTTTAGAAGTATTAAAGATTTTTGAAAAGGAAAGTATCTGTTTAAAAAAACCATATATGATGCCTGTTTGAAGACCATTGTTAGAGAATGAACCGAAACGGTACATGGCCGCGTAGCAGATCGCCGGGCAATCAATTAGAAGGTGTTTCATTAGAACCTCCGTTTCCTTGATTCTACCTCTTTTTCAAAAGCCTTTTCTACCTTGTTCCATTTTTTTGCCGTCTCACTTACAAGTAATGATTCAAGGTTTTTATCCTCAATATATTTTGTCACTTCGTTTTTTGTTTGAAATTCTTTCCCATTGAATTTTATTTTTTGACTACCATATAAATAATCGAGACAGGAAGAAATATCGTCAAGACCGTAATCAAAAAGGATTGTAAATTGCGCGGTTCTAAAAGGCTTTGCTACCTTGCTCCTGTCAACAAGTGCTTCGGACTTTATCCCATATACGCGCTTTTCTTTAAGCTTTATTTTATCAAGCTTTTCAAGTTCTCGAATCCAAATAACCTGATGCGTGTAGAAGTCAAGTGCCTTTCCGCCTGCTCTATATTGCTTCCTTCCAAACAGAACACCTATCTTGTCGCGTATTTGAGAAATGATACACAAGGTAGCATCGGCCCCGTTATTATCCATTATGCTGCATACGTTCGGGAAGAACTTGCTACTTGCATATTTTTGCAATGCCATGTCATAGTCGCCTTTAATCTCAACGTCGTCTTTTACGCTTTTCAGGAAGGCTTCCATGCTCTTTGCGGATTTAAAAGAATCCCATGAGTCGATAATGTAGAGAAGTGATTGTCCTTTCTTTAGTGTATTTACTTTTCGGAAAAACCTTCTACACATCGCCTCAAAATGGGGGCTGCGTTCCCAGTCAACTGCATTGTAGAACTCTTGCCCGTACATTTTTTCTACTGGAAAATCCATGACACCTTCGCCCTTGTCGAAGCAGATAATTGGTTCTTTTACTTTTGGAAAAATTTTTGATTTACTGTTTTGTATATTTTTGAAAAACCAAAATGCTTCTTCAAGAGCAAGTAGTGTTTTGCCGGACGACTTATCGCCAACAATATTATGGATTCTTCCTCTGGCCCACCCGCCATCGGGCAGGCCAGACAGGGCAAGGTTCAGACAAGTACTACCAGTACCGATAAATTCAACGCGAGGATTTTCTATTTCTTTTTTTGTCTCCTCTACATATTCATCGGCAATTTTTTTATACTTGCTGCGCCTTTTTATTTTCATTACTTCTTGCTCCTTTTCGCCGGTTGATATTTCTTGTTTGTTTTGATTTTCTTTTTGGCTACCTTTGCCTGATTCTTTTTCTTAATAACTTTCTTTTCATTCGTCGCTTTCGGTTCTTCCTTTGCAAGTAATTTGTTAATGGTTGAACTGATACTGTCAAGCGATTTGATAATGTTTTTTAGTCCAGAAATAATTTCTTTGTTCATTTTCTTCTCCTTTTAATTTTTCGTTTAGGTTTTTTGAAAAGATTTAAAACTCGCTCTCTTAATTCTTTTAGTGAATCAAGCTTGATTCTTTGTGGCGATAAAAAATCACTTTTGAAGGTAGTATTAAAAATCGTAATACCCCCGGGGCAAAAAGATAAAACAGCGATTGCCTTTGCTGTTTTATTAAACAGGTCTGCAACAAGACCTTCTTTGTCTCCTTTTGCCCTGCCGTGAATAAGACGGTCGCCCATAACACCAAGACGGTCGCAAATTTCTTTTGCTTCTATAAAGTCTTGGTTTGATAGGCCGCGTTCCCTTATAGATATAATCCATAAGGGAACTGCTGTCTGCATAGCAATAGTTAAAAGATGGTTATTCATCAAGGCCGAGTTCTTCAATGACTTCTCCTCTTAGGTCTTCGAGGTCGTCCTCATCGTCGTCGTCAAAGTCGTCGATGTCAACGTCAAGGTCTTCCTCCTTGATTAATTTTTTCAGTTTTTTGTAACTCATTTCTTCAATTTCATCCTTTGAATATTTTGGCGCATCGTCGTCGTCGCCATCGTCCTCATCGTCGTCGCCGGTAGAACTCATAAGTTCTTTTACTTCCTCTTTAATATTGTCGGCGTCCAGTCTCCATTTTTTCTTATTCAGCTTATAGTTTATTTCATTTTCTTCAAGATACTTTTTCATGTCGTCATAAGATTCGATGTCGTCAATATCAGAAGTAATATCATCGTCTGTATCGGCATCGTCTTTTTCTTCGTCCTTATTCTTTTTTCCTTTCTTGAAAGAAGTAGGATTCGGGTTCTCATAAAGGATTTCTTTTATTTCATCGTATGACAGGATAGTAACGATTTCATCCAAGACGAAGGCATCGTCAAGAATTTTATCGTCAATATCATAATCCCTTCTGTCAAGCTGGTGGCCTATCCACTCGGGCCAATCGTTCTCGCTTTTTGGTGCTTCGATTGTAAAGTCAATCGAACGTCCTTCTTCCTTGTCGGGACTTGAAAAAACAATCGTTTCAATTTCGCCAGTTCTTCTGTTTGTCTTTTCGGATATTTTGGCAAGGAATTTTTCAAGGTAGTGCCAGCTTACGTCAAGAACCTGAACACCTTTATCTCTTTGTGACCGATCATAGCAAACAACATTGTAAAGGTTCCTTCTTTTCGGCCAGTACTCCTTGTACTTCTCGTCGCCCTTATCTCTTAATTTCTGTTGCCGTTCACAAATAGGGCAGGGCTTGTCAAAGGTAGCTTGTGGACAAATAATCGGATTAGGCCCAACATTTCGATGTTGGTAGTACTCGAAAGTATATGCTTCACTACCAGGGTCAACGTCATTTTTTCCGGCAATATAAGGGATAATATCAATCGAATGTTTGCCTTCTCCTAACTGAATAATTGGAACATTCTTACTCGCGTCAATAACCGTTTTGCCAGTCCTTGCATTCTGTTGTGACTTCTTGGTTCTCTCCTTCAGCTTTTTGCTGTTGAACCGGCGTTTGCTTTTCTTGTCTCTTTTTGCCATTTTAAACTCCTTTCTTCTTTTTGTTTTGTTCTACTGTTTCAATAATACTTCGTATCACGCCTTTGCCAAAAATTCTTGCTGATATATATAACAGAAAGAAGAACAGGACGATAGCAAAAAAAATACCTATCGCCAAAAAGATATATTGTAAAAGGTCAATAAACATCTTCTTGCTCCTCCTTCCTTGTTATTTTTCCTTTCAGACCATTGACAATATTTCTTTTTCTCATTTGATAAACTGCTTCTTGTTGGTCTTTGGGAAGTCTTGATTCTTTTGGTTCCGAGAACCTTAACATTAAATTTAAGTCTACCAGTTTTTCAAGCATTGACTTTCTTTGCCTGAATGCTGTTTTAACATCTGATAAAGTCCTTTCATATTTCAAAGCAGATAAATATTTTTTATTTGCTCGCTTAACTTTCTTGTCTTTTAAAACAGTTGCAGTAATTACTTTTTCAGTTATTTTTTCTTCTGATTCTGATAGCTCCTTTCTGATTCTAAGTTCTGCCTTTGCTTTTTCAAGGTCTAACCGCGTTCGCATTTTTTCTTTTTGGTCTGCCGCTTCATTCCATAGCAAGGCAAAGTCCAGAAATTTTTGCGGCTGCCTTATTAGTTCTTCGTCAAGATTATATTTGTCGATTTTTATGTCTTCTCTATATCCCATGATTTCACCTTTGCCCCCTTTCAATAACTATTATATCACGCTTGAAATATTTTAGGCGAAAAATTAAAATGGTATATCTTTGTAATCGTCTTGATTTTTTCTCTCTTCCTGAATTGATTGTATTGGTTTTTTTTCTTTTGAAGAAATTAATAAATCAACGTAGCTGCAAAATTCTTTTATACTCTTTTCAAATAGTGGTTTATTCTTTGGGTCATGTAGTGCTGCCGCAGGATGGATACACCAAAAAATAAATATACCAAATTCTTCATTCCATTCACAAGTTCCTGATAGGTCTGTTATTCCGCTTTGGTTCTTTGTGAATAACTTTACATTCGTATTACCAAAGGCAAGAACGAATTTAGTTTTGGTTCTTCTTATTTCTTTTTTTATCCATTTTGAGCAAGTCTTAATTTGATCAACGGTTGGAGTTCTCGTTTCCTTTGGGTAGCACTTGACGGCATTCGTAACATGAAAAAATGACCGATCAAAATTTTTCATTGCTTTCCAAATAGTCTCGCCAGACCTTCCAATAAAGCCAGTACTCTTTTCATCTTCTTGTTTGCCGGGTGCTTCGCCAATTACAAGAATATTATATTTCCCAAAAGACGGATGAACTGGAGCAATACATTGTTTTCTTAAATCACAAGCGTCACAAGTAGAAAGTTTTCTGTCTCTTTTGATTGATTTTTCTTTTAGTATTTCCGGGGCCAGTTCTGCTAAATAACGTTTACTACCTTCAAGAATATTCTTTAGATCATTTTCTCTAACCATTTGATCAGGATTGATAATAGGAATGCCTTTTCGCTTAGCTGCTTTTTTGAAAATTTTATATAGCTTTGGATAGGTTTCGCTTGGGGTTCCTATTATATCAAACGAGAAGTACTTTTTAATTTCTGGTGTAATGGTTGGGTTTTGTTCTTCAAAGGCTCCGATTGCTTCCAATATCTTTTTTATTTGTCCTGAAAAATTATATTTTTTCTTGTCTTCCTTTTTTGTATAAAACCGTCGCGCTTTCTTTTTACTTTCTTGATTTGCCGTTACCATTTCTGCTTTTGATTTCCCGAATCCTTTTACTTCAATAAATGGAATGTATAGTTTATTTTCTTTTACAGTCCATTCGGTCGCATGACTTATTCCTACCTTCGGTAAATATATTTTTAATCCCATATTGTATGCTTCTTTAACAAGGTCTTCCTTTTTAAGATCAGCACCACAAGTGAGATTAGCACAAATAAATTCTGTCGGGTAGTAGTATTTCAACCAAGCGCACCAGTATCCAAGAAGAGCATATTCAATAGAATGCGCTTTGTTGAATCCATAGTTGGCCCACTCTTGCAAGTCAACCCAAAATTTTTCTGCTTCCTTCTTACTTAACGTTTTATTTTTTATGCAGCCTTCAATAAAAAGTTTTTCATATTTTTCAAATTCACTTCTATCTCTTTTTTTACCGATTATTTTTCTGATATTATCAGCGGTCGAAAATGGAAGGCCTGCCAGTTCACTTATGCAAGCCATGATTTGCTCCTGATATATAGGAATGCCGTATGTTTCAGCCGTTATACGTTCATATATTTCATGCTTCTTTGTCCAACTTTTTCTTTTTTTTCTGCTGATATAATCGTCTGCCATAGTAGCAGGGCCGGGGCGAACCAGCGCAATAACCGCAGCGATTTCTTCAAAAGAACTTACTCCATGTATATCTTTAACAAGCCTGTTAGTAGCCCAAGAACCTAACTGGAAAATTCCGGTATTACTTCCTTCGCTTATTTCTTTTAGTATCTTTTTATCGTTAAGCGGAATGTCTTCCAAATTAATGTCTTTGCCCGTATTGGATTTAATACTCTTGATTGTATGGCTAAAAATATCAAGAAGGTTTAAACTTAGAATATCCAATTTCATAAGACCGACAAATTCGGTGTCCTCTTTTTCCCAGTTTATTAATACGTCATTATTTCTTACATGAAGATTGCATCGCCCCCCATACTTAATAGGGTTTTTTGAAACAACTACTGCTGCCGCGTGTTTACCATAGTTCTTTACTTGCCCTTCTAATCGCAAAGCTGCCTTGACAACAAAGGGATATTTTTCTTTTAGTTCCTGTCCTTCCCTATGGTTCTCTATTGCTTCTGCTAAAGTACTTTCATCTTTATATTCAATCAACTTCGCAAACTCGTCTATTTCTGAATATGGTACGTCGAACACCTTTCCTACTTCTCTAATTATCGCCCGGCTTTTCATACGAGAAAAAGAACTAACAGAAGCAACATTGTCTTTTCCATAAAGTTCTTCAAGATGGGCCTTGACAAGATCGCGTTTACTCTTTTCAAAGTCAATATCAATATCAGGTAGGTCTATTCTATCGGCTGAAATAAATCGTTCAAAATGAAGACCATATTTAATCGGGTCAACAAGTGTTATTCCTATCAGGTACGAAACAAGAGAACCGCCAACACTACCTCTACCTGGGCCTATAAGAATATCATTTTTTCTGCACCAGTTAACAAGTTCCCAAACGATAAGAAAATATCGTGTTAGTCTTTTTTCTTTTATCATATTAAATTCATACTTGGCCCTTTCAATATATATCTTGCTTTCGGTAGGAAGTATTTTTGAATCGTATCCTTTTAAAACCAATGACCACAAAAAATCGTCTTCTGTAAATCCCTTTTCGATAGGTGGCTTAGGAAGGAAAACTTTTCTTTTCTTTATTCTAAAGTGAGAACATTTTTCTGCTACCTCAATCGTATTGTTTAACCATTGCTGATAGTCTTTTTTCTTATGGTGTTTGGCGAATCCCTTTTCCATTTCTACTTGACGTTTAAGATGAAGACCTTTTAGGCTGAACTTGAAACGGTTCTTGTCAGTCCACTTTGCGCCCCGTTGAATTGCAAGAAGAACTTCCTGAATTTTATAGTCTGCTTTCTTTACATAGTGACAGTCATTAGTAGCAATTATTTTATTGCCGAACTTCTTGTTTAACTTTATGCAAAGCTGGTTTGTTTCGATTTGCTCTTTTATATCATGCGGCATTACTTCCAAATATAAGTCGTCGCCAATTTTTTCTTTTATCTTTTTGAAAAGATCAACTCCTTTTGCATGGTTTATAAAACTGGCAACGCAGGCCGTTGAAACAACAAGGCCTTCTAAGTGAGATAAAAAGAATGAGAAATTAACAATGGGTCGGTAGTAGAAGCCTTCGAGATTTGCGAAAGTAAGAATATCTGTAAGGTTCTTCCACCCCTTTTTATTTTTAACAAAGACGCATACATGATGCCTTTTTTCTTTTTTGTTTTTTATATCTTCTACTATGTATAATTCACAACCCAGTATTGGAATTATTCCTTCTACTTCGCATTCCTTTTGGAACTTAATCAGTCCGTCAATATTGCCATGATTAGTTAAAGCAAGATATTTGAATCCCCTTCTCTTTGCTACCTTTGCATATTCTTTGGCGGTTCCCATCCCGTCAAGTTGTGAATATTCATCGTGAACATGAAGGTGACAGAAATTCATATCAATATCTCCTTTTCCTTTCTATTCTTCGTCTTGTCTATTCTTCGTCTTTTCTATTCTTCGTCTTGTGTAATTTGCCTTTTTTCTTCTTGCCTTAAAATCATCAAGCGATTCTCCGTGATGTCTTTTTCCAAGAGCAACAGGACTTTTGGGAAGTAAAGCAATTATCTTTTTTCGTTTTTCTAAAGACAAGTATTCTTTATAATTTTGCATATAAACTTCATGCCTGTTTTTTGTATTTGCCGGGATTAGTGATCGAATTAATCTTCTTACTTTTTTTGCTTTGCCTGAGTGCATGAGAATTTCTCCTTTCATTATTTTATTTATAGTTTTGGCAGGCTTCATAAATCCATAAAGATAAACCGGGCCAGCCACAATTCCAAGTATTCTCTGTAAAGCAATCTAATATTTCTGCGAACTGTTCTTTACCACTTCCAAGTAATGCTTTTTGAAAGTAGCGAAGAATAATTCGCCTTACGCTTTCACTATCAAGACCGCTTTTTTCTATTATGGGAATTAAACGAGAACACTCCTTCCAATTTGCTTTTATCATTTCCCTACATAGCAGGGCAACGTTTTTATCTTCTTCATAAGAATATTTAAGAAGTATTTTTTGTGCCTGTTTATCCGAAAGGTTTATAATTTCATTCAAGCAAACAAGTGCTTCTCTTGGAGAACCTTCGGCGCTTTCAATTATCATTTTAACAGTCTTACTTGAAAAGTCTTTGCCTTCTTTTTTGAGAATCATTTTAACAAGGATTTCCATTTCCGTGTCTTTAAGTAATTTGACAGGTAGGTTCTTTAATGAGCATCGGCTTTGAAGTGGTGCAGGCAGTTTTTCTTTTTGTGTAGTAGCAAAGACAAAGTAAACGTTCGCCGGTGGTTCCTCTGTTACTCGCAATAGAGCATCGAAGAACTGAGCAGAACCGCGCTGGCATTCGTCAAGGATATAAGTCTTTGCCTTGCCTTGTGGCGCGTAATGACATTCTTGGTCAATACGTCTTGCTTCTTCTACGCCGCCGGTATTACCTATATTTAAAAGTTTTATATCTCTTCCTTTACTGCCAAATTCTTTTGCCATAATTTTTGCAATAGTAGTTTTGCCACATCCTCTTGGGCCTGATAGTAAATAGGTTTGTGGTCGGTCTTCCTGTTTCATTAGTTCTTGTATCGTTTCGATTAGTTCTTCATTTCCGACAATATGAGAAAGTTTTCTTTGCCGGTGCTTTATATGTAGCTTTGACATGGCCGCCCCCTTTTAGTTTTTATTTCTTCCATTGTGCGATTGCGGTTTTGAAATTATCCGCTTCAAAAATAACTACTTCAGAATTAACAGTCGCCTTGAATATTTTAAATTGTGTCAGGATTTCTTTAAGGAAGAACGGATTTATTATGATAGTAGTTTTACTTTTGTTTTTTTGCATCTTGCCTTTTACAGTTATTTCTCCAAGTTCATTTTGGCCGGAGCAAAATATTTTTTTACCTTCTATATTTATTTTTATTTCTTTTTCAAAGTCAATATCGCCGTCAGCCAAAACGGAAGAAGTATCAATCATTTTGATTAGCTTTTCTGGAAATTTTATTTCTTCTCCTTTGGTATCGAAAACATCGCTTTCCGCAATATCTAAAAGTTTACTTTCGTCAATCCTTCTTGTGCTGAAATAAAAATTTTTGTCGTCAATAAAATTTGTCCAGGTAGAATCTTGATAAAATTTTATGACGTTCCTTTTAGAAATATCAATCGCATTACTTAGAACAATGAAGAACTTGTCTTTTAGTTTTTTGTCAAGTTCATATTGACTTAGCATCATTTCATTGGTAGCAATTATTTTATCGCCGGTACACAAGACGCCGTTTGTAGCAACGTCGCTTTTGTCTTTGTTAGCAGCAAAGATACAGAACTTTAAACCTGATGAAAAGTTCTTTGGTAATTTTGAAAATTCTTCCTGTTCAAGTTGTTCCCTGTTTTTTATTTCAGATTCAAATTCTTCTATTTCTTTAATCGTCTTTATCTTTGCCTTTACGGTCGGGGTCTGTATTTTTAAAAGTCCTTTGTCGGAAAATACTTCTATCGTTTCGTTTTTTAAATTTGATAGAATATTTTTTATTTCCATAGCAGGAAAAATACCTTCGATGTCTTGCTCTATTGTTTTGTGAATCGTGAATAGTTCTGATATTGCAATGGCCTTATTGTTTTGGAAAACAATAAATACTTCCTTGTTTCGGCCTGCCGCCAGCATAAGTACCTCTACGAGTTCCAAAAATTCTTTTCTGTCAACCTTACTCTTTTGCATAATTTTCTCCCTTCTCTTTTTGATAAAAGTTAAAACCGCTTTTCCTTACTCGTTCGCTGTCTTTATACATTTTGAAAATCTTATGATCTTGAAAAGGCGTGTTTAGTAGTTCATAAAATTCATCGGCATTTCTACCAAAGGCATCTTTAGGAATATTATTTCTTACAAGAGAACCTTTCGGAGAGTAGGCCCAATGACTAATGATTGCCTTGAAATTTTTTAGCATTGAAGCAGTCCAATATTTATTGACGTAGTTATTTCTTGTCAGGGTGTCAAGCGGTTCAAATCTAATTGGTAGCATAAAGATTCTTGACTTTTCATTCATTACTACTTGCATTCGGTTCCAAATACATTCGGGCTTGTCTTCAAAGTTATAAAGCATATATAATCTTGTATGTTGAGCGAGTTTATATTTGCGAACCAGTTTCATTCCTTTCTGGAAGTACTCGTTTTGTTGTGGGCCGTCATAAGCAAAAATAATAACAGACGTTTTCCCAAGTTTTGAAAGTAGCTTTGCTTCATTCTTGTTAAATAATCTAAAGTCAAGTGCCTGTTGAAAAATAAGATCAAACTTTAGTTTTGCTGCAAGATTAATTACTTCTGTTTGGTGGTCAAAAGGAGAGGCCAGAAAATTATTATCAGATATAAGAACGCGGAAATTTTTTTTACTAAAGTTTTTTATCTTCTTTGGTATCTCTAAAAATTCAGATTTCCAACCTTCTAAAATTTTAAACTTTGGTTCTAAAGTTTTGACAGCACAAAACTTACACTTCCTGATGCAGCCTCTTGTTGTTATGACTTGGGCTTGCATTGTATCAGGGAATAGGGAATAATTGAGACTTAACTTATCAATTTCATCCCATGTTCCAAGGTGCGGTTTTATTCCTGTCCTTTGTTCTACATAGTCCGGCATAAGTGTTGGAAATATTCCTCCTACTTTTATTTCAGAATCAGGGTATTGCTTCTTATAAAGATTAATTGTGTTGCAAGTTTCCCTGCCATAATAAGTAAATACAGAAGAAACATATATAATGTCAGGATAGAACTTTGTCTTTATTATCTTTGGACTTGGATTGCTGTTTTTATAAATTACCTTGTCGCCTTTCTGTAAATGATAGGTTGCAATTTTTTGTAAAGAAGTCGGTAGATATAAATATCCCTTAACTGGCGGGAAGACGAGTAAAATTTTTTTCATTTGTTTTGTCCTTTCTGAATTTTTTGAGACTCGGCTTTCTCCTTATCTTTTTTAATCGGTCAACGATTCTGTAGCAATAGTTTTTAGAAAGTTCTATTGCAAGCCAACGAATGCCAAGTTCTTCTGCTGCTGCTGGTGTCGTTCCAGAACCGGCCAAAGGGTCAAGAACTACTTCGTCGCGTGTTAAAATTCTTTCTAAGAACCATCTGCTCCAAGCAATAGGTTTGGGGCATGGATGCCATCTTGCTGCTTTATGCGCGCCCGGCAAATAAAAATAATCATGTAGTCCTAAATTATTTCTTGTCTTGCCATATACGAGAATCGGTTCCCAGTCATTAAAGCCGATAGGTATTACATAAGAACCCGCGCCTTTATACCAGCTAATAATCCAATCGGGCGGGAAATTGTTGTAGAACCATTGTAATTTTTTAACTTTGGTAGCTGGAAAAATTATCATGTCAGCATTGTCTAACATTAAAGGAATTAGTACTTCCATAAGCAGATACCAGTTCTCGCCTTCGTCTATATATGAATCATATTTGACATAAGTATCATAAGGCGGGTCGGTTAATATAAGATTTACTTTAGGTAAACAAGGTAGTATATCAAGAGCGTTTCCGCAATATAGTTTTCCCAGTTCTGTTTCAAAGAAAGGTTTCATTTTTATTTTCCTGAAGACATTATTCTTTTATGGAATTTTAAGAATAAAAATAAAAAGGGGGCCAAATTGTTTGGCCCCCTATGTTCAACAGTTTAGCAGCTTATAAGCTTATAAGTTTTACGCGTTAAAGTATTTACCTTTTTTCTCTTCGATTGTTTCCATTGCAAGGCATACGGAAACGGCGTATGAAACGAAATATTTGATATTCTTTTCATAGTTGCCTTCCATTTTGACGCCGGTTTTTTCTGCTACTGCTTCGCAAATTTCATCCATCGTCATGCCTTTTTTTCCAAGGTTTTTAAGAACCGCGCCAATAACTTTGGTTCTATTGCCACCATTGGTTTTTTTCTTCTTGTCGGACTTTTTATCGGACTTTTTATCTGATTTTTTGTCGGACTTTTTATCTGATTTTTTGTCGGACTTTTTATCTGATTTCTTTTCGTCTTTTTTCTTGTCGCCGGACTTTTCAAGTTGGCCGATAATTTCTTCTACGGCATCATCTTTTTCGTCGTCGTCCTCCCAGTCGTCTTTATCCGGGGTTTCGATTTTATTCTTTTTACAGAACTTTTTGACTTCCTTAAATGTCATTTCCGACAGTTCTTCTTTAAGGTCGTCGTCGCCATCGTCGCCATCGTCGCCATCGTCGCCATCGTCGTCTTTGTCGTCGTCTTTGTCGTCGTCTTTGTCGTCGCCATCGTCGCCATCGTCGCCATCGCCGTCTTTGTCGTCGCCATCGGCCTCCAGCGAATTAATAATCTCGTCGATTACTTCGTCGGCATCGTCGTCCCAGTCGTTTTCATCAAGTTCAAATTCAATCCCGAACTTATCAAGGACTTTCTTTGCTTTCTTAAAGGAAACGTCTTCAAGTGCCTCCCTTAATTCGTCGGCGTTGATTGCATCGGATTTCTTATCCGTTTTTTCCGGCTCCTGTCCGGAATCCTCTTCCAAGAGTTCAAGCAGCGATTCGTAGTAGTCAATAATCTTGCCGGGAACTTTGTCGATTTTTCCGTCGTCGTCGATTTCTTCAATCCCTTGAATGAAGTCCTCTGATAGTTCTTCAAATTCGGAATCAAGTTCGATGTCGTCGTCAAGCAGTCCGGTTTTGTTCAATGCCTTTGCCATCTTTGCCAGCGTCTTTACATCTTTTTTTGCTTTCGTCATTTTTTTCTCCTTTCAAGAAAAATAAATAAGGTTAATAAAGGGATTGTTTGAGAAAGCTAACAAACAATCTTTGTCTATTTGATTATAAAACGGTTGAAAAATTTTTTCATTTATTTGGTTTTTTTAAGGTCATTTTTAACCTATTTTTTTAAGGTCATTTTTGACCTATTTTTTAACCGAAAAGGAGATGTCCTTCTGTTCCCACCACTCAGAATCCAGCATCATTTCTCCTGTTTCTCTTCTTTGCAATGCCATGACTTGATTTCTTGTAGTCCTTCCTTTGCGCCGATATAACAGTCCATACCGTACCACTCCGATTTCTTCTTCGTCCTCTGTCATATTTAAAGTTATTCTTGTATCAAGATGCGCGTCCTTTGTTTTGCTTTCGCTTGTGTCGCCCCTTGAAATTGACTTCTTATCTCTTGCTGTCTTAACTGCTTGGTCAGGAACTAAAGTTCCGCAATTTAATTCGTGAGTAAGACCGGCGATCTTCTTCCATATAAAATCAACGTTCTGTCTATCTAAAAGTTTTCCTTCTTCTGGCGCGATAATATCGGGATAGTCAATGACAAGTATTTTTGGATGGAAGTCGTTTTTCTTTATGTATTGCTTTATATAGTTTTCAACGTCACCGAACTTAACAGAAAGTCGCGGGAAGGTTTTTATTCTTATCTTATCAAGCTTGACAAATTTGTTTTGTTCGATTGCTCGTTGAATTATTTTTCTTCTAAGTACTCTTATCTTTTGCTGGTCGAACCAAATAGCAGGCACAAATTGTTTTGTTATTTTAGTAAATCTTTTTTGTCCTCTACATAGGGTACAAATCTTCCAGTTTTTGTTCTTCTCAAATGTTGCTGTTTGGTTTGGTTCATAAAGACAATTTCCGTTCTTGCTTTTTTTAATCTCGCATCGGTCAAGTTGATTATTAAGGCAATCGAAAACAGGGTAGGTTACAATGCCGCCATGTTCTCTGTCTGATGCCGTCATAGTAAGGCGTCGCCAGAAGTACTCGTTTAAATCGTCTTCGTCCATTTCACAATTTATCCAAAGCGTACTTAGGTTTTCCTTCTTAACTGCCTGATAGACAATATCACCTACGGTAGTAGTCTTGCCTGATTTCTCAACGCCGGTTATTGCCGTCAAAGTTTTGACTCTTATCGGAGGAATGAGTTGACCGATAGCACCATCAAGTTTTAGAAGAACTCTGTCCTTTGGGTCTGATAGGTAGAAGTCACGAATCGCATCTTCAGAATATGGCGTAGCAGTTCCAAGACTTTCGTCTTCGTCATAATCAGATACCTTTGCAAATTTTTCTATTGCTTCGTCAATTCGTTGCGGCTTTCCTGCGTCAAGCGCGTTGTTTATACTTTCTATTAAGAACCGGCCTTCTTGTTCTCGAATAAAATCAGGAATGATTTCTTTTATAATATATTCCTCATCGGCAGAAGTATCGTCTTTAAGTCGTTCATATTCTTCTGCTACGCGATCAACATAACTTTCAAAAAGTTCTCTTGTTTCATCCTTCGGATTGAATTTTCTTACTATCTGCTCAATCGTATATTTGGGCGGTCGATTATACTGGCCGAAATAAGATATTAAAGACCTGAATAAAGGGCGGTAGAATGGCGTGAAATGCCTTGTTTTCAATTCACCCATCTTGTACCTTGCATAAGCTGAATTAATGACGTTCTCGTTCATTATCATAAAAGCAAGAATCGTCATTTCTTCCTCTGAACTTACTTCCTCTTTTTTTACAAGCATTTTATTTTCTCCTGTTTTGAAGTTTGCTTTTTCTAATTTTGGTAGCAGTATCAATCTTTTTTATCGCAGCAAGACAATATTCTTTTTCTTTTTCAATACAGACCCAGCGAATCCCTTTTTCTTCGCAACATGCGCCGACTTGACAACTTCCTGCAAACGAATCAACGACAACATCTTCCTCATTTAGTTTTGAAAAATCAAGACAGAAATTAATTAGTGCTGGTGGCTTTTGTGTCGGATGAATTTTTTCAGAATCGTTTAGTCTTCTATGCTCAAGATATTTTGCCGGTTTTTCAAAAGTCGTCCATGCAAGTTCAAGGTCAGATAGTGTAGGAAGTTTTGGCTTTACCCATCCAAGCCAGCATTGACTGGCAGGCATTGGATAGTAATTCCCACCCCATATAATTTTATTTTTTATTTTTAATGACAGAATAAATTTCATTTCATCTTCTGAAAGTATATAATCCCATTCTGCTAACTTTATCATATTGTCAATTCTTCTTTTTGTATCTTTGTTGCAATTACTTCCTTCATAATTTTTGTTGTGATATTTTATACCCCATGTTCCTCCGGTCATTTTTTTATTTAAACCATAAGGAACATCTGTCAATAGAAGGCTTGCATATTCAAAGTGATGAAGTATTTTAAAACAATCGTTACAATAAATTTCTCCAAGTTCTGTTTTGTAAAACGGCTTTGGTTTTCTTCTTGTTGTCATTTTATTTCCTTCCTTGAACGAAAAATTCCAATGTCAATAAGTTTTGCAGGAATCGTACTTTTCCAGAAGTCCTCATATCCAATTTTTGACGGCGATCTGTCTAACTTGTTTTCAAGAATTTTATCTATTGCCTTTATGACGGTAGCAACTTTCAAGTCATTCTTTTCGCAAAAGGACTTTGCAAATTCAGAAGCAAGAATAATCTGCTTTTGTTCAAACGGGGTGAAATTACTTTTTCTAAAGCCGTAAGGAATAAATATCTCTTCAAGCTGTTTTGTTATATCAGGGTTCTTGTCTTTTTTATTGTTCTTATGAAATTGAGAATATATTTCTTCGTCGGTCAGTTTTTTAAATACATCATACCAAGAAGAATATTTAAAAGAAACATAGAAAGGAGAATATTTTTTTATGTCTGGAGTAATACGGAAAAATTCGCTAAGGGAAATTTTATTTTTAAATATAAAAGAACTTTGTCTCTTGTGATGCAATGCCTTTTCAAATACATCATAAACTTTATTTCTATCCCTTCTATAAAACCGATCAAAGTACTTTTGTGTTTGTTTATAAGAAGCAGAATTTATTTTTGCTCTTGAAAAGTAAGGAGGCATTTTTTTATTCCAGAAATTAATAACTATATCTTCAAAGGTGCTAAGTGGTTTTTTTGTTTTAAGAGGATTTGTTAAATTTGGTTCTTTCTTCCTTCTCTTAATAATTCTTTTAGAGAACGAAAATTTATTTTCGTTCTTATCTTTTACTTTAGTAAAAGATTTATTGTTTATATTATTATTTAGGTTAAAATTTTTAACATGGTGCGTGTTAAAAATTTTAACATGGGTATTGCCTAAAATAATTTTTGCTAAGTTCATCTCGTTTATTTTGTAGTAATTCTTTTGGTCACTTCCACCAGTTACTTTTTTCATTTCTAAGATGCCTTCGGCCACTAATTCTTTGAATGCCTTTCTTTGCTGATGCGGTCTTATTTTTGTGTCCTTCTCAATACTTTCTCTTGTTCTGTAAAAATATCCCTTTGTAAGTTTAGCATACGTTTCGTAGTTTATCAAATAGCATAAGAGCGAAGAAGTAATTGGCCCGTATAGTTTTAGTAATATTTTATAATGCGGGAAGAAAGGCAATTTCATTCCAAGGATTATACCAAAAATTTTCATGCTTTATCCTTTCCTGATAATTTTATAATGGTTTGAAGAAGGAATGCCTTTTCGTTTAACTTTGATTAGTCTTTTTTCTTTTAGTATTTTTGTTGCGTTTCTTTGTTCTGTTTTGTTTAAGGTAGTTTCTTTTTGTATTTCTTCTTGATTGATTTGCCAGTATCCGTTCTTGTTAGACCTTCTTTTTTCAGGTTCATAAAAGTCCATATTCGGTTTAGATATTCCGTTTGTTGCTTTATAGTGTTCTATGGCGTCCTCTTCAATTTCTATTTCGTCTATTTTAAATATGAGATACTGCCAAAGAATAGTTGCCTTTATTCCTAAAATATCGAAGTAGTATGTATCAAGTCTTGTCAGCACAATTTCTCCTTTCTTCTAAAATTTTATTTATCCTGCTACCGATGGCAAGGTCTAATTGTCTTTTGACAGAATACATATCCCGAACAATATCACCGCTACCGTCGTCAAGTCCTTTTGCTATTTCTTCGATTAGTTTTACGATTTCTTTTATCATTAGAAATAATCCTCCTGTCGTCAAGTTCTGGCCTTGTGTCTAAAGTATGTAGAATTGAAAGTATGCTAAACAATGCGCCTCCAAGGTGGTGTTTTTTAATTCCTAACTTTAAAGCGTCTTTGTCTAATTCTTCGCCTTCATAAAAGAATTTAGATATATGACGTAATGCGGCATCAATCATAACGGAAACATAAAAACCTTCTCGCCATGATTCTCTTGAATATTTTATTATTCCTTCTTCATAAGCTGGGCATAAGTGCTTAATTAAAACGTCAAGCGGTATTAAAGAAGGTCTTGGCTTTTTCTCCAGTAAATTATTTTTTGGTGCTGTTTTTAGTTTTTTAGTTTTCATAGAATCCAATCTCCTTCTTTATTTTTTCTACTTCAATTTGTGTTAGTTCTCCGGGGTCATTTTTTTTAATATCCTCAAATCTGATTTTAATTACTTTCTTACATACTGGTGCCATATCTCTTGAAAAGAAATAAGCATTACGTCTTCCGGGTGGGTCATTATCAAAAAATATAAATAGCTTATTAATCTTTTTCTTCATTAACATGAGAACTTGCTCAGCCGTCGTTCCGACACCTAAAACAGCAAAGGACTGGTCACCGACCGCCCAAACGTCGGATGGCCCCTCTACAGCGATTGCATTGCGTTCTTCGACTATCGAATCATAGTTATATATCAGCTTACTGGGATGAATAGCACAATCTTGAGTGCTACATAATTTATAACGTTCATTTTCATCTTTTATAACAGACCTTCCAGTATATGCTACAAGGCGTTTATTCATGTAAATTGGAATGATTATTCTATATCTGAAAATTCCTTCTGCAAGAACAGCATGTAAGTTGTACTTCCTTTTGATTTTTCTTGCTCTCATAATTCCGAACCCCTTTTCTTTTAGAAAATTCCAATGACAAGGGTAGAATCGCTTTGACGCTTCGGGCGGCAAAATTGTTATTATATCATTGTCTTTTTTTCTTCTACTCTTTTTTATATTTGGAGAATCTTTTTTTTGTATCAGTTCTCTTATTTGTTTTCCGGTCAAATCGGTAGCAAGAGCTAATGCCCGATATATATTATGATCGCCGCAGCGCCAGCATTTACAGCGGAAGGAGAAGGGGTTCATTCCAAGATGAAAACTTTTATCCATACAGTAGGTGCATTGAATATTAATCCATCCGTGTTTGACGTTCTTCCCCTTGTCTCTAAAGTCAACGCCATACTCTAATAAAAAGTCTTTTAGTTCCATTATATTGTCCTTCTTGTTAAAGTTGATTTTCTTTTTCTTGAAGATAGAAAAATATTTCTTTTTGCTATTTCACAAGCCTTTTCTGCTTTTTCTATTGCTATCCAATTTATTTTATAGTATTCACAGACTGCTCCAGTTTGTCCAGAACCGGAGAAGGGGTCAAGTACTGTTTGCGCCTTCCAATTACTTAAAATTTTAACTATCAGTTCTTTTGGGAAACAGGCTCTTATTTTTTTGTTTTGTCTATCCGCTTTAATTTTCCAAGTATCCGAAAGCGTACCTTTGTTGAACTTATGGTAATTAAGTTTTCTACCCCTTCCTTCTTTTTCAAAGACTGTAATTATTTCTCCTTGTTTATTTATTACTCCAGGAAACATCGCCGGTTCTGAAATCATCTTATCCCAAAAAATTACTTCTTTTATGTTCTTACAAAAATGACCAAAGATTTTAAAAACGGCTTCTTTATTTCCTGATACTAATTGCACGTTCCAGAAAACCGTATTGGATAGGTTTATTAGAAGGCTTAAAACTTTTCTATGAAAGGAGTAATATTTTTTTATTGGAAGAACACAGTCATAAAAATATTCATATTTTTTGGAGAACTCTTTTCGCTCATGCCTTCTTTCATATCTTTTTTTTATATGGTTGTACTTTACTTGCATGTTATAAGGTGGAGAGGTAATGGTTAAATCAACGGGTTTTATGTAAGGAAGTAAATCTAAGCAATCGCCATTGTATAAAGTTCCGTACTCTGTTTTAAAGTACTCGTATTTTTTTAAATCCATCCTTCCCTCCGATATGTTTGTATTCTACTAACTGTATGTTCGGCCAGATATTTATAGGGGTCAAGAAAGTCTGTTAGTACTATTTCTTTTTTAGTTTTGGTTCTTCTAAGACCGCGCCCTAAAACTTGAATGACTCCTTTTTCATCTTTATATCCATGAGCATTTATAACGCTTGTCAGGTTTGGGATATTTAATCCTTCCTTCCATATTCTTGATGCGATAGCTATTCTGATTTTTCCTGATAGTAAATCTTCTTTTACCTTTGCCCGTTCTACGCTTGACGTTTTTCCAAATACAAAAGGAACTTTTATTCCAGCTTTCAAAAATAATTTCTGAAGAACCTCTCCGTGTTCAGTCCTTTCTATTAGAATTAAAGACGCTCCTTTTTCATTATAGCATTTACGGGCGATTTCAATTATTTTTTTGTTGCGATACAGATTGTTTATTATGCCATAATCGTAAAAGTTCTTATATTTGAAAGCGCATATCTTATTTATTTCTACGTCGTATGGTACTACCTCAAGGTTGATTTTCGGTTTTGCTATCATGCCGTTTTTTACGCCTTCTTCAGTTGTTAGCCTATAAATAACAGGGCCGAGTAGTCCTTCAGATAGCATTGCTTTTTTTGTGTTAGGGTCTGGTGTAGCAGTAAGACCGAATCTTAGCGGGGCCAAAGTGGATTGTAATATTTTTCCGTATTGACTTCTTTCGCTGTTAACATGATGTACTTCATCGACAATTATCATGTCAAGAAAATCAATGTAGTTGTCAATATCTATTTTTGCAAAGGACTGAACCAGCGATATAAGAATTGGATTTTTAACTTTCTTTACTTCATTCCAATTTGTGTTTGTCTTTATTTCTATTACGTTTTTAAACTTATATTTTTTTAGTTCTTCAATCGTTTGATAATATAAATCTTTGGTATGGCATAGGAAAAGTCGGACGCAGGAAGAAAAGCAAAAAAAAAGGCCGAGGGCAATGACTGTTTTTCCGCTACCTGTTGGAAGAACAATCTGCCCCCGGCCTTTTCGACAAGCTTTTTTAATTGCTTTTAGTTGGGGAGTCCAAAACTTTATACCAGTAAGAACCGGCATTTTTTGTTTTGGCTTTATTTTCTCCTCCCTCCCTTTAATAACTATCGGCAATTTTTTGGCTTTTATATATTTCTTTACTCTTGGAAGTAGTCCAGTAAAGAATAAACCACTTGTATTTTTAAAGCCAGAAATTAAATATTCCTGTTTAACGCCCGGCCTTAAACCTTCTTCTGTTCTTATTCTTGTTTCGGTTGAAACAGTCAAGCAAGGTAGTATTAGTTGCCTTGCTTGACTGTCTGCTTGGCAATGGACTGAATCAAGAATTTTTATTTTAAATGTTTTGCCCACTTTGAAATTTCCTTTACTGCTTCTTTTGCAAACAATGGGGAGAACCATTTTTCTTTATAATACTCCAAAATTCTCCTCTTGTTTATTTTCTTTTCAATAGGACTGGCAAAATATTGTAAAACTTCTTCGGGGCCGTTTAATATGGTGTCAATTATTTCTTTTGCTTCGTCGCTTAAATTTTCAAATGCCTCTTTTTTTAAATAGATTGTTTCAGGGTCGGGAATTTTTGTCGGTAGTATAACCGATGAGTCAATTTCTCGCGTTTCGGTTGAATTGATTGAAAGCCACTCCCCGTACAGAACTGCTACAGCATTAAACAGATCACTTTCTGTAATTCTCCCTGACATTTACTTCCTCCTTTTGATTTTTCTCGTTTGTTTATTCCTTCTTGTTATTTTCTTTTCAATTTTTACTTGGACTTTTTTGTGCCTACGTTTAATTTTTCTTTTTGGTTCTTCTCGCTTTTCAATATCAATAGCAAATGCTTTTAGGATATGAAAAACTTCTGGAAATTGTCTACATTTTTTGCAAGTATCGAACGTTGAATTTAAATCAACGTTCAACCTTCTTGAAATACAAACTGCCTGATTTAAATATTGATTATTTTTTCTACAAAAGAAATATTTCTTTGGTGAAAAGTGTTCACAGTTTAAGCTTGCATTGCTTATCTTTTTTCCCGCTTGCCTACATGCTATTCTTTTTTCGTCTTTTGGTAGTGGTGGACAGAAAGCACAATAGGTGCAGCTTATCAATCCGTCTTCCATTTCTCCTCCATTCGCAAAACTTTTTATTTTTGACAAATACAAGGGATTGTATTATACAATCCCTTGTATTGTCAACATTTTTTATGGCAAGTAATATCAACCGTTTAAATATCTAATGACCTATACAAGCTAAAGTTAGGTACGTTCTTAATTTTATTGATTACCCCCTCTGTTCTTTTTTGAATTTCACTTCTTAGATCGTCGTTTGTTTTTAATTGTTCGGCAGAAATTCTTTTCATGTCTCGTTTTATCCTTAACATTGCCATGCGAAATTTCTGTTCTTCTATATGCGGCGACCAAAGTTTTTCCCATTTTTCGAGAAGTTTGTTTATGGCGTTTATAGTACCTTGATTCGTCTTGCCTGAATCGCATTGACTATTTAGCTTATTTAGTCTTGCAATGATCATATTCCCGAAAAGGTTTAAGGTCATTTCTTCTATTTCATTTTTTATCTTATCGGCCTTTTCCTTTTCCTTCTGATAGATTTTTGCGTTACCCAGTTTTAATTTTCCAGGCAAATCAACTTCAAAGAATTGCCAGCGGATATAAAACTTATTCATTATTTCTTTTTCCGATGGATACCTACTGGCATCATAATATTCGGGATACTTCTTTTTATATTTTTCCCGTTCTTTGTCAATGCCTTTTGATAATTCCATAGCTAAAGAAGAATATCTCTCAGAAATTTCTGAAAGTTTTTTGTCTATCCTAACAATATCTTCTTTAGGTATCCAAGTCATGCCCGGAATCGGATGCGGTACGGAATTAAGCATAACAAAGTTTTTAGCTTCTTTTGCTACCGAAGTAAATTCTTTGATAACATTTCTATCAGTTAAAAGACTTTGTGATGCGCGTAGAATTTCTCGCGGCGCATCTTTGTTAATTCTTTTAACGTCAAGATTATGCCTTGCCTGCCATACACCGATTCTCAATAAGCACAAAACGCCGTCTTCTCTCAAATCAACTTTTTTCATTTCTCCTCCTTTGGTTAAGTTGTTTATTAGTTTTGTCAAGTTCTTGCTCTTGACTGAACTCCCTACGAGAAGCAGTATTACTACTGCTTCCCCGCACAAGACCTAAAGGGATTTATTTTTCCATTTCTTTTTTCTTCGTTTTATTTCTATACCTTCGGGCAGTTTTAATTTTTCAGAAATTGACTTTGCGTACTTTGAAACGGCGTCGTCTGAAAAATAAAACTTGTTAACTCCCTTCTGGCTGCCGATTTCTTTTACCTTGTTTTTTATAAAGTCCTTTTGGTCTTTATCCAAGCCTGTCTTCTTCTTCATCAACTCCTCCTTTTGTTGTCGTTGTTGTATTAAATGAACCACCATATCCGCCCTCCTCCTTTCACAGGAGAAGGGCAGTATGATATTTCATTTACTACTCACTGCTTTCTTCTAAATGGTTATTTCAACTTCTTCTAATTGCATTGCACAATTCCGAGTATATACAAACATGACATTCTTCTTCGTTCCCGTAATGATTTTTGCAATGCCACTTTTTACACTTTGGACACCGTTTCATTCTCTTTTCATCTTTTTTCTTATTGCAAGTATCACAGATATGTTGCATGTTTTTTCCTTATCGTAAGTTGATTTTGTATTTGACATCTACTTTTATACTTCTGAAAAGTTAAGGACTGATAGATAATAACTTTTTTTAAGTGGAGGATAAGAAAGCAGCATATTTATTAGTTCTTTAGCTGCTATCTTATGAATCATTTTTCTATATAGAGTAAATTCATCTGCTTCTATTTGTATTTCTGCAAAGTCAAGGATTATAGAAGCAGTTATTTTCTTGCCATTATCTATAATGACAAGACCTTCTCTACATAGCATAGGACTTTTTGACAGGCACCCGGAAAATTCTTTAAAATCGTCGTCAGAAAACTTCCTCATTTTTTCATGCAATTTCATTTTCTCCTCCTTATGTTGTTTGTTATGGTTGACCTCTTGCCGTCAACCGTTCTCCCTACGGAAGGTAGTATTTCTACTACCTTCCAGCACAAGACTTAAAGGGATTTATTCTTTTTCAATTTTAAACTTGTAGAAGTCGTCAAGGTGATTTTTTCCAAAGGTATGTTCAATACGTCTTCCTTGAACTCTTGATAGCTTTCTTATAATTGCCTTAAACCTTGCTCTGGCTCTTATTTCAGAAAGCCCGAACTCATTTATTAAACTGTAAACAAGTTCGCTGAAGGTGTTACCTTTAACAAGTTGTGACCGAATTAGTTGTGTCGGATTTTTTGTTCTTCTTTTAATCGGTCTTGCTATTGTTATTTGAGACGTAGAACGCGCAAGATATTTTTCCCTTCTTGAAATTTTTATTTCCGATTTTTCCTTGCCTTTCTTGACACCACGCCGAGTCAATTTACGTCCGGCTTTTTCTTCCTTCTCTTTTTGTTCTTCATCTTTTTTTTCATATTCTTTTTCGCGTTCTTGATATTTAACAGGAAGTGCTAAAGATAATTCTTGATGCGCTTTCTTGAAAATATCAAGACACAAAGAAAGGAAGGCTTTCGGAATAGAACCTTTGCCGTCCCAGCCAACCGTTAAACGGTTTAGCTTTTCGACAATAGCAATCGCGAGTGCTTCATCAAGAGATTTGAAAAATATTTTATCAGAAGGAACATGCCTGATAGAAAATTTTTCATCGGTTTGTTGATAAAGCTTGAACTCGTTTAGCTCTTTAAGTTCTTTTTCCTTCTTTATTTCAAGAGGTAAATCTTGCTGTTTCTCTTCTACTTTTTTTGGTAGTTCTTTTATAGGTTCGGGCCTTACTGGTTTACTTGCATTCATTGCATCCAGCATTTCTTTATATGTCTTCGACCTTTTGCATTTTGCACAAGTAACGTCTGCTACAGTTAACTTTGGTAGCACAATCAAGTTTTTGGTTCTCTTGTCACAGAAGCATTGATTCTTTTTAACGCCTTCTCGTTGACCTAAAACCAAATGAACGCTTTTACCTTTAAAAGAACTACCTACGCCGATTACTTTCATTTTTCTCCTCCTTATTAGTGGTTATTAGTTTTGCTTGATTCTTGCTTCAAGCGGAACTCCCTACGGGGCGCTTTCGCGCCCCCGCACAAGACTTAAAGGGATTTAAACGTCAAGTTTTCTATTGGAAGTAGTGATCGCCTTTTCAGCCGGAATGCAATTACTTTCTGCCCACTTTTCAAGCGCGTCAATTTCTTCCTTATGAGTTATTGCTTGGGGTCTGATAAAAGTTGCCGCATCAGTTAAACTTAAATTTCTAATAGATGCGATATTAACCATTGCTTCTATATCAGCCCCCGTCCATCGGTTCATAGCAGGAACTTTTTTACTTTGTTTTTTAATTCCATTTTTATCAAGATAGTAATGCAAGATTGCATTTTTCGTTTCGACGTTTGGAAGACCTACATAATACGGCGCTGTATCCCACCTTCCTGCTCTTAAATATTCGGGCGGTATTCCTTTAAAAGAATTTGCCGTACCATATACTTTAATACCTTCCGGTCTATCTTGAAAAAATTCAAGCCAGCGGGAATTTGCTCGTTTACTAACACCGCTGTCATGTTCTCCTGAAGAACCGACACCTGCGAACTGCTTCTCGAACTCGTCAATTATCAAAGTAACATTAGAACCCAAACGGCTGATAAGTTGAATTACATAGTCAACGTTCGCATCCGTCTCGCCTACATACTTTGAAAATAATTTTCCAATTACTACCTTCAGAACCAAAGTATGTTTGAACTCGCCAGCGAGACAATAAAGCAAAGACGTTTTACCAGTCCCAGGGCCACCTATTAACAGACTTCCTTTAGTTCTCGGGTCATTAAAACTTTCTTTTATTGATTGCTTGAACTCGTTATAACCAATAATATTTTGGAAAGTTTTGTTTGGATATATTACTTCCAAGAACCCACTTTTTTGGATTGTTTGCGCTTTGTAATCATTTATAGTAGAAGCAGACAAATTCCCATGTTCTATAAGAGACAGGGAAAAACAATTTTCTGCTTCGTTCGCTGTCAACCCTCTTGCTGCCTGAACGATTTTTTTCTTTTCGCATTCAGTCTTTGGAAGCATTTCCTTCGGCGCGTTTCCGGTCGCTTTATCATAGCAACTTTTTAACGCATCGTCGTCGGGAAGAGGTAATTCCAATAAAGTGAAATATTTTTGCAACTCTATCGGAATCGTAGCTGACATCGAAATGACTACAATCGCTTTTCCTTGATTGGCCCAGACAGAAAAAGAATCTTGAACTATCTGAACGAGAAGTTTATTTTTTTCCACAAACCAGTTAAAGTTATGTAGAAAATAAACTGTCCTTTGTTCTTCTGATTCAAGACGATGCAAGACTTTAGCAGGGTCTTGCATATCTCTGTCTTGTGTAGAACAGCGCCAAGGAAGTACTTTCCATTGTTCGCCATTTTTCGGTTGATATGAAGTAATCAATTCCATTACTTCTTTGTCAACCCGATGCGGTTCTTGTGTTACTACCCAAAAACAAGAAAAGCCTGCTCTCAAATAATTGACAATGTTCTTCGCGTCGTTTTTCATTTCTCCTCCTTTGGTTAAGTTGTTTAGTTTTGCTTGATTCTTGCTTCAAGCGGAACTCCCTACGGGGCGCTTTCGCGCCCCCGCACAAGACTTAAAGGGATTTATTTGAAAAGTTCATAAATCATTTTTTCTTTTTCTTGATGCCGAATTTCTACATGATCGGCATATTCATTATAACGAATAGGAATTGATTTTTCTTTGTACCAGTTAATATCAAACGTAGTTCTAATTTCTTCGTCCGACCCTTTTTTTGAAATGATAATTGCTCTTGGCATCTTTTTTCCTTTCTGTTTGTTATTCAATCAAGAAATATCTCAATTACCTTGTCGCCGTTCTTCTCAGTATATTCATTTTTTTGATATTCCCAAGGTGTCTTATCCATCAACTCGAAGTAGTTATAATCCTGAATTAGTTCTCCGAGTTGCTCAAAAATACCTTCGCCTTTTTGAGAACCAAAAAAGTCATATTTAATTTCACCTTCTTTGGTCACGGCAACATCATAACGCCAGCCGGGCAACTGAATTGCCAGTTCTGCTTCAACGTTATTTCTACCAAAAAGATTTACTGTTGTTTTTTCTTTGGTAGTATATCCCTTAGAAATTGCCGCTTGTTTAAAAAGTTCAAGGTAACTGATTCTTGCCTCATAGGTAGAAACGTGACTCATTTTTGTTCTCCTTTGTTTAATCTTTTTTTCATTTCTTCAAGAGATACAATGTCTCCACTTGGAACCATTTTAAATTTTCCGTTTCCAAGTGGGTCGCAGCCGTAATCACCTTCTTTTTTTGTGTCAATTATTTTTGGTTTATACTTTTTTTGCTGCATTGTTTGTATCTCTTCCCATGTTCTGCCAAAGATTAGTTTATCCACAGAACCTCCCTCCGCCCGGCAAGCCGTCAATTTCAAAAGATGTACTTTTATTTTCTTCATAGTATTCAGGTTTAAGAAGGTCTTCCTTCTTTCCCTTGAAAATACCATCAAGAAATTTAGTTGCATCTTGACAGGCAGGGCCGACAAAGCCAACTGCTTCTGCTTTCACAGAACCATTTCTACCAAGAGTAATAACAATCTTTTTCATTTTCTCCTCCTTTTGTTAAGTTGTTTAGTTTTGTCAAGTTCTTGCTCTTGACTGAACTCCCTACAGGGCGCTTTCGCGCCCCCGCACAAGACCTAAAGGGATTTATTTCTTCCTTGCCTTTTCTTTTATGACCACTTCTCCTAATGTTGTAGAAGTCAGAACCATCGCATATAAAGAAGACATTTCACTTTCTGTCAATTTCATAAGTCCTTTTTTGACATACTGATGCGTCATGCTATCTTCCTTATAAGTTTTCGATAGCCGCCAAAGAATGTCGTCACGGTAGTCAATTTTTCTTTTCATTACTTCTTTCATTTTCTCCTCCTTATGTTGTTTGTTATGGTTGACCTCTTGCCGTCAACCGAAAAACCCGACTGTAGAACGTCCCTGGGACGTTCTACACGCACAAGACTTAACGGGATTGCATATTACGAATAGACGAAAAAAACTCTCAATTTTAAATAGGAAGGTGGACTGTTATAAACTTTTCCAATTAAATGAGGATTATTATTTCTATTGAAAAGACAATTTGTGACTTCAAATTTAGCATCCTCAAAACTGAAGAAACAGTCAAGATTTGATTCGGTAACATATCCATAACTTCTAAGTCCATGCTTTAAAGGAACCTTGACTTTTGATTCGTCTTTCTTCCAAGTTTTGACTTTTCCGTTTACCTTCCATTTTTGCAAAGAACCATCGGAATTTTTGTGATGCTTATAATAAATAATTTGACCATACCGAAGATTTTTCGCCTGTTCTAATGTAATTGACATTTTTCTCCTCCTTTAGTTGTTTGTTAAAATTATAACACGGTTGACTTAAAATGGACTTAAAAAAATTAATTCCATTTATTGAAAGTATGAAAGTTTTTAATCTCTCATACTTTCTAAAAGGGAACTAACTTATAAACTTTTCAAAAATATGATCACGTATGGCAGCAGACAAGTTTAATTCGCCATACGTTCTCGCTGCTTGATAATACGCTACGAGACTTTTATTTTTGAGATTTTTAATTCTTTTGAAAAGGAACCTTCTATTGTCGGGGCTATGCTTATTAATTGTCATAAGATGATAGACAATTTCTTTTTCTTTTATTGCCTTAAAAGTTTTCATAAGTTTTTTTTCCTTTCTGTTATGTTATGCGATATAAGTTCCTACTTGATAACTTTCTTCATAATGATCATACGATAGAAAGAGATATAAGTTCCTACTTGATAACTTTCTTCATAATGATCAAGTTTAATTAACACACCAGAAAAAAATGAATCTGAAGAATAACCATCAAATCCAAGGCCAGCAAGAGGACTGTTTTTTTCTATTCGCATAAAATCAGATACATGATACCAGTTTTTTTTATACTTGAAAAAACCGTAATCATCTTTAACATGCGAAAAATAATCATGTAGAACTTTTTTCGGAACTTTATCACAAGAACAGAAAGCTTTCCACTTATGATCGGTAATAATTTTCATTTTCTTCCTCCTTTGGTTAGGGTTATTGTTCTTCTATCTTTTAAGCGTATAAATGCAAAGGAAAGTTTAAGGTTTTATTTTTCTAATACAATAGAGAAGTCGTCATCATTCATAAATATTTCAGAAATTGTGCCTTCGTGAATTTCTATATCGTTTAAACTTTTCAAAAATATGATCACGTATGGCAGCAGACAAGTTTAATTCGCCATACGTTCTCGCTTAGTTGTTTGTTAAAATTATAACACGGTTGACTTAAAATGGACTTAAAAAAATTAATTCCATTTATTGAAAGTATGAAAGTTTTTAATCTCTCATACTTTCTAAAAGGGAACTAACTTAATAAAACGTTACTACTTCCACTTGATTATCGTCAAGGACTTTAACTTTTTTTATATTTTCTATTAGAATCTCTTGCATATTAATCTCACTTTCTTCTTTATACATTTATACGCTTAAAGCATAGAAGAACTCCTATCAGTTATTATTTCTACCTTTTAAAAGCATAAAGGAAGTTTTATATAAATTATATTCCTTTATGCTCTTAAAAGGTAGGATAAGCACTTCGACGACTTATTGGCAATGCGTTCTACTATATCGCTTATCCTAACAACTGATTAAGGAGGAGGAGATCGCCCTGTCTATTTACTTTATTCGATAGAGTATTTGTTTTCTTTGGTTCACAGAAGAACCCCTTTATCGCTATCAATTATCGCCTTACTTTTTTCAGTTAAGGTCTTCGCAGTTTTGCTGCATGTCACTTATGAGTTCTCAACCTCCTTACATGAATCAATTAGCTTGACTGTTTGATCGAAGTACCAAACGATTTTTGGCTTTCCTTACGGGAAGGAAGAACAAGCCAAAGATAGCAAGAAAACTTTGCGGGCTAAATCAGATATTGAATAGTGATTTTTTTATAACGGCCTTTTTTAATCTATAAGGAAGAACGTCCTTTTGCCTTTGAAATCCATCAAATAGCAGGGATGCACCCAAGACGCGCCAGCCGTTTAAAAAACCATATTCATAATGTAAAAGAACTGATTCATCATATCAAATAGGGTAATAAATGCAATAAAAAAACGATATGTTATAATTTTTAAAAGATATAAAACTAACAGGAATATATATAGCTGTAAATCCGCCACCAGTACGGGTTCGCAGGGATACCACAATGTATCGTTTTTTATAAGTTATTGATATTATTATATAATCAAAAAAATGCAAAAAAACAATAAAAAAACGAAAAAAATGTCATATTAATAGGAATAATTCCTGATAATTCCGAAGGCGCTATACATAAGGTTTTAGAAGGAAAAAATCCCTTCTAAAGCCGCACCAGTAAAGACTTTATAAAAAGACCTTAAAAAACGTCAAAATAGGTCAAAAATGGACTGTATAACAAAAAGTCAAAAATAACCTAAAAGTGATACATTGTGGTACTCTTCCATGATTACTACCTGAATGCCTTCTAAAGTACCTTCCAAGTAATAAAAAAAGTAATAAGGTACTTAAAAAAATATATTTTATAGGTATAATAAATTTTCGTCGATAAAACTACTATTTGAATAAAAAATATAAAGTAATAAAAAAGTACTTGACATAAAAAATAGAGTACTTGATAATATGAAAAAATGAAAAAAGGGATATAACCAAAATGAGAAAAATTAAAAGACGTAAATATAGTACAAATTCAAAATTGACCAGAAGAGTAAAAAGCATTATTGCTATGGCAATAAAAGATAAATTGCCTCTTACTCGTGCCGTAGAACTTGCAGGTATTTCTTATCTTACTTATGCTAACTGGATGAAAAGAGGGCTGGATAAAAAGGAAAGAAGATATTGGCAATTTAGGATAATGGTCAAACGGTTAATGGCAGACCGTGAACGTGAAGCAATATCAGTAATCAGGAAGGGAGCAATCGGTGGAGAACCGATAATTGAAAAAAGAATAACAAGGGGGCCAAGAGGAAGAGAAATAACGACAGTAAAGAAAAAAACAAATTCATCTTGGCAAGCGGCTTCAAGATACCTTGAAATAATAGCAAGAGAAATATACGGCCAGAAAGCAGACTATCCTATTCACGAAGAAGAACAAATGACAGATAAACGACAGCTTGATTTAACGGGCGGCATCGAAGTAAAGAAAAAGTCAATGGCAGATGCTTTAAGAAAACTGGAGGTAGAAGACCTTGATCGACTTGCAGACATACTCCAAAAAGTCAACGACTAAAATGCCTTTTCCTTTTCTTGATTTTTTTAGGAATGAACTTCCTTCCCTTGAATTGATAGAAACGATAAAGGCAGAAAAAAGTCTTCGGATATATGCGAAGCAATGTTGGCCTTTATTAGAACCAAAGCGAGAACTTTTCTGGAACTGGCACCATGATGCTATATGCGAACATCTTGAAGCAGTAACAGCAAATCAAATTCACTACCTTATAATAAATATTCCTCCTCGGCATACTAAAAGTTTACTTGTTTCTGTTCTTTGGCCTACCTGGGAATGGGGGCCAAAGAATCTTGCATACCTACGTTATATTTATTCTTCTTATGATCAAGGACTTTCAACACGTGATGCTTTAAAGTCAAGAAGAATAATTCAATCTGATTGGTATCAGAAGTGCTGGGGCGATAACTTTAAAATTACTTCTGATCAGAATCAGAAAACAAGATATGATAATGATAAGACTGGATACCGTATTGCTACGTCAGTAAGAGGTATGGGAACCGGAGAAGGTGGCGATAGAATAGTTTGCGACGACCCGCATAATGTAAGGATGGCAGAATCAGATGCCATAAGAAGTGAAACACTTACTTGGTGGGATGAAACAATGTCAACTCGTCTTAATGATGAAGAGAATGGTTCTTATGTAGTAATAGCACAGAGAACTCATTACGCCGACCTTTGTGGTCATATCATTAAGAAGGCAGAGAATGGGGAGATAGACAATTTAGTTAAGCTTATCCTACCCGCAAGGTTTGAGAAGGAGCGAGAACTTTCTTTAAAGACGGCAACTCCTTTGGTTTTTCAAGACCCAAGGAGTCAAGAAGGTGAACCGCTTGACTGTTTGCGCTACCCCCATTCTCGCCTTAAAAAATTAGAAACACGAATGACGGAGTACTCCAGAGCAGGACAACTTCAGCAAAGACCTTCGCCGCGCGGTGGTGGTATCTTTAAGGTAGAAGAATTTATAACGGAAGGAATAAATATTCCTGGTAGTAATATGATTCAAGAAGCAGTTAGATACTGGGATAAAGCGGCGACAGAGGACGGCGGGAAAAGAAGTGCTGGCGTCCTTATGCTCTTAATGAAAAGTGGGAAGGTACGAATAATCGACGTACAGAAGGGGCAATGGTCTGCTGCTACAAGAGAAAAAAGAATCCGACAATGCGCGGATATTGATAGTAAACGATGGCCCGGATTAAATATACCAATAGTAGTAGAACAAGAACCTGGGTCTGGAGGGAAGGAATCTGCTGAATATACGGTTAGGAATTTAGGCGGTCATGTTGTTCATACTGATAGACCTACCGGCGACAAAGAAATAAGAAGTGAACCGTATCAGTCGGCAGTGGAGAACGGTATGGTAGAACTACTTCCTTCAGCCTGGACACAAGAATTTATTGATGAACATGAACGTGCGCCCAGAGGAGAATTTAAAGATCAATGGGATGCTGCTTCGGGCGCTTATAATTGGCTTTTTAGAACAAAGGCGAAGGCAGGAATTTGGGGTTCGCAAAATTAAAAGGAGGAAGAATAATGCCAAACAAAGATGGAAAAGGCCCGAAGGGTAGAGGAACATCGAAACCGCAAGGTAGGAAGATAGGCGGGAAAAAAGGCGGCTGTTAGTTATTAACTCTTTAACCATAGGAGGAGAAAGAAATGAAAGTAGCAATTATTCCGACAAGATTAAATAGTAGAAGGCTTCCAAATAAGCCGATGAAAATAATCGGAACAAAACCGCTTATCCTTCATACTTATGAAGAAGTGAAAGCGTCCGGTGTTTTTGATCGTGTTTATATTGTTTCAGACCAATGGACATTTAGGATGTTTAAGGAGTACTGCCGGATTTGTTCTTCTGAATATGGGATTGTTGACGACTACTTTCCTGTTACTTCTTGGATTGTAATTTCAAAAGAGGTAGGTAACGGAACAGAAAGGGTTTACGAAGCAGCAAAGTACTTAGGGCTTTTAGACAATGACGATAACTTAATTGTAAACGTACAAGGAGATATGGTAGGACTTTCTCCTTTTCATTTAAGAAGTTCTGTTGACTTTAATAGAAAATTATTAAGGGAAGGAATAGGAACTTTGTTTTGCCCTGTTTGCGTTGACGAATTTTCAGATGTTGATACTGTCAAGGTTATTATAAATAGAAATATAAATAGCGAAGGAGAGCCGATAGAAGCAATCGGTTTTTTTCGTAATGGAAGGCAAGAGATAAACGGCAACAAATTTATATTTAAGCATATCGGCATTTACACCTACCTGCCAGCGATGCTTAAAGAATATTTTAAATACGGACGCACAAAGGAAGAGCGAAAAATATCTTTAGAGCAACTAAGAATATTTGCTATGGGTAGAAAAATATTTGCAAATTATATTTGTTCTTCGCCCTTTGCTATTGATAATCAACGGTCATTATTCAGGGCCAGAAAACTTAAAGAGAATCAAAGATTGTAAACATAGGAGAAAGCAATGGAAGAAAAAAGCGAAATGCTTCAACTACGGAACCTTGCCAGCGTTCTTATTGAACGGGCGGCAGCAATGGCAAAGATGGGTAAAAGCTTTGGAACGGTTCGCGATTTATATGAAGCACTTGGATATACAAAGACGCCGACGTTTGACGACTACTACGCGAAGTATTCTCGTCAAGATATTGCTAAAAGAATTGTTTCTGCTCCTGTTTCTGCTACTTGGAGAAAATTTCCAATTCTTGTTGAGAACGACGCAGAAGAAACAGAACTGGAGAAGGAGTGGAATAGTTTTGTTGTAAAGTACAATATCTATCATTACCTATCCCGTATTGATAAACTGTCTGGAATCGGCAGCTACGGCGTTCTACTCATGGGATTTGACGATGGCGGCGACCTATCAAAGCCGGTCATGGGTAGTAATAGAAAACTTCTTTATGTTCGGCCCTATACCGAAAGTAATGCTGATATAGAAACCTATGAAGAAGATACGAAAAATGAAAGGTTCGGACTTCCTTTAACATATAAGATAAGTGTGTCTTCTACTAAAACGAGTTCTAAGATTAATCGACAATTATCCGTTCATTATTCAAGAGTACTTCATATAGCAGAGGACTTAGAAGAAAATGATATTTACGGTACGCCTCGTTTAAAGTGTGTTCTCAATCGTCTTAACGATATAGAACTGATTTCTGGAGGCGGCGCTGAAATGTTCTGGCGCGGTGCTTTTCCGGGATATGGTTTTATGCTTGACAAGGAAGCAAACGTAACGGCACAAACACTATCTGCTTTAGAAACAGAAATTGAAGAATATATTCACGGATTGAGAAGGTATATTCGGGCGCAAGGAATGACAATAGAGAACTTAGCGCAACAGGTAGCAAGTCCAGAAGGTCACTTTAAAGTTATTGTCAGTTTAATTTCTGGTGCTACCGAGATACCGCAAAGGATTCTTTTAGGTTCTGAACGGGGAGAACTTGCAAGTAGTCAAGACGAAACAAATTGGAATAACAAAATAGCAGAGCGAAGGGAAAACTACGTTACTCCTATGATTCTCTATCCTTTTGTCAATAGACTTATTTCTCTTGGAGTACTTCCAGAGGCAAAAAATGATTTTATCTTTGAATGGGAAGACCTGTTTGCCCCAAGTGAAAAAGAACGCGCCGATACAAGCAAAGTAAAAACCGAAGCGATTGCTTCCTATGTTAACGCGATTGGCGCTGATCGACTGATACCGCCTAAGTTCTTCCTAAGAAATTTTATTGATTTGACAGAGGATGAAATTGAGCAAATAGAGGATGAACGCGGAACAATGGAAGTAGAAGATATAAACGATCTTGACGTTGACGACGATATTGATTCTGATTCTTCTGAAGTGTAAAAATGAAAAATCTAAAAACAAATATTATCTACCTTGCATTAACAGGCAAGGACAAAGACCCTACGAGAACTATTACCCTTAGAAGTCAGTTTTCTAAGGATATGATTTCTCGTTTCAATAAGATAAGTATTGCCGTCAGAAAAAAGATAGTAGAAGAAAACTTTCTGGCTCCTGTTAAAAAGACATCGGTAGAAATGCCGAATATAATTCCTTTAGAGGATTACGAGTACCGATGGTCAACAAGGAAGAAGGAACAGTTCATGGATTGGTTACAAGAACAAATAGATGAAAATGTTCTTGAAACTTCCTATGGCCCGGTATCAGGAGCAGAACCTTGGAGTAATACATATATTCAATCAGCGTACCAGAAAGGGATGGTACGAGCGAGATCAGACCTTCGCAGGGCAGGATTAGATATTCCTACCTTCGGGCCAAGCGGTGATTCTCTAAGCGCGGTTTTTAATAGACCGTTTCATGCTGATAGAGTAGGACTTATTTATTCTCGCGTCTTTACTGATTTAAAAGGTGTTACTTCTGCTATGTCAACCCAAATGTCAAGAGAACTTGCTTTAGGTATGTCACAAGGAAAACACCCAAGGCAAATAGCGAAGAACCTTACTGATAGAATTGACAAGATAGGAAAAGCAAGAGGAACTTTAATTGCAAGAACTGAAGTAATTAATTCTCATAATCAGGCAGCACTTAATGAGTATGAATCGGCAGAAGGTATTATCGGCGACGAAGTACAAGTTCAATGGTGGACGGCGCAGGACGAAAGGGTTCGCGCATCCCATAGAGAAAGACATGCCAAAGTTTATGAACGGGAAGAAGCAAGAGAACTTTTAGGAGAACCAAATTGCAGATGTTCTCTACTTCCTTATATTCCGGCGATTATGGATGAACCGATTCTACCTGAATCGCAGCAATATGAAAAAGAACGTATAATGCAATCGGCGCTTGATTATACGCCTTGTTTTACTACTTCATTAATAACAAATATCATAGCAAATAAACCGCAGGAATGTAATGACTACGTAAGAAATACAAAAGGAGAAATCCTTTACAAAGGTAAAAAAGTTCAGTTAACAAAAGCAGAAGAACAAAGGATAAGAAATCTTGCTATTCCTCCAGCATGGACAGACGTAGTAATTTCTAAAGATATAAAAGCAAAGATTCAAGCGATAGGAAAAGATGCAGCAGGAGAACTGCAATATAGATATTCGGCAGAATGGATTGCAGGTTCTTCTAAACGTAAATTTGAAAAGTTAAAATCCTTTAATCGTGACATAGAACAAATAAGGAAGAAGATTGCTTTAGGTATTAAGAATAAAGACCCCAGAGCGTACCTTCTTGGAATTGAAAATGAAACAGCAATAAGAATTGGAAACGTATCAAAAAGAAAAACGAAGAAGATAGCATACGGGTTGACAACATTACAGAACCGTCATGTTAAGGTAGAAGGAGAAAAGATAAAATTAAATTTCGTTGCAAAGAAAGGGGTTCCGGCCAGCTATACTATAAGAAATAAAACTTTAGCTACGTTCTTAGAAGAACGTAAGAAAACTTATTCAGGGAAGAAAGATAGTCTTTTTCCTGATGTTAATTCCGACAAGTTGAATGCCTACTTACAAGAGGTATCAGGCAAGAAGTACACGATTAAGGACTTTAGAACATATTATGGAACAGCTATTGCCAAGCGTGAATTATCAAAGTATAATAATAAAGGTATAATATTTGACGAAAAGCAGAGAAAGAAAATTGTGAAGGAAGTAACGACGACAGTAAGTAATTTTTTAAAGAATACTCCAGCCGTCGCAAAGTCAGCATATATCGACCCGATGGTATGGGAAATAATTGGAGGGCTACCATGAGTATATTAACCAAAGAAGAAGAAAAAGATTTTAGTGATTGGATTGAATCCATTACTTTAGTTGACGAAGAAGGTAATGCGGTTCCTGCCGACGAAATAGAACCGGACGAGGAAGGAGAGGATGAATGAAAATAAAATCAAATAAGAAGGTGACGGAAACACAGTTCTGCGTTAACATGGTGATGAACAACTATTCCTTGCGTAGAGGAAACCTTGACGGAAAGGACTACCTGATTGCTCCTGTTGTTCTTCTTAAAGAAGGAGTTCATTGTGGCATGGATGGGATTCCTACCTACTATCCGGCGAATCAACTCGCGAAGTTCCCGTTTACTTGGAACGGCGTTCCTATTACGGTCGGCCATCCGGTTACGGAAGAAGGCTTTCCGATCAGCGCTAATTCTCCCGATGTTTTGCATAAAGTAGCAGTCGGGCGCTTGTTTAACGTGACCTTTACTGATTCAAAATTAAAAGGCGAGGTTTGGATTGATGAACAAAAAATTAAGTTGCATTATCCTGAACTGTATGCTATGTTATCAAACAAAGCACAAGTAGAAGTATCAACGGGATTGTTCTCCGAAGATGAAATGGTTTATGGATTATGGAATGAGGAGGAGTATGAAAGGATAATATCTGAAGTTCGGCCCGATCATTTGGCCCTACTTCCTGGTTCAATCGGCGCTTGCAGCTTTTCAGATGGCTGCGGTATCAGAGCAAATAAAAAGGAAGGAGGTGAAACCATGAAGTTTAAGAATGTTGATTTAAGTAGTTTCAAAGTTAACAATGGAAAAGTTTTTGTTGAAAGCGGAGAAATAGAAAACGGGATTTCATTGCTTCAGAAGTTCTTTATTTGTGAATCGTTAAGCTATAACGAAATACGGTCGCAAGTTCAGGCTGAGATTGACAAACTGGATTCTTCTTCCTACATGCACTACCTTGTGGATATTTATGAAGACTATTTTATTTATGAAGCAATCCCGATGCCGACAGGACAACCAAAGCTTTATAAAAGAAACTTTTCTTTTAATGACAATGGAGAAATTTCTGTTTCGGATGAAATTTCTGAAGTAGTGAAAAAGATAACTTATAACCCAAAACAAAACAAGGAGGTAAAGAACATGGAGAAAAAAGGATGTTGCACTGATCGGGTGAAGGAGTTGATTGCGAACGAGAAAACAACTTTTAAAAAAGAGGACGAAGCCTGGCTGCTTGGCTTGTCAGAGGAAGTTCTCGCAAAGGTAGAGGAAATGGAATCGGCTAATCGTGAGAAAAAAGAAAAGATTGAAGCCCTCCAGAAAGCCGCCGAGAAAGGCGCGGCAGAACTGACCCCGGAACCGAAAGGTAATCAGAAGGAAGAACCGAAAGTGAAAACGCCCGAAGAATTTATTGCTACCGCACCCGGCGAAATGCGAGACGTTCTGGCTAATGGCCTTGCCATGTATCGTAAGAAAAAAGAAGAAGCAGTCAAAACGATTATGGCAAATAAGAACAACTCCTTTTCCGAAGCACAACTTCGCGCAATGGATATTAACGCGCTCGAAGGTATCGTCAGGTTGACGGGTACGAAGGAGGACTTTTCCGGGAACGCCGGAGCCAACATTCAGGATAACAGCGGAGAAGTAAACGAAGAACCGTTGACGATTCCCGAAATGAGCTACGACAAGAAATAGTAACCAGTTCTTCTTGAATGAGATTTTTAAAGTAAACAAATAACTTTTAATTTTAAACAAAGGAGGTTTTACAATGGCGTACAAAACAATTACTCTTGATAGCGATGCCTTAAAGAAGGAAGGGATTGCAAGTGGAACTATCTATCCCGGAATGCTTCTTGAAAGGACGACTGCTTCCAAGACCGTCAAGGTTCATGCGACGGCTGGTGGCAACTGTCAAAAACTGGTAGCAATCGAAGACGAGAATCAAGGGAAGGAAATTTCCGAAGCCTATGATACCACAACTCGTGTTTTCTTCATTGCTCCGCGTCGGGGCGATGTTGTTCTTATGCGGGTTTTGAATGGGCAGAAGGTAACGATGGGCGATTTTGTTGAAAGCGCCGGTTCCGGTTATGTTCAGAAGCACACGCCCGATAAGGAATCCTTATCTTTGGATTCTTCTTCGGCCAAGCGGCAAAGTATTTATGCAGAACCGATTATCGGGGTAGCATTGACTACTGTTGACATGACTGGTTCTTCTGCTGCTGACCCGGATGGTCTTGTTCAGATCGAAATTATTTAACTACTAACAACCAAAACTGAAAGTTGTTCTTCTTTTTAACTTTTAATTTTTAAAACAGGAGGTATAAAATGGATTTTATCTTAAACGGACAAGCGAGTGGTTCGGTAGCACAAAGGCTGCTTGCAAACGGAATGAACCCGATGGCTTTGCGGCCCTATATCGGAGAGGACGGGAGAACATATATGACCGTTCTCGAAGGTGGAAAACCGAAAGCTGTTCCTATTAATGCGAATGCTACCCTTCGTAAAGACGAATGGAAGCACTACGACACGGCGGTTTTGAATGCGGCGAGAACTCGCCTTCGCGCTGTTGCCGATTTGCAGTCCCGTGGTTTGGTTTATAACATTCCCAATGGCATGGGAAGTACTGTTCTCGAATATGAGGACATGAGCGATATGGAAGCGGCAAGCGTGACGATGGACGGCATTACTCGCGATAATAATGATCGCCCTGAGTTCGATATTAACTACTTGCCCCTGCCGATTATCCATAAGGACTTCTTCATTAATGCGCGAGTTCTTGCTTCGAGTCGTACTACCGGAGCGCCTTTGGATACCACGATGGCAGAACTCGCCGGACGGAAGGTAGCGGAAATGGCAGAGCAACTTCTTCTTGTCGGTTCCGGTACTTACACCTTCGGCGGCGGTACGATTTACGGTTACTTGGACTTCCCGCACAAGAACAATGTAACCTTAAACGCGCATTGGGACGACGACGATTCCTCCGCTGGGGCTACCGGCGAAAGAATCATTGACGACGTAATCCGAATGAAGCAGGCGTCCATCGACGACCGATTCTACGGGCCGTGGGTGCTTTACATTCCTACCAATTTTGAGACGGCGATTGATAAGGACTTCAAGTCCTATAGCGACAAGACGATTCGCCAGCGGATTCTCGAAATTGACGGCATTCAGGATATTCGGGTAGCAGATTCCATTACTGCTGATAACGTGGTTCTCGTTCAAATGACTTCCGATGTTGTCCGGTTGGTTCAGGGTATGCCGATCTCCGTAGTAGAATGGCAGACCGAAGGCGGAATGCGAACACACTTCAAAGTAATGACGATCATGGTTCCGCAAATCCGCGCCGATCAGAATAACCGCGCCGGTCTTATTCACGGCACGAAGTAGTATGTTTTAATAGTAGAAGAATAATTAACCATATTATTTTCATTTAAAAAAATTTAACCAGAAGGAGGATAAAATGCGGTATCGCGTTAAGACAGGAACTTTAAGAATAAACGGTGAGAAGTACGTACCCGGCGATTCATTTGAAGCAGATAATGTTCCCGAAGCTTTTTTAACTACTCTTGAAGTACTTGGAGAAAAGACGGAACCGGAAAAGAAAATTGCTCGCCGGAAACCGCCTACCCTTAAACTTGTTCACAAGGGAAGCGGTCGGTATGAAGTTGTAAATACCGTGTCAGGGAAGAAGTTGACTGATAAACTTGTTTCTAAGAAGGAAGCACTTGCCATTATCGGCAAAGAAAAGGAAGGTGATGTAATATGAAAAAGAGTCAGGATAGACCCTTTCTTGTACCTAAAATTTGGGAAGGAGGAACTGCTTATATAATTGGTGGTGGCCCTTCTGTCCGAATTAATGCTAACATAAAAGGCCGAAGAATAGACGAAAATAACGAAAGGTATAATGAAAGGGTTTATCTTGAACTTGGGGAGTACTACAAAGAGCGTTTGTTTGATAAGAAAGTAATCGGCGTAAACAATGCCTTTAAGTTTGGTTCTTGGGTAGACGTTTGTTGGTTCGGTGATTTAAAATGGTGGAACTGGCATCAAGAAGAACTTTTTAATTTTCCCGGTCTTGTTATGACTTGTAACGAGAACGCGGAACTAAAAGGAGAACCTTGGCTGAAAAAGTTAAGAAGGGCAAGGATTCCTAAAAGTCAAGGAATTGTAACTACTCCCGCGCAAGTATGCTGGAACGCCTGTTCTGGAAATAGCGCGATCAATTTAGCAGTACTATTCGGTGTCAAGAAAATTGTTCTACTTGGATTTGATATGAAATTTATCGGAGAGAAGGAAGACAAAAACTGGCACGATGCCCACAAAGAATCTAAGCATGACCCGTTTAGGCGATTTATCAATGTACATAAACTGATAGCAGAAGACGCACAAAAACTTGGCGTTGAAATAATAAATACTTCTTTAGAAAGTGCGTTGAATGTATATCCAAAAAAAAGACTGGAGGAAGTAATATGAGGTATCGTTCTTTTGAAGATACGCCGCTTATTTTTGGTGGTAGTATGATCGGGAATAAAGATAGAACTGCAATGGTTCATGTTGCTTCCTTACTGGGCGCTAACATTACGCTTGGTCGCGGTTCTGTTATTGACGAAAATTGCGTTATAGAAGATAATGTTTTCATCGGTCATAATACGGTCATTCGTAATAATGTTCATATCAAGAGAAATTCTGTTATTGGTCATAACGTAGTAATTGAGGCCTTCACAAAAATTGGAGAAGCAACTACGATTCAATCGCAATGCCATATAACCGGATATGCTGAAATTGGAAGTCGATGCTACTTTGGGCCATGCGTAACAATTATAAATGAGAAAAGAATAAGTGCCTTCAGAAATAATGTTATGGATCAGGTTTTAAAAGGCCCGGTAATCGGTGATGCTTGTCGCATCGGTGCAAGAGCGTTGATTCTACCTGGGGTAGTTGTCGGAAAGAACGCGGTTATCGGCGCTGGTTGCGTGATTACAAAGAACGTAGGAGAGAACGAAATTTGGTATGGAAGCTGTGCTGTTAAAAAAGGAATTGTCCCCGAAGAGGAAAGGTTATGATTCAGAAAACTTTTGACGAAGTAAAGAAAAGGAACTGGGACTTCTACCGCGAAAATTATCGCGCAGGAAGATATTCTTTTAATGATCTTGCTTGTATCCATAACCTTTGGTATGAATTTGTGACAAGTCATACAAGAACAGTCAAGAGGTATAGCAGTCGTCTTGTAAAGATTCTTAGAAAACAAAGAGGTACTGTTGTTGAACTCGGATGCGGCGAAGGCTATCTTGCTAAAGAAGTTCTATCAAAAAATCAACGAATAGAAAACTGGTTAGGTTTTGATATTTGTTCTTTGGCAATAGATAATAACGTTTGCGACGATTCAAGATTTGCTCCGGTCGCTCTTACTACTGATTTTTATAATTTGTGTTTTTCTTATGAAGTAGATGTTTTTGTTTCTTCCCATACGCTTGAACATCTTGATTATTCTCAGGTATCAAAAATTATCAGGATGGCAAGTTCTTTTACAAAGTCTTTTTTGGTAGAGGTTCCGCTTAAAGAAGAAGATTATTTCTGGAAAGGTGGTGCTTCCGCTCACGTTCTTGATAAAGGCTGGGCCTGGTTTAAAAAAACAATGTCTGCTTATGGGTTTAAAATTGTTGTCGATGCAGGGCAGAAGAACAGAAAGGAGAAGTTAGGGCTATGGTTAAATTCGCGGTTGTCTTAAGGTCTGGCGGCGATTACGATGCTTCTTATGTAGAACGCCTTGAACGGATGGTCAAGAAGAACTTGACAATTAATTATGACTTTGTTTGCTTATCCGATATAGAAGGAGTTCCGGGCTATAAACCGCTACTGAAGAAATGGCCGGGGTGGTGGTCTGTTATTGAGCTATTCAGATTGACAGGGCCGACGATTGTAACCGGACTTGATACCTTGATAGTAAATAATATAGATCGCCTTGGAGAACTCGCTATAACGTGTCCTCGCGATACTTTCTATATGACAAGACCGCAGCCGCCAGCGTTAAGACGCGGCGAGAAGTGGTGTTCTGGAATTATGATATGGAACGGCGACTGGTCATGGATTTACAAGAAGTTTAAATATCCTGAACACGCTCGGCAGTATCGTTTAGAACAGCGTTATACTACCGCTATGCTTACGAGAAGTAGAACGAAAGTTCGATTGGTTCAGGATTATTTTGATGGTTTTAAATCTTTTAAAAATGATTGCAGGGGTAAAAACGGAATGCCTGAAGACGCAAAGATAGTAGCATTCCACGGCTACCCAAGACCGCACCAATGTAAGGCGGCATGGGTAAAGAAGATATGGAACGAAGAAAGTATTTGGCATCATCCGTTTGAAAAATTAGTAGAGGTAAGCAATGGAAAGTAAAGGATTGTCTTTTGAAATATTAGAAGGGATGGGAATAGAAGGTACTTGCTCTATTTCAAATCCTAAAGACTATCATGCTGCTTTGGCAAAGAATCCCTTTTGGTTTGGGAAGGCTTTGTCTTGTGGTAGAACAATAGTTGTGTTTACTCATGTCAAGGACAAAGAAATTAATTCTCAGGCGGCGCGTAATATAGGAAGTATAAAAGCAATTTTTAGTTCAGAGAATCCCGAATATGACTTTATTCGTTTTCATAATTATATAAACAGGAGAAGAAATCCTGTTGATAATATTGTTGGTGAAAATTGTTCTATCCATTCTACCGCAGTAATTGGAATTGAAGGAATGACTTATGCAAAGCGTGGGAAGGACGTAGTAAAGCTAAAGCATATCGGCAATGTTGTTCTCGGCAATAACGTAGATATCGGCGCTTATTCAGCTATAGCAAGAGGTTCGCTTGATTCGACGATAGTAGAAGACAATGTTAAAATCGGTTGCCATTGTTCGATTGGTCATAATAGTGTTATCGGAGAAGGTACGATCATTACTGATTGTTCAATGACAGCGGGTTCTGCCATTGTCGGAAAAAACTGCTACCTTTGTGTTGGTAGCATAATTAGAAGGGTAAAAATTTGTGATAATGTTTTAATCGGCATGGGTTCTGTAGTAGTAAAAGATATTGAAGAACCTGGTGTTTATTTTGGAAATCCTGCTACAAGGAAGGGAGACTGGGATGGCAAATGGATTTAAAGAAAAACCTATTCTTATAACCGGATGCGCTCGTTCTGGCACTTCCATGACGGCTGGCATTGTTCATCTATGCGGTGCTTGGGGTGGTCAGCTTGCAGGGCCAAATGATAACAACAAGAAGGGAATGTTTGAAAATTTGGAAATAAGAAATGGAGTAGTAAAACCATATTTTCGGGCTTTAGGTGTTGACCCCTTGGGGCAAAAACCTCTTCCTGATATAACAAAGTTTTTCGGGCTTTCAGAAAGGCAAGGAGAAAACTGGAAGCAGAAAATATTTTCAGTTATTGATAAGCAAGGATATGCTGGGCAGAAGTGGTTTTATAAAGGAGCAAAAGCTTGTTTGTTCTGGCCTTTGTGGGATAAAGCTTTTCCTAAAGCCAAATGGATTATCGTCAGGAGAAACGACGAAGATATAATAAATTCTTGTTTAAAGACAGGATTTATGAGAGCGTATAATACGGCTGATGGATGGAGAAAGTGGGTAGAAGAACATAAGCGGCGCTTTTTTGAAATGAAAAAATATTTGAATGTAGTAGAAGTATGGCCGGAAAAAATGGTTAATGGAGACTTTTCTGAAATTCAAGAAGTAATTATTTCTTATGGTCTTGAATGGAACGAGAACGCTCCGGCATTCGTTTCACCTACTTTATGGGGAGGTAAAAATGGCAAGAGTAACCGATGAAGAAGTAAAAGAAATAATCAGTACTTCTCTTGATACAACGGCTTTTATAACAGCGGCAAATTTAATTGTGTCGGAATTTTTAGATAGTAGTGGATTGACGGATGCTCATTTAAAAGAAATAGAACGCTGGCTTGCTGCTCATTTAGTAGCTATACGCGACCCGAAAGTTCTGTCTGAAGCAATAGGCGACGCGCAGGCGACTTATGAAGTGGGTATTCTTGGAAGAGGTTTAAATTTTACTTCATACGGTCAGCAAGTTCTTATTTTGGATACAACTGGCAAGCTTGCAAGCGTCGGCAAGCGAGAAGCAAAGATTGAAACAATACAGTTTGATCTTGGCACGTAGGAGGACAAATGAAATTAAATCGTTTCTTTAATCAGAAGGCAGTTTACTGGGGTAGTCCTTCTCCAGACGGACAGGGTGGACTTTCTTTTGCTTCTCCTGTTGAAATAGACGTTCGCTGGGAAAACAAAACGGAATCTTTTGTTTCTAAAGCAGGGAAGGAGGAAGTTTCTAAAAGTATTGTTTTTTCTGAAACGGTATTTGAACCCGATGGTTATTTGCTTCTTGGAGAACTTGATGATCTTGATTCCAGTTCTTCTGGTGATTCCAGTTCTTCTGGTGATTCCAGTTCTTCTGGAAGGAATCCTGAATTGATTGATTCTGCCTTGATAATAAAAGCGGTATCTGAAATGCCGAATATTAAAGCAAATACTTTTTTGAGGAAGGCATGGCTATAAAAGAAAAAAGATTGATCGGCCTTGATAAAGTAGTCTCCAATTTAAATAAGGAGATTGCCAAGATAGAAGGCGCGACTGCTGCCGGTGTTCTTGCTGCTGCTCTTTATGTAAGTGGTGAAGCAGTCAAGAACGCGCCGATAGACTTAGGTAATTTAAGGGCCAGCCGTTTCGTTACGAATGGTAAAGTTTCAGAATCAGAAGGAGAATTTAAAGGAGAAGATAAAAGTAAATTTAAACGGGCGCATTCTGCTTTAGTAAATAAATCAAAGAAGGAAGCAAAACAAGATAAAAAATCAGTAATGGCAATTATCGGTTTTTCTGCCTTCTATGCTGTCTTTGTCCATGAAATAAATAAGAACTATAAACAAGGTGGTTGGAAGTTCTTGGAAAAAGCACTAAAGGATAATTCAAAAAAGGTCTTAGATATTATCAGACAATATGCAACGATAAAGGGGTAGAAATGAAACCTGCAAGCGAAGACATAAAAGATATTTTTATTGAAAGTAGTAATGAAGTTGGAGAAT
>Ga0172381_10000251_pt1 | contig 65774 bp, 105 predicted proteins | sample Leawel6488metaG_FD_119754 | JGI IMG/M metagenome (GOLD analysis project Ga0172381, IMG submission 119754) | Leachate microbial communities from a municipal landfill in Southern Ontario, Canada - Leachate well 64-88 metaG | ecosystem: Engineered > Solid waste > Landfill > Unclassified | place... | reverse complement strand
TGATCTCTCAGATCTACCTTTGGTGTAGCAAACATATCAAGATTGTGGATGGGATAAAAACAGGATTGGAAATAATAATTTCAGTCTCAATTGCCATCGCAGTACTATATGGGGTCGGATCCCAACTAAAATTGTGGCTTGGATGGTAATATTATGGGAAAATATCCAAAGGCATATATTCCATCCTTTCCTTCTTTTGATACAGATGGACATTATGGTGATACTAATATATCGGAATTTGATTCTTGTGTGCCTATTTATGGAGATGACTATCCAGTATCTATAACCACCGGAGAAGATGATCTGTCACATTTCATAAAGTGCCCATATTGTGGGGTGGATAATGAAGATAGTGGGGATATTTATTGCGTGGGGTGTGGTGCCCCAATAGATCATTTTAGAAAGGAGTGGTAAATCAATGTTATTGATTCATATGAATTTGTATGAAGTGACTGCATCAAATAGAGAAAACAATAGCACAGTGAAGGTATATGTGATTAGTAAAGATAGGTCTAAAGCAGAACAAAGTGCTTTATCCGCAGTTGCACAACGTTATAAGTGGAATATTGACCATATGTTTGCTTATCGGATAGATCTATTAGCTTCGGCTATCCCGTATGAACAGGGATCTTCCAATAACATATTAATTGTCCCATCTGAATAGTATATCGAGAGAGGAGGCCGAAACGTCCAATCAAAAACTTAACAGTAAACAGGTAAAAGAAATTTATGATCTATATAAGCAGGGCGGTATTTCGGCCTTCTCTCTTGCATCTCGTTACAATGTGTCTTATAATACCATCCTCAATATTGTTTTGGGAGAAACTTGGAAAGAGTTACAACTCAACCCAATTTATAAGAGAGGAAGGAGAAAGTAAAGATAATGTGTAAAGATTTTATGCACGATGCTATAATGTATGAGGCATCAGAAATAAAGAAACAAATTCTTGGATGTATTATATATGATAAAATGGTTTCTGAAGATGATACAACTCTAATGTTATTAGCTGCATATAGGCTAGGATGGAAAAATGCTTGCCAGAAAATACAGAATGTTATTGATTCAGATGTTACTTTGAGGCTCACACGAGAAGAAGTTGAGTGTGAGAAAAGCTCTTGGAATAAGTTGGCAAAACAGGTTCTTGAAGATAATCGAGATGCGTGGGAAGAATTGGGAAAAGAATGATTGCTATAAGTGATATGAATTCCGAAGAACTGCGAATTGCTTGTGCTGAACAGATGGGGTGGGAACTTTGGTTAGGGGACTATGTGGGAGATAAAATTATTATTACAAGAGGATATAGAAGTGAAGATTCCCGTCTTGTTGATTTACCAGACTATGAGAATGATCTTAATGCTAGGATGGAATTATTAAGATCAATTCCACAGAACAAGCAAGAATACTTCGTACAAGTTTTACTTGACTTGGTTGTAGATTGTTGGAATATAAACACTTTGCTTTTATTACCAATATTCAAGTTACTAACCATTGATTCAATTTATATAATGAAAGCATTTTTAACAACGATGGAGTTTGGAAAAGAATGATCTGGGTGACATCGGATACTCATTTTGGGCATAATAATATTTTGAAATATTGCGGCCGCCCCTATTCTTCTGTAGAAGAAATGGACGCTGCATTGATACAAAACTGGAACCAGTTAGTCTCCCCCTCTGATGTTGTTTATCATCTAGGAGATTTTACACTAAGAAAATCGGCCGATGAATATTTACAACAATTGAATGGGATGATTCGTATCATCCCCGGGTCGCATGATGCTTGGATTAAAAAGTTTTGCCTAGAACAATACCATGGTAGAGTTGAAATATTGCCTCTGTACTATTCAATTCATTCCTGTGGAAAACGAATTGTTCTATGTCATTACCCAATGATATCTTGGGAGGCGTCCAATCACGGATCTTATCATTTGCATGGGCATGTTCATGGTAACTTGGATAATACTCCCTATAGGTTTGATGTAGGGGTGGATACTAACAATATGGCACCCATACAATTAGATGTATTAATCAAGAGTATGTTATTACTAAATAGTGAGGTGGAAAAGTGAAACGAGTCTATGCAATCACTGTAATCGGAAAAGCTCATAAATGGTTATTCCTGGTTGAGGAAGATCCTCGATATCTTCAGGAGTGGTTAGATGATGGATTAGATATTTCACTGGTAGTAAATATCATACCAGAATGGGTGGTAAATTTAGGATTGACAAAAGTGTGGTGTTTCTTGCAAGATATATTTCAATTTAGATAGGAGGATTATGCATAAGAAAATAGTATGTAAAAATTGTGGGCGGGAATGTTTTGGCTTTTGGATATATGGAAAGTCACATGCGTGTTCAAAGAAATGTTTCAGGGAATTGATTGAAAAGGGGGTAATAAGCAAAATCCCTCCCTATACTGCATTTCCCGAATTGGATATCCTCCCATATATAAAAAAGGTGGACAGTTGAAATCAACCCGATTAGCCATTGATTTTGATGGAGTATTGAATAGTTATACTAGCGGATATAAGCCGGGAGACGACTCTTACCTTCCAGATCCTCCTGTTGATGGGGCTTTAGAATTTATCCAAGCTGCCATAAAAGTATTTGATGAGGTGATTATTTGTACTACAAGGGCAAGATCTCCTGAGGGGGTTCACGCTATCAAAGAATGGCTAGAAAAATATGGATTTCCTGCCCTGAAGATTACGCAGAAGAAATGCTGGGCGACTGTTTACTTAGATGATAGGGGAGTTCTTTTTACAGGAGTATTCCCAAAAGTGGATGCACTCTTGAATTTTAAAACGTGGATGGAAAAGAAAGGAGAATAAAATGCAATTGTTAGATGTAAGAGTTGGAGATATGTATTTTTTTACAGGTTTGGAATGTGAAAGACAGCATTCCCATCATGGCTTTAATATGGGAGATATTGTTACAGTAGTTGGTATAGCTCAAGAATCAGTATGCCCAATTAGGATACAAAAAAATGGTAGAGATTTATTTGGATATTGCAATGCAGAAAATCTGAAACCCATAAACGATAGGGGGATGGAAGACGAAGCAGTGTGGATGAATGGACGGATGCTGAATTGTGATGGATCTAGTGGAAATCTTGATCTAGAGAGATCTATGGCAGAGATAATGGTAAGAGTATTTGAAACATTCAAGAAGAAACAAGCCAGCTATGGTTCTGGTAATATCTCTAGCTTCGGAGAATTCGGAGTTATTGTGCGTATGAATGATAAGATGGAACGCCTAAAGAATTTGGTAGTAAAGGATAAGGATAATCCTTTACAGGACGAAACTATTGATGACACCTATCTTGACCTAGCCGACTATGCTTTAATAGCAGTTCTAGTGCGCCGCGGTTTGTGGTCTTGATTCTATATTCTAATTGTGATAAGATACAAATATGAAAGAATATATAAAGAAGCCTGAGGTGGTTGAAGCTGTTCAATTCACCAGTTATGACCCAGATGAAATATCAAAGATACTGGAATGGGCAAATAGAGAAAGGGAATGTATCCATTATCTCACATCAAGTTTATTTGGGAATACTGAAAAAGTTCTTATGCTTGATATAGCAGATGGGACGGTAACAGTTTTGTTTGAAGATTGGATTATTAAGGATGCAAATGGATATGTGCATTCTTGCCGCCCCGATATTTTTCATCTATTATATGAGAGGGTATCATATGAATACCCCTATTAACGCTAATGCGGCCTTTGATGTTTACAGGGGTGGGTCTTGTGATGTGTGTGGGACTATAGGAGATAATGAATATCGAGTAGAGGTATGGTCTATTATGCATGGAGATGATGATGTACAATATATGGTTCTCATATCTATGTGTGAGAAGTGCTTGCAAGATGCTATGAAATTTATTGATATTGATAGGAGTAAAAATGTCAACAGCAATGAAAAAAAATGAAGATGGAGATTGGGAAGTATTTGAATATCATCCATCTTCATTTGAATATACCATAGAAATATTTGAAGATGCTTCTGATGCTGTGGAAGCAATTGTTGGTATTGATGAGTATGATAATATGTTTGGAGAAGATAATGATGAATAAAGTACAAGTTGATTTAGTAAAAGATCCAGTTGGTTGGTATGTTGTTGATGAGTATGGAAAATCTTGGGCATTGCCAGCAGTGATTGATCTGACTAAAACTCATCAACCAAATGAGATTAGGAAGATAATCAGTACTTCGATCTCAGTTCCATTCCTGTATACCAATCCTGCTTTATGGGAAGGAATGGAAGATCAGGACAATCCGCCGTTGAAACCTGGTATTGCGCATGATACTAACCTGATTATTGCATATTGGGGAGCATTCCCTCCAATAATACCTGATGATTTTGAGGATTGGGTTCTGCATGAATATGATACTGGAAAAGCCTATTTCTTTGGGACATATGCCGATTTCCCCCTGTTTTTTGAACTGATGGAAGAAACTCCAGACCAACCAGTTGACCAACCAGTTGACCAACCTGCGAATCTGCCATCAGATATGAATATCAACATGACAGTGCATGTATATGTACATAAGGAGGGGTAATGGATAAGGTTGTAGTAGAGAAAAGTATACTGGCAATTCTTGAGTGGTGTGTAAAATTCCTTTTAAATCCTGCTATTTTTAGATGGATGTGGAACTTTTTGATAGTCAAAATGTTTTCAGCCTCTCCTCTCTCATATTGGGAGGCAATACTTCTGTTTATTATGATTGATTGTGTAGCTGCACTTTTCAGGATAACCCATAAGGAGGAATAATGCCAGGGAAGAAATATCGCTCTATTAAAAAGCCAAAAGTGTATGAGGCACTGAAGAAAAAAGGTATGAGTAAAAAGCAAGCTGCTCGCATATCCAATGCTATGGCTAAAAAAGAGAAAGCCAAGAAGAAAAAGGAAGTATCCAAGTAATATGCCGATCTATGTATATCGGTGTAAAAATTGTGGGTATGAATTTGAGGAACGATTTGATTCATTCAGCAAGGTAAAACATCCATACAGATGTAAAAAATGTAGGAAGCAATCGTTGATTCGAGTCCCCTCTTTGTTCTATGCTCGATATAATGGAAAAGGATTCTACTCTACAGGAGGATAGTTGAAAACTAATAAATCATTTGATAATATAGAGGATTTTCTAGATGACTTATTCACTCCCCCAAAAACATTGATGGAGCGCGTTAATATATTTTTCAGAAGATTGAACAGTAATATTAGAGGGATCTGGAAAAGTGTTGTTTATGCTTGGCAACGTGTATCTCGCGGGTGGGATGATAGTGTGGTGTACGATATCGGTTATCATCTTGAAGAGATGATGCCAATATGGTTGAGAGAATTAAAGAAACGTGCTGTTGGTGTCCCCTTCAATTATTTCCCTCCAGATTTGGTATTGGGAGAAGAGGAAGATGCTGACTTTGAATTTGCAAGACAGGAATGGTATTCCGATATAGATATTGTTATTACAGGATTTGAAGCTAATAAAAAGCGGGATGATGCAGATTTTGAGTGGGAGACTATAGATGACTTGCATGCAAAAGAAAAAGAGTTTCAAGCCACCTTTGAAATTGGGATGAAAAAACTTATTGACATATGGGATACCTTGTGGTGGTAATGGTCTTGACAAAAAGATTGTTTATGATATAATGAAATTGGCTTCAGGCACGCTTGAAGTTTTGAACCTTACCATCCTGCATAGTCATTGACTCGGAAAAGACTGCGACATTTGCGGTAAGGCAAATGACTATGCCCCCCGATCTACTACCAGGCGCGGTTCTTGGTGGGTGTTCCAACATCATTTGTATAGTACTTGATGTGAGAGAGAATAGAATGTAGATATGCAGGCAACATAATCCTGCCAGACGAAAATCGGGTTCATTCCGTGGGATACTTCGGTGTCCTATATCTGGCAAAACAATAATAGCCATAGCGATGGGGTAGGAACCCTCTACGACTTGTGAGATTAGAAGCCCACATTTTGAATGGAATCAGGTGACAGAAATCAAATCCTGACTATGGCTTAGCCATGACCCGGTGCAAATTCCAACGGGGTCTTATCTACCACGAAAGTAGCCTGCTCGGCCAATTTTACTCGATCCTAAGTCTAGAGCAATAGATATGCAGAAAAACATTGCTATTTGAAGAATAATATGAAAACATTTATTATAATATTTATTCAATGGATGCGCTGGAATATAAGAGGAAAGACAATATTTCCATTTTGTGTCGGACTTGTTTCTGATAGAGAATTAACAAAAGAAGAATATGATTATCCACTAAGTTCAGAATTTAAGAAAAAGATAAAAGAGGCAATGAAAGAATATTCAGAGCTATATAAGCCCTGACCCAAATTGATACAACCTCAAATAGCACGCAGGGCTTGACCATCTCGAACATGGGACTAAGAGATGGTTAAACGGTGGAAAGGTGTTGCTGGAAACATACTCGCTCTGGACGCGAGAGTTTGGGGGTTCGACTCCCTCTTCCGCCATTGTATCCAAGATACATTATGTCTACCAGTTCCAACACGCTGAAGCCACTCGAAAGGGTGGCTGATGTGTTAAGTTATCATTAATGATAATTTGTTGCAATTGGATCAACAAATATAAACAAACTTGACCTGGATATTTCCATACCTAAATAATGGATCCTCAGTACAAAAGTGCAATTATGATGCATTATTGCTTCAGTAATTTTCACTCCCATTCGTATTTTCACCATCTGGTGAAAATACAATCTCCACGGTTAATTTTTATAATAAACTTGATACAAATCATAAAAATGTGATATAATGATATAATGAAATTTAATATCCCCTATGTCACTTGGATGGAAGATCCAGATCATGGCTTCATCGTAAAAGATGCGTGGGATGAGGAGCATCAGGTCAATGGTATCACGGGAAAGTTAGTTTTATTTCCTCATTGGAGACGGATATTAGATTATGCTTTAACTCAAGATGAGGCTGGAAGATTTAGATTCACCACCATCCTTTTATCTGCTATAAAGAAATCTGGCAAATCTACCTATACTGCATCTATTGTTGCTTGGTATGCTGACCAAGCTCCTGAGGGGACTGAGATTGTAGTATGTGCAAATTCACAAGATCAATCTGCCCGCATTATTTTTGGGGATCTTACATATCATTATAAGCATTCAAATACAGGAGCAAAACCTCTCAAGGACAGAATTATTCTCCCCAACGGTACTACAATTTTCGTACTAGCCAGGAATTTCACATCCAATGCAGGTGGACGCCATGCCCTTGTAGTGTTTGATGAGTTATGGGGGGCGACCAGTGAAGATGATTATCGGCGTTGGGATGAATTGACTCCCATCCCTACTATACCACATAGTTTACGTGTCGTTTCATCTTATGCAGGATTTTATGGTGAATCTAAAGTATTATATGATGTATATCTTAAATCAGTAGGCAAGGAGGAGGATCCAGACGGGCAGGGGGATATTATACCTGAATTAGATCCTCTTCCTTGTTATCACAATGGTTCAGCCTATTTCTCATATTGGGATCACATTCCCCGTATGCCTTGGCAGACCGATGCATATTATGAAGAACAGATTGAAACGTTGCGTGCTTCTGCATTCTTGCGATTGCACGAGAATCGTTGGGTAAGTTCCAATGAATCATTTATTCCTATTGAATTGTGGGAAGAAGCCGAATCCAAGTTGGAACAATCTGCTGATTATTGGGAGGGACATCCTTATAAAAATGCTTATATCTATTTAGCCGTTGATATGGGATGGAAACATGACCATGCAGCAGCAATGGGTGTTGCAATGGATTCAGACCGTGGGGTTGTGGCTCTGGTCTTTCATAAGATATGGAAGCCCGTTGCGGGAGATATATTGAGTCCTGAAGTGATTGAGCAATATATACGGCAGCAAGCATCCCGTTACAGGATAGCCGAGGTTATTTATGATCCTACTCAATTAGTTCAGGCTATGGCAAAATTGCGTTTTGAGGGACTGCCCACATCCGAGTTTTCACAAAATGGGGTTGAGATGATTGCTGGAACAGATACTCTATATTCATTCCTTAGGAATGGGAAATTGCTGGCATATCCAGACCCTGACATTAAAGATCATATGCGGAATGCTATTGTAGAACATTCTAGCCGGGGTATGAGAGTAGTAAAAGACAAAGGCAATCGCAGGTTATCGGAAAAGAAAGTGGATTCTGTAGTAGCTTTGGTTATGGCTATTGCGAGAGCCGCAGAAAATGTAGACGTGAAAGGCGATCGTATTGTTATTGAATCAAGATTCTCTGATTTCTCTGCATGGACACAGAAGCAAGACGATCAAAGTAATCTTCCACGTGCATTGAGGACTGATATTGATTAGGAGAGAATATGACTGATAAGGATGATATTTTACTTAATATAGAACGAGCGAGAAAATATACTGAGCCATGGCATACGAATATCAGGCGGTGGCGTAAGAAATATAACTTTGACCATTACACCAAGAGACCTAATCCAGGGGAGGATAGATATACGGATCCAACCCTGACGAATGCGGTAGACTTAGCGGTTGGTATCTTACAGTCTAATGATATGATATGGCATGCCACCGGCTTTAGTCCTTCCTCGAAAGAAAATAAATCATCCAGTATTATTGAGAAAACGTTGGCAGGAATCCGTGATATCAATGCAGAACGTAAAGAGATTGATATTGATTTTGAAGTAAATCTAAATTTTGTACGTGATGGTGGGGCTTGCTTATATAGTATTTGGAATAAAGAGATCCATGAAAGATGCTTTAATATGGAAACTGGGCTTGGTGATTCTGAGGAAGCCATGGTTGGAGAGTCAAAGGTATATTATGAACTCCCTCTTACGGTTGAACCAATTGATCCCCTTAATATCTATCTATTACCGGGTGGGCAAAATCGCTGGCTAGCTATTGCTCGTATTGAAAAAACCAGTGCTTATGATGTCGAACACTTATATGAAGTAAAACTAAAATCCTATTCCAGTCGCACTGATAATGAAAAGATAGATATTAAAGATGATCTAATTGATTATTGGGATGTTAAGTGGATAACAAAGGAGGATTCCGAATATCGTGATGATATGACAGATTTGGAAAAATCGGCACATACATCTAAGATATTAGCCGTCCGAAATGCCGTCTTATTTGGAGACGAAGAAATTATTCCTCTGCGTATTATGGAGGGTTATGAGGATCTGCCCTATGATGTTGGGTTTTATAATCCAGCCTCGCGGACAGATACAAGTATGTGGCAAAGCATTCTTAGCCCACAAGAATCCTCTGTAGCTGAATTGGAAAAAGCTGTTAATCTACGGAAGGGGCAAATGATCTTCTACAGTAATCTACCCCTCATTGTCCGTACACAATCTGGAAAAAATGTTGATATCGATCCTGGGATAGGAAAATCTATTGGGTTAAAAACAGGTGAAGACGCGGGCTTCCCTCAGTGGCAGGGGAACCCACCTGATTTTGATAAGCATATTGATTTGGTTAGATCTCGCATCCAACAGTCTGGTTTCTCTGATGTAATGTATGGAAGTGGATCCAGTGGGATTACAGGATATTCTCTATCTCAATTGGGAGATCAAAATCGTATCCGTCTACTTCCTGCGATATCTCACCTAGAACGGATGTGGACAAATGCAGCTCGCAAATGGATTAATCTGGCATCCTATTTTATGTCAGATGCCTATGTTCAAATATATGGACATATGAAGGGATCTGATTTTGCCGAAATGGTGAAGGGATCTGATCTATCTGGCTATAAAGTTCGATGCGAGATCAAGCCAGAATTTCCTAATGAACGGGTACGCAATCATGCTATGGCTACTCAGGCGGCTCCCTGGTTATCTGCTCGGAGAATCATGGAAGACTATTTGGGGATACAACAGTCTGACGATGAACGGAAACAGAAGTTGATTGAGACGTTGGAAGATCATCCAATTGCGCAGCAGTATGCTATGATATTAGAATTAAAAGATATTATTAGTGATGTTGAATCAGTACCTGCTGAAGTAGAAACTGCTCAGGTTATGTTGAAATTATTAGAGGAACAATTACGCGGAGTGGGAGGTAGACCGAAGGAGCCAAGTAATCCAGAACAACCATTAGGCCTTCAAAGTTCTGACGGAGGTGCTCTTCCTACTACTCAACGCCAACCACAAGATGTGGTTCAGGCAGTAAATTCTATGCTTGAGAGTAGTGTAAAGACGACAGGTGAGGTTGGATAATGTTTGGAAGGATTAAAGATGCATCAAAATCTGCTTTGCGGAGAATGAGCAGTCTTCATACATCTGGAGATGTAGATCCAGATGTACGGATATATAATACATTGGCGGAGTCAGACTTTTCCAAAATCATGGGTGAGTATGGGGAGGAAGAAACTCTGCGATATATTAGGGAGATGGAAAGGAAACGTCTCCAGAGGAGATAATCATGGCTAAACTAACAGACTGGACATTTGGGGGATCATCCAAATTGCCAACTATATCAAATACATTTTCAACGAAGAAGTCTTCTAGTATTGAAAATACAAATCTTGCCTCTCCTATTAGTGCTACTGGTTCAGAGGATTGGAAAAATCCATCTAACTATACAAATGTTGGAGGTTGGAAATACTGGACAAATCCACAGACAGGGAAATCCTGGATAGTGGGAGGTTCTGGAGAAGGCGGGGGAGGTGGAAATAACACACCAAATGCTGCTTGGTCTAACAATCTTACAGCACCTAATGCCCCTGATTGGTGGAAAGGATTGACTCCATCAAAATTAGATGAAGAAAACACGCTACCAACCATGCTAAATGCCTTAGTCCCTTATCTATCTCCTGAGGATCAACGCACAGTTGCGTCAAAATTGTATCTATATGATTCAAAAACTTTTCCAGATCCAGAAAAAATAAAATTTGGGGAAGTCCCCACCACGCTTTCTACTGATACTCAAAGATATTTTACGTCTTCTCAACGAGCTAAAGATGCACTATCAATGCTGGATAAGTTGGCATCTGCCACCAATACTAAGCAAGAAGAGATGGGCACTGGATATAAATTTGTCCGCAATATTTTGGATATCATGAGTGAGTTTGGGGGATTGAGTAATACTGAAGGTCAAACCCGCTCACAATATGTGCAACAGACTGCTGCTCTTAATGCATTATTGGAGAGTGCCCCTACAGGTTATGAAGGTTTAGCACAACTACTAGCATCTCCAAACTTTTCTGCCAAAGCAGTAACTCCGGTTTCTAAAAGCAATGGGCAGTATATATTTGGGGAAGCGAATTCAACATTTTATTAGAGGTAATTTATGGCAGATTTCTGGAAGACCAAAGAATTTCGTAGTCTGATATCTAGAGACAGAAATCTCAATGTACCAAGTACTCCAAATAATAATCCATCAATAAAGGTTGGCAATGAAGTCAATCCTGCTAATGAGAAACAGGATTATTCAGATGTTCCTATTGAAATAGAGAGAATCAGACACATAGCAGAAGAAAAGGTGGCAGATGAAACTGCTACGCTTCCATCTAATTTGGCTGATATTCTACGCGTGCAAGCTCAGAAAATCTATGATACTCTGCCAAAGGATTCGGCTGGCCAAGTTCCAAATATATTAGGATCCGTATCTCTTGGGGATCGTTTATATTTTAATCCAGAAGATCGCACTATTACCAATGTTTCTGATAAGGCTTATCCATTATATTATGATGGATCAGGAAATATGTCTGTTATTGGGGAGGCAGATCAAGTACCTGAAGGATATACTGCTACATTTTTTGATCGTAAAACAGCTACCAATCTCATGTCTTGGTATGCAATGTACCCTTCCATGGTTGCTGAAACCAAACAAGAACAAGACAGGATTGAACAATTACGCCAAACAAAATTGGAAGTATCTGATTTAACCAATGCAATAAAAACTGGAACTGCTACTGATACAACTACATATTGGATCAATAAAGATGGAGAGACTATTCCATATTCCGCAAGAAAATGGAAATGGTGGGAATCCCTCTTGTCTCCTCTTCAAGAAATGGATTATAAACAGAAGGAGATGATTGGTGGGCAATTAAATGAATCAACCATGTCTTCAACGACACCTGCCCGTCTACCAATATCTCCTGATGCAAATAGATCTCTTATAAAAGAATTAGGTAGAAGAGCTATTGACGAGAATGCGGGAGCTACTATTGCTAGGATTTGGGGTCTTGTACGAGGCGGATTAGGTGCTGTAGTAGAATCTATATGGAACTTGGGAGTGGGGGGGCAACAATTACTTACAAAATCTGAAATGCTACAGTCAGCAATTCTGGCTGGAAATGAAGAAAAAACCCAAGAGATTATGGATAGCATCTCTAAGATAGAGATGAATGGAACACCTGAACAAGAAGAGGCATATACAACAATGTCTGATTTTATCAAGGTGGCTGCTAATGCATTGAATGGGCAACCCATGATACAGATTTCAGATAATGCTGTAGATAAATCAGATGCTGAGAAGTATGTTATTGCTACAGATCTACAGAACAAGGGTATCCAATTTTTTGCTCAATCCTCAATGACAGAAGACCCAAAAACCGCAACCTCACTGTTTGATGATGCTATTCAATCAATGGTTGATTCTTATAAGATCCAATCTACCATAGGACAATTAGATCCATTTTTCTCTTATACTTGGATATCCCAGCCAGAACTTAGGGAACAATTTTATCATGCCATGGCATATGTCCAATTACAGAAAGGTGGGACTCCTCTTACAAAAGCAGAGGTTCGCCAACTCAAATGGAGATTCGAGCATGGTACAATTGAATTTGTTGGTGAATGTTTCTCAGATGCTTCCAATCTTATTTTTGACGCCCCCATAGGATCTGCTATAAATCATTTTGCTGATGGGACTGCATTTTGGAAAGAGCTTACAAAAATTATTCCGGCCGGCCAGCTAGAAGATATGACTCTCTTCCCTCTATTGTATCGTACGGCCGTTGGAACTGTGGCAACTGATCTGAAATATGTTATGAAAATAGCAGAAGAATCAACTAATCCTGCTGTTCAACTCTTTGTAGATGCTGGAGCCAAGATTGGGGCTATCTTCAGGAAAACCTATAAACGTCAAGCAACTGAACTGGGGATAGATGTTGTAAATAATCTTTTCAGAAAATTATTTGTTGCGGATGCAACGGTTGATTTGAATGAATTGCAAGTCATATCAGATCTTGGAGAAGATGTATCCAGGTTGATGAATGGTGGAACTAGTTCTGCTGATGAGATCCTGGAAGCCTTGCGTAAAACTGGCAATTATCCAGAGCAATTAATGACATCTCGTACAGTAGATACAGTTATGAAGATGGTAGAAACAGCGGATCCCCTTGATCTGAAAGGGGATACGTGGTCAGAATTACTTTCTTCAGCTAGACAAGCTATTATTAAAAATGCTAAAGAAAATATGCTCACAGTAGCTCAGTATGATCTTTTGAAAACTATTCGGCAAGATGGTATTGATGATGTAGATATTATCAACACAATGTTGGAAGATACTATCAAGAAGATTGATGGGACAGAGATACCAGTGAGATATAGTGATCTTGGAACTGCCTATGGGGGGATTTTCTCTGAGACATTGAGGAAACAGCATAGTGAATATTGGGGTCAGATGCCATTTTCTGGTGGAAGATATAGAGTATTTGATGATGAATATTTGAAAAAAATGTTGGGAAATCTTCCTGGAAAAACTGGCAATTTCTTCAAGAGTCTATATAGTGTATCTGCTGGAATGTATGAGGCTTGGTATAATGGTTGGATCCGCACTATTTTAACATCCACGTTTAAATTCTTTGGTATCTATTCCCCCGCAGAGAACATTACATTATATCATACCACTCGTGGTGGTAGCCTTTTAGGCTCTGTATTTGATATGTTGGATGATTCCAATGATGTTGCTAGGAGATTGGCGGATCTTCCCGCGGAAGCTCGTGCTGGATATGATCCTCTTTGGTCATCTGCTTCTTCACGTAGCAGCAAGACTTTAAACTATATTGATGTGCTGGGCGATAAACCAACTTCATGGATAGCAACTCCTACCAATATAGTAGATCTAATGCATAAGAATGCTCTACGGAAATGGTCTGCTTGGTTCCAAGAGCTTCCTATTTCTACCAAAGCAAATAGAGCTTTCAAAGAACTGTCATTCTTAGGTACTACTATCCTTCAATATCCAGCGGCCGGAGCAGATATCGCTAGTATGGCAGATCTTATCACGAAGGCTACTATTGCTACTGGAAAAATGACGGCTAATTATGGAATAGTCAATCCCGTTGTATTTAAGAATGTATCAGAATCACTAACAACTAAAATGCTGGAGCTCAATTATGACCAGAAAACGATTGATAATGTGCTGGATACATTCTCTATTCTGTGGAATGAGGCAGGAGGTAATTCACGCCAATTCAATAAAATCATTGATAAGATGGACAATTTCCAACTTATCAATCTGCCAAGTATAGATATTGCTGGAATTGCTGTAGAAGAAGAACAGAGGGTGGCTAGGCTAATCAGGCAGGATATTACAGGGCAAATTAATTCTGTAATTAACAGGGGAGAGCCAATCACTTCCGATGTCCTTTCTGGCGTTATTTCTAATATAAAACAGAGATATACTGATATGGCAAATGAAGCTCTAACTGAAACTGGACTGACCGCATCGACATTATTTGGTAACACTCATACCGTGCGCCCAGTTACATATAACACTCTGCAATTATTAGATCAGATGGAATATACTGGGACATATCCAAAAAACTTGGATGACATAATTAATAATCAAACCATTGAGGATATTCTATCTGAGAATGATATCCCCATTGATACTGGTAAATCGGTGCAAGAATTATGCAGCGATTTGTATTATGAACTGCGATTGGGATATCCTCCTGAACAAGTTATAGACACATCTAAACTTCCCCATGATACTGCTGATTCCCTATTCCAGTTTGATCCGAATAATAAGATTATTGTAAGCCCTTATACTAAATCCCACCCAGATGATATACAACTATTGTGGGATGCAAAGTTGGCAGAAGAAGCAAAATCTCCCTCTCAAATATTATGGAAAACTAATTATGATTCTTATTATTTGCCTGGCAGAGGGGAGTTATCTGGGATACAGAAGAATCTTACCAAGCAAATTACTGATGCAGATTTAGTGGGAGAAACAGTTCCATTATCCACTCGTGAACTAAAAGCATCCCTCGATGAATTTATAATTACCCATGATACATTCAGGCAGAAAAGAGTGGAGTCGTTTCTACAAAATGTATACCCACGTACTACCAAAGGGAATCATGATGCTTGGGATTTATATTACAGCATAATGGCTCGCTATGATGAGGGAGCTGGAAAAGCTATGCTGGATATGTCCAAAGCCATACAAAGTAATACAGACTTTGCTAGGATAACATATCGGGACGAACTGCGCTGGCTTGGGTTTGATGTGAAGACAAATGAGGCTGGAAATATATCGGAAGTTTGGTTCTTGGATCCTGGATCTGGGCAAAGAACATTATTAGGACATACTAATGCTATATATAAATTTGGATACATGGGTGAAAACCCATTCCTCCTATATTTCAAATCTCACTTTGGAATTACTAATTCCAGTTTGTTAGATGCAACTCTTGATATATCTGACGAAAGTTTGGATGCCTTAAAACAAATCAGTCCAACCCCCATTTTGAAAACTGACATAGATAAAGTACCAACCGAGCAAGAAATGTTTTTTCATTCAGAAATAAATCGCAAAAGATTTATTGATAATGGTATGACATATCGAGATTTCTCAGAGATCATTTTAAATAATCCAGAGAAATCTATTGATGACATGACACCTGAGGAATGGATAAAGGCCATGCGGAAAGTAGCAAGTGGGAGGGATGATGCGGCATCCAAAACTATTAATGATGTGGCAGAAGATATAGAAAATAGAGTCAACTATTATACAGGCGTTTATTTGCTTGGGAATAAGCGATATTCAATCCCGTTCTCGGAAGATATCCTTCCAGAACAATCTCGGTATTGGATAGCCAATAAGATCAAAGAGACTGCAAATCATGAGGCCATTCAACACGCTCTGGATGATGTGGAAGAACAACTTATTGATTTGAATAATAAAGGCATGCTTACCACTGACAATGCCGCTAAGGATCTTTTGAAAACAGATCTACGATCTGAAGTGAACAAGTCCATTGGAACTATGTCGCAAATGGAAAACGCCATATGGTATGGAGATGAGGTAACTGGAATTACCGGTTTGGAGGGTGCTATCCCGTATATGGAACAGAGAATGCGGGTTGGCAAAGAGACAGTTATCGACAGGACTATGAAGAAATTCGTTCCATTCTGGATGTATTCAACTCGCGGATCCGCTATTTGGGTTCGTATTGCGGCTGAGCATCCAGAATATCTACAGCTATATGCTCGCTATCAAAGATTATCAACCGCCAAAGCCTTTGAGAAAGGTGCAATTTCCAGCTCTGGACAACCCCTTGCATCCAAAGTCGGGAAGATTCCTCTGATAAAAATAAATGGAACTGAAGTGTGGGCATCTGTTGATTCTGCCATCCCCTTCTTCAGATATTTCTTAGTTCCAAATGAATCTGCTATGGCTGACTACGATGAGGGGATGTCAAATCTACAGAGATTTTGGGCTCAGGTGCGGGGAGACATGCAGATACATGGATTTGGATTGAACCCATGGGTAGATGTAGCACTCACCGCTGCATTTGGCCAGAATGACCCATACTCAACTATGACGGCAGGGCAGAAAGCTGCCTACTATGGTTTATCCTCTATCCTTCCAGTAGATCTCCTCCCACCAAATTGGGTGGCTATGATTAATAAAGTCATCCCAGAACGATTATTGAAGATTGATGGCTCTGAAGTCTCTTGGTTTGATTCATTAGTAGAGACCAGAATCCTTGAAGATTATATCCAGAAAATACATGCTGAAGCATCTGAAGAAAAGAAATATGCTTTAGTTGAAGAAATGGATTCTATGATTCAAGCCAGAGAAAGCAGTGACATATATAATGGATATGTAGCATCTGTGAAGCAGGAAGACTATTATAAAACCCTCTCTGGATGGTTCACTGGTGTTTATCCAAATCTATTTACGGCTGGGCAGGCAGAAATATATTCTCTGCGCAATCATCAAAATCTATTACGTGATTCCATTAATAATGAAATTGGGGCTCAGATCTTTTTTATGGATCTCACCCCAATGCAATTATATGAGAAACGAACTGAGGAAAGATATCTATCACCTGAAGGAAAATTATATGATACAAGATCTTTGCTTAGTTGGGTAACGGATCCAACAACAGGAAGGACAATCCGAGGAGAGGATAGGCGCAAGCAAACGCAGATTGCATTTGACCAGAAAGCACAAACGGACGAGTATTGGTCTAGGATTCAAGATGCTACCACTAAATTTGAATCTCGTATGAAACTAGTCCCCATTGGATCTGAATTTAAAGATCAACGTGCTATCCAGTGGAGGTCTGAATATTTTGAGGAATTGCAATCAATAGAAGGCAGCCTTGAATTTGATCTGGTATATCGAGATTGGTCTGCTGGGCTGAAACCAAAAGAGTTGGTGTATCAACACTTTGAAAATGCTTGGTGGAGATTCATCAATTATACAAAACCACGCTGGGATTATGATGGTGGAGAGGATTATGATGATTATCAGATACGACTCACTACTTGGACGAATAGTTTTGAGAATTTGGCAAATGAATTTGCCCCACTATTCACTCCACAAATTTTATCTGCTACACAAACAGCCTATGCCGATCAAGATTTCTCAGATGTATTATCTACCTTGGTATCGAATACAACACCCGAAAATTATAGGGCATGGGAATTGAGCAAAGATACCGCTATTGAGGCGGTTTATCGTTATTATGATGAGGCATATCTAGATCCATATTACAAAGGGTATTATGACCAAGCTGGATATGCTAATCAGCAATTATTTAAGGACACATATTTAACATTACATCCAAAGCCAACCGATGACGATATTTTAGCTGGGGTGATGGAAATGTATGGCAATCAATTCACAGAAGATGACATTCGGAATGCTTTAAAAGCAGAAACTGGAGAGTCCCGTGGAGTATTATCTGCCGAAGAAGCTAGAACCAAAGGTAGAACAAGTACAGAAGAGTTGTATGACCAGATTTGGCTCATCCGCAATATTGCAGGGTCAAAGCGGAGTAATGAGTTGGAGCAGTCCTTGATATCTCTTGGATATGCAGCAGATCTGGATATGATGAATTCCATGTATGAGATGGAAGGTGGGGTGAATGCTTTCCCATGGAATGTAAACTTTAGTGATCCTCAGAGAGTATCTGATTTCCACGATCATCTTATGGAGGCAGCCGATTCTATTGGATTAGCTGAGCCTTCCCAATCTGAATTGGTTAAGATGGCAGAAGCAGAAAAACTTAATGAACAATTTAAGCAGGAAATGGCAGTTGCTGTTGGAGAGAATTGGGAAAATAAAGTTTACCCATATTTCAACATGGATTATGAAGAGAAAAAGATATACAAGTCCGCTGATCCAGCAGGATATGAAGCTGTGAATACTTACTCCGCACTCCGAAGACAATATGAGCGTAAATATCCTATCTGGGCATATTATTATACTCAAAAAACTAGTTTGAGTAAATCTATCATAAAGTCTTCTCAATCAACAGTTGATTCAACTCTGACTGATATAGCAACCAAATATGGATATGATAGTTCCATGATTGAAACATTGCCCTCCTGGGCACAGAGATTATCCGCGGCCGGACAATTATCAGAAACTGTTCGTGCCAAAATATATGCGGTGATGCAAGGAAAATCAGATATGGATACAAATCTGAGTTCATTTTTAGATCTTCTCATGCAACTTAATCCAAGTTACAAAAAGGAGATAGAAGATTTTATTGACCAATATTTATAATATACTTGATATTTATGATAAAAATGTGGTATAATAATAAATTGGAGGTATTGTATGCCAAAAGATTCTGTTACTGAATCCGAGGCTGGCTCGGTTACTGATAAACCAGTGACGCCTGCCAGTGGAGGGGATGAACAAAAAGCCATTTCTTCTAACGGTTCAGCGGACGAGAGCAAGACGGGCTCAGATGTTGACCAATGGAAGCAAAAAGCAGCAGAAGCTGCTGACCAAGTTAAAAAACTTCAGCAAGATATTAATCAACTAAAGAGCTCTCGTGACCAGCGGGATAACAAACAGACTGATGAACTTTCATCTTTGAAAGAACAGGTAAAGCAACTACTCACAAAAGATATGAGTGAGACTGAGCTGCTAAAATTCAGTCAGGGGGAATTGTCTAAGCAAATTGATGCATTGAAATCTGAAAGAGAGCAAGCAAAAACCGAATCCGACAACACAAAACGCTTTTATGCCTATAAAGATATGTTTATTACTCAATATGGCATAGACCCAACCAAATTGAAAACGGATGGAGATGCGGATGAGTTGTTCGCTAGTGGGATGCTTGCGGTAAAAGAACAGATGGATAACTTAAAATCTGCTAAGACCGAACCTGCAAAGGATGATAAACCTGTGGGAGAAGATAAAAAGAAATCACCGCCTGACACCGCTAAATTTTCTGGGAAAGATGGGGGAAGTGGAACTTTGACACTCAAAGAGCTGGCTGAAAAACATGCCGGTGGGGATGTGGAACAGTTCTTCAAAATGACCCTCGTAGATCCCAAACTTAGAAAGTTACTTGATGAAGCGGCTTCCGCTATTGATAACAAGTAACTAATTTAAAAATCTAGGAGGTTTTTAAACAATGGCAAACCTAAATCGTAGCTCAATGTCTACTGGCATTAAAACTATGTACGAAATGCGTTTGCTGTCGCGCGCGCTACCACGACTCATCCACAATAAGTGGGGGACTGTGGCGTCACTTAGTAACCATGGAGATCTGGAACTGAGAAAATATTCATCGTTGAGTGCTGTGACTTCATCTTTAACCGAAGGCACCACCCCATCTGAACAAACTCAACCAAGTATTTCTACCGTTACGTTAGATCCAGAATATTATGGAGCATATCTGATCTTCACAGATGAGATTGATCTGGAACAGACAGATAATATGATTTTGGAAACAAGTGCAATCCTGGGTGAACAAGCCGGATTGTCCATAGATACGCTAACGCGCAACGCATTAATAACAAATGCCACCGCCGCATATTCTGGTGGAGCATCTGCTATTACGGATATCTCTCTCGCAGACCATGAATTCAATTATGAAGATATCCTGAAACAATATTTCACTCTACAAGCCAACAACGCCCGCCCAATTGGTGGGAGTTTTATCATCGTTACTCATCCTTATTCCGTTGGCTCATTATTCAAAGATCCTGTGTTCGTCAATATGTTCAACAATGAAACAGACGAAAACAAGATTCGGTCTGGAAAGATCGGGCGCATCTTGAACTGTGATATCTATGTCAGCTCTAACTCTTATGAGAGTGCAAATGCTGGCAAGAGTGGCACCACAGACGTGTATAGTGCTCTCTTTTTAGGAGATGAATCTTTTGGGCGTGCTGGAATGAGCACCCTGATGCCTGGAAATCTTGATTCTGGTGGTGTGGATGAATGGACAAATACAGGGAAACAGGTACGACCTGTAAACCTGATTGTCAAAGATCTGGATTCGGGTGGGTCAGATGATCCTTTGAATCAACGTGGATCTATTGGTTGGAAAGTGTCTCACGATCTAGAGGTACTTAATTCCGACTGGATCATTAATTTATATCACGCCAATATGGCAAGTGATGACTAAAGGAGAATAATATAATGAGTGCTCTTAATATTCCTGGAATTGGAAAGCGGATCGGACGGCACTATCTAGCTGTTATGACCTTTGGTGCAACAGGTGAAAGTCCTGATGTTTCTATCGGATCTACTACAACTGGAGCTGTAGCCCTAATTAATATAAATGAACCCAATGTGTTTGTGCATAGCATCGAAAGCCAAGTGGTTGTTGCATTTGATGGTGCTACTTCTCTAGAGTTCTCTATTGGAGATGGGGACGATTCTGATGGATACTGGACGGACACCCTGTTTGTACCAACTAGCTCTGGAGCGGTCTTTGGAAATATGGCTTCCTCTGTTGGCTATGCCGCAGGTAAGCTCTACACTGGGTCTGACACTATTGACCTAACCATTACTGGTGGGTTAACCGCTGGAAAAGCAAAACTTCGCATTGACTATTCACTTGGAGTAGATACTGATTTAGCACCTGCAACCAGCTCGTAAGCAACATTGGAGGATTACTATGAGTATTACTAAAAAAATACGTAGAAAACCACCAAAGTACGCGCCGGGGAAAGATGTGGCGAAGGCTCTACGGAGCTCTAAACAATGTGCATACATTGGACAAGTAGATCTGTCGAATGATACACAACCTGCATTATTGATGGATTTTCCTGCATATGCTTGGATTGATGAAATACAAATTGTAGTCAGTTCAGACTTGCCGGGAGGGAATGCCGTCCAGGTTGGTATTGATACAGACTGTGATCTGTTTATAGCATCTTCGGATGCTACTCGTGAAGGATCACACTCATCCAAATTTGAGACTCAGCCTGGAGCAGGTGGGTATATGTGCTCAGCAGCACAAACTTTGGAAATGTCTTGGACGACAGGCATTACAACTGGAACCGTGGACGTGTTTGTAACGTTCGTTGACGACTATCGAGAGTCGGCTGTAGAAAACGGATCATAAATCAAGAGGGGGGAGAAATCCCCCCTTTCTAACATTCGGAGGTTATTGTGGCAAAGAAAGATGCCTGTGCGATAATTGGTTTCGCACCATCTACTAGATCTCAAGCACCTTGGGGTAACAAGAATATAACATTATTCGGAATCAATGAGGAATTCTCCTTTGATTTCTGGAAACGAAAACATCCAGAAGAAGGGGAAGGTAATGTTCTATGGTTCCAACTTCATTCGAGAGAAAGTTTTACTCGAAAAGATAATCACAATGATCCACATCATTTTGAGTGGTTACAATCTGAAGTACGTTTCCCAATTTATATGCAACAGAAATGGGAAGATATTCCATCTTCTGTAGCATTCCCTTATGATGACATAAATAGATTATTTGACTCTTGGCTTAAGCCAGTGGGAGCGTCCTTTGATAGATATTTCACCAGCACATTGGCATATCTACTAGGCTTTGCTGCTTTGGAAGGATTCAAGAGAATTGAACTTTATGGATTTGATATGGCGGCTGGAACAGAATATTTACGTCAACGCCCGGCTACATCTTTCTTACTTGGACTACTTAAAGGTAAGGGATATGATATTGTAATCCCCCCCAACAGTAAATTATTGCAGGGATATGGACAATATGCCTATGATGATTCCATGTTAGGGATGAGGCAAGAATTTGAATTCAATGCTAATAAACTTGCATCTGATGTATATGAGGAGATGGAACAATCAAATATTAAGCAAGGTGAGGTATTTGCCTTGGAAGATATGGTGAAATTACATTCAGAATTGAAAGAAGAACTTGAGAAAACTAGATCAGATGCAAATAAATCTGCCAAAAATCTGATGAAATTGATAGGTAGAGAAGAAGGATTGCGCAATGCAATAAAGATCTATGATACCTATATGAACTTAGAGGGAGATAAAAGTGAGAACCAATAAGAAGACCGTAGTATTCATGGGAGGTGCCCCAGAAACGCGCAATCTATTCAATTGGGGAGATGATGCTAGCGAAATCTGGGGGATGAACAGATTCCACCAGAATGATTTCATGAAAATGGATAAAATAACTGCTTGGTTCCAACTCCACTCCATAAAGTATCTGAAAGAATTGCGGGGCAGATCTTCATTAGATAGTGAACATTGGGATTGGTTGACAGAAAAGCATCCATTTCCTATTTACATGCAGAAGCAATATGATGAGTTCCCCTCCAGCGTAGCATATCCAATCGCAACAGCGAGGGAACAATTTGGAAATTTCTACACAAGTACGTGTGCTTATATGGCAGCCTTATCAATCTTACAAGGCTTTGAACGAGTAGAAGCATACGGATTTGAAATGGCGGCCGAAACAGAATATTTTTATCAGAGAGATAGCACCGAATATTTTCTCGGTTTAATGATGGGCAAAGGCATTGAAGTATATCTTCCACCAAATACAGGGCTTCTTAAAGGTAGTGTCTATGCATTTGCGGATGATACTACAGGATTCTTGCAGCAATTAGAGCTAAAAAAATTCCAACTTGCTAACAAGCGGAATAAACATCTGGCTCAATATTATATGTCATTAGGCAAATACAATAAACTAGAAGAATTGTTGGACAAATATGATGATGTAGAAGATGCCGAGATACTAGCCTATGAAGACTATGAAAAGAAGCGTGACATAGTACAACATGCTCATGGAGCTATGGATGAAGTAGAGGAATCCATTAAACTCTACAAAAGTTTTTATAATATATCTGGAGGAGTATATTTCGATGGGAAATAAAGATAAGCCAATAGAAGCACAACAAGAAGTATTAAATAGCACCATAGATAATAAGCCAGATTCCCCAGCTTTACAGGCTCTCATGTCTGACAAGTTCCTTAAGATGTCTGATGTGGAGGCAGCCCAGGTTGGAAAAGCTCTACGTGAAGTAGTGCGTGGAGAATTAGACGATCAGATGGGAGCCATGTTTAACAAGTTCCTGGAATATGTCGATAAGCGAGATAAGGAACGAGATAAATATGAGGAAGATCGTCTGAAATGGTTTCAACAGAAACTGGATGAATCCAGCAAACTAAAAGTTTCTGGTAGTGCTAAAGATATATTGGATGCTAAAACTTCAAAGATGATGAAACGAGTTAAAGAAAAAGTCGCGGCAGAATCTGCCACTGCTATTTTAGAGTTCAAAAAGAAAGTCGCAGACTCTCCCAAGATCTTATATGCCTCTTCAGGAAAGCCTGTAAGAACCAGGCGGGGTATACGCTATGAGCCTGAGGTATATAAAGTTGTAGTAGGGAATCGTTCCTTCTCTTGGGTGTTTCCTATCAACAAACCAATACTCGTCCCAGATTTTATTCTGAAAGAATTCATTGCAAGGAAAGAAAAGGAAACTGAGTTTGAAAAATTAGACACCCAATTGAAGAAAATGGAACAATGGGACAATGCTGTCAGTGTTGACCCATCTATCGACTGGAAAAAAGCAGATGATGCTGTTAATTTGGGACAGTCATTAGTGGCAAAAGGAGAATAATATGCCAAATATTGTTAGTAAAAAAGTTAAAGATGTTCTATCCTCGATCACTGGATTATCCACAGATGCATATAGTGCAGGGGATCAAATGGGAGGGGCTATAGAATTCCTGAATGTATTGAATGGAGCTGATAGCGGTGGTGGGATCATTACAGGAGCCCAACTCATTGATTTATCATCTACCGCATTCGCCGCAGATCTGATGTTATTTGACCAAACAACATCTATAGCTGCCACAGACAATGGGTCTACTTTAGCAATAGCTGATTCTGACCTGCTAAATGTAGCTGGGGTGATTAGCTTTACTACTGGAGATTATATAGCATTGGATGATAATGTAATTGCCTATAAGAAAGATTTGCACATCCCGGTTGTACTGAAGGGGTCTAGCAATAAACTGCATGGTGTGCTTATTGCTAGAGGATCTGTCACACTAACCGATGCTACTGATCTATCTGTAAAATTATTCGTTGAGTAATCAACGATTGATTGGGGAAAATTATGGCGAAACCTACCTCAACTAGAGCAGATCTTCGCAGACAGATTTGTAGATCTTTAGGGATGGAGTTCTTTAAACGGTTCCAAGAATATGCTAATTGTGATTCTGATTCTTCTGCATCTGAAGTCATTGATTCTTCTCTAACTCAACCAGACGATTATTGGAAAAATATGTGGTTTTATGTTGCAAGAGATTCTGATACCACTGGTAATGCGGATAATGTTAGATTCATAGATCATTTTGACGCTTCACAAGATAAACTATTCCTGGAATATCCCCTTAGTGGATCCCCATCTACCGCCACACAGTATGAGATTCACAATGTTTTTTCAACCTTTGAAATACACGATGCCATCAATGAAGCTATCCGATCAGGCTTTCCTGAATTTTTTGATGTAATAACAGATGAAACTTTGATATATGAAGCAGATAAGTTAGAATATAGTTTATCTGGATTAGGAACAGCCCCATGGATTATACGTGCAGTATATATAGAACAACCGGAAAAATCACAGACAGGAACTACAACAGCATCTACCAATACAACTATCTCAGATTCAACCGCCAATTTTTCAGAAGTCACATCCGGTTGGATAGTATCCATTTATGATGGCACAGGGTCTGGGCAGCAGAGGACAGTTAGTTCTGTATTAGGGGCTCAAATAACTATATCCACTGTATGGACTACTAATCCAGATACAACCAGCAAATATAGAGTGTGGGATCCAAATGAACAATATGAGTCATGGTATCGTATTATCTCATGGGATTTAGATTCAGAAGAATATCCTGGAATTTTGTATTTTGCCCACCGTTATGTTTCACTATATGGAGCACGAATACGATTGGTATATGCATCAGAGCCTATTGAGTTGGATACGGATGATACAACTGCTACTGTAGTACCCAAAGAGTATGTGATAGCCAAAGCCATCGAAATATTAGCTGCCAGTAGGATTGCAGTGAATTCGGCAGATCGTAGCAAATATGCAAATATGGAACAATTATATCGGATACGAGCTGAAGATTACAAAAGCCGAAATGGATTCCGTATGGGATCTCTCCATATGAGGATCCGTGGATCGGATGGTACTCCTCTATCTACAAACCTAGAAGATCCATTGTGGAGATAATATGCAAGGCAATATAAAACTGGATGGCCATGAGTATCGAGTTCTAAGTTATCGCACCAGAGATGTCACTGACTTTAGCCCGAAAGCGTCTACTCCTGGTGGGGCAATATCCTTCTCTGAATTAGGACTCTATCAAATCCAAAGCCAAACGGATTGGAGGCATGGGTTTGGAGATACTTGGTATACAGATGAAGCCATGTACATGCATACTAATGGTAATCTGGATACACGCCATCCAGGGATTGTTATGATGTTTACCAAATCTACAGCATCAGATACAGATAATAATGTGAAAGAAGGTTTTGTAAACTGGAATAATGCTTTATATGCATATGGAACTGCCGGGCTTAGAAAATATTCCGGTGGATCTTGGTCATCTATATATAGTGTGGCCGCTGTTAATGGTGTCCTCCCCTCCGGAGATTATCTATTTTTCCTTCCAGATGGAAATCGAATCCAAAAACTTGATACAAGTGATGTTGTCACAGATACTGGCAATGATTCAAATTCTATTGATTATAAATGGATTAATATGCATAGTGGGTATGTTTATGCAGGAAAAGATGGAACAAACAGAGTACATAGAGATAGTGACAGCGCATTAGCTGAGTTAGAAGGCACAACCGCTGATACCAATGTTATCTATGTTGGAACTGAAGGATCCGCTCCAACATTAGGAGCAGTAGTCTATGCTGGATATTTATATTTTTTCAAGAGAGACGGCCTTTGGTCATTGGGAGATGATCTAATAGCTAGAAAGTCATTAGATTTTACATCAGAAGAATCATCGGATAATTTCAGGTCTTGGGTAGTTTATAATGGGTATCTCTACTTCCCTATAAGGGATGTGGTTTACCAGTGGAATGGGGCGAGGCTGACCGATGTCACACCTCCGAGACTAACGGACAGCTTCCCCTATACCACATATGGTAGATTTGATAATTTTATCTCTGCAAACCGCTTTTTATATTGTACTGCCAGAACTAATGAGACTGTATGGTCTGAAGATCTGCTCTGCTATGATGGAGTATCTTGGAGTAAACTCTGCCGTTTAACAGAAAATGGGAGTGACACAGTAACTACAATTGGATATGATACTGTTAATGCTCGCATGTGGTATCATGTGAATGCAACTGCGGATGTAACATATTATATACCATTCCAAAGTGGATCTGAATATCCATATGCAGACTTTCCAACAACGGGATCTCACAGTTTATATCTAGCACGTTGGTCTGCTGGATATAGGCGCGTTCAGAAATCCATGTCATCTGTTATTGTTGAGGCTAGCAATCTAACAAGTACTAGAAAGTTATCCATCTATTATTCACTTGATGGGGCAGATTTTGTAAAATGGGATGACATAACAAAAGATGGCATAACTGAACTTACCTATCCTGGTGGGAGCGCCACTAAAGAGTTCTATTATATTATATTGCGAATTGATTTTGAAACGGGAACGGCTACACAGAGTCCTATATTGGAAAGTATTTCTCTGCGATTTATCATGCGCCCAGAAGAAATATATGGATGGAATATGTCTATCCCAATTGCTAAGGATTTAGAGGTTGGACATCATATAGATGGTAGGATGCCTAAAGAAACTTATGATGATATAAAAGAGGCACGTAACAGCAAATCTCCAATAGAATTTATTGATATCTATGGGGAATCCTATTTAGTGTATATAACTTCTATCACACTAGATAAATATGAAACGGATGAAAATGCCGGTGGCAGTAGTACAGTATCCGAGCAGATAGCCACCCTGAATCTTGTGGAGGCTAAATAATGCCACTCAAAAAAATATGGACACCTACCAATTATTATCCCACATTCAACTCAAAGAAAACACGGATAATTATCCCACAGCCAGTAGATCGTCCAATTGAATTATTTGCCAAAGATGTGATAAGAGACGAATTATTACATGAATCTCCGTGGTGGTATAGACTGCATACAAGAGGCATCTCCCGACCTATTTTAGGAGGAGACCCCCGCGAATCGAGAGCCGTCCCACACAATCAAGTTTTAGGTACATTACCAGAACGGATAGTATATTTCTATCTAGTGTATCATTTACATATGACATCTGGGATAGAGTTTGATTTCCAGTCTTCTCAGCAAGGTGGCCGGACAGAGCTTGGAGGGATGGTAGCTGATTTTCTTTTTCCATATCTACGTTTAGTTATTCAAGTACAAGGACAGACTCATAATGGTTTCCTCCAGCATAAAAAAGATCAGCAACAAACAGATATCTTGGCGGAAATGGGGTATTATGTAGAAGCCATTTGGGAGGAAGACATTTATGATGAATATAGGTTTGAAGAAATAATGCGAAGAATCTTTAATCTTGCCTCCTCCGTTGGTGGCACTTATGGATATACCGTAGATAACACCTTTGAAAAAATAGATGAAGAAAATGATAAGAGATGGGATGATGCACTTGTACTTGCCAAAGGCATAAGGGCAAACCTGTTGGGAGTATATCCGACATGATAGAGCAGGTACTTCAGTTACTTCATCAAATATTGTCTTTGGTTCAAGATTTACCAGAGCGCCTCCGCATTGCAGCCAATCAAATCAATGTAACTTCTCTATCAGAAATATCAGAAAAACTTGGTATGATACGGGCTGGAGAATTTCGTGCTGGCAATGAAGTAGATCCAGGATTTGGCTTTTCTGGAATGAGAATTGCCTATCCGCCTCTCTATTATGAGGATGCCCCATGGAATCTGGTAGGAGTCTCTAATGATGTCCTACAAGTAGGCATTAGTGCATCAGATGGAAAATTCTATGCAGCGGCTGGCCGCCTCATTGTAGATAAGGATTTTATTTCTGTTACTGGATTAAATTATGCATATACTCACTCCGCTACATATGGTACAGATACTAGAAATGCTTTGATGGGATTCTGGATTCCAGATGGAAGTTCTACTCCTGCTTTTGGTTTTCGCTTTTACGGAAATGTAGATACTTCTAATTTAGTATCTAATGGGACTTTTGAAACAGGGGATCTTACTGGATGGACACAAAGCGCGTCCTCCTTTAGTGCATCTACCACATTACCATATAACGGACAATATAGTCTGAAATGTGATGAGGTCACTTCTGGAACAGAAACTTTAACTTCAGACAGGATGGAGGTAACAGGTAATACTCCATACCAAATATCATTGGCAACAAAGGAAAGTTATTCTCAAACAAGCACTACTGTGGATATCCCCATCACAGTTGATACTAAAATAAATTCCGGCGATCCAACCACTAATTATGAAACTGCTACAAGCATTCCAATCGGATATTATTATACGGTATTGAATAGTAGAGCATTGTTAAAGCCAGATTTGAGTTCTATTCCAGCCAATGCTATTCTTACTAGTTCATCTTTGTATATGTACTGTCACGATGCTGATTCTAATACTAATCCTACTATAGGAGTATATAGACTAACAAAAGCATTTACAGAAAGTGGAGCTACTTGGAATAGTTACAATGGAGTTAATACCTGGACTACACCTGGTGGATTTTCTTCCTCAGATTGTGAGCAACAAGGAATTGGAGGAGCAACTAGCATAGCTTTAGGTTGGTTAGAAATTCCTATTGACCATTCTAAACTACAAGAAATCATAGATGGAGATTTCACAAATCTGGGGTGGTTACTCCGCATGAACATAGAAGACACGATACCTACCGTGTCGTATAGAAAAAGAGTAATACGACCAGGTGGGCAGACCACATTTGTAGACATAACAGATACATCCTCTGTGGCTAATTCCCTCTATTATTTCCGATCTGGAGAATATGCTACGGCTGCTTACAGACCTCGTCTTACTGCATCTTATTCTGTAGGATATCCATCCGATTATGTTATAACAGTAAAATGGTATGATGCAGCATCAGGGGGAAATTTAATCCGCTCAGATGTAATAGCAACTGAAAATAATATTGTAGTTTGGAACTTACGATCCACCACACTTACATCTCCGGCATCAGCACTATCCTGCGAAATAATTATAACTGCCACAGTAGGAGAGTCTTTCTACATAGATGATATAGAAGTGAGTGCCGTTTCTGTTAATAAAACACTCTACTTTGCTCCTGATCTCACAGCCAAAGATGAGGTTGGAAATCTATATAGAATACCTCCACCAATAGCAATGGTATCTATTTCAGGTCAATCAGTAGCAGATTCTTCAGATACTATTATGTCTTTTTCTACAGAGATAAAAGATACAGATGCCATATGGGGGAGTGGATCTCCAACAAAACTAATATGTAAAACGGCTGGACTGTATAAAATTTTCGGTTCTGTGCATCCAGCATCTGATGCAGATGGTATCCGCAAGGTTTCTATAGAACACAATTCTTCTGGAACATTAGCAGATATCATCTTATCTAATACAGCGGTGGCAGTTGATAACAGCCCAAATATCCCTATAGAAGTGGTCTATGATCTAGCAGTAAACGATGAATTAACACTGCATTTTTATCATACCGCCGGAGGTGCCTTAAATGTAGATGCTACCTTTGGCATGGTTTATTATGGAGGATCTGCCTAATGAGCGATACAATCTTTAAGCGTCCTGCAACATGGGGAGGAGACAATACATATCTAATTGCTAATTGGGGAACCAAGGATTTGATATGGGGAGGATATTTTTTGGATATGTCTAACCGCCGACAATTAGGAGAAGTATATATGATGGTTAACCCGTCCGCTGATATTTATCTTGACATCACACCCCATGCTGATGTAAAATTATGTAACAATCCAAGTGGGGAAATTTATGAGGTTTAATTAATATGGGTCAAAAAACAACACCTCCTAGAATAAGAGGCCTTGTTGTAAGAGAATTTGGAAAAACCAATTCTGTGACATGCAAGGATTTTGATGGTAATGAGCAGGATCTATCATCATACACAAGTATAATAGTTTATTCACTATCTCCAGATGAGAGGCAACTTGTTACTACCACCGGAAGTTTTACTGTGGATGGATCCACTGGTGGGGTGGATTGGTCATATGCCAGCGATAATTATTTAGATCGACCTGGGGAATGGACTATCCAAATTGAGGTAACTAAAACTGGAGCTGATTCTAAATCATATCCATTTATCGCTGAAGTGGAAAGGTCGTTGATATAATGGCAGAACCATCAGTTGGAACTATAGCTCCAGGGGTTAATGCAACCCTTCCAGGAGAAGTAAAAAATCAAACATATTGGACAATCAGTGGTATCCATTCTAGTTCTGTTCAAGTCTTAACAGTCACCACCACTATAACAGGAGTGTCTGCACCACAATATCTTCTCAATGCACGTACTGGGGAGATAATTTATGCCGAAGGAATCAGTGGTGCTACTTTCACTTCTTGCGCTCGCGGAGCAGATGGTACTACGGCTATTGCCATGGCAAATGGAGATCGCATCTACCTAGTAAATTCTGCCAATATCTATAACCAATTGCGCAGAGAGATCTTACGGATTGATTCATACCTCGTGACTAATGGAGATACCCACGATCATAGCGGTGGAGATGGAGCGCAAATCAGCCATGCTGGTTTATCTGATCTTACTACTGGGGATCCTCATACTCAATATCAAAAGGAATCTGAAAAAGGGGCAGTCAGTGGATATGCCTCTTTGAATGCATCTACCAAAGTTGTAGAGGATCCTGCAAATGCTACTGCCACCCCTACTGCCTCAAAAATTCCAATCGCAGATGGAAGTGGAAAACTAGATGGGTGGATAAGTACCACGTCAGATTCAGTTAGTGGATTGGTAGAATTAGCTACAACAGCAGAAACCACAACTGGTACAGATACTGCACGAGCAGTTACTCCAGATGGATTGTCTGGCTCAGATTATGGAAAAAGAATTGTTGAATGGCGTGTGATTGCATCTGGGACTGCATTAACCACTGGAGATGGAAAAGACTATTTTGTGGTTCCCGTAACATTAAATGGGTATAATCTGGTAGATTTTGATATTGCAGTAGATACAGTATCTAGTTCTGGAACACCAACTGTTCAACTATATAATGTAACAGATTCTCAAGACATTCTTTCTACTGTTGCCACTATTGATGCAAACGAATTTACTAGCTATACTGCGGCGACAGCTCCTGCTATTAATACTTCTTATGATGATGTATCAACTGGAGATCGCTTGCGCTGTGATGTTGATGTATCAGGTACAGGGACTACGGGATTAATTTTGATTATGATATTCCAATTACCATAGGAGATAAATAATGACAACTCAAAATTTTGCATGTAGTAGTGGTGACGGACAAGTCAATGGGGAATCAAGTAGTTATAGTACCGCAAGAGGGACAGCAGTTGATTATGATAGCACTGGGACTACGTATTATGTTGGGCAAACTTATACCGGAGGAATATATTTAGTATATAGGGCATTTTTGAAATTTGACACTTCATCCATCCCGGATGATGCTATTATTGACCAAATAAATTTAAAATTAGTTGCAACAACAGATAATTCAACTACTGATTTTAATGTGATAATAAAAAAATTTAATTGGGCTTCTTATGATCCAGTTAGCGCAGGGAATATGGAATCTGTATTTGACGGAATTCTTTCTGCCACTGCTGATGATAATATTTGGAGAAGTACATCTGGCATATCTACAAATACTCAATATTCTAGTGGAAACCTTAATATAAATTGGATTAATAAAACTGGTTATACATATTATGGATTAATTAGTAGTAGAGATATTTCAGGTACTCAGCCTACTGGAAGTGAAAACGTTCGTTTAGCTTCACAAGAGAACGCTACTTCTGCATATAGGCCAATTCTTACAATTGAGTATCATGAACCTTCATCTTGGATACCACAAATTATAATTTTCTAAGGAGCATTATGGATATAGTAGATTATTCACATTGGCAAGCAGGAGTAGATGCTAATAAGCTGAAAGGGGCTGGCATTATAGGAGGGATTGTCAAGGCTGGGCAAATTTCACTACCATCCAAAATCCCTTATTATGATGATAGGCATGATGAAAACATAGTACGTTTAAAAGAGGCAGGACTGATCTGTGGGGATTACTATTATTGGCTTCCAAAAGCGGGTGCATCACTACAAGCCCGCCATTATTTAGAAATACGCCAACGAAATATACCAGATTTTCCTCCAATTTTAGATGTGGAAGATCCGCAAGGATTAATTAAAGCAGAAATGTCTATGCAACTGAAAGCCACTATTCAGTATATTGAAGATAAGATAGGCATCTCTCCAATCATATATACACGTGGAGGTCTTTGGGTAAACTCTGTGGGAGATCCCGCTTGGGGAGCTAACTATAAATTCTGGCTTGCTCAATATAACAATACATTAACTAGGTTCAGCCCCACCATAAAACCCAACATTATTATGTGGCAATATACAGACAAATTGAAAATACCTGGATGCCCAACAATGGATGGAAACTACTGGATGAAATCAATGGTGGAACTGCAAGAGTTAATAGGAAAACCTACCCCACCAAGTGGAATATTGGATATTCGTATTAAAAAAGGTATTTATCCTCTAAGCAAAGCTAACCGTGAATGGTTAGACAGGCATTAGGGGAATATGATATAATAACATTATCGAGAGGAGTACAATATGGCAGGCATCTCAATCCTACAATACTTACAAGAAACCATATCACCAAAGTTGGATGCTACTGCCACCGACTTAGCCAAAATCTCAACGGAATTGGCCAGTCATCTGGCTAAAGACGAAGAGAAACAAAAGACGATGGACAGAGTTATAAAAGTATTGGAGGGGAATGGGGAGAAAGGGATAAAATCAAAAGTTGATACTTTATGGGATGACCATGAAGCAGATAAAAAACTATCTATTGGATTAAAAGAGGGGATATTGCTCATAATCATAAGTGCATTCGTAGGAAACATTGATTCAATATTCCGTTGGCTATCAACACTAGCTAAATAAAAGAAAGGAGTTACTATGCCAAAAACTAAACGAGGACAAAATGAGAAACAGCCTGGGCAGACACCTGCACGGAAGAGACCCGGTACTCATAATTCGAGACCAGCATCTGCACCCCCAAAATTAGGATCTCACAATTACACTAAAAAGAAAGTAAAGGGCAAACTTTACGGATCTAAGAAATAAGGAGTAAACAATGAAAGAAGTTTTGATGAATTTCTTAAGTATTTTCTTGCAATATTTTATGGCATTTGCTTTACCTGCCCTAGCATCTGCTGCATTTGCTTGGTTGTTTTCTTTAGCCAAGAAAGCTTGGCTGGATTTCAAAGCAAAACGGGCTGGATCGGCATCTGTCTTGGAAGAAGTCGCCAAGTTAGCAGTCCTTGCTGCTGAACAAGCCAATATTGCAGGAATGATCGAGGATAAAAAAGAATATGCTTTGGATATTGCCGAGAAGCGTTTATCAGAATATGGACTGAAAGTTGATCTGGATATGATTTCTGCTGCAATTGAAGCGGCCGTCATGGAACAATTCAACAAAGGGATCAAAAAACCCTAAAAATAAACCCTCCTAATCAGGAGGGTTTTTCTTTCTACCCCAAGCCATGACAGATAAATATATCTTTATTGGGCGCGTGGATGGGATATTGTGCTCAAAAGTCAACGCCTTTTCCATCCCAATACTTTTTGTTAGTAAGTATCCAATAGAATCTGAATTAAATTGAATAGGATGATGCAACAAGTAACTTCCAAGATTTGCATTTGCATTCGGAACCTCTAGCAATAGCACTCCATCCTCTGTTAGATGCCCAACAATTTTCTTCAGTTCATCTGCTGGATGATTAAAATGTTCCAAAACATGACTCATAGTAATGAGATCGAATTTATCTTCCCCAATATCTTCCAAGGTACGCTCGAAAGATATATCCTTAAATTGCTTACCAGCTTTCTTTCTAGCCATATCATCTATCTCTACTCCTACACTCTCCTTCACAGAAAAGATGGTACGGAATTCATTTAGCAATATCCCCTTTGAACTGCCAATATCCAAATGGCAAGAAAATTCTTTCTTGCCACATAATTTTGGGAGACCTGATAAATTGATGGCACGTATTTTTTCAACCTCATGCTCTTGTTTCATGTCATATTTATGATGATATTCTGGATAATATGTTTTATAAAATTCACTTGTATAAGCATCACTCATACGGGGAGAAAGAAATACTACCCCGCAATCAGTACATTTCCAAAAATAAATCGGATGTTTTTTTATCTCATACCCCCATATATAAAGATGATGTATTCCACCACATACAGGGCATTCCTTCACATGCGTCCACACCACATCCTCTATATAAGGATAACGTGATTCATCTATCTTTACACTACTATCTAAGAAATGTTCACTGCTCATTTACCACTCTCCCCCCTTATTATATAACAAAGATTTCTTTTTATCTTTATCTAGATAATTTGTCTTGGATCTTGAAATTGCCCCACAATCTGCACAACGCAATGATTCCCATTTTCCAGCCGGTGTGAAATAATACCCCTCAGAAGACAAATTCTTACATCCACATACAGGGCATTGCATTTCCCCATCATCATTATAGACAGCTACGTTGAATCCATGAATATAGGGGCGGAACTTATAAAACAAATCCTCAAGAGCAATTACATCCTGTTTATTGTATGTTTCCATCCTCTCCAATGCTTCTGGATCCCCTTCTGCACATCTTCGCCATAAGAGGAACCCTTCTGTCTCCATCTTCTCAGATAGTCCTAATTGATGATTAAGGTAGCCCATCTTATTGCTTTCCCATCTGAAATATCTCTTGGCAATTGCTAGCGTATCAATATGACGATAATCTAAAGGAGGCAAATCATGTAATAAGAAGAAGGTATTAGACACTTTGCTATCAAATTTATTCAGGTTATGCCCAACCACCACATCACAACTATGCAAAAACATCCAACAAGATTGAGTGATGCGTGCATCATTACGAGCAACCGCTTCTTCTGGTGTTAATATGTCGGAGAATACTTTTGGTTCATTCAAGTATTTTCCCGACCAAGATAGCAAACCGGTATGTTGGATAACTTGATCTTGCCCAAGATACTGTTTATGCAATCCCCAAGTATATGCCTCAATGGGGAGGGTTTCCAAATCAAACAAGCCAATGCGCGGGACAGTATTCTCTCGTGTCTCACCCACATTATTTCTATACCACATTCGCACAGCTTCTTGACTTCTGCCAGGAAACTCCTTACTTATGTCATACCAGGCATATCCTTTATCATCAACAAGTTTCAATAACTTAATAATGTCCTCAGCAGACCATTTATCTCCTCTACTCATTAAACCTGTAACCTCCTCCATATAATGCTACTGCGGCCGCGTCCGCCCCATTCCCCCCAATGGCTATCCATTCTTTCTTTCCTGCAATATTTCCATTCCCAAACACAGCTTTATTTACAGTCTTGGGTGGTACATATTCAGGAGAGAAGTGAGTAGCGGTAAGACCTGCATGAAAGCCCACTCTCACATCTTCAAGCAACGGTTGCTTATATTGACTGCCATAACTTGGGGCTTCGATGATTGCTATGTCGATGTTTTTAAACAACTGAAATTTTCTTACAAACATGATGATGAAATCTCTTGCAATATAAAAATAATCGAAGTCGTGATTCTGTTTTGGAAGAGATCCCCACCACGTTTCTAATCTTTTATTTACTAGCCAAGATACACCAAAGTTTATTCCAGGATCTATGCCAATCGCGGGGTGTAATACATCAAAAGATTCATCAATTACATATGCCCGTTTGATATGAATCCCACCAAATTCAGCAGCAGGAATTCCAACCCACTCCGCTTCAAATGGATTAAACACTACCTTCCTCCTTTTTATATTTCTTTAAAGCTTCAAAGAATGGTTCAAATTTATCTACTCGATCTTCAAGATCAGCTTGTACTAATCCACTAAAATATCCAAAACTTTTATCGTCCATTTTTATAGTAGACCCACGTGATACAATCCCAAGATCTATACAATCAATCACTGCGGTGAGATTGGATCGTACCCCATAGCCTGGGATAGTTACAAATTTAAATCTTCCGCCATTCCCCCCATATCGCAACTTTTCTATGCGTCCTTCTACCACATTAGCTAATACATCATCTCCAGATTTTATATTATCTGCTGAAGATGGGCTCATAAAAATACGCAATATCGCCAAATGTTTTAATGCTACTCCACCAGAAGAATTATGCCCAAATCCCATTACAGCAGTGTGAGCATGATTGATGAGAAAAGCATTGACGGGAGTTTCTTTTGCTCTCATTAAAGAGTTTAATTTTCTGACAAATTTGGATACAATAACAGCCCGTTTTGCACTAAAGCCCTCCTCAAGGTTGGAGGCTTCTTCCTCTGTAGTCTGAATCGCTCCTATACTATCCACGATCCCACAAGATGTTTTTTCATCTTTGAGTGTTGTGACAAATTCCCCTAACATATCTTCATGAGAACGAGCTTTCCCTTTTACATCAACAGGATCTATCGTCTTTACTGTCCCCTCAAACCCTCCCATCCCTACAGCATGAGCTAAGTAACTAATATCCAATCCCTCAAAATCGCATAAGGAAATAACCCCATCTGGAGCTATGTGCTTAGCCACTACCCCCGATAAATAATATGCCAAAGTCGATTTACCTATATGCTCTCGCCCATACATTTCTGTAATGATATTCAAAGGTAATCCAATGTTATTCTGGAATGGAATAGAATGGTCGAAGGAATATAATCCAGTTGGAATACGTTCAATTTCCCTAAAATTTGTTTCAATTATTGGTAGTTTCATATACATGCTTTTCTAATTGATATAATCCAAACACGATATTGGTAAGATGTGTGACTACTCTTTCCTCATGTTTATGATCTGGATCTTTTTCCCTCATTTCATTGATAACAGCATGGATCAACTCATGTATAACTACTGAGTCAATTTGTTTCTCTTCAGTATATCCGGCATCTATGAGGGCAGGTAGATAAAAATCCACTTGGATCTTCTCATATTCCCAACTTACTTGGACGGTAGCTACCACGATTTCTTTGTTAGAATTCACTGGGTATTCATAATTATAGTTGAATACTACCTCCCAATTTGATAGCCACAGCAAGTGCTTCCATTTCTTTATTGAGATTTTGATTAGAGATCGGATCTGTTTAAAATCTTTAGATATCTTTTCATGATTAGTTGCCATTAAATCTCCTGCATCCCAATCCCTCGGATTATACGTTCTATTGCAATCTTTACTTTTTCATCCACCATCTTATCCATATTTAATAATCCGAATACCACGGGTTCTTCCCCATCTCTACGAGCAATCATTCTACCAGTACGTACTTCTAATTGTGTATATACCGCGGTGGAGCTGGATGTGGCAATCCCTCGAATATCTCTCACGTACTCACGCACTTCGGTCTGTCCTTCCATATTAGCCACTCTGCTCCAATCAACAGATACTTTCCCTTCTATCTCATCATGAGCTAATCCAGGCAGCAAGAGTAAAGTTTTCATTGGCTTACCCAGTAGCTCTTTCTTCGCATCATCTGATATATTGGGATTCATAAAAATACTATCCCACATATTCACATAGCGGCGAGTAGTAGATTCTGCTGTGCCAATCTCACTGAGCATCACACTATAGAAGTCATCTTGTATTCCAGACACTTCAAATATGTCCCAGCGATCTTGTAGTCCATGCAGCAACTTGGCCAATGCCACCCCTTGCAAGCGGGATCCTTTATATAATTGATAACCAAACTGGGTGGCAATGCGTGGGTCTCCAATGGTCACAGCCTGCTTCAGAATTTCATCCACCTCAATAAATATTTGCAAATCATTATCAGTAAGGTATACACTTTGCCCATTAATAACATCATCACTCATTCTTTATCGCTTTCTTCTAATATTTGCTTGATTATATCTGTAACAATCTGCAAGAAGGGTATTGCAGCCGGCAACATCTCTAACACTACACCATCGCCCATTATCAAACGGCTCTCCTGCACATGCATGTCTTCCTCATTAACTACTAATATCAGAACAATGCCAGAATCAATCTCAACCTCGTAAATTCTATCTTTCTTCATACTAACTTTAAATTGACTTTTATCCATCCTATTCTCCTTTACATTTCTTTACAAATTTTTGAATAGCCAATCTGAACTCTCCAATCGGAGCATGAAAACATAATGCTGGATTGGGAGAGAACATTACAAACTGTATGGATCTCGGAAATAATGGGGAGGTCATTTCCATTCCAGATACATCCAAGATATTCATATGCAAAAAGTACGTGGACATCAACCTTCCCATCATCAACACTTTCCTTCCTGCCATCTCAGCTAATAGATCACGCAAAAAATATTTAAAGCACCCATCATCTTTTGTGGGATCATGCTGCCACAAATTGGTTAATCTAACAGACCACATATTGATACCGCATCTAGATAGTTCCGAAGACAAAACATCTCCAGTGCGTCCAGTAAATGGATATCCTCGTCTCATCTCTTCCATCCCAGGATATTCCCCAACCAATAAAATATCAGAGTGTTCATCTCCATAGGCTGGAACAATATTATCATGACAGACAGGGCACAGTTCTCTCATTTTTTGCACCCCCAATTACTTCCAGATTTTGTTTCTACCTTGATGGGGACACCGGGAAATAATTCCTCCGAGATATCTGCAAATGTTTCATCTTGCAAAGTTCTATATCTATCCTCTAAACCTGTTTCAATGTCACATACCAACTCATCATAAACTACATTACAGACAGGAAAGGGCAGTCCATTTGAACAACATCCATCCCTAAATCTTACCAACCATTTTTTTGTAAACTCGGCTGCTGACCCCTGTATCGGAGCATTGATAGCATTGCGACTCCATTGGTCACTATAAGGATTTATCCAGATCCGCCTCCCAACCACAGTATATACAAATCCCATACTATATGCCTTACTGCGTTGCCCATCAATATATAGTTGCACCATGGGAAACTTGCGAAAATAATTATATAAAAACTTCTCTGACTCTTCTATTGATATACCTACTTCCTCAGATATACCCTTGGCTGACATACCGTAACTAGTACCTAGATTGACAATCTTTCCAACCGCTCGCTTATCAGCATCTTTTTGCTTGGTAAGGGTTGGGTCATTATAGATAGCTCGGGCTACTTCCAGATGAACATCCCTCCCTTCTTTGAAGATATTTATTAGATTTTGATCCCTAGATAAATATGCTAAACAAGCCGGCTCTTGAGCCGAAATGTCAGATATTAATAACTTACCACGATCTGATATAAACAGCTCACGATATTCTGGAATCTTACGAGCAGGAATGTTTAAAAGGTTTGGAGATGAACAACTGGGTCTGCCAGTCTCCGTTCCAGTTACATGGAAATCTGCATAAACTAATCCATCATCCTCTACAAAATTCTTTACCCAATCCTCCCCATAAGTAGAAGATGCTTTTCTATATTGTCTAGCTAACAAAATCTTATCTACTATATCAGCAGGGATCCTACCTCTCAAAGATAATAAAGCATCCTCATCTGTTTTTGGATTCCCCTTATCTGTTCGTGGGAACTTGGCATATTTGAATTTCTCAGAAATCTGTTTGGCTGAATTTACGTTGAATCCCAATTCATTTTCTAATTCTTCTCCTCGTTTTACAAACTCATCTGCCATGGATAACCAACGTGAGACGTCTATTTTTACAGGAAGAAAATTCAAAAATACCCACATAGCTGGAGCATCTACTTCCCAATATGCCTTCATATCATAAGAGCGATCATCAATCTCTTTTTCCTGTGCCATTTTTACTTTTAAAGTATAGTAAGCATCTTTGGCAGCATACTCCACCATTTCATCTGTCATGTAGGAACGAGTAGAAAACTCTTCGCGTGGATCTTTCGTCATGTAAATACCCAAATACCGGCGTACCAGATCTTGTAAACTGAATTCAGCTATTCCAAAGTATCCACCCCACAAAACTTTTTCTACCAGCATAGTATCCCACACTGGACGCTCATCCATCTCCACCATGGCACTCAATTGTCGAATATCATACATGGCATTATGGTATATATGATGCTTGGCATCCTTTATTTGATGAAAGACTTCCTTCAGAGCGGATCGCTCTGTAACTACATAGACAGAATCCTCAACTCCAAGGCTGATGCAAGCAAATGTACCATGGGGGCGATGTAATTTTGCTTTCTCTTGCCCAAACATTTCAATATCTATGGATACATCTGTCTGCCCATCCAACACGGGAGGGATCCCTTTAATTATATTCATTTCTCCTCCTTATACTACTGATAAAGGTTGCCACTGTAGCATCTTATCTCCCCACGCTAATTCCCCATCCCAAGGAAGATATATTGCCCCGACAGGATCCTCATACTTAGTCCCAAAGCGAGATTTTCCAACGATCACAGCCCCCGCCCCTTGTGGGAGATGCAACTCATCTCCAGTAGAAGACGGCTTCACCCCATACACCTGGCGAGGGTTATATATTAATAGTATCAGAGCAGCCATGGCTTCTGCAAGCCCAGACCAACGGATGTTGTGGATACGAGGTATTCCCCCTTTCTCAACATAAGAACGATTCAATTGGGAGAGTAATATAACAGGTATTTCAGTGGACTGTGCTAGAGTCGCCATGGTTCTATACAACAAAGCGACCTGGGCTTCCTCCTCTGCTACGGCTAACATAAGATCAGCAAAATCAATCATGATATATGAAATATCTTCAATAGCTGCTTTTCTAGTAGCTTCCGCCTTAACTTGGTAGGGATCCATTATGTCCGAACATACTTCAATATAATGTTGAAAATCTTCTATTTCAGAAGATGTCATATCCCTTAATATATCTATTGTTCGTTTTTTTAATTGCCCCTTAGTCATCTCAAATGTATAAAATAGTGTTTTCTTTTTTTGCCGTGCCGCAGCAATGGCTATTTTTAAGGCCAGACTAGTTTTTCCAACTCCGGGAGGGGCTGCAATAATTGTAAGACCTCCCTTAGGGACTCCACCCAATGATCTATCTAATGGTTCATAATAAGTAGGGATCCATACATTTTCCTCTGGATCAATATCCGACATCAATATATATCGGTGCTCAAGAGATACGTTTCTCTCCATAGCCTGCTCTAAGGCCAAAAGATCGGCATCTTCTCCATCATCCAAACGCTTCACCTGATACTTCAGTACCTTAGCTAGTTCGGCTCTACTATATGCCTTCTCTAATAGAGTGACAAAATCAAATGGACTTTTATCAGATACAATTGTACCTGCCTGCTGAGCTGCATCTAAGGCTGCTATTCCTATTACATCATATAGATCTGAGATATTAGAACCTTTTTGCAACATCTTCAGGGCAGAACCATATGGAGGAGCAAGGAATTCTGGATTAATTTGTTCTGGGGTTAGCTTTTCAGATAGTACTAACCCCATACATATTTCTGTAATATCCAACCATTTCATTCTGATGACCGCATCTGTTTGTTTAGATCATAGATATGCTTACAATGTTCAAAGATATCAAATGCTACATCTAATTCATTCTCTGATATCCAATGATGTTCATAAGACCCACCATCTTTAGGTAACCGTAAAATGTGACATTCATATATCTGATCTTTATTGTTAGCATTGTACAACTCACGATAAGCCGCCACTTGGATCTTATGCTCAGTATAAACAGCTTTACTGGTTTTAAAATCAACCAACCATAATTCAGTATCATGGCGAGCTACCAAATCAATCGTTCCCCCATATTTCAGTCGTTGATGTACAAGTTGGAGCTCAGATGCAATACATTCAATCCCTAATTTATCCTGCCAATCCAAGAACGACTTATATGCCTTGGATGCTTTCTCCACATCATTGGGTGCATATTCTGAGGTGTCAAACTTTTCTCCCTTGATATCAGCCTCGATCATACCATGTGCGATAGTCCCGATATCGGCCGCACGATCACGCACCGCAAATGGATCTCTTCCTGCAAGAGATTCTGCTACCGCCCAGTGCATTAAGATCTGGGTATTGAAACCTAATACCCCGATAATTGTAGTTACAGACGGGACGCGAAACCCATCTGCATCCCTATAAATTGTATGTACCTTTAATTTCTCATCCTTACCCATTATAACCATCCTATACTAATCCATCCCAATATCATTTCTTCCTCCATATCTGACTTATTAACCATTCACTATATCCGTTTTTCAAGCAATCTGCTGGATCTTTGCACCCATCTGGATAGTCCAAATCAAGCAGTTTGCCACGCCATCCAAGACTTCCCACTAACTTTCTGCCAGTATCCTCCTCTCCCTCATCAGGTAATACAATGATAGGCTTGCGAAATTCATCTAACATACGAGCATGTAAGCCACCTTTTCCAGTAGTATCTGTACAGACTGGAATGCGCAGCTCACACAATGCCAGAGCATCAAACATCCCATACACTACAACAAGATAATCACTCTCCCTAACCAATCCATAATCAGGTATATAAAGAAGAGTGCCTTGCCCATGGGGCATGGTAAAGCGTTGCCCAGTTGTTTCCTGAATATGTTTGCCCGCTCTCATTACAACCCCACAGAACTCTTTATCCTCAGAATAGATCGGGATGCTATACCATCCATTTCGATATCCCAACCACTGCGGAGAAATACGATTGAAAACTCCACGGTCTTTCAGATACCATCCCAAGGGATCATCATGCTCTGTAAGCATATAATGTGCTTCATTTATTACATCTTCCAATTCAACTAGATCTGTTGGGAGATTGGATCCGTACCAATCGGTCTTCTCTGGGATAACATCGGGGGGAGTCCAACCCGACAATCCACGCAAGAGAATATCAAAATTCCCATGCCTGCCACATCCCTTACACATGAACCACCCATCTCTAAACACAAGAAGAGATGGTTTATGGTCGTCATGGAAAGGGCATAGTGCGGCAGAGTATTTACCATACTCCACCGCACCACTCAATTGTTTTAGTATTTCATCATAGGAGATCACAGTCTACCCAGGCTCGATTGATTTTACAAATCCCTTATCATTTATGACCATGGCAACTGTCTTGCCTTTCTCTAGCAACATCTTCTCCAAAGCCGGGAGGACATTGTCAGAATATGGTATTGAATCTGTCACCATATCTATACCAGTTGCCAAGAGGAAATCTCCCAAGCGAGTTTCACCCTGCCCACCAAAGGCTGTAGTAGTTCCAGTCCCATCATAATCATAGAAGATGTACCACAAGTTCAGAGGGATCGGGAATCCATTGTACTCATCCTTCGGATTGTCTACTACTTCAAATAAGGCGGTGAATTCAAGATGCCGGGGGATAGGAAAATCCCGCCAAGCTGTCTTCGGAGAGAACTCTACAGTGCGATACATAGGTTGCTCACCCTCCTTATGAGAAAATCCGGTAAACTTGGCTAGATAAACTCCGCGAGGGACACTTGCATATTTAATGCGCGTGTTCTCTTTATCTAATGTGACAATAAACCTTCCATCTTTCCCGATTAGAAAATCAGGCACATTCTCAGCCGGAAGATTTTCAACAGTTTTATCCTCTTCAAATTTTACCACCACATCATCACGAGAAAACTTGATTTGAGCTGCCCCCATCTTTCCATTTTCTGATTTGCGTTTCTTAACAATAGGCATTTTATTACTCCATTAATTTATTTCTTTATTCATCTCTTTGAGATATTTGTCTTTTGCACCAGCAGATATTACTAATAATTGGCTGATGACATCTGCTAATCCAGCTTTAGTTAATACAGTACAATCATTATCTTTGCGGATCACCTCCTTATCTGGGACTTCTGTCTCAACAAATAATTCGTTGGGGCGATATTGTGCCCCAACGACTTTCCATTCCGTATCATCAGGTCGAATGTAATCGACCCTTACATTAATCTTCATCCTTAAATAATCCTTCTAGATATCTTTTATATTCATCCATAGAGATAAATTCATCCCGACTTTTGTGTAACTCTAGAGATGTCTCAGGATACCACCATTTGCATCTGCCCCTAGGAATAGCTACTTTATAGGGACTCGACTCTGTATATGGTCTTGATTCTGTTCTAACAAGAGCTTCTGGAACAATATCCATTATCACCCCAAATTCACCTACATACATGTGGTCTTTCATACCATCTGACCACGTAATATCTGTGATTGCAACTATATCTCGTAACTTGAACTTTGGTGTAGTCTTAAGCGCAGCCGTGCATTCCTTGTGGATCTTTTTGAAATCACCTTCGTAAAACCAAAGTGAGGAAAATACGGAGTTGGTGTCATCCTCATTAGTTCTCTCAAATCCTAATAGATATGATCGCCACGGCTGATCTGAGCTTGATCTTATTATCGGACAATCTTCTCTTACTATGTCAACGATCATAGCAGTCCTTCCAATAACAGAAGAATCACGCTTTCCATCTGAAATCAAAACACTTTTGATTACTTCTACCATATCCCCAATGTTAAATTTATCAGACATTTAATTATCCTCCTTTGGAGCAAAACCCTCAAAATATTTCTGCAATTCTTCCGGAGACTCAAATTCATCCCGACTTTTCATTAGTTCCAAAGAATCTTCGGGGAACCATAAAAATAAATCCAGCACCCGTTGGATAATAGAGTGATTTATTATGTCATCTATTAATATAATCTGATATGGAAGAGTAACCTTGCTACCATCATTTGTTGTGCTATGAGCAGCCAGCTCAATTTTATTGACAAATCCAACCTTACCGACTGATTCGGTAGTTGTTTCACCATTACAGACGGTCGAACCACAGATAGTAACAACATCTTTCAATTTGAATTTTGGCGGACTAGCAGGCTTAATATTACAATCCTTATTTGTAGTTTTCAAAGCACTTTTTGGAAACCACAATGGCTGGTATCCCTCATCATTTTCATCAGAAGGAAAATTTACCAGATAGTGATCGCCCATCCCTGCTAATGGATCAGTATCGGAATCAAGAATTGGATGATCGTCTGCCACTATATCAACGATTACTCCGACTTCTCCAACTACATCAAAAAATTTATCCACCCCTTCTACTAACAAAGGCTCTACTATTTCAACAACATCCCCGATTAATAAACTTTTCTTTCCCATCCTACACCATCCTTTCTAATACTTCTTTTGTTATATCAGCACTTCCAATGAGTGTCTTAAATATCTCACGTTTTTCTTCAATCAGGTGGGCTATAACCTCATCAATTGTCCCCAAAGCTACTGGGTAGTAGGCCATCACCTGATTCTTTTGACCCTGTCTATGTAGTCTTCCTTCCGCCTGTTCCTCCTTTCCACCATTCCATTCTCGTTCTGCAAATATTATAACATCTGCTGCAAATAAGTCAATACCCTCACCACCAGCAGAACTGATAACTAGTACACGAGGGAGTTGTTTATTTTGAAAAGCCAACATAGTACGCTCTCTATCAGCAGAACTATTATCCCCCACAATCGTGCCACATCCATAATCAGCCATGGCTTTGTGGATCTGCTCTACCACATCCTTATGATGAGCATAGATAACCACCTTACGATTGGGATCGGAATCCAAGGCTTCTTGTGCCAATTCAACCGTGGCATCTACCTTGCCATGCCCAATCAATTGTCGAAGTACATTCAGTTTTGACAAAGCATTGGGAGTAATGTCTTTCCCATTCTCAGCTATCCAAGTTAGAAATGTGGATTTTGCTTTATTGTATTCAGCTTTCCCGCTCATTTGAACAGGCACTTCAACTCGCGTCAGCTCCGGCAATTCTTTTGCTACATCTCTTTTTAACCGGCGCAACATGATCGGTTCTATCCGATTCTTTAACTCTTCAGTATTGGAAGAGCCAGACACATCTTTAAAAGTATGTTGCCTACCTCCATGATATACCACCTTATTCTGCATATTACAATACTTTGCAGCAAATGACCAATAGTTCATCCACTCAGATGGATTTATCATATTTAACGTAGTGAACAATTCGATAGGTCGATTCAGGATAGGCGTTCCTGATAAAAATAATCTTCGGTCTGCAATAATGCGATGGGCAGCTAGTGTACGATCAGCATCCTTGTTTTTTAGATTATGAGATTCATCAAAAACAACAAGCGAAAAGCATCTCTCTTGAAAATCTTTATCATGCTTGATTCGATAAGTCATTACATTATAACTCATAATCAAAACGCGGGAATGGGGGATCTTGGATTTATATCCTGGCACTACTTCCACGTCCCATCCCGTCCATGTTTGTACCTCACGATACCATTTATAGACCACTGATGCGGGAGATATAATTAATAGAGGATTTACATCTGCTTCCTTAGCATACCAAAGGGCTTCAATTGTTTTACCTAGCCCCATATCATCGGCTATCAAACAAGTCCCCTCATTTTTATGAATAAAATCTACTGCGAGCCTCTGATAATCATATAGAGGAGAACGATCTAGGTCTAATTTAATTTCTTTTTGATGTGCTAAATCAAAAACATCTGGATCAATAGCAAATTTATATTGACGCCCAAAAGAAACAAGAAATTTTGCATATCCAACACGGCGAGGTAGCCACCAACATTTCTTTTCCCCATCGAAATGTGCTGAGGGGATGGCTTTGATCTTACTAACCATCCCCGCAGTATAAGGGAAATATACCTCTAACCTATTGGATGTAGCCGTTATAAGTTTTTCGTCCAAAATAGGCATCCCATACTAAAGAGCGTGTTTGTTTATCCCATCCTGTTAAGGATAATAACTTGGATAGAGAGATCTTTCTGCCTTTTGCTTTTGAGTAGGTATCATTAACAGAGCAGAATGCCTGTTCGGAGTATATTTCTTGACCCTCTTTAAGCAATTTACAAATAGTACATCCTCGGATGTTTGTTCTTTTACCACTTGGTAAGACAATTCTGGGAAGTTCAGATGCATCAAATTGGCAATGTACCCATCTCAGATGATATGTAGAATCATTCACAACAAAAGTTACATCATTCATTTCTCCACCTCCTAGAATTTCAAGAACTCACTGATTGCAGATGGGGTGGAAGTATCAAACCCAACCACATCCAGCATGTTTGGATCTTTTGGATCCGCAGTAGAAAACTCTGTTGCAGTCATTCCCACCACGATAAACTTAGGATTCAATCCCATGGCATCCCTGTATTTCTTTAATGCCTGAACAGGATGAATCCTACCAGCCCACGTTTCACTATCTGTGATAGTAACAAAGGCATCTACAGGGATTTTGCGTTCTAATGCATCCAACACAGGCAGAGCACAATCAGTGGCACCGAAATTGATACCACCCATGATATTCAAAGCATCACTAAGCCGTGTAGACGCTGTGATTTGCAGATCAATCAGCTCCTTAGAGAAACCTTTCAAGATATAATTTGGTTCAGAATGTACCAGAGCCATTGCCATTACAGCAGCCCCCATTGCACAGTTTATATAGGGGAGGCCTGCTAGATCTGAGCCAAACATAGAACCGCTAACATCCACCCCATAATAAATGCGTTTCATAGTCGGTTCTGCATTATCAAATGCCATATACATGGCCTTCTCTAAAGTATCCTCGATCTGTGCTACCGGCGTCCACTCTTGACTGCCACGATAACCATGGCCAGAAGAATATGTTTTCAAAGCAGACAAAATAGTCAAAGGATGCACTTTTGATTTATGAATATTATCTTCAGTGAATAGATCAGTGATTTGCGTGATGACATCCCATGCACCTTCCTTCAACAACCCATAAGCACCCATGTTTCCAAGATTGCGAATGACTGCGGTTAGTCCCAAGTTTGGAAGTGCGGCCTCCCATACATCTTTAGATGTTCTGAACTGAGTTGGGATGATTTCAATTGGAGCGTCACTATTCTTAATTAGATCAATGACTTGTTGCTCTGTAGTAGCTTCTTTCATGTCTTCCAGGGTTGCTACCAAGCCAGTCAGCTCCTTGCGATCATAATCATCTTTACCGACTGCCCAACGGAATAAGTTGCTTTGCTGTTCACTTTTGGGGGACACGTGAGCCAGGCGTAAGACGTCTCGATGGCTCCACCCATCCCGCTGTTGATACTTAGCCAATTGGAAAGATAGGCTCTCAATAGATTTCTTGGTATACCAATCTGAGATAGCCTCCCGAACTGTACGACCCCAGCCACGCATACCATCTAAATATTGAACGAAATGAAACAAATGCGTGCCAATGCGTGCCACACGATGGAGATTGCCCAAAGCATATTTTCGGCAGGTGGAATTGTCATGGGATGCTGCTATTGCCAGTGCAAACAAAGCAGGATCATTTTTTGCAGCTCTCCCCTTATCACTAATATCTACGATCAAATCAACGGTTGCTTTGAAATCCAAATCCAAACATCGCTGGATAATATGTGCATTCTCTAATGTGAGCTCGCGCTCTCCCACATAATATGTCCCCCCCTCGGTTCCCAAGATAAGGAACCGCTCTAATTGTTTGAATGGATCAAGTTGGAATGAAAAACCCCCCGCATTATTCTCTGCCATATCTGAGCCAGGAATTGGTTCAGATTGGGGGGTTTCCTTTTTATTTAATACATCATACGTACCTTTCATTTCTCACCTCCTAAGAAACATTGATAGTTAAATTACCTTCTTCGATATCATACCAAGTTTGTGTACCAGATACAACCTCACACGAATATCCATTTGTATAAGGTTGAGAATATATGATATATGGACGGTACCAATCTCGGTATATCTCCACCTCTTTGATAATCGTATTAGGCTTTGCACCAAAAGTTTCTGACAAAATATCCAAAAGCTGTTTGGCTTCTTCCACCGTTAGATCAATTTTCTTTTTCCCAATTTCCAAGGAAACAGTCGTGATACGAACTTCTTTACTCATCTGCACACCTCCTTTCTCTGTAAAAATAAATTGAGCAAATAATTTGGTGTGGGATAATTATCTTAGCAGGATAACCCACGCCATCCGTCTCAATTTTATAATACCCTCTCGGTCTAATTAGTATGACTGGGAGATACTTTACAATGGTAACCCAATCACTTCGTACCGAGAAATAATTCCCGCAAGGTATAAATTTGGGATGGATATAAATTGCTTTTGTTTTGATTCAGAGCTTAATTTGAGAACTGAAGTCGCACAGATCAAGGTACTATCACCACAATTGTATGATAATCCATCACCGCCGTACCTTGCAAATAATAGCAAGTGAGGTAAATTATTTGGGGTGGGAACGCGCTCTGCCAATTGAGCTAATCTAGTGAATGTCACCAGATGCAGGACTCGAACCTACACATCGCCTATTCAAGAGGTAACCCACTCCCGACCGTACCTCACAGATTCACAAGATCATGGTAAATTATTTTGAATGGATAATTTTGGCGGGAGCTCTGCCACCTGAGCTACTCCCTTACGAGAGGTTGGACTTGAACCAACGACATCCTGCTTGTGTGATAACCCATTCAGCCGTACCATGATTGTTTCCATATGTTAAAGATCAAGCTGGTCTAATGATTTGGTTCGGGTTATTCCAGATAACCGAACCAGCCGTACCAACAAATAATATTCTAGCACACATTTTTAGAAATGTCAAGGGGATATTGACTCAAGATATCCATTTGTGATATGATATAAGCAGATACAATCTAACCCAAAAATCTCGGTTGGGTTATTCATACTTATCAACATAGAGAATAGGCCTAGCGTGCGGCGATCCAGAATGGAAAATAACACGTTATCAGGATGAGCGGCAAGACCGCCCCGACCCTCACACCGTGTTAATTCGGGCATCATGGCGGGGCACTGACGAGCGGAAGGCAGTTGTTTACACAGATCGGATAAAGTTACATTGCACCCTTCCGTCACTTTAGTGAGGATGTTACGATAGGTGAAAAGTATCTTAATATATATGATAAATATCATAAAAATAAAAAGTATCCTCTTCTGGGATATTAAAGGTATGAGGTGAACATGGACTATGAAACTGTCATAAAATATTTTAGGCTGGTGCTGGAAGAGGAGGGGTCGTCTTCGTGCAGGAGAGTATCTGAAAGGATGGCACGCTCTGGAATTGTTAATCCATCTACTGGGCGCCCTTATAGCCGGCAAGCTATCCGCGTCTTGCTTAGTAAGCATCCTGAGGGGCGCCAGTTGATTGATTCTAATATTGCAAACCATTATGAGCGTGATCCTATCATTGTAGAAACTCGTCAGGGCGTGATCGCTTGGATGCTTCAGCATGGATTGGCTCATGCCAAGGTTCTCAAACCATCTGAAGCAACGGTTGATTCTGTTGCTGGCAGGAATGTATATGGCGACCTCCCCATGTCTTTGGGTATGATGGCTAAATCCATATTTGTAGTTGGAATAGATGGGAAACCTATTTTGGATCCCAACATTTCTGCGGATGAATTGAATAAGCGAAATGCTCATTTTATAGAACTCCATGCCAAACGAATTGTTTGATGATCCCACCCATGATAGTGTGTGGGAATTGTTTCATGGTATTTGTGTGATCTGTTTGGGACAAGCTGCTCATGTACATGAGATTATACCTCGCTCGGTCGATCCTAAAAATTGGTGGAAGATAGAGAATCGCGTAACCCTGTGCTCGTACTGTCATGAAGAGATACACAAGAAAGGTGCCATGAATTATGTGGATTTCTTGCAAATGCGCAGGCAGATCATGCTTGACTTGATGCAATGAAATTTGGTATAATGTAAGTAGTGAGGGTCGCAATGCTCTCACACGCATCTTCATTTCTCACCTTCCTTTTGAGGGGATAGAGGATTATACATTCTCTATCCCCTCCTTGTTTATATTAGGGATGATTCTGGATAATATAAGGCTAAGGCAGGATCATCACGATCATCTGGTAGTACGCGGTAAGCATATTTCCCTAATGTTTCATCATGCCATCCAATATCATTCTCTCCACTAATAAGTATATCGGTGATTCTACCCTTTTTTCCTACATCATCAAGTATAGTCATATATGTAGCAGGAGCTCCCCTTACGATCTTTACTCGTTGTCCCATCTTAAATTTTGGCTTTTCCGTTTTACTTGTCATTTTCCAATACCTCCAAGGCTGATTCTGGATAAAAAATCCGAATATACATCCATCTGGTATTACTTCATAGCCATATTTCCCCAGTTTTTTATTGCCCCATCCCATATCTGTTATTGTTACAATTACACCTTCCTTCCCAACATCCTCCATAAATACACCACCTCTGTGTGGAGCTCCCCCGATAATTTTTACGCGTACTCCTGGAATCAACATCTTTTCGTCCATTTTATTTTCCTCCTTTTATTGATTTCAAAGATTCTTCCCGATAAGTGAAGTCTATTCCAATCCCTTGTAAGTGAACATCATAGTAATTAATTGGTTTATTTTGGAAATTCCAGATGTATGAGATCGTCCCGGTTTTTCCCACGTCCCTATCGTCTTCCCCATCTGGGGTGTGAAATCCTTTAACTATTTGCACCTTCTGTCCTAACTTAAATTTTGGTTTCATTCTAGCCTCCTTCTATTATCTTCAATAATTTTTTATTTTGCCACTTTCTTTCAATATCAGCATCCCAAGCAGCACCCCAAGCAGCACCCCAAGCAGCCCCAGCAGCCCCAGCAGCAGCCCCAGCAGCAGCCCTAGCAGCAGCCCTAGCAGCAGCCCTAGCAGCATCCCTAGCAGCCCTAGCAGCATCCCAAGCAGCCCAAGAAGCAGCCTCAGCATCCCAAGCAGCATCCTGAGCGGCCTCCCCCGCGGCATATAGTTCATCTGCGGGGGCATTTCCAATTGCAAATTTTCTGGTTGTTTCAATAGCGGTGCGGGGACGCTTATCATCTGGATACTGTTTCTCAAAAATAGGCAGAACGTGTTCTGCGCAATCGCATGCAAACAGTCGGGCGGTTACATCGTTCCAGTTTTCAATTTTGCGGATCAGTCGAGCTTTTCTGACAACAATTTTGTTATATACCTCCATGCGCTCGCCTTCAAATTCTACCTCAAAGATGGCGTCAGTCAGCCAAAAGATCAGATCATCCGGTCGACAAAGGTGGTAGCCATGTCTGCACTCCACCAACTTTCCATCTAGCACTGGCATCCATTTTCCCGGTTTCCACGTACCATCTTTCCGTTTAGATGGGAGATGCCATTTTCCGCGCCCCCCATTGACACATTCTCCTTTATTATTCAAAGTTTTATAGTATTTCATTCGTTCTTTTTCTCCTTTATTATCCATCTTCTAATCCAGATTTCCATGCTATCTGGAGAGAGTTTATTGCTGATTATCAAATATGGGATGCCTTGGTTGATGTAGTATTGTATACGCTTTTTGGTAGCATCTTTGGTGTATTGGTTAATCCCGTCACCATTTAATCTTCTCTTCTCCTTATATTCTATGGCACCCATCTTGCCGTCAAGAAATACAATGGTGGCGGGGGCATAGAAGGCGCATTTCCTAGATTCTGTGGTGCCAACCCACCCTAACTTTGCATATTCCCTAATCAATCCTTTCCTTTGAACTGCACTTAAGGCACTCCACAGTTTGCGATCTTCAATCCAGGGACTGGTTCTTCGTTTGAACTGCATTTATGCACCCTGTTTGAGCAACCAAAAGCTGACCTCTATTAATAAAGCTACCACCTCCAGATAAGATAGCTTCGCTGTGGGGGGTAAGGTTTCGTTGATGCGATCAGTTAGATTCCCGATCATCTGCTCCTCTTCCGGACTTACATTTTCTAACATGCTGTGGGATACCTGAGTTCGTAGGGTGTGTTTGTCATAATCTGGCAGCTCTACATATGCTCTCAATACTTTTAATTTTTTATCCATGGTATCCTATTCCTCTTCAATTAGTTGCAATGCGGAGGTGGGATAAAAATAAGGGGCTTGCATGATGCTATTCTCCGGTAATACTTTGTAAGCATATTTCCCCAGTTTTTTATTGCCCCATCCGAAATCATTGATGGATATAATGGTTCCTGTCGATCCCACATGACGTGTGCTGAAGCGTCCTTCTAGCAAGGGCGCCCCATCAACAATTTTTACCTTCTGTCCTAACTTAAATTTTGGTTTCATTAGTTGCTCCTTTTTCCTCTCTTATTAAACGTAATATACAGATTTCATCCGTTTGTTTATACCTTACATTAATGCTAGCCCCTTGCAACATACACAAATAAGCAGATACGGTCATGGGGGATGATACTTTTATGTCCTCCCCAATGTATGTGATCTCATCAAAGGTGTAATCTAACCATGTCAATACTTCATAGGGGGTGGATAGTTCTATGGTTTCTTCAATTTTTTTAGTGGATTTGTTTTCAACGGTTGCTTTATACATATTAGTTTCTCATTTCATTTTAGGATTGTCAAGGTCATATAAGACTTCATTGCAATCTTCGCATTCTATGGATACATTGTAGATTTCTCCTTCGTCATCGTCATACGATACTACTCTTACATGATGCCCTATATGACTTTTTAAAATCTCAAATGCCATTTCATTTTTCATCTTATCCTCCTGTGATACCAAAATTTTATGAAGCCGAAGTCAAATCTTTCCCCCATTGATTTAAAATCTGCATACCCCCATCCCAGCCAGGTTTTGAACATTGCAATACATAACCTTCCTATCTTTATATTAAAAATGATGGTATCTTCAAAATCATCCTTGATCTTCATTTCATTGCTCCTTTCTGTGCATAATGAGATAATTAAATCTTCGCTCTATCTCTTTCTTTGGAAAAGTAATTGCTTGCCATGGGTCACCCCCGCAGACAATTTTCCCATTTGGCAATTCAAAATATAGCCAGGTAAATATGGTGGTACCATATTTTCTCCGCTTAAAGAATGGGGTGACATTATTGTATAAAATTAAGTCATTCATTTTATCATCCATAGGAGAATTAGGTTGTCCGCTGTGATTAAAGTGAGTATCAGGTATTTCACAGCTTCATCATAGTCTTTATGAGCCCTGCTTATAGAAAACATGGTTAGAGCTGCAATAAGGCATACCAATTGGGTACCTATTATAATCATTATGATATTCATTCTCCCACCCACCCACATTGTCTACATACCACGGAATAGTTAACATCATAGTATTCACCCGGTACAAGTTCTCCAGCACAAAATGGACACTCACCACTTTGATCTATATTATCATAGTCAATTATTATGCTACTTTGGGCATTCATAACATCTTGTACCACCCCACCCTTTATTATTATAATTATGCACTCTGGATTTTTCCTTCCCCATGTTTCAATATCAAATGGTTTTTTCATCTTTCACCTCCAACAGGTCTAATACTGCGGATAATATAGCGATCTGATAGTCGCTCCCATATCTCTCCTGTACTGCGTGCCTTGATTACTAGGATATGTGCCGGTTGTTTGGTTCCCTTATCTTTTACAATCACTTTATGCAGTCGTTTGCCATTCATTTCTCATCCTCCTTATATTGCATCAAGTATCATTTGACATATTTCTTCATATGCAAACCATGTCAATAAATTTTGATTCTGATCTTCTTCCGCGAATATGTCTTCAGCATTCCACTTATCCCCAAATAAATCTGAAATTGTTCCTCCCATATCTCTACACATTTCTTTTACTAAGTCTTGAATTGCTGCCTTATGTTTGCGGTAAAATTTTATGGTATCTTCATAGTAGATTAATTCTGTTTCAAGTCCACTTATGCAACCATATTCTAAAATATCTCGGAGATAGTATTTTATATTGTCATAATAATCGGCCTTGTTATTGACCATGCGTTGCACGCTTTGGATTAGCTTATTATCCCCATAATACAGTATGCGTTTACCATCACTGGAAAGTTTAAATTGGTTTTCCATTTTATCTTCTCCTGTTTATACTTATTTATTTTATCCATGCTTCATAGCGCAATCTTTGCTACAATAGACATAATCTGTAATGTATAGCAATCTATCTAGCGGTTTATTACAGTATTGACAAGTTTTTGCATCTAAAAATTCTAATAGTTCCTTCCGAACTGTTACCATTACACCTATTTGTTCAGGTTCAGTGAATAAAATATCTTCTGTGGGGGAGGTTGTATTTCTTTCTTTTGTTATTATTTGAATCATTTTACTTTCTCCTGTTTTATATTTTTTTAATTTAAGAAATAATCAAACGCACTTAACCATCTATCATACAAGGGATGATCTAAAACATGTAAGACAATTAATGCTCCCATGATGGGAGGGAGAACAGAACATGTGCCAACCCTAGAAAGTGATTGTACTTGCTGATATACATCAGCTATTAATAGGTCGCTACCGTCATCGTCAGGTAAGCTATTTAACCACTTTCTTACTGCGCTTTTATAATTAAAATGAGCGTCATTAAATCTTTTCCCATATTCCTTTTGAGTCAAGTGTTCCGTTTCATTATAATCTGATTCTGTGATTTTCATTTTATTATCTCCTATTTTATATGTATTGTACTGCTGATTGATAATCAATCAGTCTATGGAGAGCATCAATCAAAATCTTGTTGGTTGACTGATGCTCTCGAACACTGATTAATCTTGTAGATACACTCCCACATATACCTGGAATTCACCGCATCTAGTGAGAGCAAAACCCACCGATCTGCCAGCATACCATCTAATGTACTCTTTGATATCTCGGATTAGTTCCTCGCTGGTTAGAGCAGGTTCATTCTCATCCCCAAAGCCGGAACTATCGCAGAATAATTCGTCAATGCGTTGCCAACCTTTTGGAATGTAGCTTCCTAAGATGGGGAAGGGGAACGGAATTCTTTTTTCTACTTCTGTTGCGTCCCAATAAACGAAGGGGAGTTTGTTTTCTCTTGCTGCTCGCTTAGCAGCTTTCAATTCTTCTTGTTCGATATACTCAAGGCTCAACATGGTTCCTCACTTTCTATTAATTCATAGGTATTTCCAATTTCTATCTCTGGATGACCGGCACTTATCCAATCCTCATATGGCACGAAGCCGCCCAATGTTAGCCCGAATTCATCCGTATACCACACAATGTCATGCCCCTTGATGATGGCTGTATGGCCTTCCTGGATACAATCTCCAAAGGCAGCTTCAAAGGCTCGTACAGTGCAGGCATTATTACAATATACGGTTTCTCCGCTTTCAAATTGCAGGATTGCAAGTCCACTTCCAAAGGATCCACCAAACGCGTTAGTTATATCTCTATGTACTATCATTTTTACCTCTCTTTTTTATATGAATAGTAGGGTGTTATTAATTTCGATTGATATAGCTTCCTGTGCATACCTCGCTTTCAGCTCATTAGCATGAGCAATGACCTTCTCTAAGTTTCCGTCCGTTATATGGTTTGTGTAGGCCTTGACCTGAGTTATATTTTCCTTGACGATCTTCCCGGTGTGGTCTTTATAATATCCGATGGATGGTGTGAGGGTTGCCCCGCCAAATAATTCTGATAATAATCCGGCAGTGTAATCCACCCGGGATGTGTACTCATCTTCTGATATAGCTTGATTCAACGATTGAGTGGAGGGTACATACACTGTTATATATTCATGCAGTCCGTTTATTACAATCTCGGTTGTGTCCATATCTGTTACCTCGTACTTCTAGTGTATCTTATTTCTTCAAGATGAATGTCATATCTTTTATGTGACATTAGTCACATTAATTATTCACCTGGATGCTCTTTATGAGGAAAAGCATTTTCCCAAATGTACGATGAATTATAAAAGTGTGCGAATTTTAATAGTATTGTCAATAGATACTGCTAGTTCAATTTCATTCATGGAGGGAAACCCAACAAACCATGCCCAGTCATAGGTGGCATTATCAAAAAACCCGTCGGGATTATCATCGCTGTCTGTACCTGGCTCCGTCATGTCGTACATATATGTAGCTACTATGCGTTTTCCGACGTAGAACCATGCCTCCGCCATGTATGCGCTTCTGTTGGATGCTAGCACAGGATCAGTTTCTATCGCTCGTTGTATCTGGTGCAGCGTTCCAACATAATCTGGTCTGGTAGGCACGTTAATTTCCGTTCCGTTTCCAGTGGGGGTATAACTATATCCCCATCCCCATTTTCTGCTACGTGTAGGATTTTTAATTTCAATTTCTTTTGTATTCATTTTAACCTTCTTTCTTAATCGTACAAAAATTTGCTCGAATTCTGTTTTTATCTTCTTGATCCAATGGTACCGCATTAAAAAAATATGGTGAGTTATCATAGTATCCATCGTTTATCGTTATTATTCTCACCTTTGGAGTAATAGCGACAATTTTTAATTTCGTGCCAACAGGTACAATATCACCATTTTCCCGTTCCAGCGGTACTACATTTTTTACAATCATTCCAGCAGCATATTTTATCATTTTTAATATTCCTTATATTGATTCTACGTTATAGAATTGTAAACATGGCTTCATAGTTTCAAGGTATGAATACATACTCTCAAAACAGGGAAAAGCATTTTCCCAAATATGCAATGAATTTTTAAATTGCATTGTTAATTTATACTTCATTGTATTTCCGCCGTATTGAAAGCAATGGGAACAATGAAAAACTGATTGATTATTATTAAGTATTTTATTTTCTTCTTGTTCACTGGTGAGGGTGGGTTGAATATTTGGTTTGATGTGGTCTATTTCTGATATGTCGTAGGTAATAACGTCACCCCCTGCGGCGTGGATAAAACCAATGGGTAGGTGTTCCCAAAATTCGTCCGGGTGTGCTTCATTGGGCAATTCTACTATACATGTTTTCTCGTGGGTATACCCATCAATGTCTTTCCAGGTCTGGATAAATAGCTTTTGTTTACTCATTTTTCACCTCATAGTTTGGGGTTGATAGTGTACCCCATTGGATACCCGTAAGGCATGGGTACCCTCATGGTAAACTATCCGAACATATTATCTAGTACGATTTTAGCTACCTGTTCTGGGATGTACCCTAGTAGGGTATTTCTGTCGTTGGCTAGTTCCCATGCGATCTCATAATCAGTACCCCATCGCCAGTCCGTTTTATGGTATCCATGCTCGCCTGGCACGACTAGGCATGGGATATACTCACCTGTTTGCTCATCTCGCGCGATTTCTTGGATGATGTATACCGGGGCGGCTGCGATGGGTTGGACATAATAACCTTGTGCACCCCCGCGTTCGTTGATGCGGATTTCCCGGATGGGCAGATTAAGTGCTACCCCGACGGATGTAGCTGCCGTTATAATAGAGATGACCTCTTCCAGTGTACCGGCGGGCATGAGGTATGCTTCGATCTCTTCCCAGGGAGATAAGTCGCCTTTAAAACGTGTGCGGATTTCAAATATTTTCTGTGTCATTTTTTCACCTCTCTATGGCTCAAGTATACTCGATAGTGGGGTGATGAATGTCACTAATTTTATATGACATTTGTTACATTGTCTGACGATATATCGCGCTTCGATATATTGGAGTCATTTCCTGTACCTACCCCCTCCCATCATATTATTGGTTTCGATAATTACACTTATCGAAAGCATGGAATCACCCACATATACGCGTGTGTGCCTGACTATCAGCTATATGTGGGGGGTTGATGCGTGCGATCTGCTCTACTCTCTGCATATATATAGAAACTCACCCCCCTTATCTTTGGTTATGTGGGGTAGGTATTGTAGTGTGTGTTATGTGTTGTGTGTTTCCTAGTGTAGTTTTACATATTGGATTACAAGGTACTTGACACCCCCCTCTGTTTATGATATATTGTAGATATCCTATGTATAAGGAGCGTTTTTATGAAAATCTTTAATAACGAACAATATGAATTTCGCTGTGATAGGTGCGGAGATCTTTTGGCAGCTCATGAGGATGAACAGGAAGCCCTATCTCAAGCAAGAAGGCAGGCAGATATTCGAGGGTGGGTGTTCTTCTACCCAGGATGGAAGTTCTTATGTAAGCAGTGTAATAAATTTGGTGGAGGTAACCTTGCTCGCCAAAAAATGTGAAGCCATGCTGATGGTTATGGAGGAAGAATGAAGGAAATTGTTGCAGCAAGAATCGGAAATATTGTCACAAATGATATGTCAGATATACTGCAAGCAGTAAAGTCTGACATAAGAGATATTGAGCTATTAGATAGGGTGCGTATGCAAATGATGGCTAGTTTCGATTTAGGAGAACGATGGAAAATATTAGCTAACTCCCCTACATTATTTTCTATTGATGAAACAGGAATTATAAGTTGGGGAGAAAAAATGATATTAAGCTAGGAGAAGAAAAATGACAAATAAAGAAATATTAGATAATTTACCCACTAACTTTACACATCGTGTTACTGATGAACGTCTTGAAGAGCTGATTCTGAAACAATTATCGGGATATTCATATAATGAATTTGTAACAAATTTTGGAGAATGGTTTTCAATGGGGTGCGAATTATTAGCATATAGGAAGAGAGAAAGTGAAAAGGCTGCAAAAGGAGAAATAAAATGAAAACAATAAAAGAAACAAAGATTGAAATGGAAACAATAGAGGATATTTTTTATTGTCCCGTTGATCCAAACGACGAGAATTCTGACAGTTGCACTGTCGTAACCAGAACAAAAAATCTGGATGAATTGGAAATGGCGGTCAGCGAAGCCGCTGAAAAACTGGGAGTCCCTGAGAAATTTCTTTATGAACTTATTAATGCCCTTGGATACGGGATGCACAATGTCCGTGAAGATTTGGGATCTTGTTGGCTTCGCATGGATGAACTCGAAAAAAGAATTGAAGAGCTGGAAAAATAGTACCTTTACATAGCAATAACTGGTGTCTGGTAAGTAACTATCGGAATCGGTTCCAGCGAGAATCTCCGAGCCAGTTTTGCAAAAGATTTGGACTAGTAACCAAGTGGTAAGGTCGGATTATTCTTGGTAATACTTGTAAGGTTATAGCTAGTCAAGTATTAGAATAATGCCTTTAGTAGTTCGCAGGTTCAATCCCTGCCTAGTCCACTAAGCGCAGCGGTGTGAAAACGCTTTCGGGCGGGTGGGAACACACTGAAAGACTCTTGCTAACCTATCCTAATTTTGGGATTAATAACTGGTAGTGCGAGCCCCAACTTGGACACTGATATATAAAGACCAAGGAGGCGATATTTGCCAGAGGGAATCAGGTTCAAATCCTGACTGCGCTTATGGTTTCAAAAAGGAGGAACGGAATGGGAGAAAAAGAAATGGAATTTACGAGACGAGATCTTGGATATACCCCAAAACTTTCTGATGTGTTGTTGGCACTGAATAATTTTATAGTTAGATATGGGGACATGCCTGTTGACTTGAAGTTTGAAGGAGGAAAAATCAAGGTCGAGATATATTATTCTGATGATATAATACTTTCATGGGATAAGTAGAGAGGAGAATGCAAATATGGAAAAGATTACTAAGGAAAGAGCAAGACGCATTTTGATAGAGGATGGTACTGAAGAATATTTTATCTATAAAACATCGGATGGTATCGAATTTGATCTTGAGATTGATGCACAAAGGCACGAGAAGGAGATTAAATTTGAAAATATTAAAAAATTTGAAGATAATATTCCAACCACAAGATGCTGGTATAAAGCAAAAAATGAAGAAGAATTGGAAATATTGAAAGATATACTTGGTTTCTATAGTACATATGATGAAGTGCATATTAGGGGGGAATTAAGAGTTGGAGAATGGTTTGAAGCTCATCATTTCGATGGTGGAGACTATAAAGGTGATAATTATTTTATCACCCTTGAAGAATACAAAAAGTGTATAGATGAATTTTTATGGGCTATGAAATGAACCTATTAGAGAAGATGAAATTGATAGCGGAGGGAAACAAAATGGCACTTGAGGATTCTCCCGATATTTGTTGCGCCGTACTGAATGCGATGGATGAGATAGAGAAAAATAAAACTGCAAGAATCTCAAAGCGAGATGGGTGTGAACAATTAACAGAAGATTTGAAATGGCAACATTTTAATGCAACAATTATTGGGATGAATGTTGCCCTCGCCATCCTCCGCAAACATCTGAAAGAAAATAGAGATATCAATTCTGTTAAGAATACTATCCGATCTGAAGATAATGATTGGAGAAAAGACGCGGAACGATTGGCGAATGTGTTCAGTGAAAAACCCATAGATGAAATTTTCTCTTTATTTCACCAAGATATTGCAGATAAGGCTGAAAAAGCTCTTGAGGCTCATCGGATGCTAGTGGAAAAGGATAAAAAACATGATTAAAATAAACGGAGATACTATTATTGCGGAATTTGATTACCCCTGTAAGATTAGTCGTAGCGAATGTGGCATGTGGTCTATTTTGGCAGAATTTGTTTCGCCCCGTGTGTACTGCTATAGAAATGCTGTTAGTACGCCATTAGATAGTGCACCATTAGTTCAACTTCGTGAAAAAGGAGGCCATTTTCTTCTAGTTTATTTCCGATACGATGATATGCCAGAAGAATATCTTCCAGAATGGTGGAAAGATAGCACTGTCGTTTGGGAAAAAAGAGCGGAAAGAGATAAGGAAAACTTACCCAAACCTACCACACAGGTCGAGGAAATCGTGTGGCATAAATTTTCTGATGACCGACCACCCCTATTTGGAATTTATCAAGTTCAGATAGGTTATGAGAGTCCTGCATGCATTTTTACACAGGATACATGGGACGGGTTTCGATTCAGCGAAGCCTATAAAAACAAAAACATAGTATTTGCTTGGTCAGAACTCCCGAAAGGATGGAAGGAATGATGAAACCAATGTCCGAGAACGACAAGAAGCAAACGGAAATGTGACCAAGTAGCGACTTGCACGAGTAAAGCCACTGGACAATGGCACGCTAGAATATGATGCGTGCAGAAAATAATGGAGGAAGAATGGCAACTAAACCAATTTTAGAAATGACCGATCAAGAAATTGATAATGCAATGGCAGAGATGATGGGGTGGCACACGGAAAGGGTTGCTTATGGTTATCCTGATTTTTGGTGTACATCGGAGCGTATATCAAATCAAAATGGTTGCAAATCTGTAATACAAGTTTCTAACTGGCATCCCCATGATGATCTGAACCAGGTTTGGCAGTGTGAGAATTTTATAAAAGATAGCGAATTTGTCATGGATTATTGTTATACATTAGTAAAAATAGTCGGTCAGTCTTTTAAACAATTTGTTTATGCCACTGCGCGCCAACGTTGTGAAGCCATGCTGATGGCTATGCTAGGTAATAAATTTAAAGAGGGTTAATTAGAATGGCACATATAATTACTTCTACATATGAATTGTATTCGGCTGACTATAGAGATATATTTTCATCGTTAGATGTAATATATCGTTATGATGCTGTCATTACTGATCCTCCCTATGACATGTGGTTGAGTGAGGGGGAGTTTAAATGTGCAGGCAACAAGTTGTTTTTTTGTAACCCAGAAGATCAGTTCTTCCATGCAGATGAATATTTATTTTGGGTAAAGACTCCTTCCACCAAGAATTATATAAAAAGGTGCGGTAGATTTGTAGAGATGATTTTGGTGAAGCGGGGGGTGAATGCTCCATTCAATCCACTACATTGGTCACAGATGACTGGGGTATATGATGACCGTTTAATATATCCTCCAGTTCATCCTTATGAGAAGCCATTGTCCTTGATGGAAAGACTAATACGTATCTATACAAATCCTGGGGATACTGTATTGGATCCATTTATGGGGAGTGGAACAACGGGAGTGGCGTGTCTAAACTTAGGGAGGCGATTCATTGGGATAGAAAAGGATCCTGAATATTTTAGAATTGCTATGGAAAGAATGGAGGAGAGGAAATGAACACACAAACAGAAGAAATCATTTGGCATAAATCTTTGAATGGGTTAAAGGCAGATACTTATTATCTTGTCCATTTTCATTGGAAGGTGGATGGCCGAAGTCCTATCAAGGTTGTTGGAGATGCATATTATACTGGGGCTTATTGGATATTGGATAGGGGGAGTGTTGAAAACAAGAATATTGTAGCCTGGGCGGAGTTGCCAAAGGGATGGAAAAATGGAATGGGTGATAAGTCTTGATTAAATTATTACATTGACATTTGATGAGGCTTATGATATAAAAGAAGTATATAGGAGATGGGAATGAAAAATATAAAAACATTACGCGAAAAACACCTACAAATATTTTCTTTGAAATGCTGTTGTGGGTGTGGAGCCATAGAGATTAATCTTTGGGATAATCCAGAAGATGAAGAGGATCCTTGTATATTCATGAATTATGTCCTCCCTGCATTTTATGCATATCAAGAAACAGCATGGTCTAGATTTAAAAAGAGATTTTCCCTGATCTGGTGTGCAATTACCGGGAAAGATTTTTCTTTATTTGAATTGACTCTCACCATGAAACAGTGGAGAGATTTTACGGAATTTGTGTCTGGCACAAACTATTTGAAGAAGAATAAAGGAGGAGAACAAAATGGAAAGACAAATGAGTGCAACAATAAAATCAACAAGTGATGGAAAGGACTATACAATATCGTATGAGATTGATGAAGATGGTAAAAGGAATGTTGTTATGTATGTTACAAATGATGATTGGACAGAAAAAATGGTTGTAGCATTTGACGCGTCTGAATTCGCAGATGCATATGAATTTATTGATAATATTAGTTTTCTTGGAGAATAGATGAAACAATATTTAACTTTATCACATACCAACTTGGCAGTATTAGATGCTGCGGTGAATGAGGCATTGTGTGAGGGATGGGAGCTATATGGATCTCCATATTGTGTGGTAGGTTATAATTCTCGCTATATCCATTTTCATCAGGCTATGGTGATGGAGGATGCCGAAAAACAAGGTGGAGCAGAAAAAGAGATGGAGGGATAAGATGCCTTTACTAAATAATGGAGAGACACCTGCTAGGATGTTAGATGCCAAGGAATTGCTAGTAGACTATATAATACACAAAGCGGGGGACATTAATCCAATTATTAATGAGCCCTATCTTATTACGACTGTAGGGATAAAGATTTATATCTCATCTGACCATTATGGGTCTCCAGAGTATTATGGGAATTGGATATGCCTTCCAGATGATATAAGTAACGAATTGCTGGATCTATATAAAAATTATTTGTTTACAAAAACAATGCTAGAAATAGAAATGAGGATGGAAGATGCTACTTAATATGTTGTATTTTTTATTTTCTATTATGTTAATGGCACTTTCAATATCACAGATGGAGGTTGCAGTGAAGGGATCTTTGCATTGCATTTCTGCTGAGCGTATAGCGTGGGTATTCCTGGGTGTTGTGTCTGGAATTTCAGCAATATGCTTTGTAATATTGGCTATATATTCATTTGTGATGATGAAAGGATAATCAACCGTTGACTAAGAAATTTGATGTGAACAATAATACCCCCCGCACAGTAATGACTCCACAAGGGCTGGCTGAGTTGGATTTTAGTTGTACTGATGGTACTGCTTGGGTTTGGCAAGGTACCCGTGATGCTCGCACAAATAAGATGCGACCCCATCTTATGTGGGATGTTGAAGATCTGATGGAGGTAGAATAATGATTGAATTTATTGGTAGTGTAGCGATCGGGTTTATGGGGGTACTTGCCGTGTTCGGTTTCGCCACGTTATTATTTATGCTGATCTCTCAGATCTACCTTTGGTGTAGCAAACATATCAAGATTGTGGATGGGATAAAAACAGGATTGGAAATAATAATTTCAGTCTCAATTGCCATCGCAGTACTATATGGGGTCGGATCCC
>Ga0172381_10000250_pt1 | contig 66001 bp, 95 predicted proteins | sample Leawel6488metaG_FD_119754 | JGI IMG/M metagenome (GOLD analysis project Ga0172381, IMG submission 119754) | Leachate microbial communities from a municipal landfill in Southern Ontario, Canada - Leachate well 64-88 metaG | ecosystem: Engineered > Solid waste > Landfill > Unclassified | place... | reverse complement strand
GGCATGGATAAATTCCATGATATGAATTCTGGAAGAAGAATGATCTTTTCAATTAAAGAATTATCCTTGTCTTTATCCTTATCCTTATCCTTAGCCCCTTCTAAGGGGCTTTTAAGGGGCTTATTTTTACTTTCTATTTTATTTAAAAAATCATACTTTTTCAAGAGTTCTATTACTGAATTATGAACCCTATTTTTTTCATCTAATTCACCATACTGATATTCAACAAATGATGGAATAAACCATCTTGAATTATCAGATGATACAATTATATGAATTTCATTCTTATTAAACAATGTTAATGCTGTTGTAGCATCAATAGGCATATCTTGTCCCAGATACAACTGTGCGATTTCGAAATCAACAATCCATATTCCAGCATGATCACAAGTGAGGTTAATATAATCCCATAACAGTTTATATGCTCCAGGAAGGCTTCTAATGAATGGATCCTTATATTTATCCGTATCCATGAATCTTTTAGCCATAGTATAAAAAGCCTTCACCAGTAGAAAGTACGGTTAGAAAGATTACTTGCGAGGTAAGATGTACAAATGTAGCAGTCCACCAGTGAAGGCAATATTTTTATGTAAATGTTTTTGTACATTTCGCAAAAATCTTTAATTCGAATATAATTATAAAAAGTATTTTAGAATAAAAAAAATATTTTTCATAATTATTTTTTAAATCGTTGAATTTCAAAAAGTTAAATTTTTATTAAGCAACTTGATCCACCAAAGAATTTCTTTTTTAAACTCCTTTTTTTGAACTTTGTTTAATTCTTTCCATTTGGTATAGTAAGAATTTCCAACTTTGTTTAGAAAATTGTCATCCATTGGGATTGAATGAGTTTCTTTTAGGTTTTTACTGTTAGAAGAATCCATAATAGTTATATTTTAGTATTAAAATTAGTAATTCTTTTTTCAGTTTTTGTGGTTATAAGTTTATTGTTTTACTTACAATGTAATTTTATAAACATGAATCATCTTTTTTTATGAATAAAACCAATGAAATTTAATTTGATGATTTAGCCAGTTGAGTCTTGGTTTTACTTCTCCCGGGCACCAATAATAGTTGTTATTATACACATACTTTTTCTTAGGTTCATGTGAACTTATATAGCGTAGTAATATTCTGAATTCATAGTAAGTAATCTTATTACATACTAAAAGGTCTTTACAAAATGAACAAAGTCCATGTGTTAAACTTTTAGGATTTGTTTTAAGTTCATCACGAACTAAAACTAATAGTTTTTTTTCTGTTCTCATATTACTTAGTTTAATTTATTGTTTTGATTTTTTGATAGAATTTTCTATGAATTTTGATAATTCTTCCGGGGATAATTCACTCATTTTTTGAATAAGAAACATTACCATTATAAAAGTTGCCCAAGTATCCATATTATTTTAATTTTATTGGTATTACTTCCATATCCCAAATCCGGCAGTCAGAAATATTAATCCAAAATTCTTTACTTTTATCCGCATTGATTACTAAAAGATAAAGGTGGTCGGTGATACTTTTATAATCTATCACATCATAAAACTCAGAATTGATAATCACGCGTTTAATTAATATTGTTTTCATACTATTTTGTTTTAGGTTTATGATAATTTTTAATTTGATCATTTAACCAAGCTAATCTGGGTTTTAATAATGTTCTGGTCCACCAATATGAACAATTACGATGGGAATGATCATAATGTTTTCCTCGTTTTGGTCGATGACTATCCAGGTAATTCATTAAATCTACTTGTTCACCGTCTGTAAATACTCCTATATTCTGTAATACGTCTATTTCATGGCAGAAACCATACTCTATAAAATTAGGATTTAACCCGTTTTGTTCATTTTGTTTTTTAATGGTTTCTAAATGATCTCGTAAAACAATCAGTAATTCTTTTTCTGTTCTCATGGTATTATTTGTTTAACAATATAATCAGCTTCTTCTTGGGATAATCCGCCAGGATCTCCAGTAATATCTATACGAAAGGAATCTACTTTTCTAAATCGTAAATCAGATATTAGTTTATCGGCTTGTCGTTTGGCAGTAATTTCATTACCATCGAAGCATACACCAATACGGGTATACAGTTGGGATAATAATCTGACTTGTTGGTTGGTATATTCAATTCCAAATGTGGCTACTGCAGATGTACCGAATCTCCATACATCGGTAATACCTTCTACACAGATAGTAGTTAATTCATGAAAATTAGGATGTTTGTAAATTATGTGTTTATGTTTAATAATCTCATAATCTTCAGGGCATGCTAAATATTTTTTCGGATGTTTTTCAGTAACATCTCGGGCTTGAAAAGTAACTCTTTGATTTTCCCAATAGATAGGTGCTAAGATCCTATGTCCATAATTAGTTTTTCCCAGATAAGACACGGGTCCAGTACTTACTAGATTCCATAATCTTTCAATTTTTTCGGCATCAAAATTTCTTTTGTTTTGAAGGTAGGTTTTATGTGATTGAAGTAAAGGAAGTACATCACTTGGTAATTGTTGGATAGTAGGTTGAATCCTAACTTTTTCAATGGTGCGTGGTATTGAGGTACCTGAATATTCTTTAATAAGTCTATCTGCCTCATATTGAGTTACACTAAGTAATTTGGCAATACTTTCGCCGGGCCAATGAATTCCACATTTCCAACAGTAAAAGATTTTTCCATCTAATGTTGCTCCCAGATGATATCCAGGATGTTCAATTATACAGAAGGGGCATTCTACATTAACCCAACCTGGACGAGAATGTTTATGTCCTATAGGTGCTGTTGGAATGTTATAATCTTCGTAAAGTTGAATTATATCCATAGAATTATAATAAAAATTATTTATATCTTATTCAATTCTATCTTTAATTTTTTCATGCTTGTTTCAATTTTTTGCCATTTCCAACCGTTTTGTCTTAGTAATCTTATAATTCTTCCTCGGGCCATCTTAGGTGGAATTTCATCAGGTATAGAATCAATATGTTGTAGAATAAATGTTACTAATTCCTGACAAGATGGTGTCAACGAATTAAAGATATCAGAGAATGGAGTTTTCTGATAGCAAACACATCCTTTGGGCAATCTATCCTCCAGATAGATGCATTTTTGTTTTTTTTCTTTTCTTATAAAGTTTTTCAGTTGGCTGGTTATTACTATCCAAGAGTAGTAACTTAGTGAACTTTTTTCTTGATTAAATGATTGTAAAGCTTCACAGTATGCCAGACAGGCTTCACTGAATAATTCATTATAATCAATACCTGTGGATTGATGGAATGACCATGCAATTTTTCTGATTAGATTTAAGTTTTCCATAATGTTTGAGTAGTATATGATTGTATTAATTCGGTTAGTAATACTTCTTTTTCTAATGGTTCCCCGTTAAGTATTTCATTACTTATTTTTGTTTTTCTATCTAATATCCATGCTAATCGTTGTTCAATAGTATTTACTGCCAGAAGGAAATGAACTAACACTCCTTTAAGTTGACCAATTCTGTGTATTCTATCAATGGCTTGAGTTAGTTTTCCAGGATTCCAAGGTAATTCAAGTACAGCCACGTTATACGCTGCAGTTAAGGTAATCCCAACACCACCAGCTTCTACGTTGATAATACAAAGTTTGATAGATGGATCAGTTTGAAATTTGTGTACGATGGATTGTCTTTTGTTCGTGGCAATTGAACCATCTATTTTCACAGAAATATCAGGGAAGGCAGATATTATTCCGGTAATTATTTCTGTGTGAATACATATGATTACCAGTTTATTTTCTACTTCTAAAAATTCTTTAATCCAGTTTATGGCATGTTTAAATTTACCTTTGATTGCAAGTTGTTTTAAGGTTTCTATTTTGGTTAATGCTTGTGCTCGTAATGCTTTTTCCGCAGCAATGGCACCTTTATTTTTTTCAACAAAGTTGATAAAATCCATTTGTGCTTCTTGATACTCTTTTTTATTATCGAGTTCAATTGGTACATATGAATATGTTTTATCAGGAAGTTCTGGCAATACATCTTTTTTCTTTCGTCGGATCATAATAGAATTGATTAGCTTCTCATGAAGTTCAATAGTATTAGAAGCTCCACTATCATCCCATCCTAATTTACTATACTTTCTATCACAGTAACGTACGCAGAATTGTACTCTATCTGGAAAAGTAATAGGATCAAGAATATTAGCAATATTGAAGATATCTAAAGGTCTGTTTTCTATTGGTGTACCAGATAATCCAATGATATGTGGGATTGTTTTTGTTAAGCGTTTGATTGTTTGAGTACGATCAGCACTATTGTTTTTGAAAAAATGACATTCGTCGGCAATAAGTATCTGAGCATTTAGTTTTTTTAGTATTTTTCTCCAGGAATGTATAATATCATAATTGATAATAAATATATTTCCTATTAGAGTTTTCGTTGGGGTTTGTCCGTTTAGTATTCTAACTTTTGGAAAAGTCATCCATTTTAGTATTTCTTGTTTCCAGTTTTCTTTTAGTGATCCTGGGCATACAATTATGACTGGTTTTAGTTCAGGATGTAATTGTAGATAGGCAATGGCTTCAATCGTTTTCCCAAGTCCCATTTCATCAGCAATGAGGGCGTTTCCATCAGTATATTCGAGAAAATTCACTGCTATCTTTTGAAATGGGCGTAGTTCATGTTTTAACCCTGGAATGTAAATATCATGGTTTAGTTTTGATGGAAGTGATTTGTTACTTTTATTTAGAAGATTGTTTAACGGTTCATCTAAAATATATCCCCATGATTTAAGCCGTTTTAAAGAATTATAAGTAAGAGGGGTTATCCAATATCCATGTTGATTATTCCAATAGAATTTACTGCCTGTAATACTTCGAATCCGGGTGATTTCTATTTTATCCAAAGGACATAAAATTTTTATTTGAGATTTTTCACCGGATAGTAAGTTTACCGTTTTATTAGTTTTGGGAATCATGTGATTAATGATTAGTGAGAGAAAGAAGATTTGAACTTCTATCTAAAAATTTGTTGGTTTTTAATTTTACCGATTTAAACTATTCTCTCGAAAATAAAGGGAGTCACTGGAATGACTCCCTTTTCTGCATCTTTCTCTATATATTGTTAAACAATGAATGAGTCAAAGATTAGTAAACACCTCACTTTTCTTTGTTTTAACTGCGAATTAGTTTTCTTTGAGTGATTGTAATTTAAATCATTTGTAAAGTAACTAGTATATAGAAAATTAGGTTGATATCTTAATTCTCCGGATCCCATTGTTTCCTTCTTGGTAGTTAAAGTGTAATTTGATACTTCAGGATTGGAAATGGAGAGCGTTGTTGGAAGTTGTAAATCATTGTTTATAATAGAATTAGTAACAATGGTAATTCCTGGTCCTCCATCCCAGGTTGGTTTACTTGTGGATTCTGTTATTGTCATGCTAAAAAGACAAAGCAAGCATAAACCCAGAAGAAAATTGAATGTTTTCATAAGCAATTGATTTTTAAAGGTTAAAAACTTAGAAATTAAAGATATAAAATTAAAGATATTTCTTTTTAAATACCAAAAAATCAATGGTTATTTTTGTTGATTAACAAAAACACCGTTTTTATCTGTATCATAGTTGTTGAAACGAATATCATTCTGGTTTTGTCTGTACTTGATGTGCGTTTTAACTGTTCCTTTAGTATAGATCATTTTTGATTTACGGGCAGATGTAATTTCCAGGATCTTTGGTAATATTTCTTCCCAAGGTCCTGTTTTTAGAATAACTGGGTCAATCTCTTTGGCCATTGGAATTTTCTTAGTAGCACCTATAACTTTTTCAATCATTTCGGTGTGAGTTGTTGGAATAGATTTAGGAGCATTGTTTTTGATAGCTGCGGCAAGTTTCTTTGGGCCAGCCAGTGGCTTTTCTGCTTTTGCTAAAATCATTTTCGCTTCTGTAGAGTTCTGTGACAAAACAGTTCTGGTTATTATTTTTGGTTCTGGAATGATAGGGTGTTTTGCTTCAATTTCAGCTGTTACAGCTTGGATTGATTTACGAATTTTTTTTGACATTGTGTGTATTGTTTTAATAGTTAGTGGATTATTTGATTAAAGTGTTTAACTCTTTCTTGATTCGTTGGGCGGTATTTCCTCGCCAATATTCTGCGTTACTAAGGAAGTATAAAATAATACTTTTTGCAGATGATTCGCCGTAGGTATCTTCAATAGAATCTAGTTGAGACATAGCTTGTAGATATGGTTTAGCACCATACCATATATTTTTCCAATCTGCTTTAATTTCAGCAGCAATTATGTAAATCGGACGTGGGTAGGTTTTCATTTTGATGATTTAATGATTCTGTAAAGAAAAGGTATGATTAGTATTACTCCAAGAAAGAATATTATGGATTCATGAAATCCATGGCCATAGAAAATACATAGCATTCCAAGGAATGCCATAAGTAATTGTAAGATTAGTTTGATTGTTTTCATTTATTGTTCATTTTTCCAATTGTTATCAATCAATATTTTTTCAATATAATCAGCACGCTCTTTGAAAGCTTTTAGTAGTTGTTTTTTTGTTCGAGCATTAACTATGTTTTGATATGTTATATGATCGGTACAATACATAACCGCGGGTCGGTGGTTCTCATTTACATAATAAATACATAAATCACACGCTATTTGACGTTTCAAATTAGATGGAGTCAATGTATTCCACGGAAGGGTATTTGTACATAATGTACAGGTTTGATAAGAACCAAACCCAGTAAGTGTGTTTGCTAAATATTTAACTGGTATGTTTAAGTTCATGTCTTCAATCGTGATTTCACGATATTTTTCAATCAGCTTTTTAGCCGCTTTGATATTTTTTGGAATTGGTTTCATAATTGTGTAGAGTTAATAGGTTCAATTTCTTCTGGAAATAAGTATTGTTCCATTTTACTTTCAACACTTTTGTATCGTTTTAGTCGGTTGAAAAGGAATGTTTCTGTTACTAATTCAACTACTTCTCCTATTTTAAATAAATGACCTTCATGTTGATTTGATGTCACTTTAAACAATTTGGTTTCCATGATATTTTATTGTTTTTAGTTTAACTTAGACCGGGCAAGCCCGGTTTCGGCTATTGAAGCCTCGTCAGTAAGTTTCATAAAGATTTAGAAAAACCTTTATTGTATCCAATTTCTGCTCCAATTTGAAAAGTGGCAAAAACAGCTTCTTCCAGAGTTTGTGTTTGATCAATTACTTTTTTTAAAGCTAAAGTAATATTTTCTTCTCGCCGTAAGCTCTTGTCGACATCTTTAAGTAATTTTTGTTCTCTTTCATCAGAAATTCCAAGAACTTCAGAAATTTTTTCTTTTGTTTCGTCTGTTTTTAAAATTAGATTTTTGTCCATGGTGTTTGAAATTTATTTGTAAATAAGAAATAATTTTTGATTTAGACCCGGAGTACACTCCGGGTTTCGGCTATTGAAGCCTCATCAGTAAATCTTATTCCTCAGATCCCCCCTGCATCATTTGATGGACCAATGAAGCTAACGGACTAGTGCTTATCCTCATTCCTTTTGTAACACCGATTACCATTCCAAGTTCAAAACAAATGAATGCCAATTCCTCAAGCGTTTCTGTTTTCTCAGAAACTTCTTTGATACTTTCAGTAAAAGTATCTGTACTTTTGAGAGACGTTCTACATAATTCTATTAATTCTTTTGCTCTTTCATTAGAAATTCCAAGAACACTGGGAATAGTTTCTTGATTTTCATCCATTTTTAAAACTAAATTTTCGTTCATAATGTTTAAGATTTAAAATTATTAATTTTTGAAAATGATAAATTTATTGTTCGAACCCATCTCCGGAATCGAACCGGGGCAGTTCCAAAATGGGTTAGTTTTATTCTAAAAAATACTACCAAATACACCGTTTTGGTTTTTACGCAAAAATTCTTCTTTTTCTTCTGTTTCTTTTCTCTGCTTCTTTGTAAGTTTCTTTTCTCTTACAATAAGTTCGTTTTTTGGTCTAATGTATCTCATTTTACAATCCCCGTGTAGCCGATAGGGCAGCCGTTTATGGTTTAGTACAAATTAATCGAGCACTTTCAAAATATATAGCTCCACTTTTAAGATTTTGAATTAAGTTCAGGAGCCAGGCTATCGTAATAAGAAACAATGTGGGAGTGGATTTCGGCCCAAACTTTATGGTATTTATAGACTGAAAGACTTCTAATAAACCTTTCAGCTTGAATAGCATTTGTTTGATAAGTTCGAGTGTAACCAATCTGAGGAGACAGGGTTTCATAGGTCACGATTGCTTTGATTGCTTGGTCAATTAGTTTTTGAAATTCAGATACCTTGGGATTTTGGTCTTGATCTTTAGGAATGGGTTCTTTTCGGGGATCATCATCAACGTCTTTTATAGCCAAATGATTTGAATAACTTTGTTTTAAATCAGTCTTGTTCATCCCGGTCGTTTCTCCACCGGAACAATCTTCACGGTATTCTTCCCGTTCTTTGTTAATACTTGACATGATATTAAGATTTAGTTTGTTACAGACCGGAACGAATTCCGGTTTCGATTCATAAAATCTCGTCAGTGTAACTTAGTAAATTTGACAAGTTTTTTCCAAATCTGGATAAATTTCTAAGGCTTTTTTACAAAAATTAATTTGATGAAATTCGTAGGGGTCAATTGAGATATATCCTTTCTGGGATAATTGACTAAGGTATCCTTTAACTTGTGGATAAGTTAGATGAGTGGGTTGGGCGGTTTGATTTGTAAGGAGAATTTGATTTACTTCTGATAGAACTTCATCAGCGTAAGTAAAATCCCCGCCGGCGTTTTTATGAGCAAGTTTAATAGCCTGTAGAATAATAAGTTCTGTGCTGTTTAACTCAGTGGATGTTGTTTTCATTGAATTAAGATTTAGTTTTTATAGTGGCAATGGGCGGATTCGGACCACCATCCAAGTCTAAACCTGGTTCCGGGACTCTCACGGGGCTATCATCCCGAGGAGCAAAGCCATATGTTATAGACTGGAATAAATTCCGGTTTCAACTATTAAAGTCTTATCAGTGGAATGATATAATTTCCTGGAGATTTTCTATCATATGTTCAAAGTAAAAAACAAGCTTCATCCAATTGTGTTAGTATGGATTCTGAATTGTAATAACGTACACTATCCTGTTGGTTTTCTGGAACGTTATTAAAGTATTTCTGTTCATCATTTTGAATAGTTTTTAACTCTGATTTCATTTCATTCAGTTTACTGAGCAAATCACTGATTTGTTTTCTTCTTGTGTTGTTCATGACAGTAAGTTTTAGAATTGTTTATACTGTGGCTACCTTTGGAGTCGAACCAAAGTGAAAGCGTCCGCCGTAGTCAATACTGCTTGGCCCAAATTACCAAGCGATATATAGAAGTCAAAGGATTGTGTTTCAACTTCCAACCGTATTATTTAGTTCGATTGCTATGCGTAATAATATGTCCACCCTACTGATACGCTCTAATGCTACCAGGTTTGCTGGCGTAAGGCTTTGTCCATATACTAAATGGCATCAACATATTCGCATAACCGTAAACGGTCTAATACTCGGATTTGCCTTCTCATGGTACAATTTTGAGATCTGGCTCGACTTTAACACCCTTTCAATCAGTTAGTTAAAACACTTTAGAACTCCAGACTGTCGAAGATTTCCTCTTTCCGTCTCAAAATTTCCAAAATTTCAAACAACTTAAACACATATAAATATAAATAGATTTTTAACAAACCTACGTTTTTTAACAAAATTTTTTTAAATTTTTTTCTTATTCATATTCAATAAGTTATAGACAAAATCTGTTGAAATCAGAGTGTTTTACAGTGAAGTTTCTACTGTTTGGTGTGAAAAAACAGCGATTTTGTTTAGAAAATCGTTCAAACCATAGTATAGACATCTTAGCAAACGCAACAAATAGGCTTTGTAAAGTGAGACTATACAATGGATATATCTGAAGAGTTTTTCTGAATAATTTTCTTTGGGTACTTTTTTCCCCATCTGGGATTGGCTGGGCCGGTTATTCCATACAGAGGATGATTCTTTCCACGTTTAGCTAGACTCATTCGATATTTAGTAAGGTCGGACATGTTACGTTTAGCCAAGCTCATTTTTCGAATGGTTTGTTTTGTTTTAGGTTTTCCTAACAAACTTTCACTAATTCTTTGTTTATGTTCTGGGGTATGTTTTTTTCCAGTAAGTGCTTTTGAAATTTTCTGTTTGGTTAGTTCTGTTTGAATTCTGCGATGTATTGTTTCCATGGTTATGTATAATAAAGTTAGTTATAATTTTTCTTGTAATGTATTTATATAAACACAAAATTAAAAATATTTTTTAAAATAAAATAGAATTAAAGTAAAAATATTTGGAAATATTTTTGGATTATATGAAATAATTACTTTAATTTTATGTTTTATTCAAATAAAACATAAAACAATGTACGTCCGTAGATACAATCCACATGGAGTGGGTGCTAAAGGAAGATGGAGGCCTGAGTTTGAAAAACAAACTTATAAGTTAGCATTACTGGGGGCGACAGAAAAAGAGATAGCAGATTTCTTTGAAGTAGATGTTACAACCATTACCTATTGGAAACAAACTAATCCTGTTTTTACTGCAGCTTTAAAGAGAGGCAAAATAGAGGCAGATATGAATGTGGCACATAGTTATTATAAGTTAGCTAATGGGTTTACACATCCTGATATTCATATTCTAAGTAATAGAGTACGTACTTTCAATATAGAAACCAGGGAAGTAACAGAACATACAGAAGCTTTAGTTATACCTATTATAAAGTATTTTCCACCTAATCCATTTGCTGCTCAGAAATGGCTACAAGTTCGTCAGCGTGAAAAATGGGCAGATGTACAACAAAGCCAAATCAATATTACGATGGAAGGTCAGGTGGATATTAATTTGTTGCAAGAAAACTTAAGTGATCCAAAACAATATAGTACTGAAGAATTGGAATGGGCATTGAAGTTAGGATTAACCCAAGGGGCCAACACGGATGTTTCCAGAAACTAAAATAGTTAGAAAATACCCACCTAAAAAACAGGTGCTTCAATTTGCAATAGCTCATCCACAGTTATTGGTGAGAGAGTTAAACAATAGGAGCTTTTATCATTTTCTAAAATATTTCTGGCCTGATTATAGTATGGAACCATTTCGAGATAATTGGCATATCAAGTATTTATGTGATGAGTTACAAGAAATAGCAGAAAGAGTAGGAAGACATGATCCAAAGGCTTATGATTTGATTGTTAATATTCCTCCAGGAACAACGAAAACTGCGATATGTTCTATTATGTTTCCAGTATGGTGTTGGACTCGGTGGTATTGGATGAAGTTTATTTGTTGGAGCTATAGTGCAGACTTAAGTTGGGAATCTGCGGAGTATAGTAGGGAAATTGTTCGCAGTGAGCGGTTTCGAGTGATTTATCCGGAATTAGAGATAAAACAAGACAAAGATGCTAAAGGGAACTTCCGTATAATCAAGAAAGTTCAAGTACACCCAGGCCGTTTGCCGAGGATTCTAAACGGGGGTACTCGGCTTAGTACAGGCATAGATGGGAAGGGTACAGGATTCCATGGACATATTTTGATTTGGGATGATATTATCAATCCACATGAGGCAGTGAGTATAACAGCTCTACAAACAGCGAATGATTTTCTGGATCAAACAATGCCTACCAGGAAGGTGGATAAAGAGGTGTCTGTTGTAATTGGTATCATGCAACGGTTGGCAGTGAATGATCCAACAGAACATCAACGAAAAAAACATAAACAAAATCTTAAATGTATCGTATTGCCTGGGTTGTTGGATGGTAGATATGGTAATTTGGTAGAACCTGCAGAATTGAAAAAGTATTATGTAGATGGATTGTTGGATCCTGTTAGATTAAGCCGTACTATCTTAGATGATTTGATGGCTGATCTTGGTCAATATGGATTTGCAGGCCAAGTGGGTCAGTCACCCACACCACCAGCAGGTGGGATGTTTAAAGTGGATCATTTTATCAAGATTCAAGCATTACCAAGTTCTATTAATTGGGAGTCTGTAGCTCGGTATTGGGATAAGGCTGGTACAAAAGAGATATTAAACTCAAAGAATGGACCTTGTTATACTGTAGGGACTAAGATGATAAAGTTGAAGAACGGAAAGTGGATAGTTGCTGATGTAAAACGAGGTAGATGGGATGCTGAAGAACGGGAAGATATTATTCGTGAGACTGCTGAGGCTGATGGAATAGAATGTGCTATATATTATGAACAGGAGCCTGGTTCTGGTGGTAAAGAAAGTGCAGAAGCTACTACAAAGAATCTGGCTGGATTTGTTGGGGAACGAGATTTACCACATGGAGATAAGATTTATCGGGCAGATCCATATTCAGTACAAGTGAATAATGGGAATGTTTTATTGTTAGAAGCTTCTTGGAATGAAGATTTTATTACGGAACATCGGGATTTCCCATTCGGTAAGTATAAAGATCAGGTAGATTCAGCGGGAGCTTGTTTTGCTAAACTAACTTCTAAACGGATGGCTGGTCCATTACATAAGATGGAAAGGGCTTAATAATGATTAGACATAATAAACCTGGTGAATTAAATACATTGGCATCTACTATAGCTAATAGGTTTAAATTGGCTAACCTATTAGGTATGTCATTCGATGGGAAACGGGATTTATACGAGGCATTAGGATACAATAGGACCATTGGGTACGATGATTTTCTTGCAGTCTTTAAAAGGCAGGATATCGCAGAAGCCATAATCTCCCGTCCAGTGAAAGCCACGTGGACTGGTCCATTGAAAGTGATTGAAAGCAATAATCCAAATGAAACAGTGTTTGAAAAAGCATTTGAAGATTTGGAAAAAAAGTTGAAATTAAAAACAAAGTTTATTCGTCTTGATAAACTTACTGGATTAGGCAGATATGGAGCATTATTGTTAGGATTCAATGATATTACAAGTAATGAAAGTTGGCAACTTCCGGTGAATTCTGGTAAACGTGAATTGTTATATGTAAAACCGTTAGGGGAATCCAGTGCAGTTATTGCTACTTGGGAAACAGATACAGCCAACGAAAGATATGGATTACCGTTAACTTATAATGTAACATTGAAAGAACCTTCCAGTATGGGTACTGGATCTCAAGTTTCTACTTCATCATTGATGGTACATCATACACGAATATTACATGTTGTAGAAGGGCAGTTAGAAAACGAGGTGGAAGGAACTCCTCGACTGGAGGTGGTTTATAATCGGTTGCAAGATTTCGATAAGGTGATAGGAGGTTCAGCAGAAATGTTTTGGCGAGGAGCTCGACCTCCTATGGGAGGAAAGGTAGATAATGATTACAATCTATCTCCTACGGCAGAAGCTGAAACATTAGAACAGTTTGATGAGTTAGAACATGGGTTGAGAAGATTCTTGATTTTACGTGGGATTACCTTGCAGGAGACAAAACAGCAGATTGTTAGTCCATCGGATATAGTGGATGTATTAATTCAGATGGTAAGTACCACAACAACTATTCCAAAGCGAATTCTAACGGGTAGTGAACGCGGAGAATTGTCTTCTGGGCAAGATGCTGATGAATGGGATGGATATGTAACTAATAGACGCACTGAGTTTGTTGAACCAGAAATAATTAGACCTTTCGTAGATAGAATGATTGAAGTTGGTGTTCTGCCCAAACCAATGGATGATTATTCTGTAGAATGGCAGGATTTATATGCTGAGTCAGAAGATGCAAAAGTGACTATTGGAGCTAAACGGTCTGCCGCATTGCGTGATTATTTTGCTAATCCAGAGGCTTCTGAAGTAATAGTTCCAAAGGCATTTTGTTCTTATTTTCTGGGGTTGGATGATGATGCGATTGAGGTTATTATGAAGATGCGGGAAGAGGAGTTACGTGAATCTTTACAAAATCCGGAGGAAGATGAGGTGGATGAGAATGAAGTGCCTGTAGAAATTCCGGCAACAAATATTATTCCAAAGAAGTTGAGGAGGATTGAAATAACTAAAGATTAGTATGGAAACTGCTGCACAACATATTTGTACTCATACGCATACTACTGAGATGTTAGTAGTAAATGGATTGAATAGATATGATCCTACTCGTACGGCATCTATTAGTAATGCTTTTGTACATGATCTGGATAGGCGGTTTGTTGATTTATGTAAGTTAATTCGTCAGGCGATAGTGGATCAAGATTGTTTTGGTTTGGTTAAACAAGAACAGATTACTACGTATGCTGTTTCATCAGGTGGGCGTAAGGACATGGGATTACCTGGACCAAAAGCATTTCAGTTCATGACCAGTCAGGATAAGGTGACTGCGTTTATGGATTGGATTAAAGAACAATCAGATAAAGGCATACTTCAGGTGCGTCAGGTGAGGCAGTTAGGTGAGGCAGCAAACCAGGCCTGGACGGATAAATATATTGAAGATACGTATAAACGTGGAGTTATACGTGCTCGATACGAGATGAAAAAGGCTGGATTTCCAATACCCTCGTTAGAAAAGACTGGTGGAATTCAAGCTTCTATGAATTTACCAATGCACATGGATCGGGTGGGGTTATTATATACTCGAACTTTCCAGGAATTGAAGGGTGTGACTGCTTCAATGGATAGTCAACTTAGTCGTATTTTGGCACAAGGCATGGCAGATGGTGATGGGCCTCGGGACATGGCTCGTAAACTAGTAAATACAATTCAGGGTCCTACAGGCGAATTAGGCATTACGGATAAGTTAGGTCGGTTTATCCCTGCCAAACGCCGGGCCGAAATTATAGCACGTACGGAGGTTATCCGGGCCCATCACGCTGCTACCATACAAGAGTATCGTAATTATGCTGTTGCTGGAGTTAGAGTACAGGCTGAGTTTGCTACTGCTGGGGATGGAAGGGTGTGTCCAAAATGTGCTAGTTTACAGGGTAAAATCTATACTTTGGATGAGATAGAGAACCTTATACCAGTTCACCCGCAATGTCGCTGTATTGCGCTCCCAACAATGCCTGAGGGGACTAAGGTGGATAATACTCCGTTGGAAGAGGGGATTGGGACGGTGGAATGGAAAAGTACGGGAGTAGATCGATCCAATATAGATATAACAAAGGATAAAGATATATTAGAGATCTTATCAAACCCATTAGATAGATTTGTTTTGACTGAGGGATCTTCTCAAACAAGAGCAGATGGTTGGTTAGAAAAATTAGCAAAATTACAGGGATTTGATAAGAAACCGACATTATTTAGTAAGGCGGAATTTGACAAACTGGAAGGGGATATTATATACCGAGGTACATGTAAAAGCGAATTTGTTACTCAGTTTAAGACAGGGGAATATTTTGGAGGAACAGGTATGTTTGGTAGTGGCATGTACGCAGTAGCAGGAGGGGATCCTGGATGGGCTTTTAGGACAGCGGAAGATTATGCTTTGAAAAACAAAGATAATGTAATTCAGTTTAAGTTAAAGAAAGGAGTAAGGATTATTGATTATAATGATATAAATAAGATGGTTTGGGAAGAACTGGCTAATCAAGAAGGGCCGGCGTCATATTCAAAACTGACAGCAGCTGTAAAAAACGGTGTTTTGACAGAGGTAGAAGTAGGTAACTGGTCACGTTTGGAAGTAATGCTGAAGGATCCAGGTAGGTTTGCCATGTTAAAAGGGTATGACGTTATACGAATACCAAACGTCGAAGTAAACAATGGTACATTCTATATTGTTTTAAATAGAACCGCATTAAACGTATTAAAATGACAGCAGAAGATAGTAGAAAAATAGGTCAGATGACATTGAATTCAATGTTTATCAATTTGTCTGTACAGGATCAGTTAGCTTTACGGGATAAGATACATAAAGGTACGATTAAAACATACGCTCAGTTTCTAGAAGCTATGAAACGGTTAATAAAATAAACCATGGAAACTAGTAATCTAATAACATATGTTAATCCATCTACACCATATACTGTGCAGTATAAGATGCATCAAGGTAGAAAATACTTGGTAGTGCCAGTGGTAATGATGGTACCCGGTGTTCATACTGGAAGTCGTGGTCCTTTGTTACATACTGCAGCTGAGTTAAGTAAAAATCCGCAAGGCTGGAATAATATTCCCATCATGATAAGTCACCCACAAGTAAATGGGGTAGATGTGAGTGCTACTGTTCCTGAAGTATTGGTAAATTCAGTAGGTATAGTGCAGAATACGCAGATTGTAAACGGGTCATTAAAAGCAGAAGCCTGGTTAGATGAACTAAAACTTCAGAATATTTCTACTAAGACGTTAGCTATTGTTAAAGCTGGACAACCTTTGGAGGTTAGTACAGGTTGTTTTACTGGGGAAATAAAAACAGGTGGGATATATAATAATAAAAGATACAAAGCAATAGCAGTTAATCTAAGACCAGATCATCTGGCTCTTCTGCCCGACGAGATAGGTGCCTGTTCTTGGAATGCTGGTTGTGGAGTGCGTAATAGTTTAAAAACAAATAAAACTGATGACAATGAAATGAATGAAGAAGAAATCTTACTGCAGAAGCAAGAGGCATACGATTCATTAGCTCAACAGGCATTGTTGGATAATCAGCAGGGTTATATAACAATGTTAGAGCAAGTTCGTAGTAAACTTGATTCTATGGATAATGCAATGAGCTATCACATGCTTGAAGAGATGTATGATGACTTTTTGATTATCCGTGTACGGAACAAGACTGGAGATAATTCAATTGGTTATTTCCGGCAGTCTTATCAATTGGATTCAGAAGGGAATGTAGAATTTCAAGGCAATCCAATTAAAGTTACTCGTAATGTAAGTTACACTCAAGTAAATAACACCAGTGGTGTTCGTCGGACAATTTTTAACAATTCAAAAACAAAAGACATGGCAAATGAAACAAAAAAGCCTTGTTGCCTGGAAAAAGTGGTTGCTTTGATTAACAATAAGGCCACTAAATTTACTGGCGAAGATGAGGCATGGTTAATGACTTTATCTGCAGAGCAACTGGACAAGTTACAACCAGAGGATACAGCTCCTGCTGTAGTTCCACCGGCAGCACCTGCCCAGGCACCTATCGTACCGTCAGTAACTGCTCCGGTAGTAAATGCTCAGACTAAGAAATACAATACACCAGAAGAATTTTTGGAAACGGTTCCCGCAGAATTGCGTGACCAATTTCGTTCTGGATTAGTATTGCATAAGGAACATAGATCTGAATTAGTACAAGCAATTTTGACTAATTCACAACCAGGTGTTTGGACTGAGGCTGAACTTCAACTTCAGGATACAGATATGCTGGAAAAGCTCTCAAAACAGTTTAAACCTCAGGAAAATTATGTTGGTCAAGGTGCAGGAAGGATTTTACAGGTTAATTCTGATAAGAAAGTACGGCCGTTACTGCCAGTAGGAGTTACGGCTACTAGTGCGAAATAATTGAAATGATTAATTTAAAAAATAGAAGTTATGGCAAAGCACACAATTAAGCTCAAAAAGTATGTCAATATTACTAATGAGTATAAGGCAGCTGCCGCAATTACTCCGGGACATCTTATTGAGTTAACTAGTAGTGAAACTGTACAAGTACATTCTACTGCTGGTGGAAAAGCGGCAAAAATCTTTGCTCTGGAAGATGAATTATGGGGCAAAGGTATTGACGATGCTTATGTAGCTACTTATCCAGTACAATGCTGGATGCCTGTTCCGGGGGAAGAGGTTCTGGCTATTTTGAAAAACGGGGAACACGCATACATTGGGTCATTCCTTGAGTCTGCTGGTGATGGGACTTTACAAGTTCATGTACCAGATAGTGGATCTGTTACAAATGTTGGTCTTCAGATAGTTGGTCAAGCCATTGAAGAAGTGGATATGACCGATTCATCGGGAGCAGATCCTACAGGTAGAATTGCAATTCGTATTGTTTAATTTAAGAAAAAGAAAGGAGGTTTATTATGGCAAATGTAAGTATGGATATTATCGGTCTTGGTGGTGCTGGTCAGGGTTCTGTTGCAAAACTGTTAACTCAGAATATGGATACTGGTGTATTACGCCCATTCATTGATGAAGATGGTAAGTGTTACATTTCCACGTATTCCGGTCATGGGGATCGGGGATCGGAAGATAGTTATCAAAGCCAATTAGTGACTAATGCCACTTTACGGCGAGATGAATGGATTCAATTGGACGAAGCATTAATTCCGGTTGCCCGGGAACGTTTGGTGGCCATTCAAGATCTGATTGATAAGAACCTGGTCTACAATCTTGGGAATGGAATGGGAACTACTGTTCTGGAAACTCAGGATATTAGTAACGCTATGGAAGCAGTAATGACTATGGATGGTGTGACCAGAGGGAAGAATGATCGTCCGGAATTCGGAAGTCATTATTTGCCAATCCCTATAATCCATAGCGATTATGAGATTAATGCCCGGGTTCTTTCTACGAGTAGAAATTTGGGAAATCCATTGGATACCACTTCAGCTGCTTTGGCTGGTTTGGCAGTTGCCGAGTATTTGGAAAGTTTGTTGTTCACCCCAACAGCAAATATGTATAAGTTTGGAAACGGAATCATTTACAGTTATATTAATTATCCACATCGGAATTTGGTACCTTTGGACTCTAAATGGAGTAATTCAGGGGTTACTGGAAAGCAGATTGTGAAAGATGTAGCTGCTATGAAGGCTGCCAGTATTGCTGCTAAGCATTACGGACCGTTTATTCTGTATATTCCAACTGCTTATGAAACAATCATTGATGAAGATTATAACGATTACCGTGGTGGAACAATCCGGGCTCGTATTTTGGAAATCAATGGTATTAGTGCGATTAAGATTGCTGATAAACTTCCAGCTGATAACATTTTGTTAGTTCAGATGACTACGGATACCGTTCGTTTGGTGCGTGGTATGGGTTTACAAAATGTATCCTGGGGGGAAGAAGGCAATTTTGTCACTAAGTACAAAGTACTGACTATTCAGGTTCCTCAAATGCGTTCCGATCAGGAAGGTCATTCAGGAATTACTCATGCTACATTTATCGCGTAGCATTCAAATTGATAAATAATCCTAATCAAGGATTTTTATTCTAAAGACATGGAAAGAAAGAAAGTATCTATAGAACCTTTACCAGGAAAAGATTTGAAAGTTGTTTCAACTATAAATCCTGTTTCTGAAAAAGTTTTAAAATCGGCAGAATCAGAAACGGACTTGGTAATTCCTGTTCGTAAGAAATTGTGGTATCGAAAATTGGGTGGGGGTAGTTTGCGGTTTCAAGGGCGAATTATCAAACCAAATGAACGGTTTCAATCGTACCCAGAAGATATTCCAGAGGCGTTTAAAGATTTACTTCAATGCATTGATTCACCAATTGTTCAGAAAGCTGCAGAACTTCCGAAGAAAGTATATGATGTGAAGGAAGTAATATTTGAATTATTGGAAAAAGAATCTGGTAAATGGTTTGTAGTAAATGCTGCTTCTAAGAAGGCATTAAATGAAGTCCCATTAACTTATGAATCTGCGATTGCTTTACAATCTGCAGTAAATGTATAGAAATTATGTGGACAGTTCCAAGAATATGGCCCGGGGAGACTTGCATTATACTTGGAGGGGGTATATCTATGCCGCGGCAATTCAAGGTGCCTGAATCGGTTATTGCATCTGTGATAGCAGGAAAACAAGGTCCAGATGTTTATGCTTCTTATATGGAGTCTGTTTTTATGAGGCATGTTATTGCCGTTAATATGTCTTTTAAGATAAGTGAATTAAGTGATGTATTGTTTTTTGGAGATTCAGGATTTATAAAACGGTTTTATTCTGATATTTTAGCATGGAAAGGATTACGAATATCATGTGCTGATAGAAATCCAGAATGTTCCGGATTAGTACATATATTGAAAAGAGATCAAACTAATAATCGTGGTATTAGTTGGGATCCAACAGCACTTTGTTGGCATGGAAATAGTGGGGCTGCTGCGATTAATCTTGCTGTATTGTTTGGAGCAACAAGAATTATCTTATTAGGATTTGATATGAAACTTGATGAACAGAATAATCAACATTGGCATAAATATTATACTACTCCTGTTAAAGTGGTTAATTCTGTGTTCGATTCGTTTATGAATGGATTTCCAAAGATAGCGTCTGCTTTAATCAATAAGGTAGAAGTGATTAATGCTAATCCAGAAAGTGCTTTAACATGTTTTCCAAAGATGGCATTTCAAGATATTAAGTTATGAAAACAATGGAAATAATATTTGCAATTATAGCAGTTGTTTGGATTATATCTGTTGTAATTCTAAAACGGTATTTAGATAATTTCTTTGGAGGAAAAAAGTAATGAATGTGATTCGTATCATGGGTGGATTGGGGAATCAATTATTCCAGTATGCCTTTGGGCAGATAATGGAAAACCATGGTATGAATGTAGCTTATGATGTATCTTGGTTTGAGAATCATTCCAGTAGTAATATACATCGGGAATATAGGTTGAATGTTTTTGATATTGAAGTTTCAATAAGTGAGTTTCTTTCTCAAAAAACAGTGTATGAAAGAGGGTATAGTTTACGATATTTTGAAATGAAGGATTGTAATTTCGTTGGATATTGGCAATATTTAGATTATTATACGCCTTGTTTAAGTCGATTTAAGAGTATTCTGCAGATAAGGCATATATTTTATACTAAAGAATATCTAACATTAAGAAAACTTATTGAAACTAATTGTACGGTATCTGTACATGTACGTAGAGGGGATTATTTAAATACTCCTGGATTTTGCACACAAAATTTACGGTATTATTTGGAATCTATTATTCAGATACCTGGAAATATATTAATATTTTCTGATGATATTGTCTGGTGTAAACAAATGATTCTTCCAGGGTATTTCAATCGAAAAGTTTTATTTGTGGATTTAGTGGATTATTTATCTTTCGATCTAATGTCCAGATGTACTCATCATATAATTGCAAACAGTAGTTTTTCAATGTTTGCAGCATTTCTAAATCAAAAACCAGAAAGAATAGTTATTTATCCAAAACTGTGGGCTCCAAAAAGAACTTTTCGAGTTCAAGAAAAAATTGCTCATTTACCAAAAGATTGGAAAGCATTATGAAACATGATTTTAGACCATATCTAAATCCAGTATTTATTGAAACTGGATCTTATTTGGGAGATGGTATTCAGGCAGCATTGTATTCTGGATTTTCCAAGGTAATATCGATTGAATTATCTTCTTATTACTATGGAATTTGTAAAGATAGATTTAAAGATGATTCAAGAGTTGAGTTAGTTTTAGGTGATTCGGTAGTAATGCTTCCAGAAGTGATTAAAGACATTCATGAGAGATGTACATTTTGGATTGATGCTCATTACAGTGGTGGAGATACTGCTACTGGAATTATTTCTGTTCCGATGATGGAAGAATTAGAAATAATTTCTAAACATGAAATTAAAACGCATACGATTATAATTGATGACATGCGCGCAGTAGGAGTTGGTGGAAATACTAGTTGGGGAGTTTTGGATAAGAAAAAGATTGAAGAGTTAATTTTATCAATAAATTCTGAGTATAAGATTCGATATGTATTTGGAGTGGAACCAAAGGATATTCTTATCGCAACAATAGATATGTAGTATGTTAATCAAATTGAAAGATATAATAGAGGATTACCATTTGAAGATACAAGGGGTGATTCATGTTGGAGCACACTGGGGAGAAGAATATTGTGATTATCATAAATCAGGAATTAAAAACATGATATTTTTTGAACCAATAGCTTCAAATTATCGTCGATTACAATTGGCTGTTCCACATACGAATAATATACGTACTATTAATGTCGCTTTAGGAAATCATTTTACCAAGATTGACATGTTTGTTGAAACTGCTAATAATGGACAATCTTGCAGTTGTTTAGAACCGGGAACTCATCTAAAGAAGTATCCTGATATTAAGTTTGAATCAAAAGAATTGGTTACTATGGTGCGGTTGGATCAAATTCAGTTTGATAGGACTCAATTCAACATGATTAATATTGATGTACAGGGGTATGAACTGGAGGTGTTTAAAGGGGCAGTAGAAACATTAAAACATATTGATATTATATACACGGAGATTAATTATGAACAAGTATATAAAGGATGTGTTCAAGTAGAGCAGTTAGATTCATTTTTATCTACATTTGGATTTAAACGAGTTTTAACTGATAGAACACCACAAAGTTGGGGGATGCTTTATATTTGAAAAAGAAATAATCATGAATAATCAAGAATTTGATACTGTTGTTTTATGTTTAAAATCTGGAGGTGATTTTCATTTTTCAGATGTGGAATTATTATGCTCTCATCTACATAAACAATATCATGGAAATCGAAAATTACGAATTCTTTGTTTATACGATAAGGTAGATAATGAAACACGTCTATCAGAGGTTACTCTAATCCCAACGTTCAATAAAACATGGCCAGGGTGGTGGACAAAAATGAATTTGTTTGATCCAAGAATGGAAAAGTATCGTCCGTTTTTATATTTGGATTTGGATACTGCAATAGTTCATGATTTACAGGGCATTCTACCTCCACCGGATGATTATATAGATAAGTTTATCACGTTGGGTGGATTTTTTCGGCCAGATACGACTAACGGATTACAATCTGGGATGATGTGGTTTCCAACAATGAATGAAAAGATTAAAAAAGTATGGGAAGCGTGGAATTCGGATCCTGTTTCTATTATTACTGCTATGCATAACAAAGGAGGGGATCAAGGGTTTATTTGTGAAGTATTGAAAGGGAATACTGATTATTGGCAGAAATTCACCAGTAAAATAACTTCTTTCAAGATAAGTGTCGAGGGTAAACGAATATTAACTCAAGTACCATCATACATTTCTGTAGTATGTTTTCACGGGAATCCACGCATTCCATTTGCAGCAACATTGTATGATTGGGTGCAGAAATATGTCAATGGTGAAACTGTTTATAGAATTGGAAAATCAAAAGTAACTGTAATCATTCCTTATAAAACAGATCGTGGGTGGTTACAGGAAGCTATTAATTCGGTACCTCCTGACGTACAGTTATTAGTTAGTCAAGGTGAAGGCAATTGGCCTCAAAATTTTAATAAAGTATTGAATCAAGTTGAAGGGGAGTATGTTAAATATTTGCATGATGATGATATGTTATCTGAAAATTGTATTCGGGATTCAATTAATGTTTTGGAAACTCTTAATGTAGATTTTATTCATGGGATGGCCGTAGAATTACATATGTCTAATGGATCTAATCGAGTATATATTCCACAGGTTAAAAACGTATCTATACAAGATTTGTTAAGTCACAATCATATTCACAGTGCAACAACAATGTATCGAAAAACGATATTTGATAAGTTGGGGGGTTTTGATGAAACGTTAACTAATTCAGAGGAGTATGAATTCAATCTGCGTTGTTTACATGCTGGATATAAATTAGGTTATTGTAATAGTATTTTGGCTTATTATAGAAGACATGATAAACAACAATCTGTACTATTTAAAAATCAATTACAGCAAACAAGTTTAGAAATTGCCAATAAGTATAGAAATGAACGATAAATCACAATATCCAATCTTTGTTACCGGAATTGAACGTTCCGGGTGCAGTTTAATTGCAAAGATTATTTCTATGTCTGGAGTTTTTACTGGGCAATGCACTTCCATGCAAGAAAATCTTAAGATTAAAGAGTTTCTTGATGAGTATTATTATAGTATAGAAGCAGATATACGTGGGCAATACCCATTACCGTCAGAAAAATTAATGATTCCTGTTGATTGGAATGAACGGATTTATAAATTAATTCGATCTGAAGGTTATTCAAAAGATAGATTATGGTTATATAAAAGTAGTCGAATTGCACAAACTTGGTCAGTTTGGAATTATACTTATCCAAATGCTAAATGGATTATAGTTAGACGTAGAACAGCTGATGTATTACATAGCTGTTTACATACTGATTATATGAATGCTTATGGTGATAAGATAGTTCAACAATCAGTAGGGGTTGATTCTGAACGGGAAGGTTGGTTGTGGTGGGTTCATGAGCATGAAAAATTATTTGTAAAAATGATAGAAACTGGATTAAATGTGAAAGTAGTGTGGCCAGAACGAATGGCACATGGAAATTTGGAGCAAATATATGACATGTTAGAATGGTTGGGATTATCTTGGAATACTGGAATTGTGAAATATTTAGAAACTCGTTTGTTTAAACATATTGATAATGAGAACAACACCAGCAGAAGTTTTGTTAGTAATGGATAATGTTACGTTATCTGATACTATTGTGAATACTTATATTTTGGCGGCTAATAGGATGGTAAATAACATTCTGGGAGTGAGTACAACAGATCCTATTTTGATTGAAATTGAAAGATGGTTGGCGGCTCATCTAATTGCTATTACTCGAGAACGTCAAGCAAAAAAAGAAGGTGCTGGTGGAGCATCTATTGAATATGCTGGAGAGTTCGGCATGGGTTTATCCAGTACTAGTTATGGACAGATGGTAATGACTTTAGATAATACAGGATTAATGGCATCCACCAATCTAAAGGCAGCAAGTATTCATGCGATTAAAGAATTTGAATAATGAGTATAGAAAGTTTTATCAGGAAAGTTTGCGTTCAAACGGCAGTTTACTGGGGATCTCCTGTTAATTTGGGGGCTGGTAGAATGAGTTATACTGATCCTGTTGAAATCAAATGTCGATGGGATTATAAAACCAGAACAGTATTATCTCAGAATGGGCAGGAGATTAATACGGATGTGACGGTATTAGTTACAGAAGATTTAGATTTAGGAGGATATTTGTTTTTAGGAACTTTGGATGATTTGACAGATTCTAATTATATATTAGAATCAGGACAAATTTACCCAACTCCAGATCAAGTGGAAACAGCCTATGAAATATTAACAGTAAGTAAAGTTAGTATGATAAAATCATTAACTCAATTTGTTAGAACAGTAAGTTTAAGCACGTATAAAGTATAGAATGAAAAAATCAGTTGAACTAATTGGAATTGAGGATGTTCTTAAGAATATAAATAAAGAATTCAAAGCTATGCAAATTCGTATTTTTTCGGGTTTGATAGTAAGTGCTATTATTGTGCGTAGAAGTATGGAAGAAACAGAACCCTTGATTCCAATTGATTTAGGTAATTTACGGGCTAGTTGGTTTACGGTGACCCGGTTAGAAGCTCCAGTAGTTACAATGGCTTTTATTGGTGATGATGCTGCTAAAATGGCTATTGATCATGCCATTTCAATTACTGACGCTAAACAAGATGTAGATCAGGATTCTGACCCAGTATTAATTTTAGGATTTTCAGCAAATTATGCTTTATGGGTTCATGAGATGGTTGATGCAATATTTCAACGTCCTGGAGCCGGGGCAAAGTTTCTTGAAGCAGCATTAAAACGAAATAAAAATGCAATTTTGCGAGCAATTGCGGATAGTGCAAAAATACAATAAAAATGAATGCAACAAGTATTGATATAAAAGATATATTGGAAGCCGAAAGTAATTTAGGATTAATTTTTGGTCAAAATTTATTTGTAGGAAAACAGCCATCTCTTCCAAATAATACTGTTGTTATTTTTGACACTCCTGGGAGTCCACCAATGTTGACTTTAACTCCTGGAGAGAATTATTTTTATGATTCTGTTCAAATAAGAATTCGGGATAAAGATTATTTGACAGGTTATCAATTAGCTCAAATGATAATGATATCATTACATGGTCGGGCACAAGAAACATGGAATGGTACATTATATTCTGTTATCTATTGTTCCAGTGGTCCTGCTCTATTGGAATGGGATAGTAATAACAGAGCCGTTATAGTTATTAATTTTGAAACACAAAGGAGGTAACAATTATGAGCAGCAATGCTATTTCAGGTATGGGAACCAAGTTTTATCGATGGAATGTCGGTACGGGTACTTGGGATGTACAATCGGAAATTACTTCTGTTGATGGTCCTCAAAAAACCAGAGCAACAATAGAAGTAACTGCGTTAGATTCTGAAGGAGGTTATGAAGAGGTTATTCCAGGACTTCGTAAAGGAGGTACTGTAGCATTATCAATGAATTTCACAAGAAGTACATTTAATACTATGAATGCTGACTTTGAGAGTGACGTACGACAGAATTATTGTGTAGTTTTTCCGGATCCTTTGTTGACAACTGTAGAATTTGAAGGGTATGTAGTTGAATGTCCTTTATCTACTTCAGTTGGAGATAAAGTGTCTGCAAATGTTAGCATTATGGTGACTGGGAAACCTATCGTTTACGATGGGGATTCTGGAGGTCCTACTATTGATCCTACTGGAACGGATTGGTGGGTAACTCCATAATCTACAATTTAATCCTAATCAAGGATTTTTTGTTTTTTGAAAAATAATTTTTAAAAAAATAATCATGATACGATTTCTTAATTATGAAGGTAAAAAGCTTCCTGTTAGATTATCTTACTTTGCTATGGCTCAACTTCAGGCAGAACAAGGAGCAAAGTATAGTATTGAAAATCTAACAGATGATTATTCTGTTTATGAATCTTTATTGTTTTATTCATTGGAATCTGGATATATGTATCAGAAAAAATCGATGCCTTATACCCGGGATCAGATGCGTGAGATTTTGGAAGAATGCTTTTTTGAATTTCTTTCATATATTCCAGAATTTTTAAGTACTCAAAAATCAAACAAAGAACAAACAAAAGAAAATCAGAAAGTTGAAGGTGAATCAAAAAAGGGGATACCCCGAAAACCTGGTTCGGAATAATAATGTCTTTAGATTTATCTGAATTATGTGGTAATGCAATTGCAAAATTACATATATCTGCTTTTGATTTTTATGATTTGATTCCTGTTGAATTTATACATGCTATTGAAGTTTATAATGAAACGTGTAAGAATGATATTCAAACTCAATATGAAGTAGCTCGTTGGCAAACACGTCATATGTATTTTATGCAAGGAAAAATTGCTAAGAATTGGATTCAGGATGTTAAAGATATTGAAAAATTTCCATGGGAACAAGATACAAAACAAACGGTGGAAGATATGAAACTAAAGTTATTAAATAGTTTTTCGTCATTTTCATTTGGAAAATTAAAAAAGAAATAATAATAAGTTATGAATATTGGTGAATTGACTGCGAAAATTCGAGCAGATATTGGACCTCTTCAAGAAGGTATGGCGGGAGCTGAAAAGGCGGTTCACGATGCTGGAAAAACTATGTCTGATGAATTCTATAAAGTAGAAAATCAAATAAAAAAAGTTGGACAAACCATGGCTTCTGTGGGAAAGAAAATGAGTTTATTTGTTACTACTCCAATAGTTACCGGGTTAACTATGGCTTTTAAAAGTGCTTCTGATCTAAATGAGAATATTAATAAAACAGAAGTGGCTTTCAAGGATGCTTCGGATGAAGTAAAAGCTTGGAGTAAAACTACTTTAGTTTCGTTTGGGTTGGCTCAAAGTTCTGCGTTGGATGCTGCTTCTTTGTATGGAGATATGGCTACCAGTATGGGATTAAATACAAAAGAAGCTGCTAAGTTATCTATGGCTTTAGTAGGTTTAGGTGCAGATTTATCTTCATTCAAAAATATTGGAATTGAACAAGCCCAAACAGCCTTATCGGGGATTTTTACTGGTGAAACGGAATCATTGAAACGGTTGGGTATCGTAATGACTGAGACAACATTGAAAGAATATGCTTTTAAGACAGGAATTACAAAAAGTATTGATTCAATGACTCAGGCTGAAAAAGTTCAGTTGCGATATAACTATGTAATGAGCGTGACAACCAACGCTCAGGGGGATTTCTTACGAACTTCTGAAGGTGCTGCTAACCAAATGCGATTGTTTAAAGAGTCTTTGAAGGAGACCAGTGCGGCATTTGGATCAGTATTACTCCCAGTAATTACTCCGGTAATAAAGAAGATAAACGAACTTATTCAAGTTATTGGAAGATGGGATACGGAAACTAAAAAAATTGTATTAACTGTAGCTGCTGTGGTGGCGGCAATAGGGCCTTTACTTACTGGGTTGGGTTATACAGCCATTGGATTGGCAAAAGTTTCTGCGGCAGTAAAGTTTTTATCTGTAGCAATTGCAGCTAATCCAGTAGGCGCGTTGTTGACAGGAATAGGAGCGGCAGCATTGATTTGTATTCCAAGTTTTATTTCATGGATTAAAGAAACCAAAGCTATGCGAGATCAAATATTGGTTTCTATTGAACCTATGAAACAATATGCTGAAGCTTTTGGAACTATTGATTTAGCTGTTGGAAAAACAAATAAATCATTGGATTTATTAACACTTAGTCAATTAAAACAAGAATTGAAAGATGTTAATATGGTTCTTAGTGGTCGTGGAGTTATTTTAGGAACGTTAAGTGATGCTCAGCGAAAAGAAACAGAAACCGTTCGAGCTTCTTTACAAGCAGAAATAAATCTTAGAGAAAAATCAAATTCTCAGATGGATTTATCAACTGCCAGTTATGATAGTTTGAATGCTGCTATTGAAGCAAACAATAAGATAATCAATGCTTCTAATGATCCATCTATTATCGCTTCATTAAGAAGTAAAAATAAAGTATATCAAGATAGAATAACTGTTTTGGATACTTTAGGTGTTTCTATTGGATCTTTGGAAAGGATGGAAAGAGAACAAAAACAATTAACTGAAAAATTAAGTATTGCAACTACTCGTAGTGAAATAACACGGATTCAAAGTTTAATTGATAAAAAACAAAAACAAATAGATCTTGAAAAATCAATTCGTGGTGAGAATGTAGGAATAAGCATTCCATTGGCTAATGTAAAACCATTAATTACACAAGTAAATAATTATTCTGATGCTCAAAAAGAAGCTATTAAAAATGCCGCTACTTTTGGATGGACATTGGATAATGCGGTTTTAAATCCAATTAAAAAATTAAAAGATTTGGGGCAAGATGGTGGATTTGCTTTAGATATAAATGGAATTTTTTCAGATTTAGAAGCAGGGTCAGAAAAGGCGTCTAATATGTTAATTGTTTTAAAAGAGAGTTTACGTGGATTGGGACAACAACTTTCTCAAGGAGCTGATAGTTGGGCTGATTTTGGAAAAGCTGCTGCTAATGCAATTCGTTCTACAATTTTAGGTTTGATTGCAGAAGGTATAGCAGCAGCAATTACTCAGACCCTTGCTGGTCCTTCTGGAAAACTGGGACCAATTGGGGTAGGGATTGCGGCATTAGCAGGATCTTTAGCAGCGGGTTTATTAGGCACTGCTATTCCCAAGTTTGGTAAAGGAGCTTATGTAGATACTCCAACTGTAGCAATGGTAGGAGATTCTGTGGATAGAAAAGGAGAATGGATTCTTAATAGTGAACAAATGAAAGGAGTTTTGACGGCTCCTATTGCAGCATTAACAAATAGTTTTCAATCAATTGTGGATCTAATTAGTCCAGAAAATATTAGTAAAAATAATAGTAGAATAAATGCTTCTAATTCTCAAGTTCAAACAGTATTATCCACTATAGGAACGGGCGGTGGGGTATTGACTTGTGAAGTAGATGGTCGAGCTTTGAAATTTATTCTAAATAATGAAGAAAAATTCTTAAAAAGAAATTAATGGCTGGAATAAAATGCACATTCTTTGATGAATTTCATGTCCAATGGGATCTTAGCATTGGAACTACTAATCATTTCCATGTTAAGTTAGGAGTTCCCGCTATTAAAGTTAGATGGGCCGGAGATGAATTAAAATCAATTGTAGGATCAGAAATTACAATCAATGTAGTAACTGATGAAGATTTAAGTTTTTTTAATCAAGCTAATTCTGGAGATTACCATGTAACATTAGTTAGAAAAGATTCTGAATTTTTTGAAGGTCATATATGGTGGCAAGGATTCGTTTTACCCGGAAAATGTAGTCGTCAGTTGCAATATATGCCCACTTATACTATAGTAGCATCAGATAGATTGGGGACGTTAAATGATATACCTTATTCAGCATATCATTTAAATGAAACTATTGCATATGAAGGTATGTTAGATGCTATAACTATAATTGGAAAAGCGTTAAGTTGGTCGGGTTTGGAATGTCCTTTACGATGTGCTGTTAATTTATTTGAGATTAATATGGATATGGCTGATGACCAAGATCCTCTTAAACAAACATATTTAGAACAATTATGTAATGCAACTTCTGAGTTAATTCCTGGTAGTTGTTATTCTATGATTGAAAAAATATTAAGAGTTTTTAAGGCACGGTTATTTCAATCAGATGGGTGGCTTTGGATTCAACGAGTAGTAGATATGGGAGATCCTACTATTGAATATAGGCAATTTATATTGGATAGTGGGGAACCTTATCCTATTCCAAATGGAAGTTACGTTCCTGAAATTGTATTAAACCAATCAGATTGTGCAGTATTAACTATTGCAACGGCTGAAACATTGCCAGAATATCGACAAATTACGGTTATTGAAGATTTTAATAAAAGACAATCATTATTTACTGGATTTTCATTTCCAAAATATGAATTTGTAAGTGATGATGATCCAACTCCAAGACATTGGAGTATTTCTTTAGGATCAAAATTTATTCGACGACGTTCTGGTGATAATTATTGTATGTCTTGTGAATCAAGATATAATCAGGATGGTTTTGCAGAAAGTTGGTATTTGATGTCTCCAGAAGTAGAAGTTAATGCTGGAGAAATATTTATATTACAATTAAATTGTGGATTTTTTTATAATTCTGGAACAGATACTGGAGTTACTGGAAATGGAATTAAGATGGAATTATCTGTTAATACTCATATTGGAACTACTATTTATTTTTGGAATGGTATTTGGACAGATGGTTCAGATGGGGTACGAGGATCTACTCGGTTTTTTTCAAGTCAATACGACCCTCCAATTGCTACATCTTATGATAATTTACAAAAACTTGAAATAAAAATATCGGCATTACCAGCAGGAGGTACTTTACGGTTAATTATATATGATCCAGGATATTATGGAGTTAATGGAAAAAAAGCTACATTCTTTTTAGATGATGTAATTCTTTTACATGCTTCCGCAGATGATGGAGGAGTTACTTATGCGGAAACAAAAGAAACTGTTACATTAATAAATTATAGTAATAATATTGATGTAGAATATGTATTAGGATTGAGTGATCCTAATGATTATTTATCTTCTCTAAATACTGAGGCTGCGTATCTTGGTGGACTTTATGTACTTGGTGAAAAAAGTGAATATTGGTGGAAAAAAGGAGAATCGGATAAAATCAAAAGATTAGCTGAATGGATTATAGATGGTTGGGAAGATAATGAATTTCCTACTGCTGTATTTCGCGGAGTTGTGCGTGCTAATATGAATTATCATAATACGTTACAAGTTCCTTGGATGGGTAATATTAAAGTATTACCTATGGATATGGAATTTGATGTAGCAAAGGGACAGTGGTCCGGAAATGCTTATGAGATTAAAGGTATAATGGTTCCAATTAGTGATACTACTGATACTAAAACTAAAATGGAATTAATTACCGAAAATGCAACAAAATATAAAACTTCTTCTTCTTCTGCTGCTGGGGGTGGGGGGTCTTCAAATGGTTTAAAATCAATGGGAGCATTGATTAGCCCATTTGACCGGGATACTGTTTCTCATGAAGTATTTCCGGTAAATAGAATAGATTGGATGCATATTGGTATTAGAGATCCAGCATTGGTTACAGAAACTCATCCAGATTATCGACAAGAACGGGCTCTTTCTACTTTTGATGTGATTGGATCTATTGGAAGAACTATTGACGAAAAAACAGCTATTTCAAGTCAAGTAATTCTTTTAAGTGAGTATGATTACATGGTATTAGTCAATGCTTTTTGGGGACCTATGTATATCCAATTACCATTATCCAGTACCTGTAATAGAAGGATATATGGAGTAAAGGCTATTAATATAGATTCTCATCCAATATCTATGTTGGCAAGTATAGATAGTCAGATGGATGTTATTGAAGGGGCTGATTCTAATGGAGAACTTGCTTTTACTGAAGAAGGTCAAACTATTTGGTTTCAATCAGATGGGGAACAATGGCATATAGTGGGGGAGTCCGTTCCTGGAGGTTGTAATTGGAAAAGAAATAATATTAATCATGAGCTTTCTCCTCGAGTGGATGATGATTGGGTTCATGTAGGTATTGAAAATCCTGAAACTGCGGATTCTGAAGATTTAATAAATCAGAAAGCACTCTCTACATTAGACGTAATTGGATCTTTTGGAAAGTCAATTAAAACAATATTTGCGGATTCTGATACTTATGTATTAGATGATTTTCTTAGTGTGGTACTGGTGGATTCAAGTGATGGACCAATTACTGTGGTTTTACCAGATGCCGTTACTTGTAAACGTAGAATATATACTATTAAAGCCATTAATGTAACTAATGAAATAACAGTAATTAGTAATGGTGGTAATATAGAAGATTTAGGATCTGGGGCGGTTATTATTTACCGTGAAGTAAATCAAGTATATTCTTTTCAATCGGATGGCGTTCAGTGGTGGATTATTTCGTTTGGAGATTGTTTATGGAAACTGGAAATAGATGGGAATTCAGAAGCTCATAATAGATTACATCCCCGGGATATAAATAATTATGTTGGAATTGGAATTGAGTTAGCACAATCTACTCTTGATGTAGAAGGCTCCAATGGTAGAAGTATTGAACGGGTTAATATAGATACTTCATTAGATGAAACTCATTATTTTGTATTAGTAGATGCTTCTGCTGCTCCGGTAATCATTACTTTACCAAATGCAATTAACAGTACTCGAAGAATTTATGGAGTAAAAGCCGTTGATATTACTTATGAAGTTAAAGTAATTAGTGCTTATGGAAGTATTGATGATGTAGCTGCTGGAGATGGAATTGTATTTACTACTAAATATCAAGAATACTTTTTTCAATCAGACGGAGTTCAGTGGTGGTTAATAGGAGGTTCTTCAGGAGGAGGAGAATGTAATTGGGATAGAGATGCCGTGGATGGAGAATTATATCCTAAGGTTTTAACGGATAAAGTAGGTGTCGGAGTAGCTTCTCTTTTATCCACTTTTGATGTGGAAGGTTCACATGGAAAGAGTATAGTAACAGTAACGGACAGCCTCAGTTTAAATATTGGGCATTACACAGTTCTTGTCAATGCTTTAAACAATGTGTGTATTATTACATTACCGAATGCCGCTACGTGTAAACGTAGAATATATATAGTAAAAGCAATTGATATTACTTATTCAGTTACCGTGATTAGTGCGGGAGGAAATATAGATGATATTGATGCCGCTGTAGGAGTAGAATATATTACAGAAGGAGAAGTTCGTGGATTTCAATCGGACGGAGTTCAATGGCATACCATTTATATGATATCTTCTAATTTACCAGTAAAAGCATTTAAAACAATTGCCATAGATCCTGAAATATCATGTACTTGGGATGATTTAGCGGTGACGGCTTCTTATTATAATGATACATTGAATTTATTTAGTGGAGCAGGAATGAGTCTTATTGCGGATGCTCAAACAAAATCAATTAGATTTATTTGTAATATAGCAGAACAGATTCAATCTGATTGGGCACAAACAAATTCTTTGGCATTGGATTATATTAAGAATAAACCAGAAATATTTGGAGAATCTATTAAGAATTTTGAGCTTATTGATGTTTCTATGGAGCAAGAAATTGATGTTACTACTTATGCTAATGATTTTAGAATATTAGATATTGTAATTACATTAAAATCTGGAGTTGCCGGAATAATAAAAGTAGGTTTAACTTATGGTGGACAAGATGTTATTGTGGAAACAAATGTAGATGATTTAATTATAAATGATCCGGTTTCAATATACTGTGGAAAAGTTTTTCCTATTACTACTTCTGAAACTATTGTATATTTTGATTTAGGATCAGATTCAGAAGTATTGTTTGATATTAATCTTACTTTAATTCGTTATAAGTCATGAAAAAAATAATATTGTTTATATTTTTATTGTTATGTGTAGGGTCTGGTTATTCTCAGAATAGTAATTTTTCTAAGATATTTTTGGAAAAGTTTACAGAATTTAAACATAATTCTGTTATTCCATCGGCTCCAAACAATGGACTTCGATTGTATGAACGAAATCATGATATGTATGTAATAGATAGTACCGAATTAAGTCGTAAATTATTAACTCAAATATTGGCTAATTTGGAAGTAGTAGCGGATCCTAATGGAAGTTGGATTAAGATTAGTGCCGATGATGGAAGTAAAGATTCTATATTTCTTGAAGAAGGAGATAATATTTCAATTACTATTGCAAAACCTGATTCTATTACTATTTCAAGTACCTCAGCGGGGGCTACTTATACACTTTCTGTGGAAACAGGAGTTGGTGGAGCATATGTAAAAATATTGGGTTCTGATGGAAGTAAAGATTCCGTAAAATTAGCAGCGGGAACTAATATGACCAGCATAGTACGTACGGATGCTAATACAATGACGTTTAATGCGGCTGCGGGTGGAAGCGGAGCCACTTATACAATGCAAGTAATTGAAGCTGCTAATGGAGCATATGTAAAAATATTGGGTTCTGATGGAAGTAAAGATTCTGTTTTATTGTTAGAAGGGGCTAATATGACTATGGATATATCTGGAGATCATATAATTTCATTTACGGCTTCTTCTCCTCCTCAGTATTGGCAACGCACTTCTACCACTTTAACTCCAGCAACTGCTGGGGATATTATAAGTGATGGAACTGCTACTTTACATTCAGGAATATTAAATCAAGCAAATATAAATTTAACTGCTCCAGGAACGGATCATGGATGGTCTGGAGTAACTATTTCATTACCAGCCGGTGAAACAGTAGCTTTTGGACAAGTAGGATATTTAGGATCGGGAGGAAAAGTTTTATTAACTGATGGAGATGCTTATTCTACATCATGTGGAACTTTTGTTGCTTTAGGATCCGGAAATGATGGGGATGCTGTATTATGGTTGATTTATGGATTAATACGTGATGATGATAGATATAGTTTTACTGCCGGGAATCCTTTATATTTAAGTGGTATCGGGGGAGCGGTAACTGCTACTATTCCGGTAGCAGTGAATGCGGTATCCCAATATATGGGTATGGCAATTGCTGCTCATATTATATTGTTTAAACCAGAACTTGCTAATGCAGAAATTAAATAGAAATGAAAAAATTGATATTTATATTTTGTTTGTTTTTAATAAATATTGAAGGATATTCAGTAAGTAGATATTGGGTAGTTTCAGGAGCTACTCCCACAGGTACAGGACTTTGGTCAGATATAAATCATTGGTCCACAAGTGATGGAGGAGCTGGAGGTTCCAGTGTTCCGGATGCTACAATGGATGTTTATTTTACGGCTGCAAGTTTTAATGGTTCAGGTCAACGGTGTTCTGTAAATTCTACAGCATATTGTAAATCCCTTAATGCTTCAACTGTAGATGATACAGGATGTAGAATAGATGGTTATTCTACTTTAACTGTTTCTGGAAATATTACATGTTGTTCTAATTTTTATCTTTCAGTATCTTATGTATTAGTTAACGCTAATAGTGTTATTACTTCTAATTCTTCACAGCAATGTGGATCATATTTACAGATTAATGGTTCTGGAATTACTGTAACTTTGGGGGATTCCCCAACGTGGGTAAATACTATAATATATCTATATAATGGAACATTTGATACTAATGGTTTTAATTGTCAGTTTGCTTCAATAATGACGCAAACGGGGACTAAATCATTAGTAGTATCTGATAATACCATTACTTTGGTATCATGGTACAACAATGCCCCTACAGGATTTACTTTTAATCCAAATACTTCAGTTGTTGAATTTAAACCCGCTACTACGGGATACTGTATTTATGGAGGTACTGGGGTAACTACATTTTATGATGTATTATGTACTGGGACTAATACTTGTTCTCAGGGATTACAATTGGCAATAGGTATGACCATAACTAATAATTTTACAGTGGTTGGATATAATGATACTTATGCCAGATGGTTTTTATTTTCATCCATATTTGGAACGAATAGAACAATAACGGCAGCAAATGTATCTATACAATATGCTGATTTTGAAAGTATTACTGGAGCAGGAACTGGGGATTGGGATTTAACTGCAGAATTATGTGGTAATGCCGGGGATAATTCTGGAATTACTTTTGTAGCCGGACAAACCAATTATTGGCATGAGGGCAGTGGATCATGGAGTAATGCAGGTAAATGGTTCTTGGGTCCAAATGGGACCGGAGGAGCGGGCAGAGTTCCTTTACCACAAGATAATGCTATTGGAGATGGAGATTCTTTTGATGGGACTTCTACTATAACTATTGATATGCCTTTGTTAGGAACAGATATTGATTTTTCAGCTGTAGATCAGACTCTTAGTTGGTATGTTAATCTATGTAATACTGAAAATATTAATTTAAAAGTATTTGGAAATTACTTATTAAACGGCCAAATTACTCAAAGTTATTCAAAGTATTATTCTTTAGTATTACATAAAGAAGGTACTTTGAATATGTATTTTGGTTTGGGTAATTATTACAATGTAACAATTGAAGGAGTTAATTCTGGATCTATACAAGACGCAGAATTATTATCTAATGTAGTTATGAATAATGGATTTTTGATGCAATATGGTAGAAATTTTGATTCAAACGGTTATAATATTACTTGTTCTGCTGCTGCGGTATCTAATGCAGGTTCCCGAAATATTCAATGGAATAATAGTACTATTACAGTTACTGGAATATCTGGAGTGGTATTAAGTAGCGGGACAACAGGTACTCATAATTTTGGTACTTCTACTTTTGTAATTGCTCCAGTTTCCGGGGCGAATGCCGTAACTTCACAATATCAAGGAGTTAGAAAATTTTATAATTTTGTTTGTGGTGGAAACCATTCGGGAACTATTGATGTAAATATAGGAGGGGGGACTACTACAAATTATGTAGATTCTTGTTATTCTTTTAGTATTGAAAAAGGTAGAAAAGTACGAATTAGATCCACAGATACTTGGGTAGTTGATAATTTTACAGCTACAGGAGAATCTGGATCTGGAATTACTTTAAAATCAGTTACTGCAGGTTCTAAACATCATTTTATTAAAAACATTCCAGGAGACGTAACTTGTGATTATATGACAATAACAGATTCTGATGTAAAAGGATATTTTGGAGCAAAATCAATCAATAAAAAATTATTTGCAAATGTAAATAAAGCAAATGGAATTCCTTATTCTTCAATAAAAACATTCAATCGAATTGGATATTCATGGAATTGGTACGCTACTCATAGTACTGGAAGTAATACTACTGGATGGATAATAACTCCTTAAATAAAACATATTATGAAAAAAATATTATTTGTAATCTTATCAATTTTTCTTTGTGCTACTACATTTGCACAGGAACATTCTGTTAAACTTGAAAAAGTTACAGGAACCGGGAAAACTCAACGTGGAAAAATCACAGTAATTCAATTTATTCCAGATACGGTAATTAACGGTAAAATAATGTATTTTAAAGAAATTGATAGTACCTTTAGGTATTATAAAGAAAAACAAATTGAATTAAAAGCAGAAATAATAAAACAAGTAACCTTGGTTGCGGATACAACTATTTCCACGGCAGAAATGATTAAACGAATTGAACAATTGCAATACAAAGTAGATTTACTAAAGAATGCTTCTAATGAATTTAACCAATGGAAAACCATTAGAGCAGAACGAAAAAAATATTAACTTATTAATTTTATAAGCCATGAGTGAACATGAAATTGAATTCTTACAAAAAATGGAAGCTTTATATAATAAAATGAAAAAAACTTCACATAATGTGATGGTAATTATTAAAGTATCCGTTGGGATTATAGTAACTGTTGGGGGAATTGTGATTGCCCAAGGATTTTCAACTTCCCGAGAATCTTCAAAAGCTGTTACTGCTTTAAAATCAGTTTCAGATACTCAGACTTTAATGTATGAAGTATTTAACACTCAAATCTCTGATATTAAAGCAAAGGCCAGTGAAGATAAAATGGAGTTGAAAAATAATATTGAATCAAGTAAAAGTGAATTACAAAGACAATTGGATTTAATTATGAAAGATCGTAAACTAACAGAGAGAGGAGGTACTAATGAATATAAATGGAAATAAAACCAGCTTTAAAAAGGAAAACAAAGGAAAGCCAACTCCCCCTTTTTGGAAAAAAGTAGGAAAGGGATTAGTTTGGGCTATGCCAATTGTTTCTGCAACTCTTGTAACATTACCTATTCCATCTATTTTGGTAAAAGGGTTGTTAGTATTGGGAGTAAATTTATTATTAGCTTTGGGCAAGGAATTAACCACATATACATTTAATCCTACAAAAGTTCCTCCTACATATAATCCGGAAAAAGAAACGACAAAGTAATTTTTTTATTTATTAATCATTTTTAAATTCTTATTATTATGGACAAAGGATTTTTCTCCTCTAAAACACAAGAATGGGCTATCGCAAAAGTGAAAGACCTCTTGAAAGATCAAAAACCAATGATGGTTTTATTCATTGTATTAGCTATTAAAGCTATCTTTTTGTATGCCGATGATAATTTGGCAGAAAATAAAGTACCGGCAGAATTAACGGCAAAATGTCGTGAATTTTTTGACGCTTTAATTGATGGTAATGTAGATACCATTTTAGTTTTGGGCATGGATTTAGTCGGGATAATATACGAATTAATTAAGGCAAAAAAGGATGCCGTTACTTCAGAATAAATGTATTACCGATTTAGCAGAACTTCCGAAGCCCGATTGTTGACTTGCGATTATCGTTGGCAAAAAATAATGAGATTAGCAATTCAACGATCTGTCATTGATTTTGGGATTGCCTGTGGTCATAGATCAGATGCTGAACAACAAGCTGTTTATGCCGCCGGTAAATCTGAAAAAGATGGAGTTGTTAACAAAAGTAAACATCAGACTAATCCCTCCATTGCCATTGATGTATATGCATGGGTTAATGGAAAAGAAAATTGGGAATTAGTTTATATGGCTTATTTAGCTGGATTATTCCGTAGTATTGCTATAGAACTTGGATATTCAATCCGGTGGGGAGCAAACTGGGATAATGATGGAGAATTGTTAACTGATCAAAAATTTCAAGATACGGGACATCATGAATTAATTTAGTTGCTTTCTGAAAGGTGGTGTTTAGGCGGGAATGCATTTTATGAGGATGCTTCCCGCTTTTTTATTAGATCGTATTTGTATTCTTTTTTGAAGTTCTTTAAGTTTTCGGGCTTTTACTTCCAGTTCAACTTTCATTGACTTTTGATGTTTATAGGTTAATGTAGTTCCATATTATTAAATTTTGTGTTCCAAAATTGCAATACGTTCTTCAAGTTCCTGTATTTTACTCCATAAACGATGAATTTCTTCGTCATTTGAAGATCGTTGCTGTTCATACGATATCTCACCGTTTATCTCACCGTTTATCTCAGCGTTTATCCCATCGGTTACGTTCGGATAATAAATTCCGTGCGAGTCATATCCACCTATCATAATTTATTAATTTAAATGGTTAATATTAAGTTTATACTATTCATTTGTGATTTCATTTTTCCCCTCATCTTCTTCTGGTAGTTTAGGAGTAAACCATTCTAACATTTTATTGGTTAAGGTGCCCACCTTTTTATTCAAATCTGCAATAATAACCTGGAGAGCTTCTACTCGCATCTGATGCTGGATAATTAAGGCTTCGTCCAGGTTAACACACACAGTACGACCAGATTCAGAATTCCAGGTGGTTTGTAATTTATTGGGAAGGCAATAATTATCAGTACTTACAATGCTTACAGCTCCTTTAATTCTCATCTTATCATTGTCCTCTAATTCCAGTCTTTCAACTGGATAACTTAGAATTTCATTAACAGTCGGAACATAGACTAAATCTCCGATCCGGAGGGATTGAATTGTTTTACTCATGGTTTTATTATTTGTATTACTGAAATGTCTAAATAATATTCCTCATCGGCAAATCGTACCCATTCACCCCTTTTGTCGCCTCGGTTTAAGTCAATAACATATCCATGACGGTTACCGGGAAGTATGGTGAATGGAATACTTTTATCTGGCCTTTCAGATACCATTCCTGTCAGATATTCATAAAAATCACGTATCATCTCTTGCTCTGGCCGAGGTTTATCTATCCAAGGAACAGCAACTAAATCTAAATCACGGTTCATACTACCGTTAACGAGTAAATTATACCCGTATTCTTTAGCAATTAGTTTTAAATGCTCGTAAAACAAACAATATAATCCGGGTTTAATTGAGATAATTTTACTCATGGTTTTGCTTGTTTAAGTACCAAATTCCAATATTGTTTATCGTAACTATGACAGTTATTTTTGATCTCAATAACCGTCTTTATAACACACTCGTGTGTTGACTTTTCGTCTTTGCAAAACGGATATAACATATTATATATTCGCTTGTATTCAAGAAAGGCATTTCTTTCTTCGCTCATGGCTCAATTGTTTTAATGGTTTTAATTACGATCTTCTAATTAATATTTCAGCCCCTTTGTGTTTTTTACTGTCGGATAATCTCCAGTATGTTTGCTTTTCAATTTCATCCAACGTAAATATTTTATCGTTAGCTATAATTTTAACAAACCCAATAGGGACAATCCATTTTAACAAAAATCTAAATATATTATTCATGGCTTATCTTCGTTTTTTAGTGTTTTTTGTTTAGTTTGATCATCCTTCCAATTCTCGTAACACTTTTGACAACAAAAATCAAGAGTTACTTTATTTCCAGTTCTAACCGTTTTCCACGAATCGTTTTTATTTAGCCATCTTCTTAATGCTGATGCTGTTTTTTGGTGGTAAGACATTTCAAATTCTTGGCACCAATCACATTCTACCATTACTCCTAATCCCATTGTTTTACCTCCTTACTCATCCACACCAGATATTTCACCGGCTGTTTGTTTTCATTGAGATAAATGAAAGTGTTAAAAAGTTCTTCACGAGTTAATAAACCATTTTCACCTAACCCGCTTATTACAACCTCATATCCTTTCATCCAGAAAACCGTATAGTCGTACTGATAGATAATATCCCATGATTTTACTGGTTTTGATTTTCCAATAGAAGATCTGAGTAATAAATCGGTGAGTATCGAATCAGATATGTGGTGAAAAATTAAATCACAATTTGTATCTTGATATAAAGTCACTGTCCTAAATCCAGAATCTTGCCTGCTGGTATCACATACCAACATGATTACCGGGATAGTATCATAAATGGATGGATTTGTAATATGAACACCCATTGATTTAATATCTTGAATAAGTTCATCCCAACTGGCTTTAGTCGCTGCAATACGTTCCACATCATTTTGACCAACTGCCAATATAGGCAGAAAGATGAAGAGGATAAGTAGTTTTTTCATTATTTTAATAATTTTTTATTCATTTCATTAATTAAATAATCAGCCAAATCATTCGTAAATTCATGTGTCATTAATATTCTATGATTCTCTTTGATGCTTCTTTCAGTTAGAAAATTTTCAATCCACTTAAAAATATCCGAATTAGTTATTTCTAAGTTAATGTTTATTTTTACCGTTTTGCCCATGGCTTATCATTTTTATTATTAATCAAATACATTTGAAATTATCACACCAGATAACCCTATTTGATCTTTGGTTTGTGTTTTAATTTGTTCTGATTCAATAATCCAATCCTTTATTTCTCCAATCGTAGCATCATCATCAAATATTTTTGTTGATTTAATATCTCTATACATGTCTATTCCGACTTGTACAGTAGTAATTGTTGTTATTGCGGTTTTCATATCATTTATTTTTTTAGTTTCCAATAAAATCCTTTACATTTATATCCATGGTTTACTGCTTTTGAAATGGTTCTCTCATTTACTTTCATGGCTTTTGCAGCATCATGAAAACTATCATAAGAATGAATAAATTTCTGATCTTTATATTGTTCAACAGGTTTAGCACTTTTACCATAACATTTTCCATAATCAAATCCCACGGCAAACATACAGAACAAATGATTGCCTATTATATCTAATTCATATTCATCTAAATGTAATTTAGATTGAAGTGAATCTAAGGCAATTACTGTAGCTGTATATTGTTCCATTTTTCATATTGGATATTCTATTTCAAAATTTCCTCGAATTGTAATACCATTTGTAAATTGAATATAACCTCTATGATTACCGTGTCCACAACAAGCATAACTAACTCCGGGAAGATTACCAATACAAGCATCATGCCCTTCTGAAGTTGGAGTTTTTCCACATTTTGGACATGGTTTAATGGAGTTCAAATTTACATGACTATTATCTTCATAAAACCAAGCACCAGATACATATTTTATTTTATTTCCGTTTAAATAACTCATCATAGTTAATGTTTTAAATATTTAATTAATCTTTCAAAAGTCATTGAATTATTTGGAAATAATATATGTGTTTCACCTTCAATATATGCAGTTCTCATATATTCAATTACTATTGGATTTCTTAATAATTCTTGTTTAATTTCATCTTGAGTTTTTCTCAAACCAAGATATAATGAAATTCCATTGTATGATTTTTTAACCAAACCCGGGAAAGATAGATTTTTCATAATTTATTTTTACTTATAACAAGTACAATTAGATTCTATCTTAATAGTATCTTTACTAACAATACTATCTTTAATCCATGTTCTTTCTATAACATATTTTGTTAAAAATTCGGTATTAGTATTACAAATAATTTCTACGGAAAGTCTCTTTCCAGTTTCATGAGTTTCACAAACCCAACAACCTGTCTCATCAATTGGATCTTCACCGCAGGAAGAAAACAATAAAGTAAGTAATATACATGTTAATGCAATAAAATCGGTTACTTTATAATTCTTGTGTTTTTTCATGAATGTATTCTTTTGAAATATTCAATTGTTCAATAGTTAAAGGTTTTGGGCAAGGTTGTTGGGGAATACCGTTAATCTGATCATATCCAAGAGTACACGCAGAAGAACATGAATTGTGTATATCATAAGCCCGACATCTTTTACAAGTATATTTCATGGTCATTACTGTATCTACTGGCTTGGGTAGATTGGTATAATAATTCATAGTATTATTTACTGCAATGCTACATATTTCTTGTATTATAGAACGAATTTTACTACTTAATGTGGATTCTTTCTTTACTATTTCTTTAACATGTTCAAAAAAGAATTGGGTATTAAGCATGTTTAAAAAGATCATTCGATCAAAAATATCTGTCTTATATTTATATCCTTTAGGTGGTAATGGTCGTGTTTTACGTCGTAAAACAATATCTGCAATAATCTTATCTACTTCTTGTTTAAAGATAGGATCAACAATCATACTATCAATCATATCCAATGGTGAATTAAATGATTTTTTCATTTGGTTACTGTTACCGTTGATACTTTTTGTTTTAGTTTAATTACAAAAACTCTATCAGCTTTGTCTTCAATATCTTCTCGACTTACCCGTTCATCACTAACCATGATAATTTGTAAATTTAATTTTTTTGATAATTCATGAATCATATCAAGTACTCTAAGATTGGCTTGTTCACCTTTTAAATGTTTAAATGGTTCATCAAGAATCATAACATTGTCTAAAACGGGTTCCTGCATACTCCAAGAAGCAATTCTTAAAGCAAAAGACGCTATATCAATAGGTCCACCACCAGAATCTTCCATAGGTTTAAATATAAAACCATCTCGAACAAAGGAAATATCACATTCTGATTTATTTCGTCGTTCAATGAAATTGACTTCTAAGGAATATGGATTATCGAAAACTGCTTCTAATGCTAACGTTGTTATTTCTGAAATATGAAAACTTAATAGCTGTTGAGTTTTTAATCCAGCTTCACGTAATATTGCTGCAGCTTGTCTATGTTGATTTAGAAATCGTTTATTTTGAATTATATTGATTTCATAATCATGTATATTCTGTTCAATCTGCGCTTTCTGACCTTTCTGTTGTTCCAGAAACTTTCGATACTGTTGTAGATTGGGCATCTTCAGATGTTTTTAAATGGTTGGACATTTCTTTTGCAAAATAAGCTGCGGCAGCCAGACCTAAAGATAAAAGAAACAAATCCTCTGCAAAGGCAGCTTCTTCTTTCTTCTGTTTGACAATCTTTCGTTTACTCCTCTTTGAGGTCATATTTCTTTTCCAATTCTTGTACCCCTTTATCAAACTGTTGTCGAAGTGACCTATTTTCTGAATCCAATTCATCAAGCATTTTTTCAGCTTCTTGTATTGTATTGCATCCATATTGTTCTTTAAGTTGAGTTAATTGATAATGTAAACTTCCTTTTTTTTCAGCTTCTTTTGTTTTTGCTGCTTCTATCTGATTTTTCATAGCAAGCAATTGTTCTTTTGTCTTCATTTATTTCGTTTTTTTTATTTTCTAAGATACTAAGTATTGATATATTTCATCGTCAGTAACTAATCCTTCTTTCTTTAATGCAATTGCAAAATCTTTTCTATCTAATGGATGCACTAATTTCAATAATTGAATAGGTGTTCTAGTATCTAGAAACTGTGAATTCAATCTTTTGTTATATCCTAAGGCACTGTGCTTCATCCATTCCATTGTTTTTGATTTCTTATTATCTATATTCATAATACAATAGATTTTGTTTTTCTTCAAACTTCTTGATCCATAGCTTTATACACAATAGACTTCACTGATTCCCGTACATGATTTTTTTGTAAAAGCATTTTAACATTATCTTCATAATTCAATGAACTTTTCCATTCTAAATCAAGTTTACTTATATAAGCATCAATTCTACCTTCTCGTTGTGTTGTTTTTTCAAGATGTTCCCTACTTACAACCCCTTCTTGAATGGGTAGATATACTATAGAAACAGAATTTGTTTCAGCATACCAAAGATAGATTCTTGGTTTAAAATCTATTTGCCCAGCATCCATACGCATCATAGACCCTGGATTAACCAATAATCGACCATCAAACATTTCAACGAATGGTTTATGATTATCCCCAGTTAAAATTAAATCAAACTGAGGATATTTCTGTAACAATTTAATTGCTGAAGAATCAGTACACCCAGGCCAAGGTTTTGAACCTTGGTAATTCATAACATGCCAAACTAGTATAGAATACCCGCTAGCATGTCTTCCCAGTTTTATGTTTTCTGATTTACAAGGAAAATACAAACTAACATTTTTTCCGTATATGTTTGCTTCTGTTGATGTATCTGGTTCAGTTCCCCAATGTGTCCCTGGTAATACTTGTAATTTCCCAGCCGCTTCTAAAACATTAATTCCACATTTATCTACTAATTCTAAACTGTGTTGAGGTAAATCATGTTGACCGTAAATAGTATAAAATTGTGCTGGTAAATGTAAAATAGTTTCACGTAATAGATTTGGACTGGGTTTCCAATGATCAAATAAATCACCACCATGTACAACTGGACAATTATATTTTTTCTGCAGATTAGATATAAAATCTATCTTTTCCCATTGGGCTTTCCAATAATCATCTGTTCTACAGATTGGAATATCTTCTCTTAAATGCATATCACTGCATAATATAAGATCAGGATATTTTAAAAGGCTTATTCGTTCCATAATTTATTGTTTTACTTTGATATGCTGATAAAATATACTAAACTTATATAATTGGTATAATTCTTTTTATATACTAAAAATTCAATATTAAATCAAGTTAAAAGTTATTTACATTCATGACAACCATCGCAAGATGATTCTTCATGTTTATCACTCTTGGCTGAAGTATAACATAACGCCCAAAGAATAATACTAGTTAATACAATATCTATACCCAACCAAATCCAGTATACTATAAGATTAGTAAATATAGACAGGATGAATGGTATAAGTGGGCATCCAGCAATCATAACAATTGCTATTGAAATTATAAATAACCAATTAACAAATCTGTGTACTATTAATCGGAGTTTAACTGTTTTCATGTTTATGTAATATTGATTGATCACAAAGAGGGCATATTTCAGGCATTTCATTATTAAATTCGTTTTGTAATCTTATAATTTCTTGAGATACGTTTTTTATTTCTGTCTGCATTGTTATAATAGAAACAATCAATTGATATAATTTATTTCTAACCTTTAGATTTTCTTCTATCTGTGATTGTAAATCTATTATTGGATTTAATACAATTTCTAAGATTGCTAATTTGTGATATTTATTGATATCTTGCTCTGTTTGTTCAATACGAATAATTAATGATGCTAACTGTAATGATTGATTACATTGATTTTCCCAAGATTGATATAGAATTAATAAATTTTCTACATCTTTTTCTTTTTTAGTTTCTTGTTTAAATATTTCAATCTCATGTTCAGTTAATTCAATTTGAGAAATATATGACTGTAATTTCCTGTAAGAACGATATCTTGTTTGTATATCTTGTTCTAATCGTTCCAGTACCTCCAAATCAATTTCCATTATTTCTAAATAGTCATATTGCTCTAATTTTTTTTTGTCAGAAATCAAAGATTCAGTATCTGTAGTAATCTTACTGTCCAGTAGTTTAATCCAAGAATTTACTTTTTCTAGGCTTTTATCAATTAAATCAATATGTGCAATCTTATTGAAATGTGCAGCAACTTTTCCTGGAGTTTCTGTTAATAGATAATGTTGTTTGAATTGAGTTTGTAAATTAACTGGTAAAAGATTCAAAGCAGAAGAAACTTCAGATGGTACATCAGTACCAAACGCAGTAAGATGAATTCCAGAAACATCATAGTAGTTTTCTTTACCTTTCCCTCGGGTAACAGTGGCAATATCATTATATATAGTTACTACAGTTTCTCCACCCCAAGTACTACGAAATCCATCACCTTCTGGGCGATTTTCAATTACCCATCGTAGCGCCCCAATGATAGCACTTTTTCCATTATCACTTTCTCCTATTATTATGTTTACTCCAGGAACAAAATCCATAACAGTATGTTTATGACTTTTGAAATTATCTATAATTAATTGTTTAATCATGTTCGTTTGTTATGAAATTTAATAATTGAAGATGTTTTTCTGGCTATATGAAAAATAGATAATGCATCTGCAACAGCCTCATCAATATACTTAGTATGAGACCATTTAACCCAGTATAACTTATCGATGGCATCTATAGTTTCTTCTTTTCCTGCACTACGTTTTCCAAGTAAATTAAGTTTAGAATCCCCTTCAGACCAAGTTTCAAATGCAATTCCTAAACAATCTGATATGGTTTGAGAAATCCCCAAAGTAATTCCTAACATGGTTGCTGCAATAGCACTTTGACTACCATGTTGTATTTCAGATACTATCAATTGAACATTATATTTTTGAAGAAGAGTTATTAGTTTAGTATTAATCTCAGTAATTCTACGGCATCTATCATCCGATTTTCGAATTCTTGATTTTTTTCCTTCTGGAGCAGTCTTTATACACCCATAATCAATAATAAATCCATCCCAAGTAAGAATTACCCATCCCCAGGCAGTTATACTAGGATCCCATGCCATAACTGTTCCTTCTTTGAAAGAATCAGTAATTATAGTTTGTGTAATACTACGAATCATTTTATTTTTAGATATTTGATAAATACCCAGAATTTACGTTTTCTTAGATAGTCAGAATTGTATTCATTTGCATTTGCTTCTTGTTCAAAGCAAAGACTGGAATAGGCATTTTTATTTCCACCTATCCATCTGATTAGGAATTCAATCCCATACCAAAGATAAAAAGGTATGATAAGAAGTTCTAATTGCTGCCTAATATGAATAGATTCATGGATGATCGTTTCTTGATACGTTTGTTTATCTACTTTAGAAGCCCAATTTTTATCTATGAATACAAATGGAAATAAAGTCATCCCAATTACATGTTTAGGAAAAAACCACCAAGTACCAATTTTAACTATTGGTTTCATCAGTGCTTTGGTAATCTATGTTGATTAAACTTTGATTCAATCGCTTCCCATAAATCAATGGTCTCTTCTTGTAATTCTTTTACCAGACTCCGTGTTTCAATTAACGCGATGGAATGATCCAAAGATGCTGCTAACTTTGTACCACCTATGGTATATGTAGTTGCTCCAGTATAATCTTTAATGTATTGTAAATTGGCACGAATGTCATCAATACCATAGTCAAACAATATGTATAACGGTGCAGAATGGAATGGTTTCCAAACGCTGGATTTATGTACAATAAATTCTGTTTCGACTCCGATTATACTAGTAATTACTTTTCCATTGAAAGTTTTGTTTAATGATATTGGTTTTGGATTGTTGGCACGTAATCTAAGACTGGCATAGAATCCGATAGCCCATCCACCGGGCGAATTAAATTTCGGTCCATAACCAGTCACGTTTTCTCTGACTTGATTACTACAAACCATTAAAAGGTTTTGTTTGGTAATAACCCGACAGGAACGGCGTAATTCTTCACTGAATTCTTTCGGTCTACGCATTCCCATTTTATCCCCTTCTTTGTTGGTCATTTCTAAATCGGTGGATAAAGCCGCTAAAGAATCAGCAAAAATACCATTAACTAATCCTGGTTTAGAAGTAGGTTTCCAGGAACGTACTTTTTCAAAAACTTCTGGTATGGTGTCTGGAGTATAATAGTTTTTCTCATCAATGGCATATCCAAACATTTGAGCAAATTGTTTATTCAAACGCGCTTCAGGATCATGGAATTGAGTATCTCCACCTGCCGTTTGTATGTTACCTCCTATTTCGCAAAGTAAGACTGTTTTACCAGATGAACTTGGACCGAATACCTCAACCAATATACCACCCGGTAAACCTCCTCCTCGTACCCGTCCTCCAGAAATTGCAAGGTTTAATAAAGTGGACCCTGTAGAGGTCATTGTATCCAAGTTTCCTACCAATTCTTCTTCTTTTACTGGTGGATTTGTTACTCTGTTCTTCATCTGTTCAATTACTGTAGATGCTTTATCTTCTGGAAGGATATTTCTTTTCATTAGATAGAATTAATGTAGGATGCCCGGGATTCGAACCCGGATGGTTTTGTTCTCGTTTCATCGGTGGTTACGTCTACAGATTTACATCTGCTCACCAGGTATTATCTCAAATACCCCTGTTATCCGTTCCGATACCATCGTACAACTTTCTGTTCCACCTGTTCTATAAAGGGACACAGGACGATTGCGTTTACCAATTTCGCCAGCATCCTAACTTTTTACAATGAATCAAGTTCTTTTTTCGCTTCTATAATCATCTTATCAAATTCTTTTTGAAGAAGTATTATTATCATACTTGATCCTGTCTCAAGTAAAGATTTTATCACTTCAAATATATGATATTTGTCACTATTCTGTAAAAAAATACTTTGTTCTTTACCAAGATTTTCAACAGGAATTTCCCGGAAAATCGATCTGTCTGCCTTATTTTTGTCTCTTATTGTTAAACTTGAGACAGTAACAGGATAATTCTCTTGAAGCCATTCAATTTTATTTTTTAAAATTGTTGCTTTTTGTAAATTTTCTAAAGTCATCTTTTTACGGTTTTAGTTCAATACATTTATCCCACATATCACAACGATCACATTCATCATACTTTTCACAATCCACACCATATTCATGTTTGAATGGGCATAAATCAGCTCCTGCTTGTTTTGCTGTTCGTGTTGAAACCGTTCTTGTTGATTGTGCAGAACCATCAGGGGTGTTAGTAACTGGAATTGCTGCTTCCGTAGGTTTAATTCCAGTACCTTGACAGATAGGACATACATTTCCACGTGATGTTTTTCCAGTACCTTCACAAGCAATACATAATTCATCATCATTCGCTGGTTCTGGTGTTGATTCTGGTTCTGGTGTTACCCTTTGTCTTCTCGTTGATGCTACTACTTCTGGTTCTGGAAGTGCTCTCTGCCTACGAAGAGGAGTAGATTCAGATTCTGGTGTTATTCTTTGTCTCCGTACTGAAGTTGATTCTGGTTTTGGTTCTGGTTCTGGTGTTGCCCTTTGTCTTCTCGTTGATGCTACTACTTCAATAGCCGGTTCATTTGTTTCTGTTTCTATTTCTGGATCTAAATCAAAGAACATCTTTACAATTTCTTCATAAGAAGTTTCAATAAGAATTGAATCAAGAGAAGGCATACTGCGTAAAGTATGTTCTTCATACTGTTGAGTTCGTTTTACAAATGTAATCTTTCCAATTTCTGCGAATGGTTTACCAATACCCATAGTTGCAGAATCCCATCGACATTTCAAACTGAGACCTTCAAATAAATCTGGAAAAATTTCAAGATTTGGATCATCCTTTAATTCCAAATTCAATTCATCCTGAAATAAATACTGAGAAATATCAAAAACATAAAATTTATCAACAGTAAATTTTGGATCATCCAATGGATTCACAATGTATAAATTCCGTCTTGATGCATTCATTGTTTGTAATTCTTTCTTATCTGCACCAGCTTCTTGTCTTTTTTGTCTGTGTTCACAAATAGGACAAGGTTTTCCAAAACTTGTTGGACAGACTATAGTTTCTGTGTTTGTTCCTTCACCTATACGATGAGTTTTAAATGGATGTTTATACCAGATAGATCCTGGAATGGCAATTTCTTTCTGCGTATTTCTATCTGGATGTTTAGCATCTGTCACGATATAAGGCATAAAATCAATTTGCACTGTTGTTCCTGGTTCAGGAGAATAAACTCCTACTCCCTTTGGAAGATTAAGATAACCAAATCTTGCTCCAGATATCTGTCTTTGAGCATCAGAAGCAACTTTCCCTAAGAAACTACTTTTTTGTACCATCATTTTGAGATTTATTTGTTTTACTATGTTTAAATATTGTATCTATCCATGCGGTCATTTGTAAGGTACTAAAAAAATACACAGCAAATGGACTGGCAATAATGATTAAAGCCAAAATAATAACAAGATATATCATTTCGTTCGATTTAGTTTTACAGATACTCCAGCATCAACAGATTCTTGAGTTTGCTTTTTAATCCATTCTTTGGATATGTCTCTTGGAACGGAAGGCCCAGCAAAATATTGTTGACCAAAAAGCTTCACCAGATTTTCTAATGCTGTTTTTCGATGTTCAACAGCAGTAACAGTACCTTTAATTGTTTCATACTCATATCTCCGTAAAAGAAACTGTTTGTTTGCTTCTTGATATTCATCTTGTTGTAAAATAGTACCAAAAATTACAGCTTCTGTTATCTTTACATTTGATGAAATTCCATAATCAGCAGGGTTCAATCTGATTTTATAATCTAAATCTGATTTTACTAAATTTAATTTTTCTTGTTCTAAATCCATATCTAAATGTGCTTTGGCACATAGTTTAACATATCTGACCATCAATGATGACTGACCCAACCATTCAACATCAAGGGCAGATTCATCAATTTTCATATCATCTTCGTAATTCATAGCTATTCAATTATTATTTTTTACAATTACATACTCTATAACAAGCGTAAACTAATCCAGGAAATCCAGTATTATAAAATGGGTCAATAAATGCTTCTAATGTTCCAGCGGCAGTATTATTGTTTTGTTTCAATAGAATTGCTTGACAATATCCAAGAATTGCTCTCCTAACGCCTTCGGCATCTTCTTCCTTGGATTCTTTTAATCCTGATAAAATTGGGCGAACTTCTTTCCAATCAACATTTGGTTTTGTAAGTACTCGGCAAAGTTCAATTACTTGAGATTGTTTTTCTGCTGATTTTTTAGCAATTTCTAACTGTTGTTCAGTAGGTACATGAAGTACTTGTTCAAGAATTTGTAAAGCGTTTCTACTCTGACCCAAAGCATCTTGTACAATTTGATCATATACTATTTTATCTATCTCTTTTCCTTCGAACTTTACGATTTTTCGTAGTAACCCATACATTTGTGAATCATTCAATGGATGAACCTCAAACGAACTACATCTCCCTTTAATCGTAGGTAATAATTTTTGTGGATCAGTTGTACATAAGATAAAATAAACATGATCAGGAGTGTCTTCTAATATCTTAAGTAATGCATTTTGTGCATCATTGGTCATCTTATGACATTCATCAATCAAAAAAACTAAACAATCACCTTCTTGAGGCAGATAGTTAGCAGCTCTACGAATATCACGAATAGAATCAATTCCTCTGAAATCTCCAGAATCAATTTCTTTAAAATCCGGACCTACACAATTAAGCATGGATCCAATTATTCTACCAATTGTAGTTTTTCCACAACCAGACATTCCAGTTAATAAGAAAGAATGCGGACATTCTGTTCGTTTTGATGTATCCAACATTGACTTTAAAACATCAATAGTTTCTTTATTTCCTTTTACTTCATCTAAAGTAGAAGGTCTGTATTTCAAGTATAAGCTCATTAATTATTGCTTTATTAATTATAATACAATGTTAATATTTTTTACTCAAATTTCATTATAATTTTTTTAGATGTGCCCAACTAGCATCTATCGGACATAATTTAATATCTGCCCGCAACGGAACGATAATCCAAGACCAAGCCTTTGCTAAATCTTTACAAGTTACTTGATTTATTGTTTCTATTACATGATCTTTTTCAGATGGAAGCACATCAAACAATGCAGAATCATGGATTTGACCGATTAATTTAGTATCCCAATTTTCTTTTTGGATTATGTTATCAATTCTATTGAATGACCATAATAAACAATGTGACGCACTTCCTTGACCAGGATAATTGTTTACTTGTCGTTTAGTCATCACTCCAGAACAACGAAATCCCGTGGGTAGATCAATATATCCATCTCGTTGATAATTTGCCCAATGTGTTTCTTTCCATTCTTGATAGATTTTAAATCTATTAAACCAGAAATCATATTCTACATCTTTTATATGATTTGCAAAATCATCCAAAGAATAAAATCCTTTTGAAATCATGTAATCAGATAAAAACAATGGTTCTAATTCTCCAATTTCAATCCCTTGGCCTGGTTTCCATTGATTCTTTGATAATTTACCCCAATTACAAGCTAATCCCGTTGCACAGTTTTTATACCAACTTCCATAAAACTCTGGAAATACGAAACTATTTTTTGCAGACTGTCTTAAGATTTCATATCCATCTTTACTTATATGATCTTCTTTCTCAATCTTATAGATTTGGTATGACATATCCCGATGCATATCTGAGTTAGGATCACTGGTATATTTGATTAGCATAGGATCTTTATTGATACAAGCATTTACTCCAACTTCAATTGATTTAAAATCTGCTTCTAACAATTGATGCCCTGGTCTTGGATAAATAACTCCTCTACAAATTTGCATAGCCTCTTCATCGCGCACTGGAATGTTTTGAAAATTTGGACTATCACTACTACTTCGATATGTCTGAACCAAATGCAAATTAAATGATGGATGAATATACCCATCTACTTGTTCCCGTATAAAAGCATCAAGATAAGTATCCCTGATTTTTTTCAGTTTTTTAATCTGTAATAAATCATTTAATTCAGGAATGTTTAATTGTTCCAATGTATCCTCATCAATTGATGGATTCCCATTCTTTGTGGTATTAATAATTTCTAGTTTCATTGTTTTGTATAGAAAACTAGAAAGTTGCTGAGGAGAATAAATGTTTGGAGTCTTATTTCCTATACAATGACACCAATGTTTATAAAAGGTGGAAGTAATGAATTTATTTTCTAAATATGCAATTTTTTTAGTAAGAAATTCTTTTTTTCTTTCAGCATATTCTAAATCTATACGAATCCCTTGTCGTTCCGCCCGGGCGAAAGATAAAGTACCTTCATGAAATAAACGATATGCTTCTACAGTATTTGGATTAATTTTCATTCATATTTTCCTTTTAGAATGGTAATATTCCTATTTTTTCCATTTGAAGTGAAGCCAGACGAAATTCATAAATACTATCCAAAGCACAGTATGTCATGAGTTTTTCTTTACCACCTGGAAGTGCAACTAATTCCATAATTTGATTGATTGCATTTCCATTTTTTTCTGTACTATGTAAATAAGGAGCTATTTCGCTGTCATAATCTGCAACTCCAAGATTAACATATGTTTGAAATTTCAAGCCAGTAATCAATTCTCTATTATCAAGAATATGAGCAGCAATCATAGAATCCCATTTCCAATTTTTTACTGTAGTGTGTAATCGTATCTTGGACCAAGTATCTTCGTATTTCATATTATGAGCCATCTTACCAATTTCTTGATTTTCTAAAAAATCAATAAATGGTTTTCTTTCTTTTTTTGTTTGAGGCATCATAAATACATATGCATGATTAATAGTATCAGCAATAGATGCACAGATAATTCTGTGTCCCGTAGAATATGGTCTTATTCCAGTTGTTTCATAATCAAATGCATTAGTGCCTTTAAGAGTATATAAAACGCTTAAATCTTCAATTATTTCAATCTGTGGTTCCTGATAATGAGGTAAAGAAACATTTACTTTACTTATCGCCCTTTCTAAATCTTGATACCATATAGTCCCTATTTCTTTATTTACTTGTTCCATCTGCCTTGGATGAAATACTGGACAAATCCAAGCATTAAAATTCAAATCTGGTATAGCCCACCCTCTCCATTGTTTTAAATCTCCTAATTTTTTCTTCCATTGACTGCCTATTACTGATTGTATAGCTTCTATACCAAATAATATGATTACTTGTGGTTTATATTGTTTGATTGTTTGTAAAACCATATTTCTACAACAGGCAATCTGTTTTGAAATATCTATTCTATTGTCTCCAGGATAACAATTAATGGCATTAATATTTAAACAATCTTCATATATATCAATGCCCAACTTTCTATAAATTCGTTTAAGACCATCACTGGAAGATCCTTCCCAATGACAATTGAATTGATCTTCAATTTCGTTGGGAATGCTGCCAATATTTAGAATTTTTTTCTTGAATAATCCACTCGGTTCCATCTTTGGGGAACGTGCAGAATGATATAAACCACAAGATACACAGGAAAATCTTTTCCCATTCGGATGTGACTGTGATTGAATATCTTTTAGTTCAAAAAATCCATTCATTCTTTATTTATTCTTAACATTGCTACATATATCCAATTCGGACCTTCAAAAGTTACACAACTACTACTAATGGTACAGATAGTTGATTTTGAAAGAATATCCTTCAACAACAATGGAGTAACTGTAAATTGTATAAGTTCCCCTGAATATTTTAGATTAGCTTCTTCTTTATACCAACCAGTGTCTGATTCGCTCTTTATTTGAATCCTATTGTTTTCAATTGTAATCACAACAAATTCATCCATAACTTGAGTTTTTTTCGCAAAAACAAGAGCTTTATCTAAACTTTCATCTAATGTCTTTGGAAAAACTAAATGAACTCCATCATGATGTAATACATTACTGGTATTAGGAAATTTATCTTGAAAAGTACGACATGAAATAATAGTATTTTCTTCCGTTTTAAAATGAATCCATCCTGGAGTATCTGTTATGTATAATGGATTCATTTTAACTAATTCTTTCACGGCAGAACTTGGAATTAAAAATGATTTACCAGGGACTTTTTCAGGCAAAACGAAATGAGCAAGTCGATGATTATCCGTAGCTTCAATTATTGATCCATCTACATGAACACAGATTAATATGGATAGACTCATATCTGTAGAACAGGAGGGGAGTACGAACTTTAAACCTTCAATAAATTGTTCAGGCAATGCTTTCCAATGTTCTAAGACTCCTAATTCTTCAAGTGGTAATTGGACTTCTTTTTGTAAGACCAATCCAGCTTTGATTCTTCCTGCGGTTATTCGTAACTCATTGTTTTCAATAACAATTTCAAATTCTTCTTTAGAAATTTTACTAATCAATTCGTAAAATTCTTCTGCTTTAACAGCACCTTTAATTTCTAATCCTGGAAATGGATAAGATATGCTTATTTCATCATTGTAAGTAATAATTCTATCATCAATAAAAACAAATGATGAAGATTGGGCAATCATTTCTTTGTTAGCAAGTGCAGGCTTTACTATTTCTAAAGCTTCTTTTAGAATGTTTCTATTTACAATCATGTTATTTAATTTTTTTATATGATTCAATGGTATTAAGCAATTTATCTGTCATATATGCGTAACTAACTAGAATATCTGGCTGTGGAATTACCCATTTCATAAAATCTATGTGTGTAGAAGTACTAACTCCATAGTATACATGTATTTTTTTATTATGATTTGGAATTTCTGCAGGAATTATTGAATTATGTTTTCTTGGATATTTAGGCATTCGTAAGATTAATTGATTCCAAACATAGGCATTGTATAATAAACGTTGCTTCCATGAATTAGCCAAAGTATCTGGAGCATCAGTTTTCATAGATTGATCTAATGTAAATAACGAAGCATGCTCTTTCCTATTTTCATGTTTATCTTTTTTTGTTGCTCTTTTTTTCTGATGATATAGATTACCTAAGATATATCCATTTCTTTCAATATAATCAATATATTTTTCTTGAATTAATTTTGGTAATCCAAGAAAACTTGTTGTAGTACCTACTTTTTGTTTAGATTGATCAGATACATTACAAAAAAATCCATTGAAATAAGAAAATGTATCTTGATTGTTTTTTCTAGTATACTGAGGTAAAAAAATCCGTCCATACGCAGAAGCAATAATTGGAGTGATAGAATCTACAGAAAACCATGGATATCTTAACATTAATGAAATTGCAGTTAATCCTAATCCATGAACATTTACTATAGGAAATCCCTCAGAATTGGTTAAGTAAGAATCCCAGATTCGAGTAAGACTCTGCATTCTTTGTGTAGAACTTAGATTTGCTACTGCACCAAGAGCAATATAATCTGTTTGCTTTAGATATTTCTTTAACCAGATTTCATCAGTTCCAATATGATATACTGGAAGAACATTCAATCCTAAACTACGTAAATATTGCCAATTAGTATAACTGGCTTTAGCATTCAGTATTACATCGAGATTAATACAATAATCAAAATGTTTTGAATTTTGTAAAAGAAATTGGGCATATTGATTTATATCAATTGCTTTGCCTTTAGTATATGCTGAGTAAGCCCCAGAATCAAGCATTATCAAACTCATGAAATAGTATATTAAAAAATTCTTTTTGACTTTCTTCCACTAATAATCTTGGAATAGGCAATTGCCCAGTAAGAGCTTTATTCACTTTTAAAATCAAATCAGGAATATCAGTAAATAAATAATCTTTTGATAATAATTCGGGGTAACTACATGTGGCAGGAGCGATTGGGATGCATCCATTTCTTACAGCATCAATCACTTGATATCCATAAGTTTCTTCCTTAGATGTGATTAAAACAACTTTTGAAGATTGTAAAAACGCATTGTAAGAATCCCAAGTATTTCTATTTTTTGGAGTATCAATAGACTGACCTATGAAATTTTCAACTGTACTTTCTAATATATGATTTCTTTTCTGAATTCCTGAACGTGAGATAGAAACAATGTTTCTTATTCTTTTTTCAATAGGTACAATAATTTCAGGTGATTGAAAAGGTTGAAATGGAAACGGAGCAATCACAAGATTATTCCAATTTAATTTTTGAGCATGATAATTTGATGCTACGAAAACTTTTTTAAACAGTTTTCCTACTGATTTTTCTATAGAATATTTACTATTTCTATCTTTAGAAAAATAATCATATCTATTTTTTGAAGTGGCATGACAAATTGCAAAGCATCGATTGGGTCGTTTATGAAAAAGCATCTGAGCAAATAATCCCGGATAACTCAAATCATTTAAAAGAAGAATATCATCCTTTCTTATTTCTAAGGAAAGATATTCATCGATTTGACTCTGTTCAAATTGAATTGACTGCGTAAAAGGAGCAAATTCTTGTCCTAAGGCTAAATTATTACTTGGCAATTTTCCAAGCGTTAAAATCGACTTAAAATGAGTTTTAAATTTTTCTTGAAACATGGGTAGCCACCATTCCTGATATCTCATTGATGTAGGATATTGTGGTATGAAAATCAATCGTTCCATGATAAAATCCAACTAGTATAACCTTCAAATAAAAAATATTTATGGTCATACAACCATAGTTGTTGTTTTTCAAAATAAACTCTATCTAATACTTCTTTCTTTACGAAAGAAAATTCTACTTCATGGATGTATGGAGCAAGCATATTTGTAGTATAAAATATAACTTTATGACCAGATCGAGCATACTGTTCTCCAATCTGCCCCCATTTACGATGTTCAGGATGTAATTCATAGATTGGATCAGGGAAAACAAGTACATCAGATTTTGTTATTATTGTAGGTAGATAATCGGTATGTCCTCGGTCAAACTTCATTATTTGACTACTTAAACCTGATTCATCTATGGCTTGTTGAGAAGGAAAAAGAACAACTTTAATATCTTTATTCCATTTTGTCAACAATTCATAGCAACCGATTATTTCATCATCGGCATGTGGTGCTATTACTATATAACTCATGATTATACTCCAGTACTCATGTTTAATAAGAATAACAATTCTTGTTTACATGCGGCATGCACCATAAAATCTCCATGTAATGAACTTACAAACATTTTATCGACATAGAAAATGACTGCAATTCCTTCTGATCGATCATAATGTTCATTCAATTGTTCAGTAAGATCTCCAGCAAAGTTTCGTAAAGTTTGAATGTTTTCTACCCATCCTTCTTTTACGTTTGCGGAAATAATTTTAACAATAAAATCATCCAAATCAGATAAATCATTATCTGTGATTAATCCAATGTAAATTGGAAATCCCCAATGAGTATACTTTCTGACAATTAAAGGACTATGATGCTTATCCACTAACTTTGTAAAAGTTTTCTTTTTCCCTTCTACAACCTCATTTATCTTTCCCATAACCACTAAAGATTTGATCGTTTGTAATATTAAACTGTTCTAATAATTGCATAATTAGATTTTTTGACATTCCTAATAAAGGAGCTTCTACAGTAATTGGCATACTCCCATTACGTTTTAGTAATTCATTGATTGAAAACACCCATTCCTGATAACAATCTGGAAATTGATGCTCTCGATCTTCATAATTCGCCCCATACCAAATTAAATTAATTCCATGACTTTCAGCAATACTGGCAGCGATAGAAATAAACATTAAATTTCGAGATGGCACATGCCATTCAGAAACTCCTTTGTATTCTGTAATACAAGAGCCTGTTAACTTTGAATCAATTTCTAAATTTCCTAAAGTTACCACTTGAAATGATACATTATGTTTTATACAACTTTCTTTAGCAAAAGAAAGTTCTTCAATATGGGATTGTCCATAATCAACTAAAATACATAATGGTAAGTAATGTAATTTTATTGCCAAGTTAAGAAGCAATGTACTATCCGCACCACCACTAAATAGAATTACTAAATTCTTTTCTTTCATTGTTTTCATTGTTTGTGACAATAGAATCTTAATTCCAACTCATCTTCTACTTTTTCAATACTATCTAAAACAAAGAAATTTTCACGAGTTAGATAGAAAACACCTATTTCAGAGGTCCAAACAGTCTTGTGCAGACTTTCGTCGGCAATTCCAAACAATCGAGAATGGAGAACGTCTACATTAGCAAAATTCTGCATCTTATGTTCTGCCACGTAATGCTCCAGAATTCTCTGAAAATCAGGGACTGCGATATATAATTCTCCATTTGTTTTTAGTATAGACCATATCTTATACAAAAGAATAGTGATTTCTTCATGAGACAGATGTTCAAAGAAATGACGAGCAATAATCTTATCGACACTGCCAACAATAAAATAGCGATCAATATCCATCGCATTCATTTGTATAACAACCGGTTTTATCTGATCATTTTTATCATAAATATTGAGTTTATCAATATCAATATTAATATAATCCTCCAATATCTCATTTCTACAACCAAGATTTAATTTCAATGGAGAGATTGAACTCGCAGTATTCATATCTATTGACATTTGTTTTCTTTGTTATGATTGATAAAGATTTGTTTTCCTTGTTCAGGATTATTTCTTTCCCAGTAATGATACATCCATGAACAGGACCAAGAACACCCTGGACAATGAGAGGCATCTTCTTTTACTGCAGCTTCCCATTCTTTTGTTTTAGATGGTAAATCAAAAATTGAAAACTTAGATGTCTCAATGCCTTTACGATACCCACACACTCGTAAAGAACCATCGGCATCAACAGTTGGACCACCATACGGATTGCCCTGACAATGCCATTTCATTCCTAATAATTCTGGAAATGGAAGCTTCAACATCTGTGAATTTTGAATGAATTCTATGTTTTGTAAAACTTCATCAAGTATTTTCTGAAGTTCTGAATAGTCATTTTCTGAAAACATTAACCGATTTATACATTTAAAACTTGGAAAGAAATCAAAACCACCTCCATTATTCCAATGAATGAAATTAATGTTTATGTTGATGTTCAAATTTTGTAGTTGTCTTACTAACTGTGGAAGATACTGATAATTCAGTTTATGCACAGTTATTGTCGCATGAGTTTCTACCCATGGATAGAATTTACGAACGTATTGTAAAGCCTCCCAAGCATCCATTGCTTTTGTATAGGAATCATCTTTTATCACTAAATCTAAACCTAAAGGATAATCTATTCCAATTGAAAAGTTTTTAATCTGATTATACCCAAAGAATGATAAATGATATTTCTTAAACAACGAAGGAATTCCTGCGGTATATAAAGCGTAAGGTACATCTGTAGAATGTAAGATAGGTAAAAGATTTTCTCCAAGCAACCAAGGTTCATTACCAAGGATTAGATTAAAATCAATCCTAATAGTTTTTAATATTTGAAAAACATGTTTCCATTCAGGCATTTGTAATTCTTCCTGTGGTTTGAGAGTATCTCGAATAGCACAATAACTACAATGTCTTGGACAATGTCTCGTAAGATAAATTACTGATAATTTCATTTTATAAAAGACATAAATTCTGCACGTAGAGTGGCATCAGTAAGAAATTCTCCTTTTAAACTGGATGTGACCAGAATAGAATTCTGTTTTTGAACACCGCGCATAAGCATACACATATGTTGGGCTTCAATTATACAAGCAGCTCCTTTTGGGTGTAAATATTCCATCAATGCTGTAGTTATTTGTTCTCCTAAACGTTCTTGTATTTGTAAACGCCGAGCGTAAATATCAACCAATCTGGCAAGTTTAGAAATTCCAACTATTCTATCTCCGGGAAGATAGGCAACATGAGCTTTACCAAAAAATGGCAACATATGATGCTCACACATAGAATACATTTCAATATTTCGAAGGAGTACCATCTGATCATATCCTTCAGATTTAAATTCAGTAAAAATATCTGCAGGATTTTGTTTATATCCAGAATACAATGTATCCCACGATTTAAGGATCCTGGCTGGAGTTTCAATCAACCCTTCACGGCCAGGATCCTCTCCAATAAAGGCAAGTTGCCTTTTAATTAATTCTTGCATTACTCAATGCCTTTTTCTGTGATTTTCAATTCACCTAACCATCCCGAATTACGTTTCAATCGATAATTGATATGATAACGAATTCCTTTCTCATTGTACCGAATTTTTAAACCCCGTTTTTCTGCTTCTTTTGTTGCAGCATCTGCTATAACATCAAAATTACCTCCTTTAAGAATCAATTTATCAATGAATTCTGCCAGAGAACCTTCATGCTTTGCTGGTATCACTCCAGATTTCTTTGGTGAGGCAGATGCTACAGATGCTGGTTTTACAGGTGGTGCTGGAATAGTTTTTGTTTTAGCATCAACTGCGGCAACTTCTTGTTTGAAATGCAATAAATTCAACATCTGTGATTGAATTTCATCAATGGCAAACTTACCAGCGATGGTTTTTCTCATGGAAGCAAACAAAGGGTTGGTTTTTACGATGTTTTTCAATGCAACCATACGAGGCTGAATTGCCAATTTTTCTGTAGAAAGAATTTGTTGAATCAACTCTTCGTTTTCGTTGATTTCTTCAGGTTCATTCAATTCAGCAGGCCAAAGTTTCAATTCAGCTAAAACAGATAAAGTAGCATCAGTGAATACATCAGTTTCATTGATCTCTTTCGAACACTTGGTGAGCAAAGTCAATATTCCAGGTGCTGTAATATCATCTGGAATAAGTAACAAGCCTTTTTCATCAGCGATTTCTTCGGATCCTTCTTCAGGACCTAAGCCCATCACATCAATTAATTCTTGACAGGCATCAATCATTTGTACTAATTTCATTTCGTAAAGATTTTAAAAATTATGTTAATAGTATTTATTATACAATGAAACTATATTTCTTTCAATATATTTCTTTCAAGGAATATTCCAAATTTTATGCTGCTGAATGGATAATTTCCATCGAGGATCAAATTTAACCCATTCAATAGCTTTCTGTAGATTAGATTTATCCAATTCATATTTCTTATGTTCTTCTCCAATAAACATAGGTGAAACATAGTAATGAATAGATTTTGGTAATAAATTAATATCTGGCGGGAAATGACTAATTCCATCATCATCTATTCCTATTAAACATCTTGTTTCTCCAATGGATTGATATTTAGAAAGATTTCTTTTTACTTTAAGTAAATCAATCTTTGGACTGCATGATACATAATCAAGCCCAGCTGGCACTGGTAAACTGCCATTTGTTTCAATAGCCTGATAATACTTCGTGGATTGAAAATATTGAATATGTTCTTCTGTTAATTGTTGTGCAGGTTCTCCTCCAGTCCAGACGATCCATTTACATTTAGCTGGAAGCATAGAATCTATTTGTTGCATACTCATTTCAATTCCAGAAATATAATCAGTGTCACAATATGGACAATGAAGATTACATCCAGCAAGTCGAATAAATACTGCCGCTTCTCCGGCATGATATCCTTCTCCTTGCAAACTATAAAATAGATCGTTCACTATTAAGTTGTTCATACCTTGCCGATGTTTTTGTGGTTTCATAAATTTCAATTGCATTTAGCAAATCAGGGAAAATTGGTAAACACACCTCATATAGATGCATTGCCAATATTTCTGCTGTAGGATTTCCGATAATTACATCATTTAGATGTTTGTGATCTAACATCTTATCAATGTATAATTTAATTTTATCCAATTCGCGATAATCATACAACATACCTACATTATTTATGTATTGACCATGCAATTCTATAACAACGCGATAAGAGTGTCCATGTAATTTACTACATGGATGATCCACCGGTAAACCAAGTAATTGGTGACTGGCTTCAAACGAAAATTCTTTTCTAATGGTAAACATGATTTTAATAGATTATAAGTATGACGAAATATATGGTAATCCACGCCTTAAATTCTGTAGAATAGTAACCGTATTATCATTGCTAAAATCTGCTTCCCGAATGATTAATTCATTAATCCTCATCAAACCAATCTTTTTTTCTCGATCATGAGGATCTTGATTTAATCCATACATGGCAGTTACATGACCATACTTTCTTTTATCTTCTGAAAAGTTATGTAATCTAAGCAATCCATTTTCATAAGCTGCAGCATCTGCTTGTGTAGCTGTAATAACCATGGGTAATGCTGAACCTCTGGTTTCCTGTGCTAAAGATCGTAAATTTCTCCAGATTTCATTTTGTTGATGTCTGAATTCTGCTGGAGAATTAGCAATTAATAAATCAGCATAATCAATAATGATTATATCTGGAAAAAATGAAAATGCACGTTCCCAAGAATTTAAGATTGATTTAATATTATTCACTGATAAAGATCCACTCTCATGAGTGGATAACAACATTTTTATTTTTCTTTGTACGTAGTAAGACCTAAACATTTCCGCTCCTTGATCAGGCATTAAAGGTCCTTTTACATTGATTTTTTCTATCCAAGGTATTCCCCATCGATTGTTTCTAAAATCTTTACAATCTGAACATGGAATATAATCAGGATTATCTTTCCAAGCTGCTTTTAGATGTTCAATAGTAATCGTATCACGTATATCTTTTTCAGTAAATCTTGAACTACTGAATACTCCAAAATTACAAGTTCTTTCGTGTTTTTGACAAATGTTTAATTGATTATAAATACAGTCTGAAATTGGTTGAAATTGTTCCCCACAATAACATTCTAAATCAGATGTTTTCGCAAGATTAATACAAAATCGACGAATCTGTTGATTTCGTGTCATATCCCCTGCTTGAAAAAATGCAACAGATAAATCTTGTTGTACTGCCCGCCTGGCAAATTCCATTAACCAGAATGTTTTACCACGTTTTTCTGTGCTCATCAAGGCCAGAAAAGATCCACGAGTAAATTGCATGTTCATGAATTTACCAAGAATCTTAGGAAGAACAATCAATGGATCATGAAATTCTATAAAAGCATTTCTAACTATCTCTACAGATTCTTCCGCTCCAAAATTAAAAACTTCCGGTATGGTGATGGCCAATGGTTTGAATGAAGTGGCTATTGTTTGTGCCTCTGCAAATTGTCCTGTATCTTGTAATGCTTGAATTTTGTTAATATGAGAATCAAGATAATTTTTTGTAAAATATAATCTTGTTTCATTGATAAGATAGGTGAGATCTTCTTGAGATTGAGTATATTCTTCACTTAAATCAGGTAGAATTTCTTGTTCAATTTCTTCTGCTATGTCTTTAGGCAATCCACTTTTTAATTTCTGAAAAAATATTAATTCAATGTTTTTCCCTGGTGCCTGCAAATACTTATCATAGTATTCTATACACCAAGTAGCAATGCGTTTAGCAACACTTGCTGTTAATAATTTTGCTTGATAGATATCACGGATTTGTTTAATATACTCAGTAGAAGTAATTAAACCTGTTATTATCTTTCGTTCAATAAACTGATCCATGAATTATTTTCTCCAGTTCATTTTTTGAGATATTATACACATTCGATCAATTCGCGAAGTAATTCTATCATCACCGTATATTCTTGCTACTTCTGACAAAGATAAATTTGAAGTAAATATTGTTTTTTTAAGAAAATCATATCTATAATTTACAATTAGATATAATGTTTGTAGAACCCAATCAGTGGGTTTTACTGTTCCAAAATCATCCAATACTAATAGATGGGCATCATAATAGTAATTCAAGATATCTTGTTCTGTCTTTTCAGAATTTGAATTAAACGTACTTTTAATTTCATTAAACAATTCTGGAACAGAAACGAAAATGCATTTCTGAGTAGGATCTTTAGGACCTCCATTTAGATAGATTATCTTTTGTTCTTCTAACATCATTCGAGCTGCTTCAATTGTTTTTCCAACATTAACATCTCCGTAAATGTATGTACTTTGAATATCAAGACAATAATCTAAATCTGGTAAAGTAAATAATACTTCTCTAATTCGAGGAGTAAACTGTTGTAAATATTGTGCCCGTTCAAACTGTTTCCAGTTTTCTTTATTTCTCATGGGATTAGATTATTTTTTGTAAACATATCCTGTGCTTTGAAAACCTGTATTGTTTTGTTTTCCACTGGTAAATTGATTTGAATTTTCTGGTTTAAAAAATCCTGCCCAATTATTTCCCATTGCTGTTTCAATAATTTCTAAAGCAAGATTAGAATCTCCATTGGAGTATCTTGTTAGTTTCTTATAACAAATTAATGCTGATTTTTCATCTTTATATGATTCTCCACGTTTACGTTTATACTGTAACCAAGAAAGAAATATTTTTCTAAATTCTAATGGCATGGATAAATTCCATGATATGAATTCTGGAAGAAGAATGATCTTTTCAATTAAAGAATTATCCTTGTCTTTATCCTTATCCTTATCCTTAGCCCCTTCTAAGGGGCTTT
>Ga0172381_10000249_pt1 | contig 66104 bp, 51 predicted proteins | sample Leawel6488metaG_FD_119754 | JGI IMG/M metagenome (GOLD analysis project Ga0172381, IMG submission 119754) | Leachate microbial communities from a municipal landfill in Southern Ontario, Canada - Leachate well 64-88 metaG | ecosystem: Engineered > Solid waste > Landfill > Unclassified | place... | reverse complement strand
TGTAGTCAAGGTATTCGATGCGCTTCTCGGGACTGACGCCGTTGCTTGCATAGTAGCCTTTCTTTGGACGGAAGCACGCAGGGTTGTTGCTTATCAGAAGGCTGTCGTAACCCTGCACGTACCTCTCGAGCTGGGTGACGGTTGAGCCGTTCTGCCTGTATTTGTTCGCCGATAGCACGTATGAGCTCAGGTTGTGCAGGTTTACCATGCTGCGGTACTTCATTACGGACAGGCTGTCGAAAGGGTATATGTACTCTGTCCTTATCTGGTCACCCAGGCTGCTGTTCTCTATATATGTCCTCGGGAAGTGATATTCACCCGTCAGGGGTGTGTACTGGTAAGTTTTGGACTCCTGATAGGAGGTTCCTCCGGGGTAATAGTACGTCACGGTCTCTCCACAAGGATAGGACACGCCCTTGTATGTAAGGTAGAAGTAGTACATCAGGGGAGGGAGCGGCTTAACATTGTAATTATCCATCAACCCGACAGCCTTTATATGGTCAATTATGAGATAGTCACTGAGCTTGTATGTTTCATAAGGGGACCCGTTATAAATGGAATAGTAAAACAGCTTGTAGAAGCCCATGCCGCCCAGGGTGTCCTTATTGGCACTGGCATAGCTGTAGGATGTCGTTTTGACGGGGCTGTCGTTCTGGTCATAGACCGACCGTGATAATATGTACGCGCTCTCCCACAGGTTGTCCGTCGTGAGGTGCCTTACATGCCAGTCTAACGGAGTTGAGACCTCGGATTCATTGGCATAGTTGGGAGAGTAGGTGACACTGTTTGGAATGAAATATGAGGAGGCGCTGCTCCCCTTGACAGTTGAACCGTCATAATATTTTTCCGTCACCGTCTCGTAGGAAATTGTCTCACCGGCCAATCCCATATATGCAGTGTATTTGGGTGAGACCAGCCTGTTCCGGTTGGTGGCAACAAAGCCGACGTCAGGAAACTCGAGGTCGTCATTTGGTCCTGCATATACCGTATATGTAGTATATGTCGTGTTGGCATCCTCGGTGTTGGGCACGACAGGAATGACCCCTGTTGCATATTCATATGTCCGTTTCTCCAACAAGGAGTTGTCCTTATCCTTGTTCATTGAATACCTTAAACGCAATCCCGGCCCTATGTATGTTGATGGAAGGGTCTGCTCCCTCTCCTTGGAATAGGTGTTGGCTTCAAACTTATACTCCGTCTTGCCTCCGGAAGGATAAGCTATGGACCGCAGTATGTTGTGCTGGATTTTTGCACTGTCCGGTAACAGATAGCCATTGTTGCCCAATGTGATGTCCTGAGAATAATTTGGATAATATGCCAGGCTGAACGTCCTGTTGGGCAGGTGCCCGGTACCGGTTGCTGCCGCCCCGTTGAAATAACCCCAGTAGTCATACATGGGGTTGCCACTGAAGGAGACGTTGTTGTAATCAAGGGTATAGGTCTGTACCGTATTTGACACGGCATCCTTTATTACAACCGAGCTAAGCAGTTTGCTAAGCGTACTGAGGTTGTTTGTCGTGAAGTTGAAGTCTATCTCCCGCACCAGGGTGCCGTACCTGTCACGGATCACCACCCTGTTTATCTTGTTGGTTGTCTGATCCAGCGTGAAATAGACGGCACCCTCGGCAAACTGTATCTTCACGGGCATGAGGCTCCTGTAGGAAAACATGTTGAGGGCCATGGTCGCATTGTCTGCCACAACCGAGAAGTTGTCTAGGTACGACTGTCCATAATTGAAATACTGGTTATAGATGCCAACCTGGTCCATGAGCTCGTATTGTGAGTTGTCCTGAGCCTGGGAATAACCGAGCCTGCTATAAAAATACTTTATGGAATCCCCTGCATCATTCTTTATTGTTGACAGCAGCCATGCCGAAGGATAATCGTAGTTTAATGATGGGCTGTATGCAAACTCAACTGTAGTGTCGTTGGGAGTCAGCCCTCCCCCGTATTTGTACCTGAGCCCCTTGGAGTCGCTCATCTCCATCCACGAAAGATAGTTGCTGCCACCGCCCCCGTAATTGCCCAGGCGGTAATTGTAGTCAGGAGAGAAGTATGCATTGAACCTTGAGCTTACTGATGACGAGTCTTTCCTCTTTAAATAGAAGGAGCCGCTGCCGCCTGGATGGACAAAGGAGAACAGGTCGTATTCCGTGTCGTAGGTTCCGGATGAGGACTCGGCATACAACCCGCTTAATGTTTCCTGATCACTCTCACTGCTCAGCTGGTCATAAACGGGCCACTGGTTGCTGTTATTGCTTATAGGGTACATCCTGTACAGCTCGTCGGGCTTGTTCCTTACCGTACGGCTTATGCTACCCCCGAAATCTAACACCCAGCCGAACCCCACGTTGGGGCCCGTGCTGCCGTCTATCTTGCAGCTGTATGTGCTGTAGCGTAACACTATGGGGACTTCCATGCCCCCGGACTGAATGGTGTAGAGCGGTATGGATATGTCCGGGGTGCCTGTGTTGCCGACCTCCGGCAACCTGACTACCGCATGCAGCGACGCGCTTTGCGGGGAAGGGGAAAAGATTTTTGGAGCATCGATGTATATCGTCTGCTGTGAGAAAAGTGATCCGGAGCCGGACAGTATGATTGCTGCTGCCCCGATGAAAGCCTTTGCAAAGGCCGAAAGATTTGTTCCCATAACCAAATGTATTTTATAGTTAATCACAAATAGCATCCCTGTCAAATATACAGGAAATCAGTAATATTTCCAAAAATAATTTAATTATTAATCAGAATCTCGCAATTGCTAAACAGCACAAAATGAGCAAAATATACGACTGGATTCATTTCTGTAAGACAAAAAGTGATAAGATAAGAACAACAGGATCCGATATCCATGAGCATAACAGGCTAAAACGCTGTATTTGTTTGTGATTTCAGGAACTAATAAAAGGCTGGCCGTGTCTATGATGGCTTCGGTTAAAATCAGCTTTTCGGTTTCGGGTTTTGGATAGCAAGGGTAAAACCCTTGCCGGTTCTCTAAAAGTAGTAATGCCGTTTGTCGGTGTCGTTTAACGTGCTTCGGAAGTATAGCCCTATGATTTGGTTTGCCTTGTTTTTTAAGGGGAACACGATGCACTATTTACCAAACGGCCTGTAGGCTTTATCTCCTGTTTTGCTTATCAGCCCTGCATCCTGTAACAAACCGACTTGTAGGCGCATTGTTTTATTAAGGTTTCGTCTTTGCGTTGGCCGTGGTGGAACTGGCCGGAGTTGTAGCCGATTTCGAGCTTTTCGTAATCTAATTTGCGGCTTTCGATGTATTGTTTGGCTGGCAGGCTGTTGTGTACGGCGTTTTTAAAGTAGGTGAACATTTTGGTGAGTATGTCCGCTTTGCTTACCGCTTGCGCTATGGCTGCCGGGACTGTATGGCCGTTCAATCCCGCTTTACGGGATTTCGCTTCGATCAACATATCGGCAGCTTTTAGTATGGCGTTGTGTTTGTCCTGGTTCTCCCGGTACATGATAAAATCTATTACATCAAGGCTTTTGCCGTGGGTCTTGCAATTGGAGCTAAAACAGTATGCCGTTTGGGTTTTGTAGTAAACCTGCATACTCGGGGTCTTGTCATCGTGGAACGGGCAACAGACACGGTTATGTTTGTCGGGTTTTAGGCCAACGTGTTTGTTAATGATAACCTGAGAAAATGATGTATCACCGCAGTATTTTGTAACGGTAGTGCGGGCTGTAAACTCCTTTCCGCAATACTGGCAAATCCTTTGTACCCTAATATTTGACCCCATTTTGTAGCTTTAATTATAATTAAGTGTCGTTAAGTGCAATTAAGTGCAAAATAATAAGGGGTTAGACCCCATTTTTTGTACCTCAACGTTTCAAGGTACAACAAAGGTACAAATATTATCATAATATCACAATGCAATGCAAAACAAATACTATATTTGCAGCATTAAAAAAGCCCCGATATACAGGGCTTTAGAGTAGTTATACTACGTTTGTTATTTGCTTGATTTGTGGGGGTTACTTTCCGATGCAGAATTTACTGAAAATGTTACCCAGAATTTCCTCCGTATTAATCTCTCCGACAATTTCTCCTATGTGAAACAGTGCCTCTCGTATATCCTGCGTGAGAAGATCTGTTGGGAGGGAGGTTTCAACGCCGTCCGTAACCCTGAAAAGTGCTTCACGGGCATCTTGTAGCGCCTGGTAGTGCCTTAGGCTGGTTACCAGTGTAGTATTTGCACCGATAGATACATTTGTCTGGGTATCAATAAGCAACTTTTTGAGTTTATCCAGTCCAAGCTGCCCTTTTGCAGAGACAGGAAGTACCGAGAGCTGGTCCAGCTTGGCTGAAGTGGCCAAATCTCTGGCACTAGCAACCAGATTTGCAACGACTTTATCGTTATATCTGGATTTATCTATCTTGTTGATAAGAATAACAACCTTTTGATTTTCAGGATTTATATTAGCTTTGAGCTGTTTTATTCCGTCTTCAAACCCCTCTGGTCTCTCTGCATCGAGCATTAGTATAACAATGGAGGCAGATCTTATCTTTACAAATGTTCTTTCAATCCCCAGAATCTCAATAGCCTCATTGGTTTTACGGATACCGGCCGTATCCACAAACCGGAAGGCTACTCCGCCAAGATTGACAACATCTTCGATAAAATCTCTTGTTGTCCCGTGAATCTCCGAAACGATAGCTCTCTCTTCTCCCAGAATTGCATTCAATAATGTACTTTTCCCGGTATTTGTAGCACCCACAATTGCAACAGGTACACCATTTTTAATGACGTTACCTAACTTAAAAGAGTCGATAAGATGAGAGATGTGGTTTATTGTATTATTAAGCAGACAATTTAATTTTGTTCTGTCTGCAAATTCGACTTCCTCTTCACTAAAATCCAGTTCAAGCTCCATAAGTGAGACCAGGTCAAGAAGCGAGCTCCTCATTTTGGATAATTCATTAGAAAAACCACCTCTCATTTGATTAATCGCAATTCTGTGGGAAGCAGCTGTTTCAGAAGATATTAGGTCGGCAACCGCCTCGGCCTGCGCCAGGTCCATTTTACCATTTAAAAAGGCTCTCTGCGAATACTCTCCAGGCTTAGCAATTCTTGCCCCTTTTAAAACAAGAAGCATAAGTATCTCTTGCTGAATATAATTAGAGCCATGACAAGAGATCTCAACAGAGTCTTCTCCAGTAAATGAGTGAGGTGCACGGTATAGTGTGACTACTACTTCGTCCAACAGAAGATCGTCCTTATAAATGCCTCCAAGCCTTACTCTATAACCTTTAGTATTAATTAAATTAGTTCCCTTAAATGGTTTAAAGACAGAATTTACAATTGAAACAGACTTGCTGCCACTAACCCTTATCACTGCCAATGCCCCGGTTCCCTGAACCGTGGCCAAAGCACATATTGTGTCAGATTTGTTCTTTTTTTTCATTGCTTTAATTTTTTTCCAACCTTTTTGACGCCTCTTTAAACTCCAACGCAACAACATTCTCCAAATGATGTGTATGAGGAAACATATCTACAGGACGGATTTTGGTAATCTCATAGTTCTCTGCCATAAGGGCAAGATCCCTTGCCTGACTGGCAGGATTACAGCTGACATATACTATTTTACGAGGTCTTGCTTCTACAATCACTTTAGCAACGTCCGGGTGTATTCCAGCCCTCGGAGGATCCAAAATTATCACGTTAGGTTTTCCGTTTGATTTAATAAAATCGGCGTTGAGCATATCCTTCATATCTCCGGCAAAGAAAGAACAATTAGTAATATTGTTCTCTCTGACATTAGCTTTTGCATCTTCGATTGCCTCCGGAACATATTCTATACCAATAACTTTACTTGCCATTGAAGCAAGGAAAAGAGCAATAGTCCCGGTGCCTGTATATAGATCGTATACAATCTCGTCACCAGTAAGACCGGCATACTCTTTTACCACTGAGTAAAGCCTGTAGGCCTGTTCTGAGTTTGTCTGATAAAACGATTTGGGCCCTATCCTGAATTTTAGATTCTCCATACGCTCATATATGCAATCCTTACCGTAATAGTTCACGAATGGAAGGTCCGAAGTATTATCGTTTTTCTTATCATTAATTATATAATTAATTGAAGCAATTTCTGGAAACTTCTCTATTACAGCATTTAAAATCAACCCTCTCAACTCCCGGTCATCGTAAGCAAATACCATTATCAGCATAAATTCGCCAGTTGTGCTTGTTCTTACAACCATATTTCTAAGAAACCCGGTCTGCTTTTTCAAATCAAAGAATGGAAGGTCATTCTTTATAGCGAAATCGCGAATGAAAAGCCTTAACGAGTTTGATGGTTCAGGTTGCAGGTAACATTTCTGAACATCCAATACCTTATCAAACAAACCTGAGATGTGAAAGCCAAGACCGGGCCTGTCACTGAAAGGAATATTATCCAACTCCTCTTTTGACTCCAACCACCTCTTGTTTGAAAATGTAAATTCCAATTTATTCCGATATAATGTAGTCTTTTCTGAACCAAGGATTGGGGTAATTTCAGGAAGTTTCAATTTACCTATTCTTGTTAGCTGATCTATAACTTGTTGCTGCTTAAATTCGAGCTGCAAAGGGTAGGGCAGGGGCTGCCATTTGCACCCGCCACATATTCCGTAATGGGAACAAAATGGTTCGATTCTGACAGGGGAGGGCTTTATCATATTCACCACATATCCCTCCATATAACCCTTTCTTTTGATATTTACCTGAACATCAATTATGTCTCCTGGAATTGCATGAGGAACAAACAAAACTTTTCCATTTATATGCGAAATTGCCTTTCCTTCGGCTGCAATAGATTCAATTTCAACAGATTCAAATAATTCCTTATCTCTTCTTCCCATTATCAGTTTCTTTAAAGTGCGAAATTAACTTATTTTGCTTTGGAACGTTATATAATATACAAAATATGTATATTCGCCATACGTATTCGTAACACAATTTATATTATGTTAAATAGACGAACAAATGAGCTGTTGAACCAGGTGCCTTTGCCTGAAAGAATGAGGCCGAAAACACTTGATGATTATGTTGGGCAGGATCACCTAGTCGGACAGGGTTCTGTATTGAGAAAAATGATTGAGTCCGACAATCTGGCCTCTTTCATTTTGTGGGGTCCTCCTGGTGTCGGTAAGACCACATTGGCAAAAATAATCGCAAACCAGCTTGAGAGACCTTTTCACAGCATGTCTGCAATAAATGCGGGTGTAAAAGATGTAAGGGAGATAATTGACAAATCAAGATCAAACTCTCTTTTCAATAAGGCAAGACCAATCTTGTTTATCGATGAAATTCACAGATTCAGCAAGTCACAACAAGATGCATTACTTGGAGCTGTTGAAGATGGTACGTTGACTCTGATAGGTGCGACCACTGAAAACCCATCATTTGAAGTTATTACCCCCCTGCTTTCAAGATGTCAGGTATATGTGCTTAAGTCTCTTGATATTGATTCATTGAGCATTTTGCTGGATAGAGCTGTTAAATTCGATCCTATTCTAAAACAAAGAGATATAGAAGTTAAAGAAAAGGAGGCACTGTTCCGGTTCTCAGGAGGCGATGCCAGAAAATTACTGAATATAATCGAGATAATAGCAGGGAGTTTTTCTCCGGATGAAAAAATTATAATTGACAACATAACCGTAACTGAAAAACTTCAGGAAAATATTGCGTTGTACGACAAAAACGGAGAGCAACATTACGACATTATCTCTGCATTTATTAAAAGCATAAGAGGTTCCGACCCTAACGGAGCGGTTTATTGGATGGCAAGAATGATTGCGGGAGGCGAAGATCCCCTGTTTATTGCAAGAAGGATGGTCATTTTAGCATCTGAGGATATCGGATTAGCCAATCCAAATGCGCTGCTTATGGCAGAGGCCTGTTTTGAAGCGGTAAATAAGATAGGTATGCCCGAATCCAGAATAATTTTATCTGAGGCAGCTATTTATCTTTCTACTTGTCAAAAAAGCAATTCTGCATACCTTGCAATAGATTCCGCACTTGAGGAGGTAAAAAAAAGCGGAGACTTACCCGTTCCTCTGCATCTTAGAAATGCCCCAACAAAACTTATGAAGGATTTGGGGTATGCAAAAGAATACAAGTATGCCCACTCCTATTCGGATAATTTTGTAGACCAGGAGTTTTTACCCAAAGAGTTGAATGATAAAAAATTTTACGAACCCGGGGAAAACTCAAGGGAAAACGAGATTAAAAAAAGACTGGAATCTCTGTGGAAAAAATACAATTATTGATCGATTTTAACTAATTTTGCCACATTATGATAATTGATAAAATTCCAAATATCAGACATACAGATGAAGCCAACTTCTTTCTTTTAGCCGGCCCGTGTGTTATTGAGAGCGAAGAAATTACATATAGAGTAGCATCTGAAATTCTAGAAATTACCGAGAGGCTCTCCATCCCTTTCATTTTTAAATCATCTTACCGGAAGGCAAACAGATCAAAATCAGACTCCTTTACTGGTATCGGGGATGAAAAAGGATTAAATGTTCTTCAAATGATACGTGAGAAGTTGAAGGTACCTGTAGTAACCGATATTCACAACCCGATAGAGGCTTCTCTGGCTGCATCATATCATATTGATGTTCTTCAGATTCCCGCCTTCTTATGCCGGCAAACAGACCTTCTGGAAGCTGCAGCAAAAACAGGTAAATTTGTAAATATTAAAAAGGGTCAGTTTCTTTCTCCTATATCTATGAAGTTTGCTGCCGAAAAGGTAGCAGCTAATGGTAATACGAATATTATTCTTACAGAAAGAGGTACTCAGTTCGGGTATTCCGACCTTATAGTCGATTTCAGATCGATTCCTCAAATGAAAAGTTTTGGTTATCCGGTTGTTCTGGATGTTACCCATAGTTTGCAACAGCCAAACCAGTCATCCGGTGTTACAGGCGGAAGACCTGATATGATTTCAACAATGGCACGTGCCGGTATTGCTGTCGGCGTGGATGGTCTGTTTATTGAAACACATCCTGATCCGGCATCGGCCAAGTCAGATGGCGCAAATATGTTGAAATTAGACCTATTAGAAGAGTTATTAACCTCCCTCCTTCCATTCAGAAAAGCGTCAAATTTGTTAAATAAGTCTTAAATTAGTGTGTTATGATTGTAAATCAAGATTTTACAAAAAGGTACGAAAGAATTCCGGTTAACATCTTTGAAGACTCGTCAACTGCATCAATATTGGTTGCAGAAAAAATTGCCGAGACAATCAAGAGTAAAAACCTTAAAAACCACCCTTGTATATTAGGTGTAAGTGCCTCTTTCTCTTCCATTCAGGTATATGAAGAGTTAATAAAATTATATAACAGGAAAGAGATCTCGTTTAAAAATGTTATAATTTTTTCTGTCGATGAGTATTATCCCCTTAACCGAAACGAACTTCAGAGCCATTACAGGTTTATTAAAGAGTATCTTTTCGATTATATTGATATTCCAAAGGAGAATATCTTTTGCCTTGACAGTGAGGTCGAAAAAGAGAGTATCCATCGATATTGCGAAGAATATGAAAAAAAAATATCTTCATACGGAGGCATAGATATCCTGGTTTTGGGTAATATGGGTTTCAATGAGCCTGGTTCGCACTACAACTCAAAGACAAGATTGATCACCCTTAACTACAATACACGTGTATCTTCTGCGTCTGAGTTTTTTGGTGTGGAATATGTTCCTTTCCACGCTTTAACTATGGGTATTGAAACTATCCTGTCTGCAAAAAAGATTTTTTACCTGGCTTTTGGAGAGGGAAATGCATCCAGTATTGCTAAATTAGTTGAGGGTAACGTAAACGAACAAAACCCCACCTCTTACCTGCAACAACACGAGAATATTGAAGTGCTTGCTGACTACCCGGCTTCAGCAGAATTGACAAGGGTAAAAACCCCATGGCTTACAGGCCCTTGCGAATGGAGCGATCATCTGACAAGAAAATCTGTTTTCTGGTTGTGCAGAAAGTTGGACAAGCCTATTTTGAAGCTCACAGACAGAGATTATAACGACAACGGTATGAGCGATCTGATTACCGAAAAGGGCCCTGCCAATAAGGTAAATATCAAAGTTTTCAACGATCTGCAACACACCATTTCCGGCTGGCCGGGTGGTAAACCAAATGCAGATGATTCTACCAGACCAGAGAGAGCAACTCCGTTTCCAAAACGCGTTGTAATATTCAGTCCGCATCCGGACGATGATGTTATCTCTATGGGTGGCACGCTTGCAAGACTCTCGGAACATGGTCATGAGGTTCACCTTGCCTATCAGGCTTCAGGTAATATTGCAGTTTTTGACCATGATGCAATCAGGTTCCTCGACTTTATCAGAGATTGTTCAAAGATATTTGATTTTGATTCAGGGAAGAGCGAGGAGATCTATAAAAAAGCACTTCGGGAACTTGAAACAAAACATCCTGGAGAGCCCGATTCTCCAAATATCCGTGAGGTAAAAGGGGCAATCAGAAGAGGTGAGGCTAAATCTGCCTGCAGATATTTGAAAATTCCGGAAGAGAGAGTTCATTTTCTCAATTTGCCATTTTATGAAACCGGTGGTGTAAAGAAGAATCCGGTGGGGCCGGCAGATATAGCTATTGTAAAAGAACTCCTCCAAAATGTGAAACCTCACCAGATTTATGCTGCCGGTGATCTTAGCGACCCTCATGGTACACACAGAGTATGTCTTCAGGCAATATTTGCTGCCTTAAATGAACTTAAGAGTGAAAAGTGGATAAAAGATTGTCGTGTATGGCTTTACAGAGGAGCATGGCAGGAATGGGATGTTGCTGATTCAAATATGGCAGTTCCGCTGAGTCCGGAAGAGGTAAACATCAAACGTGAGGCAATATTTAAACATCAATCTCAAAAAGACCGCCCTGTATTTCCTGGTTCGGACAAGAGAGAATTCTGGCAAAGAGCAGAAGAGAGAAATCATAACACCGCAGTTCTTTTCGATAAACTGGGAATGGCAGAGTATCAGGCTATAGAACTTTTCGTCAGATACAATATCTAAGCTTCATCTTAATGAAAAAAAGATGGTTACAGTCAAAAAAATTGGATTTCCCTGCAAAAAGCCCCCTATCGCACTAATCGAAAGAATGCTCGATAGTTGTAAGGTTGAGTTTCATCAGATTGACCAGCTTAATTGGCCGGAATTTACTTATAAACCAGAGGTAATATTCAGAATAGCCTACTCCAGGGATGAGATCTATCTGCAATATATTGTAAAAGAAAGATTTATTCGAGCCCACTTTACTAAAGATGATGGTTCCCAGCCATATAAAGACTCCTGTGTAGAGTTCTTTATAATACCAGGTTCCGATTCAATATATTACAACCTTGAGTTAAACTGCATAGGGGTCGGGACATTTGCCGGAGGGCCAAACCGTAAAGAGAGAACAAGATTTGCTTCTGATGTAACCAGCCAAATAAGAAGATATTCTTCTCTGGGGAGTGTCGGCTTTGAAACAAAAGAGGGAGATTTTGAATGGAAAATGACTATTGCAATCCCTGTTTCACTCTTTTCGCTGAGCCAGATACCAAAGCTTGAAGGACGAACATTAAAAGCTAATTTTTATAAATGCGGGGACGATTTACCTTACGGACATTATCTTTCATGGAACCCTATTTTATTGGAACATCCCGACTTTCACTCTCCCGATTTCTTTGGTGATCTATACTTCGAAAATTAAAAAGGATATCCGACTCCGAATTGGAGGCTGTAGGTATCTGGTTTAAACCACTTTTTTACACCCACCCAGTCTTTTGATGCAGGATCGTATGCTATCATTCCCAAATCCAACCTCAGGATTACGAAATCCAGGTTTAGCCTTAATCCTGCGCCCCAGTTAAATGCGACACTTTTGTAAAAGTCTCCTATTCTGAACAGAGCTGCCTCTCTCCCCTCCTCTGCCTTTAAATTCCAAATGTTCCCCGCATCTGCAAAGAGTGCCCCCTCGATCTTCCAGAATAGACCAAATCTGTACTCTGCATTCAATTCCAGCTTAAAGTCACCTGTCTGGTTAGGAATTGAGAATGTCGTATCAATTGGTGCAGATCCCGGGCCGACAGACCTGGATTGCCAACCTCTTAAACTGTTAGCACCACCAGAATAAAATAATTTTTCAAAAGGTACAGTGGTTGAGTTACCGTATGCATACCCCAGTCCAAGATTGAACCTGGCTGCAAAGCTGGTCTTATTCTTAAACTTCCAGGTGTAGACCATGGTTAAATCTGTTCTGTAATATTGAGAGTACGCAGTTTTCCAGATTGTCTTAAAGCCATTGCTATCTGTTGGCATAGATTTGTTAAACAGGCTCAGGAGATTTCCGGAGATGTCATTCGCCCATCTAAGATAGAAGTATGAATTTTTTGGATTGGGAGATGCGTCTGTTGTATAAAAAAGAGTAATACCGGCACCTAAATCGAAATGATTTTTATATGAATTTTTGAGAAAAGGATCTGATAGATTCTGATAAAACTGGCTACTCAGATTAAACAACCTTATTATACTCAATTGTATTAGGTTCAGCCGATAAAAGAACCTCTCTCCCATCTTCCAGTTGTAACCGTAATTGAAAGATAGCAGGTTCCTGGTAAACTCCGGCCTGTCTTGAAAACTATAACTTAAATTTATATCTGTCCTCGGAACTGTGGACGTGAATATTCTATTTGGAAATAATAGAAATTTTGGCACGGATAAGCCCATTGATACCCCTAATTCTGTAGATTTTGCAGGATCGTTCAGCTTAAATTGAAAATTCCCCATAAATCCAAGTGAAAACCATTCTCCTCCTTTAAAAATATTCTTGTGATAATATGATACCGCCGGTGACAACCCCAGAAGATTATTAGAGTTATTAGATGCTTCAAAATTTATCTTATATCCCTGCGATTTTGAAGGAGTTAGCCTTATTGTGCAGTCTACTTCATTACTATCCGGTTTCTGCCCACTCTCTTTTGGTACTTCATCAAATTGCAGATTTACTCCGGAAAAATATCTTAATGAGACCAGCCTTTCGTAGGTGTTATTAACCATATTTTCTTTATAAAGGTCACCGGGGACTATCTTGTTCATTTTCGCCAGAACAGATGGTTTAATATTCAACTTGCCGTTGTAGAATATCTTTAAATTCTTATAGCTGATGCTGTCAGTAAGGGCTGGTACATCCACCCTGTTTGTGGTAGGATCATAATCTGAGTAAATGTTTATCTTCCTTACAAAATACTTGTTATGGGGACGTCTCTCTTTTACGGTTTCGTTTCTTGTGTAGTTTTCAATTTTCAGCACAAGGTCCGCAGAATTATCACGACGAAGGGTATCAGCTTCAAAAAAAATAAAGTTTGTGGTAAAATTATAGAAACCTCTGTTTCTCAGAAGCGATGTTATTCGTTCACTCTCCTCGGACAAAATCATCTCTGAAAGATAATCGCCCCTTTTGATAATAGTGTTTACAGTATCGGGATATACAATGTTTCCTATTGCTGTATCCTTAATATCATAAACTATATTCCTGATAAGATACCTGTTGCCAAGAGTAACCGTGTATGTTACTTTAGTTTTTTTTGAAATTGTTATTGCAGAATGGTCAATTATGGAATTGTAATATCCGAGATACTTCATGTGGTTGGAGATGTTCTCCTTGCTTTTATCAATCATCAGACTGTCATATATAACCGGTTCCTGTCCGATACTCTTAACAAATTTGTCCCATCCCCGGTTTTTACCATTGCTCCAATTGTAGACACTCAAAAAAGGATTGATGCCAAATAAAAAAGTTGTATTAGGTTGTTGTCGGATGTAGGGTTCTATGTTTGCTACAGAAAAATTTTTAGAGTCAGTAATCTCTATCGTGTTCTTTTTCAATCTGCTGGAACCTTCTGGAATAACCCGTACAGTGCTGCATGATGCAGCAAAAAGTAATACTGAAGCAAATGCCACTATTTTATCAAGGGTGAATTTTCCCATGTTTGTAATCCATTTAGTACAAAAGTAGTAATTATATTCTTCGATTTTTTCTTTAGAAAAAAAATAGCAATATATTTGCATACTGTTATAATCCGACTTAATTACATAGATAAAATATTCACAATCTAACTCACTTACATTTTAAAAATGAAGAACAAATACATAGACTTGATTGAACAATCATTTGAGTTCCCCCAGGATGAATTCAGGGTAGAAGAGGGTGATTTGTATTTCCATAATATACCGGTAATGGATCTTATCGAACAATATGGTACTCCATTAAAAGTTACATATTTACCAAAAATATCATCTCAGATACAAAGGGCTAAGCGTATGTTTAATGTTGCAATGGCCAAGGTAGACTACAATGGCGATTACCACTACTGTTACTGTACAAAGAGTTCTCATTTCTCGTTTGTGTTGGAAGAGGCGCTTAAAAACGACATCCATATTGAAACATCCTCTGCATTCGATCTGAACCTTATTGAATCTCTGCAAGAGCAAGGAATAGTAAATCAGGATCTTTATATTATTTGCAATGGTTACAAGAAGGATGTCTATATAGAAAATATTGCAAACTTCATAAATAACGGCTGGAAAAATACAATTCCGGTATTAGACAACATGAAAGAGTTCGATGAGCTGGATCAGTGCATAAAGGAACCTTGCATGATAGGAATCAGAATTGCTGCAGAGGAGGAGCCAAAATTTGAATTTTACACATCCAGACTTGGAATAAGGTATAGCGACATACTCCCTTTTTACGAAGAGAAAATCAGGCATAATAAGAAATTTTCCCTCAAGATGCTTCATTTCTTCATAAATACAGGCATCAGGGACAATGCATACTATTGGAATGAGCTTAGTAAATGTGTATCTGTGTATTGTGACCTTAAATCAATCTGTCCGGAACTAGATTCATTGAACATTGGGGGTGGTTTTCCTATCAAAAATTCATTAGCGTTTGACTATGACTACGAGTATATGGCAGAAGAGGTTGTTGCTCAAATAAAAAGTATATGTACTCAGCGCGGAATTCCTGAACCACATATATTTACAGAATTTGGAAGCTTTACTGTAGGTGAGAGCGGAGCTACAATCTATCAGGTTTTAGATCAGAAACAACAAAACGACAGGGAGAGATGGTACATGGTTGACAGCTCATTTATGACAACTCTCCCGGATACCTGGGGCATCAAGCAAAGGTTTGTCCTACTCCCTATAAACAAGTGGAATGATGAGTATCAGAGGGTCTTTCTCGGAGGACTGACTTGCGATAGTCAGGATTACTATAATGCAGAAGCTCACGCAAATGCAATATTTTTGCCAACCATAAACGACGGAGAACCTTTATATATCGGATTTTTCCATACAGGTGCCTATCAGGAATCTATTGCCGGGTTTGGCGGAATTCAACACTGTCTCCAACCTGCGCCAAAGCACATAACAATAGACAAAGATGAAAACGGTGAGTATTTCACAAGGCTTTTCAGCAAAGAACAGACATATAAGTCTATGTTAAAGATACTTGGTTACTAATGCTATCTAAATCGGATATCAAATTTTTAAAATCTCTCTCTCAAAAAAAGAGGAGAGACGAGCTTGATCTCTTTATTGTTGAAGGAGAGAAGAATGTGAAAGAGGCTATCAGATCTGACTTTATTGTCGAAAGAGTACTGTATATGAACGATATCGGAGAGGAAAATATGGCGAAAATAACACTCCTCTCCTCTCCTTCTCCCTCATTTGCTATTCTTAGGAAAAAAGATTACTCCGAAACCATTCCTATTGATCCGGAGAAGTTGTACCTTGCCTTGGATTCGATTCGTGATCCCGGTAATCTTGGAACAATTATTCGTCTGGCCGACTGGTTTGGATTAGATGCAATTATTGCATCGGAGGACACTGTTGATATGTATAACCCAAAGGTTATTCAGGCATCTATGGGGGCAGTTTTTCGTGTACGGGTAATCTACACAGATCTTTATAAGTTTATTAAAGAAGCCTCACTATCCACAAATGTTTACGGAACATTTCTGAATGCACCCAATATATATGAAATATCACTTTCAGGTTCCGGAATCATAGTTATGGGAAGCGAGTCAAACGGAATTTCCGGAGAAATTGAGAGTCTTATAAAGAAGAGACTGAGCATACCATCCTTTACACGAGAGGGCAGTGATGGTTCCGAGTCTTTGAATGTAGCAATAGCCGCAGCTATAATCTGTTCCGAATTCAGACGTTCTTCTGTCTGACAGCTTCAAACATAACAACGGAGGCTGCCACGGAAACGTTTAAAGATCCGATTTCTCCCAGAAGTGGAACCTTTGCTTTATCTGTCGATAAAGCCAGTATTGAATCAGATATTCCCTTCTCTTCGGAACCCATAATGATTGCTGTAGGTTTTTTAAAATCTATTTCATAGATACTCTTTACAGCCTTCTCATCTGCTGCAATTATCTGAAATCCCGACTCTGAAAGGTAATAAATTGCCACTCGCAAGTTAGCCACTTTGGAAGTTGATATTCTCAGCAATGCTCCGGCAGAGGTTTTAATTGCATCTGCATTAACAGCTGCTCCTCCCTTTGCCGGAAGAATAATTCCGGCCACTCCTGCACACTCTGCAGATCTGGCAATGGCGCCAAAGTTTCTTACATCACTTACTCCATCGAGCAGGACAATAAGCGGATTCCTGCTTTTCCTGAAGGCGTTCTCTACCATCTCTTCTATAGGATAGTATTCAACCTGTGAGATTAAAGCTATTACTCCCTGGTGAGATCCTCTGGTTATACTATTGAGCTTCTCGGCTGGAACAAATTGAATGGGAATTTCCTTTTCTTGCAATTTTTCTACCAGCAAACGAAACTGAGCCCCCTCAAGCCCCTGTTTGAACAGTACCTTTTCAATTTTCTTGTTGCTCTCCACAGCCTCTATCACAGAGTGCATTCCAAAGAGATAATGTGATTTTTGCTCCATCCTCAATTAATTTTTGTGTAAATATAAATTATTTTCAACTCTGAAGGGTCTCCCACTCCTCCAATTTAGAGTCCAGTTCTTTTTTGAATTCATTGTATTCAATTAATAAATCATCAAAAGATTGATCCCTGGGAGGATTTGCCAATATTTTTTCGATTTCAGAGATCTTCTTTTCCAAAAAATCAATTCTTCTTTCACAATTAGCAATCAAATTTCTCTTTTTTCTCAGTTCTTTCTCAATCTCCTTTTGTTCCTGATATGATAAAGGCTCTTTTTTACTCTCTTTTATGATCTCCTGGTCACTTTTTTCTACCGGCAGAATCTCCAGTTCTCTTAAATGTTCCATTTTCTTTTTAGACAAAAACTCCGTAACGCTTCCGAGATGTTCTTTTACCCTTCCATCTTTGAATTCATAAATTTTGTTTACCAGTCCGTCCAGAAAGTCCCTGTCATGCGAAACCAGAATTAATGTTCCGTCATAATTTATCAAAGCCTGTTTTAAAACATCTTTAGATCTGATATCCATGTGATTTGTCGGTTCATCAAGAGCAAGCAGGTTGTGGGGTTTTAAAATCAGCTTAGCCATTGCCAACCGGGACCTCTCTCCACCGCTCAGTACAGCAACCCTTTTGTCAATATCTTCACCTTTGAATAGAAATGCTCCCAAAATATCCCTTAGTTTGGTCCGTATCTCTCCAACAGCGATTTTATCTAACGTCTCCAGTACAGTATCGTTTTTATCAAGCAAATCTTCCTGATTTTGTGCATAATAGCCCATTGAAACATTATGACCTAAATTCAACAAACCGCTTTTGGGAGTAATCTCTCCGGTAATCAGCCTCATCAAAGTTGTTTTTCCCTCCCCGTTTCTCCCTACAAATGCTACTTTTTCCCCTCTTTCGATAGAAATATTTGCTTTTTCGAAAATGACCTTCTCTCCAAACTGCATCTTGAGATCTGTAGTCTTGACAACAACCTGGCCGGACCTTGGAGAGGGAGGAAATTTGACGGTGAGGGTAGATCTGTCCTCTTCGTCAATTTCAATTCTATCAATTTTTCCCAGCTGCTTAATTCTCGATTGAACCTGATTTGATTTTGTTGCTTTATATCTAAACTTCTCTATAAAGTCCTCTGTCTTTTCAATCAATCTCTGCTGATTCTCATAAGCTGCCCTTTGTTGCTCAATTCTCTCTTTCCGTAGCTCAAGGTATCTTGAATAGGGAACCTTATAGTCATAGGCTTTCCCCAGCATCAGCTCCACAGTTCGATTTGTTGCGTTGTCAAGAAATTTTCTGTCGTGGGAAATAAGTACCAGAGAGCCGCTGAAGTTTTCCAGATACTCTTCCAGCCACTGGATTGATTCAATGTCCAGATGGTTTGTAGGTTCATCCAGTAGTAAAAGATTGGGTTTTCTCAGCAGAACTTTGGCAAGCTCTATTCTCATATTCCAACCCTGACTAAAGGTATGCGTAGGTCTGTTTAATTCTTCGCGTTTAAACCCCAGCCCAATAAGGGTCTTCTCAGTCACCCCCTCAGGATTGTCCGATCCGTAATAATGAATTGTGTCGTTAATATCATTGAGCCGTACGATTAGTTTACGATAATCTTCACTCTCGTAATCAGCTCTTTTCGAAAGTTCCTGATTAATAGTCTCCAACTCACTGATCATCTCAAAATAGTGAGAAAACGCAGTCAGTGCCTCCTGGTATACTGTTTTATCCTTGGAATGTTCCATTTGCTGTGGAAGATAACCTATGGTGAGGTCGGAGGGCTTCAATACCTGTCCCGAAGAGGGCTTGTTAAGCCCAACTATAATTTTGAGAAGAGTAGATTTACCCGATCCATTCTTTCCCACCAGCCCAATCCTATCCTTTTCACTTACGTGAAAATTAATTTCATTGAGAAGTGTAAATCCACCAAAAGAGACAGTAAGGTTATTTATCGATATCACGACAGATCAATATACTAAATTCATAAAGAAGATATAATGGTGCTCCCACTACAAAAAGGGTGAAAGCATCTCCTGTTGGAGTTATTACTGCAGCCAGAATCAGCAGTGTAACAAAGGCGTGCTTTCTGTATTTTTTTAAAAATGATTTGCTTATAATTCCCATTCTGGATAAAATACTTGCCAGCGCAGGCATTTCAAATACAACTCCCATAATAAGAATCAACCAGGTAAACATAGAAATGTAGGACTTAAGAGAAATTTGGTTAACAACCCAATCACTTACCTGGTAAGTACCTAAAAATCTTACTGTCAACGGAAAAACAAAAAAGTATCCTACCAAAACACCTATAAAAAAGAGTACTGTTGCAAAGCCAAACGCTCTGTTGATTGCCTTTTTTTCCTTTTCATAAAGTCCGGGCTTTATAAAAATCCAGAACTGATATAAAATGAACGGTACAGAAACAATAAATGCCAGCGTCATTGAGACACTAACGTGGATGAAAAACTGAGAGGAGAGTTCGATATTGATTAAATCCAGGCTGAAAGGGGCCGGTACTAAAGAGGGGGATTTTAACAAGAGGGCGAGCTTTTCGAGCCATTTGTACAATATAAAATCGGAGTTTATGGGAGCAAAAATAATTTTATCGAATACAAATGTTTTGTTTGCGAAGATGACAATCATTAATATAAGAACAAATATAGCAGAGCGGAACAAGACTTTTCTAAGCTCATCCAAATGTTCCCAAAATGTCATCTCCTTACCCACTACTTTTCGTTCTCCTTATCGTCTTGTTTGGAAGAGTCTTTCAGATCGTCCTCAACGCCCTTTATTCCATCTTTAAAACTCTTTACCCCTTTTCCGATTCCCTTCATAAGTTCCGGAATTTTCTTGCCGCCAAAAAGAAGAAGTACTATTAGAGCAATAATAATAATTTCCGGTGCTCCAACTGTTGAAAAAAGCAATAGATGATTCATAATATTAATTTTAATGTAGATTATTTATTCTCGAAATATGGAGCAAATTTATCTATAAAGTATTGTGGTGCTCTTGTTGCTTTCCGGTTCTCTTTGTGAATAAATCCCAAAGTGGCACTGCCAGTACATACAATTTGATTACTTTCGTTATAAATTACTGTATTTATGATAATTTTAGCCTTTGGAGGATCCGTCACCGTACTCACTACCCTAAGCTTGTCTCCCTGTCTGGCCGGAATATTGTAATTACAAGTTACATTAACTACCGGCATTAAAATTCCGGCTTCTTCAATTTTTCGAATGGGCAACCCAAGATTGACAAGGGCTTCGTGCCTTCCGCATTCAAAATAACGAATGTAATTTGAATGATGAACTATTCCCATCAGATCTGTTTCGTAGTATCTTACCTCAAGAATGGTTTCAGAAACATACATAACTTATTTTGTTAGTTTTTCTTTTAGTTTTGTTAATTTACCAATTTTTGTCTGAGCATCGCTCTGTTTCTTCATTTCTAGTTCAACAACACTCTTAGGTGCGCTATTCACAAATTTTTCGTTTGACAGTTTCTTGTTAACAGTTGCCAGAAAACCCTCCAGATGTTTTATTTCTGCCTCAATTTTGCGTAGCTCTTCTTCAGTATTTACAAGGTTTCCCAAAGGAAGTAAAAACTCAATTGTATCTACCATAAATGAAGCGCCGGACTGCAATTGGCCCGGCTGTAAAGAGATCGGTTTTATTGCAGAGATGTTTGCCATTTTTTCAACGACAGGATAGAGAAATTCGGAAAAATCACCCTTTACAAAGAGCTCTAACGGCTCCTTGGGAGAGATTCCTTTTGCTTGCCGTATACTTCTGATATTAACAATTGCAGCTTTCGCCTGTTCTACCCTGCTTATCAATTCTGCTGAATATTTCTCCGGTTTGGGTTGTTGAAGAAGCGTTATGCTTTCTCCATCATTTCTCTCTTCTATGTTTTGCCAAAGTTCTTCAGTGATAAAAGGCATAAACGGGTGGAGTAATTTTAGCAATTTATCAAAAAAGTTGATTGTGGACTCATATGTTTCGGCATCCATGGAAACTCCCTGTGCGGGTTTGATGATTTCAAGATACCACGAACAGAAGTCGTCCCAAAAAAGCTTGTAAATAAGCATCAGAGCATCTGAAATACGGAATTTGTCAAAATGGTCATTAATAGTATCAATAGACTGGGACAGCAAATTGTCGAACCACTCGACGGCTACCTCACACTGAGGTGTTGTTTCCATATAACTATCTACCTTCCAGCCCTGAATTAATCTGTATGCATTCCAAATCTTGTTTGAAAAATTTCGTCCCTGTTCTACCTGGCTTTCGTCAAACAGAATATCGGTACCTGCATTGCTGCATAATAACATCCCAACGCGGACTCCGTCTGCGCCAAATTGTTCTATCAGTTTTATCGGATCTGGCGAATTACCAAGGGATTTTGACATTTTCCTTCCCTGTTTATCCCGCACTGTACCGGTCAGATAGACATTTCTGAATGGAAGATCTCCACAGAATTCATGTCCGGCCATAACCATTCGTGCAACCCAGAAAAAAAGAATTTCCGGAGCAGTAACCAAGTCGTTTGTAGGATAATAGTAGGCTAATTCTTTATTCGGTTTTTTATCAGGAAAGCCAGGTTTTCCCGGGTCAAAAACTGATATTGGCCATAACCATGATGAAAACCATGTATCGAGCACATCGTCATCTTGTTTTAAATTTTCCTGTTTTATTGATGGATCTGTTTTTTGAGCAGCTTTAAAAGCGTCTTTCTCATTTGATTCCACAACAAAACTTCCATCGGGAAGATACCACGCAGGTATCCTTTGCCCCCACCAAAGTTGACGGGAAATACACCAGTCATGAACATTTTCCATCCAGTGCTTGTAAGTGTTTTTGTATTTATCGGGTATCAGTTTAATTTTATCGGTCTCAACATAACTTAAAGCATTTTTGGCCCCCTCTTCCATCTTGAGAAACCACTGAAGCGACAACCTCGGTTCTATAACTGCATTTGTTCTCTCTGAATAACCTACCTGTGAAATATAATCCTCCTCTTTCTCCAGATTTCCGGCATCTCCAAGCATTTTTACAATTTTATTGCGGGCAATGAAGCGATCTTCTCCAACAAGAATCTGAGCCTTTTCATTTAATTTGGCATATTTGTCGAGAATGTCTATTACCGGCAGCTTATGTCTCAGACCAATTTCATAGTCATTGATATCGTGAGCAGGCGTAATCTTCAGACAACCAGTCCCGAAATCCATTGTCACATAATCATCCTCAATTACTGGAATTTCTTTGTTTATCAATGGAATAAGTACCTTCTTTCCTTTTAAATACTTGTATCTTTCATCGACTGGGTTAAAACAAACTGCGGTATCTGCCATTATTGTTTCCGGCCGGGTAGTTGCAATAGTTATAAAGTTCTCTGTAGCCTTGCCCCCCTCGGAAATATAATATTTCAGATAATAAAATTTAGAATGGGTCTCTTTGTGGATAACCTCTTCGTCACTAATTGCAGTCTGACTTACCGGATCCCAGTTCACCATTCTTACCCCTCTGTATATCCACCCTTTTTTATAAAAATATACGAAAGTGTTAATTACACCTTCGCTTAAATCCGGATCCATGGTAAACTTTGTCCTTTCCCAATCGCAAGAGGCTCCCAACTTCTTAAGTTGTTCAAGTATTATTCCTCCATGTTTCTCCCTCCATTCCCATGCATGCTTAAGAAATTGATCCCTTGAGAGATCACTCTTTTCAATACCCTCGGACTTTAACTTTGCCACCACTTTTGCTTCAGTGGCAATAGAGGCGTGGTCTGTTCCAGGTACCCAGCAAGCATTTTTCCCTAACATTCTTGCGCGTCTTATCAACACATCCTGTATAGTGTTATTTAACATATGTCCCATATGAAGTACCCCGGTAACGTTTGGAGGGGGTATCACTATTGTATAAGCCTCTCTATCATCTGGTTCTGAATGGAAAAATCTATTCTTTAACCAATATGAGTACCATTTGTCCTCAGTTAAAGATGGGTCATATTTTGCAGGTATCTCCATATCTTATCAAAAAAAAATTAAAGTAAACAACAAAGTTAATCATTTATACCCCCCCTGCAAAATTAGCAAATAAGAAAAAATCGTATCTTTGTACGATTTTAATAAAATTTATCAGCTATGGATACTAATAATGAATTGAATATAGAGTTAAGCAGTGAAGTTGCCCAGGGTTCATACTCAAACCTGGCAATTATAACTCATTCCAGCAGTGAATTTATTCTTGACTTCATCCGGATGATGCCAGGTGTACCTAAACCGCAGGTAAACAATAGGATAATAATGACTGCCGAGCATGCCAAAAGACTCTTCCTTGCTTTGCAGGATAATATCTCCAAATTTGAAAAACAGTATGGAGAGATAGAACTTCATACCGAACAAAAAAATGTGATTCCAATGGGCTTTGGCAGCAATTCCGCCGAAGCATAATATACATAATACAATATGACTAAAACCTTTAAAATTGTAATTCTGGCAAAGCAAGTGCCAGATACTCGTAATGTTGGAAAGAATGCAATGAAAGAAGACGGTACAGTTAATCGTGCAGCCCTTCCAGCAATTTTTAATCCTGAAGACATGAATGCCCTTGAACAAGCGTTGAGACTTAAGGACAGGTATCCTGGCAGTGAGGTGCTACTTCTCACCATGGGACCATCCAGAGCAGCTGAGATAATAAGAGAGGGTCTATTCAGAGGGGCGGATGGCGGTGTCCTTTTGACAGACAGAAAATTTGCCGGCGCCGACACATTGGCTACTTCATATGCCTTATCTATGGCAATAAGAAAGATGCAACCGGACATTATTATCGCCGGGAGGCAGGCCATTGACGGAGACACTGCCCAGGTTGGACCACAGGTGGCAGAAAAACTAAATATCCCTCAAGTTACATATGCAGAGGATATTATAAATTTTGAAAATGAAAAATTAACCATTAAGAGAAGATTAGAAAGAGGAATTGAGATTGTTAAAACACCAGTTCCTGTTCTGATTACAGTTCATGCTACAGCCGCTCCTTGCAGGCCAAGGAATGCGAAACAATTAATGAAGTATAAACACGCGAGAACCTTAACAGAGGAACAGGACAATGAACATAACTCATATCTTCCTGTTTATAGTCTGGATTATCTCAGGATTCCCGAATGGGGAGTAATAGATGTAGGAGGTGATGAGATTAACTATGGACTATCCGGTTCTCCTACGAAGGTTAAAAAAATTGAAAATATTGTTTTTCAGGCAAAAGAGTCTAAGAAACTCACTTCTTGTGACGAAGATATAGAAGGTTTGATCAAAGAACTCATATCATCTCACACTATTGGTTAATAATCTAATAATTCAACAATGAACAATATAATAGTATACATCGAAACAGAAAACGGAAAAATCAGCGATGTTAGCTTAGAGTTACTGACAAAGGCACGCTCACTGTCAAAAGAACTCTCCTGCAATTTAGAGGCTCTTTTGATAGGAGGCAATGTCACAAAGCTTAAAGATGAATTATTCCTTTACGGAGCTAATAAAATTCATATTGCAGACGATCCGCGTTTAGTAAATTATCTGACCCTGCCCTATTCTGCGATTACCATATCTCTTATAAAATCAGAGAAGCCACAGATAGCTCTGTTTGGTGCCACAAGTGTTGGAAGAGATCTTGCACCCCGTGTTTCCAGCGCATTACATAGCGGGCTGACAGCCGATTGCACATCACTTGAAATTGGAGAACACACCGATACAAAATCGGGAAAGATATATAACAACCTGCTTTATCAGATTCGTCCGGCATTTGGCGGAAACATCATAGCTACAATTGTCAACCCGGATCACCGTCCTCAAATGGCGACCGTGAGAGAGGGTGTTATGAAGAAAGAGGCTTTGGATAAACCGGTTAAAGGTGAGATAAACATACTCGATGTTAAATCCATTCTTAATGATACAGATTTTGTCGTAGAGATTATCGAAAGACAGATTGAAGATAAAAAAATTGATATAAAAGGTTCACCGGTAATAGTTGCAGGTGGTTTTGGAGTTGGCTCAAAAGAGAATTTTCAGCTGGTTTTTGATCTTGCACATGTACTTGGTGCAGAGGTTGGTGCATCCCGCGCAGCTGTGGATGCCGGATTTGCAGATCATGCAAGACAGATTGGACAGACAGGTGTTACTGTAAGACCAAAACTATTTATATCTGTCGGTATTTCCGGGCAGATTCAGCACACTGCCGGAATGGATCAGTCTGCTATGATAATTTCTGTAAACAGCGACCCGAATGCACCAATCCACCAAATTGCAGATTACGCAATTGTCGGGGATTTAAATGAAGTTTTACCTAAGATGATAAAGTCTTACAAAAAAAATAGCAAATAATATGGCGAACTTTTATATAGATAATAAAGATTTAAAATTTCAGTTTCAGAATCCACTTATGAAAAGGATTGTGCAACTGAAAGAGCAGGATTTCAAAGATGCCGGCAAGTTTGATTATGCCCCATGCACAACAGAGGATACAATAGATTCTTACAATAAAGTGATGGAGATTATGGGAGAGATATGTGGCGATGTAATTGCTGTAAACGCAGAAGAGGTGGACAAGTGTGGCCCTCATCACGAAAATGGCAGGGTAACATACGCCCCCGGCACAAAACAGAATCAGGATGTATTGATCCAGGCAGGAATGTACGGTATGTCTCTGCCAAGGGAATTTGGAGGTTTGAATTTCTCTATGGTGCCATATATAATGGCTGCAGAATTGACAGCAAGGGCAGATGCCGGATTTTCAAATATCTGGGGACTTCAGGATTGTGCAGAAACAATAAATGAGTTTGCATCGGACGAAATCAAAAAAGAGTTCCTTCCGAGAATAAACAAAGGTGACACATGTTCTATGGACCTTACAGAGCCGGATGCGGGAAGCGACCTTCAGGCAGTTATGCTTAAAGCTACATACAATGAAAAGGATGGAATGTGGTATCTGAACGGCGTGAAACGTTTCATTACAAACGGTGATGCTCAAATTAAACTTGTACTGGCAAGATCGGAAGAGAACACAAAAGACGGAAGAGGTCTCTCCTATTTTGTTTACGACAAAGAATGGGGAGGTGTTCAAGTTCGCAGAATTGAAAATAAACTGGGTATTAAGGGTTCACCAACCTGCGAGCTTGTTTTCCATAATGCCCCTGCAAAACTGGTAGGCGAAAGGAAACTTGGCCTTATCAAATATGTAATGACACTGATGAATGGAGCTCGTCTGGGCGTTGCTGCCCAAGCAGTAGGAATCTCAGAAGCTGCTTATCGTGAAGCCCTCAAATATGCACACGAAAGAGCACAGTTTGGCAAGCCAATTATTCAGTTCCCTGCCGTCTACGAGATGTTAGCCATAATTAAGGCAAAACTTCAGGCTTCAAGAGCTCTGCTTTACGAAACAACCAGATTTGTAGATATTTATAAAGCTTATGGGGCCATCGAACAAGGTCGTAAATTGACCACTGAAGAGAAAAGTGAGATGAAACAGTATCAAAGATCGGCAGATATGTTTACCCCTATGGTAAAGATGATGGCTTCCGAATACAGCAACCAGAACGCATATGACTCTCTGCAGGTTCATGGTGGATCGGGATTTATGAAAGACTATCCAATTGAAAGAATCTACCGTGATGCGCGTATTACAACTATTTACGAGGGTACATCTCAATTACAAGTGGTTGCAGCTCAAAGATATGTAACAAACGGAGCCTATCTGAACCAGATAAGAGAGTATGAAAAATTCGAAGTTAAAGCTGAGTATGCTCCTTTGAAAAAAATGCTTATTGAGATGACAGAACAATATCAGCAGGCTGTTGCAATGGTTTCTGGTTTCGACAATGAATATATTGATTTTCACGCCAGAAGGTTAGTCGAAATGGCTTCTCATATAATTATGTCTTATTTGCTCATAATCGATACTCATTCCGATGATAGTTTCAATAACTCAGCAATCATCTATACCAATAAATCAAAAGCATGGAATGACGAGAGGTACTCTTATATAAAAGACTTCGCTGTTTGTGACATTAGTCCATTTGCCTCTGTAAAAGAGGAGGTTGTGACCGAGGCATAGAGTTTTAATCAAGTTTTAATTGTGGGTACAAATATAATCAGCACTTTCCGTTGTACCCACAATTAAAAGCTTCGTTGCAGTTCTCAAATTCGACAGTAATATGACCGATATGATATTTTTCTCCTATTGTTCGTATTGCTGCTTTACATTCTGCCATTTTTTCGAACGTAAAACAGTTATTTACAACTATATGCATAGAAAGAATATGGTTTTCCCCATCCAAACTCCAAAGATGCAGGTCGTGAATTGACACGACATCCTGCAGACTCAAAACCTCATGCTTCAGCTTGTCGGTTTCTACATCTTTAGGAACCTCCTGAAGCATGATTTTCAAGCTCTGTGACAAATTCTTGTACACATTTGTCAGTACCCATATTGTAATAGCAATTGACAGAATCGGGTCAATTACAGGAAAATCGACAAACATCATCACAATACTTGCAATCAGGACTGCAATCCATCCCAGGACATCCTCCATCAAATGGATCATAACAGCTTTTTCATTTAAGGAGGTGCCTCTTTTTAACCTTAACACAGCAGCACCATTTACGACGATTCCCAATACTGCAAGGATAAGCATTCCCCCGGCATCTGACTGTTCCGGGGCCATTATTCTTTTGATGCTCTCAGTTACTATAAATACGGAGCTTATTGCCAGGACTGTGGATATAAATATTGAACCTATAAGTGAAAATCTCTTGTATCCATAAGTGTAGTACTTGTCACTCTTTTTATTGGACCGTTTTTGGAGGTAATATGCTACGCCCAGAGAGAGACTGTCCCCAAAGTCGTGAAGAGCGTCAGAGAGAATTGCAACACTGTTGGTGAAAAGTCCTCCCGCCAATTCTATAATTGCAAAAACAAAGTTCAGGACAAAAGCAACGCTGATGTTTTTAGAAGAAGAAGTAGTCATTTATTTTAGATTATTAAATCCGGACAAATTAATAACAATAAATATAAATAAAAGTTAGAGACAAATATGGTAAGAATTTTTATCAGGTAAAATATTTACCTTTGACAGAACATTAGTTACTGAATTATGATTTTTTAAAATTATATTAAATGTACAGAATTTCTTTTTGGGGTTCAGGAAATGTTGCATATCAATTATCTATCTCTCTAAAAGCAGCTGGTCATCAGATTCCCTTCATCTGCGGCAGAAACAGAGAATCAACAGAGAAGCTTGTCCACATTCTGAACAAGAGAGAGACACACCCTCTAAGTAATGATGAAGTGACTAAATCCACAGATGATTTCAATTTGCTTGCAGATTCAGACGTTGTTATTATGGCTGTTTCTGATGATTCGATAGAGGAGCTGGCCGTAAAATTTTCCAATGCTGCGCGAAACTGCGCCGAAAGACCAATATTGCTTCACACAAGCGGGGCCTCTTCCATAAATCTCCTAAGCACGAACTCATCATACGGGGTCTTATATCCTTTAATGACTTTAAGTAAAATAAAACCGGTAGATTTCAAACTGGTACCGTTTTTTATTGAGTCCTCCGACCAAGAGGCGGAAAAGGTTTTGGTCAGTATTGTAGCCTCATTAGGAGCAGAATACAGGATACTTAACTCTCACGACAGGCTCAAAATTCACCTGGCGGCTGTTTACGTAAGCAATTTTGTAAACTACTTGATAGGGCTTGCCTTCGATCTCTCAAAGCCAAGTCAGACCTTCCTTATACCCATTGCCATTGAGACCGTTAGAAAAGCATTCCTTTATGAGCACCCATCGCTCGTTCAGACAGGACCTGCACAAAGAGGTGATATTACTACACTCCGGAAACACCTGGAACTGCTTAACGATCTTCCGGAACACAGAGAAGTCTATGAGTTTATATCGGAACTAATTGCAAAACAATCCATTATTAATAAGAAATAATATTAAACACATATGTCGAATTACAAAATTAAACTATCCAAAATTAAAGCATTTGCTTTTGATGTAGATGGAGTCTTTACAGATGGAACAGTACTGGCAACCGATAGCGGAGATCTGTTGAGATCGCATAATGCTAAAGATGGCTTTGCCGTTAAACTTGCAATTATTCAGAAGTTCCCTGTTGCTATAATTACAGGAGGAATCTCAGAGAGTATTGTAAAACGTTTCAGGCAAATTGGTGTCGATAAAAATGATATATACCTGAATTCTCATAATAAAATTCTGGATTTTATAGATTTTTGCAAAAGAAAAAACCTTAGCCCGGATGAAGTTCTTTTTATGGGAGATGATATTCCGGATATCGGAATTTTGAAGGAGAGTGGCCTGGCCTCTTGCCCATCGGATGCTGTTACAGAGGTAAAGGAGGTTTGTGAATATATATCACTTTATCCCGGAGGCAGGGGCTGTGTCAGGGATGTGATAGAACAGACTTTAAAAATTCACAATTTATGGGTTGCAAACCCCGAAGCTTGCTCCGGTTAATTGAATGATTGAATTATGTTAAGAGACAAACTGAGAGGCTACCGATTGATTCTTGCCTCTTCTTCTCCGCGGCGGAAATTACTGTTTGAGGGAATTGATCTGGACTTTACTGTTGAAACGGGTGGCAATATAGCCGAAGATTTTGATAATTCCATAGATATTAAAAAAGTGCCGGAATATCTGGCAGAATTAAAGTCCAAAGGATTTCCCCGGAAATTAGAGAACAACGAGATTCTGATTACTGCAGACACTATGGTTCTATGTAACAATGAAATTTTGGGAAAACCTAAGGAGAGAGATGACGCGATTAAAATATTAACGAAACTCTCCGGAAACAAACATCAGGTTTTAACAAGTGTTTATATAAGGAGTAATTACAAAAGCAGGTCGTTTACAGCAATTACCGATGTCTATTTCAGAGAATTATCACCGGAAGAGATTGATTACTATATCGACAACTATGCACCTTACGATAAGGCTGGTGCCTATGGAGCACAGGAGTGGATCGGATATATTGCAATTAACAGGATTGAAGGATCATATTTCAATGTTATGGGTCTACCCATTCATCAACTCTATATGGAACTCGAAAAATTCTTAACTAATTAGAGAGTACTTTTCCTCTGCTTCTTTTACGCCCCCTCTGTCAACCAGTTCTCTAAGAATTTTTATGTAAGTTTTACTTTCATCTTCAATAAGTTCCGATATTTCCTGAAGGCTTCTCGGGGCAGAGATCAGAATCTCGATTAGTCTCCTCTCTACCTCATTTTCAAAACTTCTCCCCTCCCGCTCTTTACGTTTATCGATACATACGTCGCAAAATCCACAATCCTGTGAACCGGTCTGTCCAAAATAATTAAGGAGCAGAACGGACCTGCATACAGAAGCGTTTGAAGCATAAGAAATAATACTGTCTATTCTTGATTGGTATATGCCCTTTCTCTCCTCATATTTTTTTACTGAAATATAGAAATTCTTATTGTCTAATCTCTCTTCATTAAGTATCAAAAGAGGAGATCTTACACTCGGTATATAGTTTATGATATGCATCCTGGAGAGCGTTATGAGGTTTGAGATTATTGAAGCCTTGCTGTTTCTGGAGACTCTGGCAATATACTCCTCGTCGATTGGTACAAAACCGGAAAACAGACCAGTGTAAATTCGCAGGAGTGTCTTGATGAACGAGTCTAATGAACTGTTTTTTAGCTGAACCTTATACAACTCGTCTCTGTTTACAGAAAACATAATCCTGCTTGGATTATCAATCTCCTCTGTCAAATTCCAGTAACCCTCCGTTTGAATATATTTTATTGCGTGGTATGCAGACAGGGTATGTAATTTCATCTTTTGAGAAAAATCGGTAAGATTGAACTTTATAACCTCTCCTTTACCAGATCCGTATGCATACCCGAGATATATAAAGAGCTTTTGATAAACATCCTTAATATAGTCAATCTCGGGGAAGGTCAGATTCAGAATCTGTTTCGACCTTCGGATATCGCTTTTGTTCCATAATAAAATTGCATAAGCTCTTTTTTCATCCCTTCCAGCCCTTCCCGCCTCTTGAAAATAAGCCTCGATAGATTCAGGAAGGTCATAGTGACATACAAATCTGACATCGCTTTTATCGATACCCATTCCAAATGCATTGGTAGCTACTATTACTCTTGTATTTCCACTCTTCCAGTCGTCCTGTTTCTTCGATCTCTGGGCAGGAGTGAACCCGGCGTGATAAGCATCTGCATTTATACCTTGAGACTGAAGAAATCCAGCAATTTCCTCTGCTCTTTTTCTCTCCCTGACATATATTATTCCTGTTCCGTGAACAGAGTGTGCAATTTTTAAGACTTGTCCATTTTTATCTTCAACATTTCTTACGACATAAGAGACGTTTGCTCTTTCAAAGCCGGATTTGATAATATTAGGTTTTCTAAAACCCAGCTGTGACATAATGTCATCCGCTACTATCGGTGTGGCAGTAGCTGTCAAAGCTATAATGGGAATCTCTCCGATGATCTCCTTGATATCTTTAATTGAGAGATAGTTAGGTCTGAAATCGTAACCCCATTGAGAAATACAGTGAGCTTCATCTACAACCAGATAACTGATTTTCATCTGAGCTATCCTTACCTTTAGAACTTCGTTCCGGAGCCGTTCAGGTGATAAATACAAAAATTTATAATCTCCATAAATTGCATTGTCCAAAGCAATGTCAATTTCACTTTTGGTCATTCCGGAATGTACTGAAATTGCTTTTATCCCCCTCTTCCGGAGACTCTCGATCTGATCCTTCATTAGTGCAATAAGTGGAGATATCACTACACAAATTCCATCTGACATAAGAGCCGGAATCTGGAAACAGAGAGATTTACCTCCTCCTGTGGGTAACAGAGCTAATGTGTCAAAACCTTCCATTACAGAATTAATAATCTCCTCCTGCATAGGTCTGAAAGAGTCGTAGGACCAGTAATATTTTAATATTTCCAGAGGAGTCTCCATGATAATTCCTTATAAAGCAAAATTAGTAAAAATTGAGAGTTTTATGGCAAGATTTTTGTTCAATTTAAGACATCTTAATTTAATTAATATATGGCAAATATAGATTTAACTAAATACGGCATTAAAAATGTCAAAAATTTGATTCACAACCCTTCTTACGAGGTTATTTACCAAGCTGAAATTTCGGAAAAAAATCAAGGATTTGAAAAGGGTACACTTACAGATACAGGTGCTGTTTGTGTTAAAACCGGAGTTTTCACAGGTCGCTCCCCTAAGGATCGTTACATCGTCAAAGATGCTACTAGTGATAAACATATGTGGTGGGACGGAAATATAAATAAGCCGGTAAGCAAGGAAATCTGGGATGAGTGTAAAATTCTGGTTCAGAACCAACTTTCAGATAAAGATACAGTTTATGTTGTTGATACTTACTGTGGAACTAACGAAGATACAAGAATGAAGGTTCGGTTCATCGTTGAAGTTGCCTGGCAGGCTCACTTTGTGACCAATATGTTTATCCGTCCTTCTCAATATGAACTTGAGCACTATGGAGAACCTGATTTTGTGGTTCTAAACGGTTCAAAGGTTACCAACCCTAAATGGAAAGAGCATAAGCTTAATTCTGAAGTTTTTGTAATGTTTAACCTTACAGAAAGGATGCAGATTATTGGTGGTACCTGGTACGGTGGTGAGATGAAAAAGGGCATGTTCTCTATGATGAATTATTTTCTCCCTATCAAAGGTGTTGCATCTATGCATTGCTCAGCCAACGTTGGCAAGGATGGTGATGTTGCTGTATTTTTTGGTCTTTCAGGAACAGGTAAAACCACCCTTTCTGCAGACCCTAAGCGTTATCTGATAGGAGATGACGAGCATGGCTGGGATTCTCAAGGGGTATTCAACTATGAAGGCGGATGTTATGCAAAGACAATCAACCTGAGCAAGGAGAATGAACCTGATATCTGGAGGGCAATCAAACGAGATGCACTTTTAGAAAACGTAACAGTAAATGCAGATGGCTCTCCGGATTATTCTGACGGCTCTACTACTGAAAACACACGTGTCTCTTACCCGATTTATCACATTAACAAAATTGTTCTTCCTTCAAAAGCAGGGCACGCCAAGAAAATTATCTACTTGTCTGCCGATGCATTTGGTGTGCTTCCTCCTGTTTCAATTTTGGATAGAAATCAGGCACAATACCACTTCCTTTGCGGGTATACCTCTAAACTTGCAGGAACCGAACGTGGCATTACGGAACCAGTTCCTTCCTTCTCCCCTGCTTTCGGAGAGGCTTTCCTTACTCTTCACCCAACAGTATATGCTCAAACTCTTGTTAAAAAGATGGATGAACACGGAGCAAAAGCTTATCTTGTTAACACCGGCTGGAACGGAACCGGAAAGCGAATATCAATTAAAGATACAAGAGCAATTATCGATGCAATTATCGATGGAAGTATCGACCAGGTACCTACGGTCCATATCCCGATTCTCAATCTTACAACTCCATCAAAACTAAAGAATGTTTCAGAAGGTATTCTGGACCCTCGGGATACATATAAAAACAGAGATGAATGGGCAGAAAAAGCCAAATCATTAGCAGTCAAATATATAAAGAATTTTGAGCAGTATTGTGACAATGATGCTGCTAGAGCTCTTATTGCTTCCGGACCTCAGATTTAATTTTTGTTTAATTACAGCACAATTACGCAAGAGGATGTTAAAATAGTTTTTATGCATCCTCTTTTTATTTTTTTTATATATTTGTACTGCTTCCGGTAATATAAGAGATAATTTTATAAAACCTAAGGTAAAAAATAACCAATTTTTAATATATGAAAAAAATTATCCCAATTTTTGCCGTATGCTCTTTATTATTGAGCTGCACAAATAAAGATGAAATGAAGCTAAAAGAAATTATTTCTCAAACCGAAAACTCTGTAAGACCGTTGAACAAGGAGGCAAATCTGGCCTATTGGAACGGTACTATAACCGGCGACACAGCCGAGTTCAAAAAATACTCGGAGGCAAGTATTAAGCTTACAAAGATTTATTCTAGTCCTGAGACCTTTGCTGAATTAAAAAGGATAAAAGAGGGTGGAAAGGTTAAAGATTCTCTTTTAAACAGACAATTGACCATTCTTTATAATTCTTATTTGGCTAATCAGACAGATACTGCACTTTTAAATGATATTATTAACAAAACTTCTGCTTTAGAGCAAAAATATGCAGCATATAGAGCAAATTTCAGAGGTAAAGAGATCACAGACAACGAGGTTGAGAATATTCTTCAAACCTCTGTCAACAACAAAGAGCTGGAAGATGTGTGGCTTGCTCATAAAAATATCGGCTCATTTGTAGCCCCGGATGTTATAGAATTGGTAAAACTCAGGAATATGGTAGCTGTGTCATTGGGGTTTAACAATTACCATACAATGTCATTAGAGTTGTCCGGACAGAATCCAGAAGAGATCTCCACCCTTTTTGATGAACTTGATTCTCTGACCAAAGGAGCTTTTGCCAAACTGAAAGGTGAGATGGATTCTGCATTTGCCATCAAATATAAAGTTAGTGCAGAGAAGCTTATGCCTTGGCATTTCCAGGGGAGATTCTTTCAGGAGGCTCCTCAACTTTATCCTGTAGATCTGAATAAATATTACAAGGGTAAAAATCTTGAACAATTGACTACTGACTTCTACAAAAGCATTGGTATTGATGTTAGCAAAATTATGGCAAACAGCGATCTATATGAAAAGCCCAAGAAGAATCAACATGCCTATTGCACTGATATTGACGCCGAAAGTGATGTCAGAGTGCTTGCTAACATTAGCGACAATGAACAGTGGATGGGAACAATGCTCCATGAATTCGGTCACGGAATCTACTCTTTGGGACACGATCAGCCAGAAAACCCGTACTTTATAAGAAATGCAGCACACACCTTTACAACAGAGGCTGTAGCTATGATGTTCGGTCGTCTTTCACGCAATCCGGAATGGATGAGGCAGAGTCTTGGTCTTTCACAGGAGGAGAAGGATATGATTGCAGAAAATTGCTATAAATCAGCGAAATTACAGCAATTGGTATTTAGTCGTTGGGTACAGGTGGTATATCGCTTCGAAAAGGCTATGTACGAGAACCCGAACCAGGATTTAAATAAACTATGGTGGGATCTTGTTGAAAAATACCAGATGTTGCATCGTCCTGAAAACAGGAATTCTCCGGACTGGGCAAGCAAAATCCATATTGCACTATACCCTTGTTATTATCATAACTATCAGCTTGGTGAATTGTTTGCTTCGCAAATGCACTACTATATCGTAAACAACATTACCAAATCTGGAGATTATAAAAATGAATCATACGTTGGTAATAAAGAGATAGGCAACTGGATGAGCAAAAATATATTCAACGTTGGTATGAGATACGAGTGGAATGAGATGATAGAGCGGGCAACCGGTGAAAAGCTCACTGCAAAGTATTTTGCAAAGCAGTTTGTTGAGTAACTTGATCAGGCGGTCAAGGAACAATCAGATAGAATAGAGAAAGGAGCCTCTTCTGGGCAGACAGGTAAGTTGTAAATCGGCTCCTGGTGTTATTCCTATCTCTGCCAGAGAGTTGAATGATGCGTTGTAGGCGAGTTCCGGTGTGTTGTTGTTTTCGCTCAAATGACACAGAAAAAGATTTCTCAGACCAGTATGATAAATATACTTCAGAGCACCGGCAGTTTCGCTGTTGCAGAGATGGCCCTTACCGCTTCGTATCCTGTCTACCAAAATTTTAGGATATCTCCCTCCAACCAGCATGTCATAATCATAATTAGATTCCAGTATAAGATGGTTAGCTTTTTTAGAGTATTCGATAACTTCGTCGGTGATTTTGCCGACATCTGTAATCAATGTAAATTTCTCACCAAAAAAATCGATATAATATCCCAGAGTATCAGTTGCATCATGTGGAACTTCGAAGGGAATTATTTTCACTCCCCTGTAATCTAATGTATTACCTTTAGTGATTATTCTCTTGCAATCTACTAATGATCCCCTTGTGCAAGGATGGTAAAGAAGGGATCTGTGAAGTTCCGCGGTGGCAAGCACCGGCTTTTTATATCTGTCTGCAAATGATCCCAAGTATTTAACGTGATCTATATGATCATGAGTAATCAACACCAGATCAATTAAGTCGATAGAAATATTATATTCAGATAGCCTCTTTTTGATGGTCCTCACCCCCACCCCGACATCAATTAATATTGAGACCTCTCCATTTCCTATAAAATAGCAATTTCCGTTGCTTCCACTGGAGAGACTTATGAAATTTATCATATCGCGGAAGCTATCTCGGTTTCCAGATCACTATCCTGAGTTACAAGCAGCGTTTTGTAGCCCAACTTTGAGGCAGATTCCAGATTTGCAGGACCATCATCAATAAAAAGAGTCTCCTCTGCCTTTATTCCGGTCATTTCCAACACTTTGATAAATATCTGAATATCCGGTTTTGCAAGCTTCATTTCATAAGAGAGAAACATCTTATGGAAATAATCCTTCATCTCTCTGCCTTCTGCTTTAAAGTAACTTTTGACAACATTAATGGCAATCGGATTTGTGTTACTCAATAAAAAAACGTTGTAATCATTTTTCAGCCTGTAAATAGTATCCAGTTTGTCCTTTGGAATCTCCACAAGGAAATCTGCCATTGCATCGTCTATTTCTCTATCTGTAACCTCTCTGTCTAAATTTTTCCGGATAATACTTCTGAACTCTTCAGATGAGATGAGCCCTTTCTCAAAATCCAGAAAGAATCCGTCCTGCACGAATTCATTTAATATCTTGCCAAAATCCTGGAATCCCAGTTTCCTGAAAGATTCTATGCAGGTTCGTTTATCTAAACGAACTATAACGCCCCCTAAATCGAAAATTATATTTTTAATCATATTAATCGCTAAAATTGTAAGGGTATCTGAAAATACCCTTTTCTGTTATTATTGCAGTAATAAATTCTGCTTTAGTAATATCAAAGGCGGGGTTGTAAACCTTTACACCCTCAGGGGCCATGTTTTTTTTATACCACAACTCTGTGACTTCGTAAGATGGCCTCTCCTCAATAACAATCTCTTTTCCTGAATTGCACTTTTTATCAATCGTGGAGGTAGGTCCTAATACATAAAATGGTATTTTCCAACTACTTGCCAATATTGCAAGTGATGAGGTTCCTATTTTGTTCGCCACATCTCCGTTTTTTGCAATTCTGTCACATCCAACAAAAACAGCATCCACCCATCCTTGTGACATTACAGAAGAGGCCACGTTGTCGCAAATGAGTGTAACATCTATGCCTGCCTGCATTAACTCGAAGGCAGTAAGTCTGGCTCCCTGCAATAAAGGTCTGGTCTCATCTGCATAAACTCTTATTTTGTAACCTAACTTATTAGCCAAATATACTGGTCCCAGTGCTGTGCCCAATCTGGAAACAGCTAAATGTCCAGCATTGCAATGTGTCAATATTCCCATCCCCGGTTTTATGAGAGAAAGACCAAATTCAGAAATTCTCTCACACATGGCAATATCCTCTTGTTTTATAGAATGAGCCTCCTTAAAAAGAGCATCAATAGATTCATTGACTGATATATTTGCTTGTTTAACAGATTCTAATAATCTATTCTTCATTCTATTAAGCGCCCAGGACAGGTTTACAGCAGTAGGCCTGGATGATTCAAACAAATTTATGACATCTAAAGCTTTTGTCTTTAAGTTTTCCAAAGACTCGGGAACAGTACTGTTTAAAACTACACAGAGGCCGTATGCCGCAGCAATTCCTATTGCCGGTGCGCCTCGTACTTTTAATGCAGATATGGCCTCAAAAATCTCATTTTCTTTATTCAGATGAAGGAATACCTCTTTTCCCGGCAACTGGGTTTGATCCAGCAGAATCAGACTTAATCTGTCTGAAGAGATGTCAACAGAGTCATATGGTAGCACTCTCTCCATTATTTGAAAAATCGTTTTTTCAATTCATGAAGTTGAGTAAGCTGTTTATATGAAAAATGTCTTGGAGTAGCCATTGTAGAGTCTATCAAGTGTGATACCCTGCAGTGATTCTCAACAATCTCAGTTCGCCAGTAAGCATCTTTTATACTCCCTCCCCAAGTCAGAAGTCCGTGATTTTGAAGTATTAACACGCTTTTACCCTTAGATAGACTTTCTATCTGGGCAGCTAATTCTGCTGAACCGGGAAGAGAATAGGGCGCAAAGACTATATCATCTATCCAGAAAATTGCCTCCGGACTTAAAAGCTTAGTAGGGAAATGTTCCGTAAATGCATAAGAACAAGTGTAAGGAGGATGTGTGTGGATTACCGATTTTGCAGATGGATTAGACTTATAAACTGACAGATGAGAAGATATTTCAGATGTAACTTTATTCTCCCCATAAAGCTGAACTCCGTTTTTATCTATAATGGTCATATCCTCAACTCTTAGCCCTTTTTTTGAAAAAAGCGTTGGAGTTGCCATTATAAGAAAATCTGAAATTTTAACAGTAATATTTCCTCCGTTTCCTTCAACAAAAGACCTTTGCCATAACAGGTCTGCATAATAACAGACGCTTTCTGCTTCCGGATAATATTTTTTTGGTATTGGAGGCATACACAAGATTTTATTCCAGTTTTGATATCATAAGTTTAAACAATCGTGCCATTTTGTCTGCGGCTTTGTTTGCAGCATTAATTACATCGTCCCCGTCATTGACAAAGTCCTCTGAAAATGAGTGAGCCTCATTTGTTATCACAGAGACTCCAAAAACCGGTATGTTTGAATGTCTTGCTACAATAACCTCGGGGACAGTTGACATTCCGACAGCATCTGCTCCGATTTTCTCAAAAAACTGATATTCAGATGGAGTTTCATATGTTGGGCCGGTGCCGGCTAAATAAACACCTTTCTTCAGTTGGATACCCAATTCTAAAGCCGTACTTTCTGCCTTTTTTATCAGATTCAGGTCATATGGCCTTGTCATGTCCGGAAAACGAGGTCCGAAATCATCAAGATTTTTCCCTATCAAAGGATTTGGCATTAAATTAATATGATCTCTGATTACCATTAAGTCACCGACTCTGAACGACGGATTTACTCCTCCTGCAGCATTCGATACAAAAATATAGCTTACACCTAACAGTTTCATCACTCTTATCGGCATTGTAACTTGATCCATACCGTATCCTTCGTAGTAGTGAAACCTGCCCTGCATTGCCACCACATACTTTCCGCCGATAACCCCTGCAATAAGGTTACCCTTATGTCCGATAGCTGTAGATTGTGCAAAATTGGGGATTGTTGAATATGGTATAATAATTTTATTTTCAATCTGCTCCGCCAGTTCCCCAAGTCCGCTGCCCAGCACAATGCCGACAAGGGGCTTATTTCCTGACAGTCTGGTTTTGATGTAATCAGTTGCGGCTTTGATTTTTTCTATGTACTCCATAATTAACAATTATTATAATAATTTTTTATACAATTTATTTACCATCATTAAAATTTCCTCTTCACCATCTACAACCCTCTTTTCCATAACAATTTTTCCATCACATATAACTGTATCTACGCAAGAGCTGTTTGCAGAATAGACCAAATTTGCCAGAAAATTAATATTCGGAGTAAATGCGAAGGAGTTAGTATCAATAATTGCCAGGTCTGCCAAATATCCCTCCTTAATGACTCCACATTTAATTCCTAATGCTCTTCCTCCGTTAACCGTGGCTAACGATATCAATTCGTCCAAAGGCATAGCTGTTGGATCTCCTCTCCACCCCTTTTGTATTAAAGCTGCGATTTTCATCGTCTCTATCATATCAAGATTGTTTGAGGATGCGCAACCGTCTGTTCCGAGGGTAACTGTTAATCCTGCCTCTTTAAGTTCATTGTAACGGAATTTAAATCCGGAAGCAATTTTAAGATTGGAATTTATATTGTGTACTACCTTCACATCATTTTGAGCGAGCAGAGCAATATCTTCATTATCAATCCACAAACAATGGGCAGCAATAACTTTTGAGTTCAGAACTCCAAGTTTATTAAGATAAGAGATAGGGCTGACACCGTGCAGAGCTATTGAATCTTCATTTTCTCCTTTTGTTTCGGAAACATGGATATGTACCAGCAGGTCTCTTTTTTGCGCAAATTCACTTGCCCAAACAATCATCTTTTCCGAGACACTGTACGGAGAGTGAATTCCGATTGCGAAGCTGTTTCTGTTACACCAGTTTTTTGAGAGTTCATACATCTTTTCACACTCATCCTTTAACTTCCCCGATTTTGATTCATCCATCAAATCCAGAATGACAAACGGCTGGACCGATCTGAGTCCCATCTCCTCAGTAGCCTTGACAGCAAAAGGAAGGCTCCAGTATTGGTCATTAAAACAGGTTGTTCCGGATTTTATCATCTCCAGACATGCCAGTTTAGTTCCCCAGTATACCATTTCATCGGTAAGTTTACTTTCTGTCGGCCAAATTGTTTTGTGCAACCAATCCATAAGAGACAAATCCTCCCCAATGCCTCTCATTAATGTCATTGCAGCGTGTGTATGCATATTGACAAATCCGGGAATAACAGATTTTCCTGCTCCGTTTACAATTCTATCTGCCTGAAAATCTATACTATCAGATATTTTGGTAATTTTGTTGCTTTCGATTAATATATCTGATTCAGTGTTATTTAGATTGATATTTTTTATTAAAATTGATGACATATATAATACTTTTATCTTGGTAAAAATAGTTAGATTTTTGTTGTAACTCAAATAATTTTTATTAACATTGTTACGTAAATCAATTTATTATCAATAATTTTTTACATTATGAAATACATTTGCGTTGTTTGCGATTATATCTATGACCCTCAACTTGGTGATCCGGATGCAGGAATAGCTCCCGGCACTGAATTCAAGGATCTTCCTGATGGTTGGGTTTGCCCTCTTTGCGGTGTTGGCAAAGACGATTTTGAGCCGCTACAATAATAAGTGTTGTTAATTATTATAAAAAGGTCATGAGGCTACTTTGGATAGACATCAATGCCTCTTATTCTCATTCTTCATTGGCTCTTCCGGCACTCCATTCACAACTTACAGAAGAACAATCAAAACTTGCAGAGTGGAGGGTAGCTTCAGGAACCATTAATAGCGATCCTGCTTCTCTATTGTTGGAAATTGCAGAATTCAACCCAGATATTATATTATCAACTGTTTGGTTATTTAATCATATTTTCGTTCTAAACCTGTTGTCCAAGTTCAAAAAATTACATCCTGACTCTGTTGTAATTTTAGGTGGACCTGAATTTTTGGAAGATAATCACAACTTCCTTTGTACAAATAAATTTATTGATGCCGTATTCCGGGGAGAGGGAGAAGAGGTATTTCCTGCTTTATTTGATTCCATTATCTGTAATTGTAATGACAGTTGGAAAAGCATTTGCGGAGTGTGCTCGCTTGACAGTTCAGGGGTTTATCACGATAATGGAGAGGCCGTTGTAAAAGATTTCACTAAACTAAATATTCCTGAAATATCTGTTTTTTTCAATTGGGAAAAACCATTTGTTCAAATTGAAACTTCACGCGGCTGTTTTAATAATTGTTCATTCTGTGTTAGTGGCAGAAACAGAAGAGTACAAAATATTTCACCTGACGATATCAAAGAACGGCTCGATTTTATCCGGTCAAAAGGTATTAAAGAGGTTAGGGTATTGGACAGAACCTTTAATGCCAATCCAAAAAGGGCAGCAGATCTTCTGGAAATATTCGCCAGGTATCACGGAAGTATAACGTTTCATCTGGAGATTCATCCCGCATTTTTAGTTGATGAGTTTAAAGAGAAACTTAGAAATATGCCTGCAGGGAGACTACATCTGGAAGCGGGACTGCAAAGCTTGGATAACAAAGTTTTAAAAGTTTGTAAAAGAGCAGGCAGCAGTGAGAAATCTATCGATGGAATCAAATATATTGTCTCGTTGCAAAAATTTGAACTGCATATTGACCTTATTGCCGGACTGCCTTTATACACCTATTCCCAGGTGATCAAAGATATTAAATCCTTAATAAGTGTCGGTGCAGATGAAATCCAGGTTGAGTTGCTGAAGTTGCTTCCTGGGACTGAACTGAGAGAAAAATCAGATGATTGGGGTATTGTTTATTCCTCTTTCCCGCCATATGAGGTATTGAGAACCGATGTAATCTCTCAGTTAGAACTGTATAAAATATCGGTGTTGTCCAAAGTGTTTGATATTTGGTATAATAACAATATATGGAAAAAGACATTCAGCTATATCATTAGTCTTAATGACGACTTTATTGAAGTCTTTCTTGAATATATAATAAATAATCAACTGCTTGTCAATCCTTTAAGTTTGGAAAACAAAGGGATATTATTGTTAGGATTCTGTTTTAAACATCTCAAAGATGCTGTACCTGACATAGCAGCAACATGGATAGAGGCTGGATTATCACTGAAAAAGGGGCCGGGTAAGTTGGCAAAACAATGGATAAGAGGAGTTTCGGATAAGGATAACCCGTTATTTGACGAAGCACATCGTTTTTTTAATTATTATTATATTGAGGAAGAAGGTAGGGAATTCTGGTATGCCTTTGACAAAAGAGACAAAAAAGGGAAACCCGTTAAATTATACAAAGCATAACAAGTAATAACTTAATAATGTTAATCTGAAATCTGATTTTATATTACTTTTTATTATATTTGCAGCCAAAATTATTAAAATATGATAACAAAAGAGCTTATTTCACCAAAAAGCATCGTTGTTGTTGGTGGTTCCGATGACAATCAAAAGCCTGGAGGTAGTGTTCTTAGAAATCTGATTAATACCAAATTCAAAGGTAAATTACACGTAGTAAACCCAAAATCCGAGATAGTTCAAGGCATTAAGTGCTGTAATAAAGTTGAAGATCTTCCCCAGGTTGATTTGGCAATTCTTGCAATACCCGCTTCTTTTTGCCCCGATAGTGTAGATATTTTGTGTAACAAAAAGGGGTGCAAAGCTGTAATAATACTCTCTGCCGGATTCCACGAGGATGGGCCCGAAGGGAGAGTACTGGAAGAAAAAATCGTCAAAATTGTCAATCAGGCAGGAGCTTCATTAATAGGCCCCAACTGTATAGGGGTTATGAACCCAAACTATACCGGCATATTCACTAAACCAATACCAAAATTGATAGAAAACGGAGTAGACATTATCTCCGGGTCAGGTGCAACTGTAGTTTTTATTCTTGAAACAGCAATGCAACTTGGGCTTCAGTTTTCATCAGTCTATTCTGTAGGGAACAGTGCGCAGCTTGGCATTGAAGATGTTTTGCAATATCTGGACGAAACTTATGTACATGGCAAAAGCGCTCCTGTAAAGTTGCTTTATATCGAGAACATAAACAATCCCGCACTGCTTCTTAAGCATTCAATTTCGCTGATAAATAAAGGTGCCCGGATTGCTGCAATCAAATCCGGATTCAGTGAAGCAGGCAGTCGCGCAGCCTCCTCCCATACCGGAGCTATGGCAAGTCCAGACAAGTCTGTATCCGCTCTTTTCAGAAAAGCAGGAATAATCAGGTGCAACAGTCGTACAGAACTTGTCACCGTTGCGTCAATATTGATGTATCCGCAACCTAAGGGAGATAAGGTTGCAATTGTAACACACGCCGGAGGACCGGCTGTAATGTTGACTGATATACTATCCGAGAGCGGAATCAAAATTCCTCATATTAAAGGAGAAAAAGCAGACGAACTCCTTAAAAAGCTCTATCCCGGCTCATCGGTCTCAAACCCTATTGACTTTCTTGCCACAGGAACGGCGGAACAACTTGAGGCAATCATTGATGCTTGTGAAAAGGATTTTGATGTCGATGCCATCCCTGTAATCTTTGGGTCGCCTGGTCTTACAAGAGTATTTGATGTCTATGACAAAATCACAGAAATAATCTCTAAAAGCAAAAAACCAGTATATCCTATCTTCCCTTCAATCGTAAACGCAAAAGATGAGATCGAAAAATTCAAGGAACAAGGGGGTATCTGTTTCCCGGATGAGGTGCAGTTTGGACAATCTCTTGCCAAGGTAATTAACACCAAGGGAGCCATAACTGATTTCCAGTTACCTCCTGTGGACTTTAAAATGATCCAGAAGGTAATTAAATCCAGCAGTAACGGTTATTTATCCCCTGAACAGGTTCAGAAGTTGCTTGATGCTGCCGGAATTTCACGGGTGAAAGAGGCAATTGTAGATACAATTCCAAATTTGAAAAGAGCTGTAAAGGACATCGGATACCCTTTAGTAATGAAGGTGGTAGGGCCCGTACACAAGTCCGATGTCGGAGGTGTTGTTTTGAATGTAACAGAGGAGGAGACTCTTTTGATAGAATTCAACAGGATGATGAATATTCCTCACACGAAAGCAATTCTGATACAACCTATGCTCAGCGGAACCCAGATCTTCATTGGAGCAAAAAGAGAAGATAAATTCGGACATCTTGTACTATGTGGACTCGGAGGCATTTTTGTTGAAGCATTGCAGGATATAAATTGCGCCCTTTCGCCGGTATCAAAAAATGAGGCTGATGAGATGATAAAAGGTTTGAAAGGTTATACGCTGATCCAGGGAACCAGGGGACAGGAGGGTGTGAACGAGTTTTTATTTAACGAAACCATCCGGCGTGTATCTGCTCTCTGCAACGCTGCACCAGAGATTTTTGAAATGGACATGAATCCGTTGTTGGGAAATTCTAAACAGGTCATTGTTGTTGATGCAAGGATTAGAATTGAAAAGTAATTTATCATACTATAAAGTGTTTTTCTAAATAATAACAACTTTTTCATTACGATTTATTGCTTTTTTGGGTAAATTTATGTATTTTTGTAAAAATTTATAAACTAAATTAATAGTAAACATGGCATTAAAAGGAGCTATAGTAGTTGACAGAGAGAAATGCAAGGGATGTGGTGTATGTCTTGCTAACTGCCCTACTAATACAATTGCTTTAGCTAAAGAGGTTAACAGCAAAGGTTACAATTTTGCTTTTATGGAGTCACCAGAAAATTGCACGGGCTGTACAAACTGTGCAACTGTTTGTCCAGATTCGTGCATTACAGTTTATCGGGTAAAAGTATAATTGAATAATATTAAAAATTTCAATATGGCAGAGAAGATTTTAATGAAAGGTAACGAAGCAATTGCACATGCTGCAATACGTTGTGGTTGTGATGGATACTTTGGCTACCCTATTACTCCTCAATCGGAGATCATGGAAACTCTTATGGAAGAGAAGCCATGGGAAACCACAGGAATGGTGGTACTACAAGCTGAAAGCGAAACATCATCGATAAATATGATATATGGTGGTGCCTGTTGCGGAAAAAAGGTAATGACTTCATCCAGTAGCCCGGGTTTAAGTCTTATGTGTGAAGGCCTTAGTTATCTGGCTGGTGCCGAACTTCCATGTTTGGTTGTAAATGTTGTCAGGGGTGGTCCTGGTCTTGGTACAATCCAGCCTGGACAAGGAGATTATTTTCAAGCTTGTAAAGGTGGCGGACATGGAGATTATAAGCTGATTGTTCTGGCTCCTGCTTCTGCTCAGGATATGTACGATTTTGTTGATTTAGCCTTTGAATTGGCGTTCAAATACAGGAACCCCGCAATGATCCTTTCAGACGGTATCATTGGTCAAATGATGGAGAAAGTAGAACTCCGCCCAATGAAGCCAAGGTGGACAAACGAGGAGATTGAAACTAAATTCTCATCATGGGCAACTATCGGGAAAAAGACAAACCGCAAACAGAATGTGATTACCTCATTGGCATTGGATGCTGTAGCTCACGAAAAGTTAAACAACTCACTTCAGGCAAAATATAAAAAAATGCAGGAAGATGATGTAAGGTTCGAGGAGTTTCTTTGCAAAGATGCTGAATATGTGATTGTAGCTTACGGGTGCATGTCAAGAATATGTGAGAGCGTAGTCGAAATGGCGCGTAAAGAAGAAATTAAGTTAGGGCTTCTTCGTCCGATTACTCTTTACCCTTTCCCTACAAAAGAGATTGACAGGTTGGTACCTCAACTTAAATCGATTATGTCAGTCGAACTTAGTGCTGGTCAAATGGTGGAAGATGTGAGACTTGCAGTAAACGGTAGAATTCCGGTAGGCTTCTTTGGCCGTCTTGGTGGTATTGTTCCGTCGCCGGAAGAGGTGTTTGAGGCATTTAAAAAAGAGATAAATAAATAATCAAAATTGGCAATTATGGATGTTAAAGATATAATTAAACCCGAGAACAGAGTCTATTCCAAGAGTCCGGTTCTTACTGATACAACTATGCACTATTGCCCTGGTTGTTCTCACGGGACAGTTCACAAGGTTATAGCAGAAGTTATTGAGGAGATGGGTATTCAGGAGAAAACCATCGGCGTCTCTCCTGTCGGATGTTCGGTATTTGCATATAACTATCTGGATATAGATTGGGAGCAAGCAGCTCACGGAAGAGCACCTGCATTGGCTACTGCAACAAAAAGACTCTGCCCTGACAAATATGTATTTACATATCAGGGTGACGGAGACCTGGCATCAATTGGAACAGCTGAAATTATGCATGCCTGCAACAGAGGTGAGAACATTGTTGTAATATTCATCAACAATGCGATTTATGGCATGACAGGCGGCCAGATGGCACCTACTACCCTACTGGGTATGGTTACAGCAACTACCCCTTACGGAAGAACGCAAGAGCTCCACGGTTATCCTCTTAAAATCACAGAGCTTCTGGCTCAGCTTCCGGGCACCTGTTTTGTCACCAGACAGTCTGTTCATAATCCTGTATCTGTCCGTAAGGCTAAAAAAGCCATAAGAAAGGCTTTTGAAAACTCAGCATTAAAGAAGGGTACCTCTTTTGTTGAAATAGTGGGCACATGTAATTCCGGATGGAAAATGAGTCCGGTAAAGGCTAATGAGTGGATGGTCGAGAATATGTTCCCTCAATATCCGGTTGGAGATATTAAAGATATATAGAAAAAGTCAGAGATATGAAAGAAGAAATAATTATAGCAGGTTTTGGCGGACAAGGCGTTTTGTCTATGGGTAAAATTTTGGCCTACTCCGGAATTATGCAAGGGCAGGAGGTTACCTGGATGCCCTCTTATGGTCCGGAAATGCGTGGTGGTACTGCTAATGTTACGGTTATCCTAAGTGATAAGAAAATCAGTTCTCCCCTTCTGGGCAGGTTTGATACAGCAATTATACTTAATCAACAGTCTATGGATAAGTTTGAAAATGCAGTAAAACCAGGAGGATTGTTAATTTACGATCCAAACGGCATAACACGTCATCCCGAAAGGAAGGATATTACTGTTTGCTCCATATCGGCAGTGGATATCTCTGCAGAACTGGGGAATTCCAAAGCATACAATATGGTTGTTTTAGGTGCTTTTTTAAGCAAGAAGCCAATTGTAAGCTTAGAGAATGTTATCAAAGGACTTAAGAAATCTATCCCCGAGAGACACCATTCATTAATTCCGATGAACGAGAAGGCAATCAAGGTCGGAATGGAAAAAATTGTTGAGAAAAACAGTGCTTAATCATAGGGTGGAAGTTTTTTGTATAATAATTTCATTATTTTATTATCTTTGCACTAGTGCATAATTTAAGTATGAGTAAAGATTATCAGTCAGTCATAAATAGTCTTAAACAAAAGATAGAACTTATTATATCTAAGTATGAACAAGTAGTGACTGAAAATCAAAAATTGTCCCAAGAGCTCAATAACTGTAAGATTGCATTGAACAATAGTATTAACAATGTAAATGAACTTGAAGATAAAGTAAATAAACTACAATTAGTTGAGGCTTTTAAAACGTCTTCGCAAGATGTCAAAGAGGCTAAGCAAAAAATTGGCAAGATGGTGAAAGAGATAGACAAATGTATTGCCCTATTAAATGATTAAGCGTTAGTTAATGGAACAACAATCAATAAGAATCAGCATTGCAGACAGGTATTACCCACTTAAAATTGCGGTTACCGACGAGGAGAAGATCAGAGCTGCTGCTAAAATTATTAACGAAAAAGTAGATTTATATAAAAAACGCTATATAAATCGTGATACTCAGGATGCCCTTTCAATGGCCCTTCTTCAATTCGTAATTCGTTTGATAGAGGCTGAACAGAGAGAGGAGAGCAATCAGATAATAGATGAATTACAAAATTTAGATACTCTTCTTGGCGAGTACATTAAAGTCAATATTGCTTAATTTCAGCTATAGTGCTTAGCCGTTGGTTTAGCTCTTTGCCAAAATCAACACTAAAAAAATACCGAGCAAACCGACAGTCAAAAACAGGCCTTTTTACCCTTCGGGGGATTCCGTTATCGGGACGTTGGACGTTTGCGACACAGTTGGAACTCAAATCTTACTTACTAAGGTTTTTGTATAAACAGCTTTACCAACGGCTTTTTTGAAAATACAACACTATATATATACACGAAATGGAAATATTATTATCAATTTTACTTCCCGCAATAGCTGGCTTCGGAATAGCATACTATGTGGGCAACAATATTTTATTAAAAAAACGCAGAGAAGAGATTATTAAAAGTGCAGAGCAAGATGGAGAGAACATTAAGAAAGAAAAAATTTTCCAAGCCAAGGAAAAGTTTCTTCAATTAAAAAGTGAGCATGAACAACAAATCCTTGAAAGAAGCAACCAGGTAGTTCAACAAGAAAACCGGTTAAAACAAAGAGAACTGGTTATTAATCAACAGACATCGGAACTTCAGAAAAGAAACAGAGAGATTGAGTCAACGAAGGAGTTACTAAAAGCTCAGTCCGAACATCTTGAGAAAAAGCACGAAGAATATGAGAAACTTAGATTGGAGGCTATCCAGAAAATTGAAAATATAGCTGGCTTATCTGCAGCAGAAGCTAAGAATCAATTAATTGACACAATGAAGACTGAGGCAAAATCTGAAGCGATGTCGTATATCAGTGAAGTTGTGGATGAGGCCAGGCTGACTGCAAGTAAAGAGGCCAAAAGAATAGTCATAAATACGATTCAGAGGATAGCACCGGAAACTGCAATTGAAAATGCAGTTACTGTTTTCAATATCGAAAGCGACGAGATAAAAGGTCGTATTATTGGAAGAGAGGGCCGGAATATCCGCGCCTTAGAGGCAGCAACCGGGGTAGAGATAGTCGTTGACGACACACCTGAAGCAATCTTGTTGTCTGCTTTTGATCCGGTCAGAAGAGAGGTTGCGAGATTAGCCTTGCATCAACTTGTTACCGATGGAAGAATTCACCCTGCCAGAATTGAAGAGGTGGTTGCCAAGGTTCAAAAACAGCTCGATGATGAGATTATGGAGACAGGCAAGAGAACCTGCATTGATCTTGGTGTTCATGGGCTTCACGTAGAGCTGATAAGGCTTATCGGAAGAATGAAGTACCGCTCTTCATATGGTCAAAATCTTCTGCAACACTCACGAGAGGTGGCGAATATCTGCGCTACAATGGCATCAGAACTTGGCCTTAACCCAAAAACCGCAAAAAGAGCCGGCCTGTTACACGATATAGGAAAGGTATCTGACGAGGATCCCGAACTTCCGCACGCTATTCTGGGTATGAAGCTTGCAGAAAAGTACAAAGAGAAACCGGATATTTGCAATGCAATCGGTTCCCACCACGAAGAGATAGAGATGAACTCCCTTATCTCTCCGCTTGTTCTTGTAAGTGATGCTATTTCAGGTGCAAGACCTGGTGCAAGGAGAGAGGTTATTGAATCCTACATCAAACGTCTGAAAGAGATGGAAGATTTGGCATTAGCCTACCCGGGAGTAACAAAAACATATGCAATTCAGGCAGGAAGGGAACTTAGGGTTATTGTCGGGAGCGAACAGGTTTCAGATAAAGATTCTGAACAGTTGTCGCTTGACATTGCCAAAAAAATTCAGGATGAAATGGTTTATCCGGGCCAGGTGAAAATAACCGTTATAAGGGAAACCAGAGCCGTAAGCTTTGCAAAATAGAGTTAGGAGAATTATTTCTCTTTGAATAGGAGGTTGTAGTCCCTGACTGCAGCCTCCTTTATATATTCCTGAGGAACAAACTTCCATTGGTTTAACTTTTTTGCATCGATTGATCCACTCTCTTTAAGTTTTTTGTAAAGAAGTTCTCTTATGTCGGGCAACCTGCTGAGAACTCTCCCCTCAAGTTGTTCATAAGGTATTTTTGCCCCTTTTTCCAATAAATCACCACCCCCGTTTGCTCTGTAAGATGAGAGTGCCACTTTATACCTGGCATTTAATTCAAAGGGTGCTCCATTAGCCAGCGAAATAATTTTTACCCTCTCTCCGTCCCCTTTTCTTACATCAACTTCATATATCAGACCAGCAGCAGAGTCAAAATTAAAATTCATATTCTTAAGTTTGTACCTCTTGTCTTTACCCCTGACATCAAATTGGATCAGGTTATCATCCTTGCTGCTCATTTTGTTTATCCACTTGGAATAGGAAAACTCCAGATAATCCTTAATCTCCCTTCCTGTCATCTCAATCACATATAGTTGATTTTCGAAGGGATATAGATTCAGAAGGTCTTGATAATTCAGATTTCCGGCTTCAACTGTCACATCAAAAGAGAGTGGTGCTGCAAAAGAGATATCTGCGCCCGAACTTTCGAGTTGCAGTGTATGTATCATATCTATGTAATTGGAAGGACCAAAGTATGCATCACGTGACGTAACAGGGTATTCCAACCTCCCCACAATAGATGTTGTAAAATGTTTTATAGAAAGAAACTCCTGATGAAAAATCTTCATAAACTCTCTGTCAGGTAAAATACCATCCATAGATAAATTAACCGGAATCAACGATTTTGAAACAACTTTTCCATCTTTGATTTCCAGCTTCACCTGCGCCAAAGAGAGAGAAGAGGCTCTGCTTCCTCCTTCAAGGATCAAAACGCTATCTTTTCCCTGAACGATGTACTCTGCAATTGTCTTATGATCGTGGGCGGCAAACACTATATCCAATCCTTTAACGTGTTTTGCTACGAATTTTGCGGGGTTCTCAATTTGATAAATCTCCTCATCTCCCAATCCTGCGTGTATGGCAGCAATTATAAGATGAGGTCTCTCTTTTTTGCGGATATCTGCTACAACTTTCTCCATCAGAGGCATAATCTCTTCGAATGTGATTCCACTCCACAAATCAGGAGAGAGCCACTTTTTAATGTTTGGGTTTGTCATCCCGATAACGGCAATTTTGACTCCACATCTGTTGATTATGGCATATGGTTCAAAGTAGGAGTTACCGGTATTGACCTTAATCGCATTTGCCGCTAAATAGGGCGCATTTAACTCTTTATCAATCTTGTCATAGACCGGATGCCCAGCTTCGATGTCGTGATTACCCACCACCACTGCATCGTACTTCAAATAATTAGCAACCTTACAGAAAATGTGTTCGGCATTGGTATCGATATAGTTGTAATAAAATACGGAATTATCTCCCTGAAGCTGATCACCGACGTCCAAAAGTATTACAGCACTATCTCCTACCCTCATTCGTGCTTCTTTAATTGTGGTAGAGACTGAACTTAATGAGTAGGGATGAATTGTAGTGTCTGTATAGAGAGAGTCGAAGAATCTTCCGTGCAGATCATTCGTTGCATAAATTTCAAATGCATACTGACCGTCTTTAACTCTTTCAACACTGCATCCGCTCAACAATACTAAAAGCAGTAGAAAATAACCCGTATATTTATTTATAATATTAAATGTCATAATTTATTGTTTATTAATTGAACTTCTCCTTGAAATTTTTTAATGCTTCAAGATTCAATTCACTGTGAAGTCATTAACACTCTCCCAGACTACCGGAGTTTGACATAAGCTATCTTCATAAAAATATATTTACGTTAAAGGTAGCTTATTATGACGAATATTTAATCAAATTCTACTATCATAGAGCTTTGAGCCGCTATTTTTTTTGCACTTCCAACCCGTATCATCTCCCCTGAAATAACATCCTCTCCTGTTGTCTTACCACCAATGGATTCAGAGAATCTCTTCCAGTCAATTGTTTGGCTATTAGTGTGATTATTTATTAGTACCATTATGAGTTTGTCATCAAGATTTCTGAAGAATACATAAAGGTTGTTTTCTGGCCAATAGTGGGTCATTTGTCCAAAATGGACTACACTTTTGTCTTTTCTCCAGTTAAACAACTTTTTTGCATAATTGAGTATGTCCTGTTCCTCACATGATAATCCCTTCCCGTTAAATACACTTTTGCTGTCTCCTGTCCAGCCTCCGGGCATATCTAATCTCTCCTCTCCGTGACCGAGTTTACCATCCTTTGTAGAGAGCATAATCTCCGTCCCATAATAGATTTGAGGTATACCCCGCATTGTTGCCAACAGTGTCAATGCCATCTTAACCTTTTTAGAATCTTTGTTGAGCATTTCAGAAACCCTGTGAGTATCGTGATTGTCTGCAAAAATCATAAGATTGTTGGGATGTTTGTATGCAAAATCCAGTGAAAGAGATTTGTATATCTTGTAGAAACCCTCTCCCCATTGTGGAACTGAATCCTTTACAAGTCCGGAATGGATTGCATCCTGCAGGGGAAAATCCATAATATTTGTAAGATTGCTTCTATAGCCGTCACGATTATCTGCATCTCCCTCCCAATATGAGACCTCCTGAGGTGATAAAAACAAGCACTCCCCTACAATACTGATATTCGGATATTCCTTGCGGATATTCGAGGTCCATTCTGCCGCTGCATATTTATCACTATATGGAAAGGTGTCAACCCTGATCCCGGAGAGGTTGGCCCACTCTACCCACCAGATTGCATTCTGCAAAAAGTATTTGAGTAAAAATGGCTGATTTAAATTCATATCGGGCATAGATCTGTCGAACCAGCCCTCTACACATCTCTCATTATCAATCTTTGAGGAGTGAATATCGGAATGAGTACTCATTGCAAAATTTGACTGTGTATATTGAGGAAACATGTGTAACCAGTCGTGGAAAGGAAGATCTTTCATCCACCAGTGTGCCATTCCTGAATGGTTAGGAACCATATCCATAATGATCTTAATACCTCTCTCATTTGCCTCTTTTACAAAATTGCGATATTGTTCATTCGATCCGAATCTGGGATCAATCCTGTAATAGTCTGCACAAGCATAACCGTGATATGATGATTCAGGTTCATTGTCGAATAACAGCGGAGTCGACCATATTGCAGTTATTCCCAATTCTGACAAATAGTCCAAACTACCAATCAACCCATCAATATCTCCTCCGTGCCTCCCATAGTTTGCAGATCGGTCTGCTCTCTCTGAAGCATCTGGATGGTTGTCGTTTCTTGCATTTCCGTTAGCGAATCTGTCCGGCATCAACAGATAGACAATATCCTGAGGACCAAAACTTTTTCGAATGGCAGAGCCCTCTCTTCTCTTATCAAAAGCGTAATTGAATGGGATCTCTTTCTCCCCTTTTATAAGTATAAATTTGTAATATCCAGGTTCCAAGGATGGATCAATTGAGATGTCCAAAAACAGATAATTGGGACTATCTGCATTATGGACAGCTTCTATAATAATTTTTGAGTTCATGGAGACAATTGAAGCGTCTTTCAGATTTTCTCCGTAGATCATCAGCTGCAATGGAATCTTCATACCAACCCACCAGGAGAGAGGTTCTATTCTGCTGATGTATTGCGAGAATAGTACATTAGCATAAATTATCGAAAGTATTAATAAAACAATCGATTTTTTCATTTTTCATTTTTGTAGAAAATTTTGTATCCCGCAGGTTCTAAATCAAATACCTGGTTTATTTTCAGTTTTGTTTTCGATTCGCTCATAAATTGTGAATACTCTCCCTTGTCGATTTTCTTAATGTTAGTACTGACAGGCTTATCGGAGAAATTGAAAACAGCTATCACCGTATTATTATCCAACTTATATTGTACGGTAAATATTGATTTTTCATTATCCGATTTTAGGAACTCCATCTTTGCAACAAGTGGGGTGTTTAATGCGGGATTGCCTTTCCTTAATTCAGCCAGAGATTTGTATAGTTCTGTAAATGATAAATTCCCATTCCAGACTATACTGTCTTTTTCAAAAAATTCTAATCTTTTGTTAAAGCTCACCTCTTGTCCGCTGTAAATCAAAGGCATCCCCGGTAAAATGAAGGTCAATGCTGCCATTTGAGGTACAAATTGTCCCATTCTTTCGAATTCTGTCCCGTTCCATGAATTTTCGTCGTGGTTGGATGTGAAGTTCATAGTAATTGTATTCTTCGGAAACAAAGAATTATTTTTTACAAGATATGCCCTTAACGAATCTGCATTCTGCTTACCCTGAGCAATTTGATTCATTACATGATGCAATTTCCACGAATAATACATATCAAAAGCATTTACCTGTAATTCCGGTACCTCAGCTTCAGCCAGCATAAACAGGTCAGGAGTAACCTTTCTGAGTTCAACTACAGTACTATCCCAAAAATCTGTCGGAACCTCAAATGCCACATCACACCGGAACCCATTAATTTTTGTCTCTTTAAGCCAGAACTTCATGGCATCTACCATTGCTTTGCGTATATCTGAGTTGTTATAGTCCAGTTTTGCCACATCTGTCCAGTTGAATGGTGCTACAGGTGTTTTTGTAACAGAATCGATTACATACCAGTCAGGATTTGATTTTATCCATGTTGCATCTCTTGATGTGTGGTTGGCAACCCAATCTATAATAACCTTCATACCAAGGTCGTGGGCTTTTTGAACAACATTTTTGAACTCTTCAACTGTTCCAAATTCCGGATTAACGGAGGTGTAATCTTTTACAGAATAATAACTTCCTAATGTTCCCTTCCTATCCAACTCTCCAATCGGATATATTGGCATAAACCAAAGAATATCCACTCCCAGCTCTTTAAGCCTTGGAATATGACTAGCAAATGCATTGAATGTGCCCTCTTTTGTAAACTGTCTGACATTTACCTCATATATTACAGCGTTCTTTGTCCACTCAGCATGTTTGACATTTGAAACTAAATCTGCATTTTTTGAGGCAGTATTGCAGGAGAATATGAATGTGGAGATAATTACTCCAATGATAATTCTAATTTTGTTCATAAAAATACCACTAAATTAATATTGTTAGATACTGTTTACGATAGTAAATGAGTTGGCCTTCGCTTCGATGACAATTTTATTTCCATCCGTAGAAACAAATTTACCAAACCTGGTTTCAACTGCATTATTTAAAGGAAAGAAGGGAAACTCCAGTTCCATTGTTACGTTTGTGTCAGACTTATTCAGGGCCACCAATACGTACTGTCCCATATATACTCTCATATATGCAAAAACATCTTTGGAAACTGAAAGCGGGAAAAGATCACCATAGATAAGAGGCAAAGAAGATTTTCTTAAAGAAATCAGACTTTTCACGGTCTCCCGCAGTTTCTCCTCCCTGTTGTTATAATCTGCAAATCTCATCCACCTTCTGTTATCTGGGTCATTTCCGCCTGGCTCCCCGTATTCATCACCATAATAAATACAAGGAATACCAGGTATTGTAAAAATCAGTGCCTGCAATAATGAGGCTTTATCATATGCAATACTATCTCCAACCCCGACGTCCCTTTTCCACCCTGCCAGTTTATAGTCCTCATCTGGTTTTAACGCTCCTCCGGCCAATGAGATAAATCTTGGTCTATCATGATTTCCGGTAATATTCCCCATCAAATTATGGTTCCCGTAGGTTCTGAGACTCTCCATCAACCTGTTATGAACATTTACAAAACTGCCGTTTTTATCTATCATACTCCATATCATTGCATCATACACATTGAAATCAAACTGAGCGTCCAACATGCCATTCTTAATGTAAGAATCGATCAGCTCAGGAGATCCGTATGTCTCCCCTATCTGGTATATGTTTTTGTCCGGCAACTCCTTTCTGATCTTAGAGGTGAGTGTTCTCCAGTATACCTCCGGAATGTGTTTTGTTGCATCGTGTCTGAATCCGTCAAAATCATAGTTTTTTAGCCAAAAAAGCGCAGAGTCTGTAAGAGGTTCGTATACATATTTTTTTCCCATGTCAAGCGAAGGAATATGTTTGTCGAACCAGGTTGTCAATCGGAATTCATCCCAGAGTTGGTAATTCGGCCTTCCGTCCGGAGTAACATTAGGTGTTACCCAATCTGGGTGGACTTTAAGTGTGGGACTGTTAATATGCATATGATGAGCCACATAGTCCAGTATGACATTTATCCCCCTATTATGTGCTTCTGTCAAAAGAGACCTTAAAACCTGTTCATCTCCAAACCTGTCATCAATTTTTGTAATGTAAACCGGCCAATATCCGTGATAGCCGCTAAATTTGGTTTTGGGATTGTAAATTTGTCCCCATGCATCATAGGGATTCTGCATAATCGGAGAGATCCAGATCGTTGTAATACCCAAATCCGAAAAAAAACCAGACTTCATTTTTTCCAGTACCCCCTCCAGATCGCCGCCGTAATAATCTACCTTTGGCAGAACATCGGGACTATTTATTTTTTTTGTATTGACCGGATTCCCGTCATAAAACCTGTCAATCAGCAAAGAGTAGAGAACCTGGCTGTACATATCTTTGCGAGTCAGAACCGATGTCTCGGTTATAGGAACTCCATTCTCCAAAGGAATAAGGACATCGTTTGTAAAACATTGATTGTCTGCCCCATAAATTCTCAGGTATGATCTCTTCATCTTCTTTGCATAAGAAGGGATTTTTATCTCTAAAGTAATATCCTTGCCGGGATTTTTCTTATTGCCGTTCGTCTCTATATTAAATGGATCAATTAAGGAATTTTGCCATAAAACCATGTATTCAACATTTTTACCCAAAATCTTAACCTTAATCAGATCATTTTCGTTACTTATGCTTATTATCTTTGGCTGAGCCTGCTCGTTTGAATTATTCTGTTTTGAGTAATCAAGAGCCACTAATGTTGCAGATTCTCCCATATAATATGCAGATACCGTATTAAGCAATTTTGTTTTACCCTTCAAGATCAGCCTGACAGTATCGAAATCAGGATAGGGCTCTATCAATAAATCTGAAGAGGAAACAGAGTCAAATTTATCTATCTGCGGAAAATAGTCCTGCATTATTACCACAGAGGTATCACTGTGGAGTTTTATAGGTTTTGCAGGGTCAAAACTATCAAATTTTGTTACAAGATCCACATTGATGCACGATACGATCAGTAGAAAACCTATTGACAAAACTGTTAAATGATTTGCTAAACTTTTCATTTATAAGATTTAAATATATAAATATCCTTAAATTTCAAAAATAATTGAAGAATATGGAGGCATTGTGACTGAAATATTGGTCTCATTTATTTTTGTGAAGCTGACTTTGCCCATATCCGCAATGGCCTTCTTAACAGAATGATTTATAATATAGGTGGAAATTGAAGTTGAAACATTATGTATAACCATTAATTTTTCTCCAGTTGTTTCCCGGTAGAAAACCATAAAATTCTTGCTGTAAGCGTCCAAATTGTCCGGGATTGTTAATGTCCCTGAAGCAAGGGCCGGATAAGTGTTGCGGAGTTGAATGAATTTCTGGTAAACCCTGTAGATAGAAGATAGATCGGTCTTTTGCCTTGATAGTGGAGAGACGGTTGCATCATTTGAATAAACAGGATTGTGCCACTTGGTTCTATATGTATCACTTGCGGCTACATCCCAAAGAAACGGCTCTCTCACATTTTTGTCATCATTACTCTTGAGTCCCAGCATACCTATCTCCTCTCCGTAATATATATAGGGAGATCCCGAAATTGTCAGCAATATTGCTGCTGCCATCTTTGTCTTACCCAAATCTCCGTTCAATCTGGAAAGAGTTCTATCTTCGTCATGATTGGAAAGTTTTGTTGCATTTATCGGAAATGACCTGTATTCATCAAACTTCTTTTGCATAGTTATCATATCACTCGGGAACCACTTTGCGTGAGAGTTTTCTAAAACATATATAAGTTTGTACCACGCATCAAAATTAAAGAGAGCGGGAAGTCCACGATAATATGGAGCTACCTTGGTGTAGTCTCCGGTCAGATTTTCTCCTATAAGATAAACATCCGGTTTTGTCTTTTTTAGTTCGTTATAAAACTTTTCCAGAAATTTTGGATTTTCGTCAGAATCTTCATTCTGATAAATGTGTTTTACAGCATCCAGTCTAAACCCATCTACACCTTTTGCCAACCAGAAGTTTGTGGCATCAATGACCGATTTGAAAGTGGCGCTATTTTCACAAGTGTCCACGCCCCCGTAATTCAGGTCAGGCATCCAGTCGGAAAACATTCCCATATACTTGAAATTTATTGTTCCCGAGAGAACAGTATACCACTGACCGGAATAATATGTGTTTGTCATTGGAACTTTTCCTGCGGATATCCAGCCACTCACATCGTCTGATGGTGCAAAAAGAAAATAATTCCTATACTGATTTTTCTCTGTTGAAATAGCAGTTGTAAACCAAGGATGGTACTTTGAGGTGTGATTTATAGTAAAATCCAGAATAACCTTAATGTTTAGCGAATGCGCCTTATTTATGAGGGCTTCAAAATCGGCCATTGTCCCGAAGTCTGGATTCACTGCTTTAAAGTCGGTAACATCATAGCCATGATAAGACGAAGAGGGGTTGATTGGTGTTAGCCAAATACCTGCAACCCCAAGTTCGTTCAAATAATCAAGCTTATCTGTGATTCCCTTAAAATCTCCGGTCCCATCGTTATTGCCGTCTGCGAAAGATCTTACAAATATTTCATAAAAAATGCCTGCTCTCTTTACACCATCCCAATTTTTGGATTCATACTGCGAAATATCGTCTTTGGGCTTTTCGACTACAGGATTAGTAATCTGGCTCTTTTCACATGACCCCAAGATGAGAAAGAGTAATAGAAGATATAGGTATCTTTTCATAAATTTTTGATCTCTATTGTTGTACTAATGAGTAAGTTGGATCTACCTTGTTAAGGTTAAATACAACTTTATAGGTACCAGCGGTAACAGCTATGTTACCTCCACCTGGATTCAATTGGTTAGGATTCTTGCCTGCGCTTGTATCAAATTTACCCCAATTCAGCCCCCAGTCATTATCTGCCCGGAATTTAACCTCACCATTGGAGAGTGTTACAACCGCTTCAAAACATCGGGTATTTTCGTTGAATGTCAATTCAGTATCAGGAGAGTTCCAACCATTTGGTGTAGCATCTCCAATCAGACCGATCCTTGATATAGTTTTGACACTCTCAAGGGTTCTGTTAGACTGGTCTATGTTATCAAGTTTCAGATACATAATCTTCCCGTTGAACAGAGTGATATTTCCTCCTGGTTCAACCTTTATCTTGTTATTGACAACAGATGTTGCATTAGTTCCTATATCATCACCATTCCAGCCACCGGTATAAGTAATCTTAAATCCGTTTTGAGCCTTGTCGTTAAACATAATCCAGCCCTCATAATATTTCTTATCCCCGGCAATATCATACAAGAATTGTGATTGACTATGGTTCCATCCGCAATAATCACCCACAATCCATACTTTATTGTATTCTTTCTCTGCAGGTATATAAGTTGTTACAAAAAACGAAACAACGTTCGAAACAATAGGATCATATTGATCTACTATCGATGATTTAACTCTTAGTTCCACCTCTTGTTTTGTCCCTAAAACGGCTTTTAAACCATCCATTGCAGACTGAAGTTCCGATCCTTTCAAAACCAACTTTGGCTTAGAAACAGACCCTATTACTTTAAACGGGTTAAAGTTTGTGCCCTTTAAAGCTAGCTCTACAACATAGGTTACGGCAGCATCAAAACCATATTCACTAGGGCTCCAGGTAATTTCCGGAAGGTTTTCACCTTTTTTAGCATCTTCAATAATAATTGCCTCCGGGATTTGCACAACACCCGATTTAATTATATCAGGGTAAAGATAGGTCTTATTGCTATCCTCTTTGGTACATGACGGAAGGATAAACAGCAGAGATATTATTGGTAATATGTATTTTAATATTCTCATGATCGTAATTTTAATATTAATAACCTGTATTTTGTTTAAGATTAGGGTTAGCCATAATATCTGCACTCGGAATCGGAAATAGATTGAACTTCGAATCTATGCTTACACCGGCCGGCTGACCACCTTTGAAAGGCCATAAGTATGAAGACCCTGTGTATTGTCCGAAACGGATAAGGTCTGAGCGTCTGGTGCCCTCCCAGTATAACTCTCTGGAACGTTCATCAATTAGAAAGTCCAATGAAAGGGATGTTACATTGCCACTGAAATTACCATATGCACGTTGCCTTAACTGATTAATATATCCAAGCGCCTCGGTTGAAGTTGCACCTGTTCCGCCTCTTACAACAGCCTCTGCCAGCATCAGATATATATCGGCAAGTCTGAAGTAAGGAAAATCGGTGTCAGGATATGTCCCATGGGTACCATTCCCGCCTGTTGATGTAACATTTGTAAATTTGAAAACGGACCATCCTTGAGTTGTGAAAGTGCTTAAAGGATTTAATATCTCTTTAGATCTCCCTTTTTTATAGAAAATTGCGCGCTTGTCTGCGCTTACCGGGTAGTCTGCATTTTCATCTGTGAATGTAAATTTATTTACCAGATTTATTGTAGATCGGTTGCCGTCCCAGGCCTCTGAAATACCATTATTTACAACGCCCTTTTCGCCACTAGCCCTGGATGATGCAACTAAGTATGTCATTCCTCCATAACTCGGCATTTTGTTGCCGTCAAATACAATTGGAAAAATAATCTCATTTTTGGCGGAAGATGTGCTGTTATCAGCCATAAACAAATGCTGATAGTTGGGAGCCAGTGTATAACCGGCAGAAATAACCTTTTTGGCGTAGGTAATAACATCTGTATATCTGGAAGTTCCGGTGTAAACCTCTGCATTGAGGTATATTCTGGCAAGAAGAGTCCACACAGCAGCTTTGTCTACTCTTGCATATTCATTGGCTTTTGGTTCCTTCATTCCAGGCTCTATTGCCATAAGTTCACTCTCTACGTATTCGAAAATACCTTTACGTCCGATTTGTGATGGCATATATGCACCTGTCGGATTCTCTTCTGTAATAAAAGGGGGGTTTCCGTAAGTATCCATCAAGATTGAATAGGCTAGTGCTCTCATAAAACGAGCTTCCAGACGGAATACCTCAACTTCACTCTTCACTGCCGAGTGACCTCTTGAATCAAGTTTAGCATCTGTTGTCTGTTTGAGATACTCGTTTGTCAGAGCAATAATAAACATTGCACGATAGTATACACCATCAATAGACTCATTTTTAATATTGCTCCAAGTGTTATTGTTCAGTTCAGGAACCCATGAGTCACCTGCCCATGCATTTTTACACTCATCGGTTGTAATTTCCTGAAGGTTCCATAAACTTCTTAAAAATTGGGCATTTCCTGCATCTAATCCTGTTATATCTGTGCTTCCTGCCCCATCCTGTCCTGAAATAGCCATAACTGAGTAGATTTTTGCAAGTCCCTGCTTATAACTTGTTTCACTGCTATAAGCTTTGTCCACTGTGAATGTATTCTTATCCAGTGGTTTTGTATCTAAGTCCTTCGTGCATGAAGTTGCCAGTAATGAAAGAAATAGAAGTGAAATAAGAATTTTAATATTTTTCATCATAAATAGGCGTTAGAATGTTAAATTAAGACCTAATGTGTATATCCGTGGCCTCGGCCAGATATTGTTGTCAATACCCGAACCTTCCGGATCCAGACCACTATAATTTGTTATAACAAATACATTCTGTACAGAGAATGCCAATCTGCCCGAAAGACCCTCAGCAAACAACTTTTTGAAGTTATAACCCAATGTAATATTGTCCATTCTCAAAAACGATGCGTTTTCTACGAAATAATCCGATTTGAGTTGTTGTGGTGAGTTAACTCGGGTAAAGCCAGTTCTGTTAACAACATCAACCATATTGGTCAAAAATCCTTGATTTGAAAAGTTGGATATTGAGGAGTTGCCTGCTGCAAAGTCATTGAACATATAATTACCGAATGCTGCTCTCAGATTGAATCCCAAGTCAAAATTCTTATATGTTATCATATTGCTGAATCCGAGATATACTTCCGGAGCAGGGCTGTAATCTGTAAGATAGCGGTCTGCCTCTGTGATTTGTCCATCTTTATTTCTATCCACTACGAGGTTTTGAACCGGATGTCCATCTAAGTCATAAACCTGTTGATAGGTGTAGTATGTAAATGGAGCATAACCTACACTGTGCATCTGTATTGTGCCGCCTGTACCATAAGATACGCCTCCTGTGGAGATCCCTAGATAAGCAGGGTTGTTGGCTGCAGTAAGTTTTGTAATCTCGGTATCATTCCATGTCCCATTTACTCCGAATTCCCACGTGAAATCTTTATTATTAATTGCAATTGCATTGATATTAACTTCAACACCTTTATTCTCCAGATTACCAATATTAGTAACAATTTTATTTGCAAAATTGGTTCCTGCAGCAATATCAATTTCGTTCAAAAGATCTTTTGTCTCCTTAAAGTAAACATCTACCGAAGCTGTAATCCTGTTTTTCAGTATTCCAATATCTAGTCCTGCATTGTATGAAGTTGTCTCTTCCCATTTAATCGCTTCATCATAACCTGTAGGTTTAAGCAGCGAATAATAGGTGTTTCCGAACATATAGTTTGAATAGACGGTCGATTGATTGTACAGAGCGATATAAGGATAATCATTAAGACCGAGATCTTGCTGCCCGGTTACTCCATAGCTTAATCTTAGCTTTAGATTTGAGATGGTTTGTGATTCTTTGAGGAAAGATTCTTTATTGATCTGCCATGCAAGTGCAAGTGATGGGAAAAGGCCCCAGCGTGTATCGTCAGAGAATCTCGATGATGCATCATCACGAAGAGTGAAGGTCAACAGATATCTGTCGAGGAATGTATAGTTCAATCTACCATAAAAAGAGATTAGATAATTTTCAGTAGGTGAAGTAATCTCTTTTTTAACTACAGGGGTATCATCATTTGAGAGCTCTTTTGTGTAGTCTTTTGAGTAGAAATGTTGCCAGGAGTAACCCCCCATCACATCAATCTTTGATTTAATTGAAGCCAATTCTTTTGTGTAATTAAGGTAGAAATCCATAACGCTGTTTTCACGTTTATTTTTCCATTCGGTCTTACGACCTATGCCTTTGAATTCTGTATCTTTCCATGCCTGGAAAGAATTCCTGTTTACACCTTTGTCTCCGCTGCCCTCAGCAAAATCAAATCCCAAATTCAGATGGGCTTTAAGTTCAGGAAGAAAATGCATTTTGTAATCCAGCTCAATATTTCCTATACCACGTTTAGTTTTGGCTCTGTCATAATTGTCATGAATCAACGAGAGAGGATTGGTTGAACTTAATGTGTTTGGAATTGCAGGGGTACCCCAGTTATAGTAACCGTTAAAATCACCGTTAGTGTTGTATACTGGATGAGTCGGATCGAAGAACGTCGCAGCTCCGACAACTCCCCCATCCACATAATCATTGTTGTTTATCACACCTTTTAAATTGACAACAACTTTCAAATGGTTGTCGAAAAAGCTTGGAGATAGATTAAGACCAGCTGTAAGTCTCTCGTAAGAAGAGGTTTCAATTGTTCCTTCCTGATTATTGTAACCTACGGAAACACGATAAGGAACCTCCAGCAAAGAACCTGAAACTGCCAGATTCTGGTCTGTTGTCATACCAAGCTGATAGACCTCATCCTGCCAGTCAGTATTACTGTTTCCAAAAAGAGCTGCAGCTGCCGCACCTGTAGAAGTGTTTGCAGGATATGCCAACGCAATTTTCGATTTAAACTCATCGGCAGACAAAGAGTTAACGGTCTTTGTGTTTTGATTGACAGTATAGGTTGAGTTATAATCAATCTTAAATTTGCTTGTACCTTTTTTAGTAGTAATAATAATTACGCCATTTGACGCCCTTGCTCCGTATATTGCTGTGGCAGAAGCATCTTTTAACACTGTAAAGCTTTCAATATCACTAGGATTAACCGAAGATAGTCCATTTCTCATACCAGGTGCTGCATCATTGGATGTCGGCACACCATCTATAACAATCAAAGGGTCGTTGCTGGCCTTAAGAGAGGCTCCGCCACGGATCCTGATTGTTGAACTTGAGCCCGGGCTACCATCACCGGGAGTAATCTGCAGACCGGCTACTTTGCCTATGAGAAGTTCCTGAGGAGAGGTTATTGCACCTCTATTGAGCACTTCAGGCTTGATTGCAACTATGGAACCAGTTGCATCATCCTTTTTGACTTGTCCATATCCGATGACCACAATCTCTCCCAGTAGTTGTGTGTCTTCAAGAAGTACGACATTATTAGCTTGTGAGGCTTGGATCTCACGAGGAACATAACCCAGGTAGGATATGGTCAATATTGCATTCTGAGATGAAACATTTATAGTAAACCTACCATTAATGTCTGTCTCAGCACCATTTATGGTGCCCTTTTCAATGACAGCAACACCTATCAGAGGGATGTTCTTCGCATCAACAACAGTTCCTCGTACAGGAATTTTCTGTTGTGCATTGATATCCATTCCCAGCACTAAGAAGAGAAAAGATATCAGCAAAATAAATCGCTTCATAAAATAGAGTTTAAAGTAATTTGTAATTAGTTTAGATTAGTTTCTTGTAATTTGATATAGGCAGGGTCATCTTTATCCTCCACAAAAATAACCGATACAGCTGCTATCAGAAGGAACACTCCTGCCATTACAATTGCATAAATTGCTTGAGAGTCATAAAATCGTTTTACTATCGGACCGCCGACTATACCATTTATGATTTGAGGTAAAGTAATAAAGAAATTGAATATACCCATATAGATTCCGGTTTTCTTCGGAGGAAGGGAACCGGCAAGAATTGCATACGGCATTGACAGAATACTTCCCCATGCCATTCCAATCCCGAACATTGGAATAATCAATAAAACAGGATCTTTGATAATATAGAATGAGAGTAAACTTATTCCTCCCATAATTAATGAGAACGAGTGAGTGAGCTTTCTTCCAATTTTTTTTGCTATAGCAGGGAGAACAAGAGCATAAATAGCAGCCACTCCGTTGTAAATTCCAAATATCAAGCCTACCCAATTTCCGGCATCCTGGTACAAGACAGAACTTGTATCATTAATACCTGCACCATAAATGTGAACTGCAACAGCAGGAGTAGAAAACACCCACATGGAAAAGAGAGCAAACCATGAAAAAAATTGTACTATGCCTAATTGTTTCATAGTCTTTGGCATTACAGCAAAATCTTTAAAGATCTGACTTAACCCTGACTCTTTTTTGGAATCGCTCACATTTGCTTTGTCTTCCGGGGGGTTTTCTTTCGTTTTAACTATTGTCCAAAGTATGGATGAAATTAAGACTGCTGCCCCAACATAAAATGATATTGTAACATTTGCGGGTACCTCTCCCTGGATGGTTGTCTTCTGAACACCTAACCACTCTGCAAGAATATATGGCAACCACGATCCTATTACAGCTCCTATTCCAATAAGAAAAGTTTGTACTGAAAAACCTAGTGTACGCTGGTCAGAAGGAAGAAGGTCCGCAACTAAAGCCCTGAAAGGTTCCATTGCTACATTGATAGATGCATCCATTATCATCAGCATTCCTGCTCCAACAATCATTGGAGGCAGCAGATAAGCCAGCATGGAAGAGTTAGGCATTAGAATAAGTGCAATGCATGTAAGAATTGCTCCGGCAAGAAAATAGGGTTTTCTTCTTCCTAACCTGGTCCAGGTATTGTCGCTATAGTGACCTATCAGCGGCTGAACTATCATACCGGTCAAAGGCGCTGCGATCCAGAACCACGAAAGTTGTTCTACATCTGCGCCAAAACTCTGCAGAATTCTGCTTGCGTTAGCGTTTTGAAGTGCAAAGCCAAACTGTATTCCTAAAAACCCGAAACTCATGTTCCAGATTTGCCAGAATGACATTCTTTTTTGTTTCATTTTT
>Ga0172381_10000247_pt1 | contig 66426 bp, 122 predicted proteins | sample Leawel6488metaG_FD_119754 | JGI IMG/M metagenome (GOLD analysis project Ga0172381, IMG submission 119754) | Leachate microbial communities from a municipal landfill in Southern Ontario, Canada - Leachate well 64-88 metaG | ecosystem: Engineered > Solid waste > Landfill > Unclassified | place... | reverse complement strand
TCCAATAGCATATAATGCCTATAATAATTACTGATACTAAACATACCCATAATGTAATCATTTCTTCTCCTACAACGGTAAATCTTTATCGCCATCTGCAAACGGGTCATCGTCTACTGTGGGTTCGTTCTGTGAACCGTTCTGTGGCTTATTCTTTTGAATAAGTATCTTTGTACTCTGTGCTGTGACATCCATAGATGAACCAGATGAACCATCCCCCTTCGTATAGGTTCGCTGTTTTATCTTCCCCTCTACATAAATAACATCACCCACATGCAATTTCTGTGCTGCGTATTCTGCCGACTTGTTCCACATCGTGACATTAAACCAGTCTGTGACTTTCACCCACTCCCCATCTTTCTTATAGTCATCACTGACTGCCAAACTAAAGGATGTAACTGGAGTACCCGATGGGGTGTACCTCATTTCTGGTTCTTTACCTATGTTACCTATTAGTGTTATCTTATTTAATGATGGCATTTATTCATCATCCCCCACAAATGATGCTACAAAACATACAACAGATACCATACCTACAAGTGCCCACAATGCCATTGCCACCCAATTCAACAATAACCACCACACCACAGGAATACTATTCAACATATACCCACCATAAGGGTCAAATGTTTGACTTTTTATTTGTATCCGAATATCGTCTAATGACTTGGCGTAATCCATGCTGCCAATAGGAAATTTCATGACTTCATTTAACCTATTCTTTAATTCTTTGAATATATTATAATCAATAGATAGGTCATTGCTTGGTATTCTCATTATAGGGTCTGAATACACATCCGTTATCTTTAATGTTTCCATTCCTGTGATTGTCTTATCTAAATAAAAAGACATTTGTTTTGCATCAGCACTTTCAATTGTTCGATCATAATAACCCTTACAATTATTTTCTACATGCAAGTAAGAAGTGAAGGCTACAACACATAATGTAATCAATAATACGATAAAAAATGCAGACACGCTACGTAGTATAATATTAGAATTGTTATTCTTATTATATCTTTTTCGCCTTCTTATAGTTTTTTCGTCAAACGATTCATTCATTTATTTCTTCTCCAAAAATTTGATAGCTTTCTTAACTGCTCGTTCTATCTTGAATTTTTTAATTTCTTCTAATTTGCTTAACTGTGATGGTGTTAGATATAACTTCATTTGGCGTATAGCCAACTCAGCATCTGCAAGTTCTTCAATCTTTCCATTTTCTCTACCTCTTGATTCATGACAAAGAGCTTGTATCAACTCTGCACATTCCTCAATGCATATTAGTCGTTGCGAATCATATCCCCATGTATCCATAAGAAACTTTAATGACTTTTCTTCTTCACTATTTCCCATTATCCTTCCTATAATAACTACTATCTTTGCCTTTTTCTTGTAAACTCCTGTAACAGCCACCACCTCTTATCTCCCATAAACCACCGTAGGCGTTACCGTTTTCCTTTTCACAGACTTCGCTTTGTTTATCATATACTGTGCAAATCTTCGTGAACTTACACTTGCCCATCTTTTCTCCGACACATTACTATTACTTTATCTTCTTCATTTACTAACATGGTTTCACAGTTATCATGCTTACTGCTCTCTAGTTTATTAGCTTCTTCCTGTGCTTTCTGAAATGTGTCACATGCTTTATAGAATACCCATGCGTTATCTTTACCTTTCCAAAATAGGTTCTGTGCGTTTGAATCTACCATTATCTTATATACCATCTAATTTAGTTTGATCTGAACTAAAGGTAACATCTATGTGAATACCCGCTTCTATAGCCATTACAATGTCACTAAATTCAATGGGAAATCCATCTACATTGAAGGATACGTGTGTTACTGTCTGTCTGTCGCCTGTCTTTTTATCCTCTACTACCTTTATCCCTAATCCAAAGTCACTGATATTCTTGAATTGCTTCCTAATCTCTGCCATTTTAACTCCTTATTTATTATTATTTGCCATCCCTAATTTATTTACCACTGCTATTAACCACGCTTTATCTGTGGCTTCATTCTTTCCACTGCTTTTTCAAGATACTTTGAACAACAATACTCTATATAGTCTGAAACATTCGATGTGCCTTTCTTTTTACTCGCTTCCGCAATCTGCCTGTGAAATTCTTTTGGTTCTATGATATTTAGCTCTTGCCCCATTAAACTAGCATAATGTTCTTTGACTATGTTAAGCATCAACGAACTAAATCTTTGTTTCTGTTGCCCAGCAATTAACTTAATACCACTATATACGCTATAATCTGTGAAAAATGGTATATACCCCATTCCTATCCTAGAATGTCCTTTTTCTTTTACTTCTTCCATTTATAAGATTACTCCTAATTTAGAATGATTTTATTATACTACATACCTACTTATTTGTCAAACTTTGCACAGTATCAACCACAAAACCGAAGAAACAAGTATTACACGGAGAAATCAACCAATGGCTAATTGTCTATCCCCATTGTTCTGCCATAGCTTTTGCAATACCAATATACGTTTTACTCCTAATCATTCCTCTATCTTCTGAGAATTTCAAATAATCATTACCATAAATTGGCTTACCTTTCTTTTTGCCATTCTTGTAATAAGCATATATTTTAGGTTTAACATGTGTACTATCATCGAATAATGGTGCTTCTGGATTATGAATTAGCCTTGGTAAATTTTTTAACCATAAGCATGTACGCTTACTTTCTGTATCACCAAAATAATATGGTTGAATTATCTGAGAATATTTAGCTATCGTTGGGCTTGCACATCCCATAGGATTCTCAATACATATTTTATCTATCGGTGCTAACCATAGTTTCGCAAAAAATTGTAATGCTTCTAATCTATTTTGTAATCTGCCATCTTTATTCCATACGCTTGTTGCTGCATAAGATAAATAAGTACAGGGCGGATGAGCGATCATCAAATCCCAACCATCGTTCAAATGTTTAATCACATTATCCTGTATATGCCATTCTGGATACCCCCCCACTACACGGGATGACATCACATGAATATGCTTCATGCCCTCTATTGCGAAACTCTATACAAACTCGCTGTGATTCTTCACAGGCTATTAAAACTTTCAATTTCTTCCCCTGTTAGTGTATCGCTTATACCACATGCTTTATTTGCTTCTGTGACACGCTTAAAGGCTTCTTCTTTACTTATTGGCATTCCTACACCGTGTAAACTGTGATTATGGCAATTTTCACCACTACATGAGCATATACAGTTACCTGCTGTGTCTACTCTACCCATGTTTCTGGGTCTAATATGATGTCCAGAATTTGCTTTGATCTTACAATCTTCACCATGAATTTCACAGACACCTTTAGCTCTGTACTTAATTAAGAAGTTTACAAGAATATGCCAGTACTTTTCTTTATGTGATTGCTTTGCTGTGACTTTCTTAATCACAGTACGCTTTAAAGGTTTATAAGTCTTAGCCCTTAATGCCTTTGCTGTGGCATGAAGTGGTGTGCGTTTTATGGAATACTGTTTCTTATGTAACTGTGTTCTTCTCATATGTTTTTTGGCGGTTCAAATTCACTATTGAATAGAACTCCTATACCATTACAATTTTGACATTCCTTCATTGGCTCATTGATATATGCCATTAATGATTTAAGATATGAGTCAATGTTTTCTTTTAAATCATCTTCACTTTTACCTTCAAATGATTTTATTGGAGTGTAACCTTTGTAATTATCCTCAACACTTGTCATTTCAAAACAGACTATTTTTTTATCACCTACCCATTTATTTTTCATCTCAGGTTTTCTACGTCTGCTATCAATTCTACGAGCATCATATTCATATGAATATGGCTTAGCTATCGGAATTATTTTTTCTACATTGAAGCAAAAATCATAATCGGATGCCACTCTAGCAACTTTTGGATTGATATTTAGTTTGATATGTTCTCTAACAATATTGTAAGTTTGTTTGGATGTTAATTTGCAAGGTCGCTCATGTATTATTAAAGCCGGATAAACTATTTGATCTATAATTGAATGTTTAACATTGTCATTAGTCACGTTTCCTTTAGAGCCGTATAACATTGTTTCGTTATATGGATATGAAATTTGTTTTGGTTCAGTTATATTGTCTATTTTGGCAAGAATAATATATTCAAACTCATCATCAACTTCTATTGGTAATTGCTCGTCTGATACTGGAAGATAAAGTGATTTATAAATATCATATTCAGGCTTCCACTGAAACGTTTCACAGTCTATTTGTTCACCAGCTTGTTCTTTGGTTAGTTCCATTGGTATTTTATTACTAACTAAAGAGTAATCAATAAGAACAAATCGATGATTTATATTTGGTCTGTTTTGAATATGTGACATCCTTTCTGGGATTCTGCCTATTTTTGACCATCCTTTTAAAAAAGTATTTTGTGGACTAACTCCATCAAACAAATACGATGAAAAATTTGATTGACTATATTGTGAAGAAGCAGGATCACGAGTAATATATACTCCATTGTTTGTTTCTATTGAATATACTTTCAATTTATCCATTATCTTCACCATAAAATGTTTTGCCACACTCTGTACAACGATATCTTTGTTTTTTACCACTATTTACTGTAGGAACTTTTGAAAATTTAATTGCCTTATTCCCACAATATTTACATTTCGTTTGTTTGTTTATTGTATCATTATTTTCTGTCATTGTCAATACCTACCTTTCTATAGAAAATGGAGACCCACAATGCCAACATTTCTCGGCTTTCTTTGGTTTATAGTTACTCTTACCACATGAAGGGCAGATGACACGTTTATTTTTATCTGGGTTATCTTTTGCTACAGGAAATTCAACCATTACATTATCTCCTTCTTGTTATTTTACAATAATGACATGTATTAGAGTTATTACTGTTGTTTGCACCACATTTACAGAACCATTCGCCTTTTGGATGAAGAATACCATTCTTTATTATGTCTTTATCTGTGAGTTCCATTTTTATTTTACCTTTTCTAATGCATATATTGAGTATACGCTCTTTAATTTATATAAAGTATAAATACCCTGTCCATCAATATCACCCCAAAAACTAATCCACACACTACCAAACCCTATATCTTTAAATATTATATTAGCTAATTGTAACGAACTTTCATTTTTTGATGATAGTATTTGTATCCCTAACAACTCCCCTGTATGAATAACATCCCATTGATTAGGCAATTCAGATGGTTTGGCATAACAACCTACTGAAATCAAACAGACAATTAACAATATAAATATAATACGTTTCATCTCTTTACCTCATATCTTTCTTGATATCGTAACACCCCTATTAAGCCAATAAAAGCCCTTGCTGCCTCTATTAATTCACCCTTTGACATTTCCACCATATCTTTTTCATGCCAGTTACCAGTTTCAGTGTCTAATCTTAGTAATCTGCCACCTGTGATTTCCTTAAATAAGTCTCTGTGACTTTCTAACCCTAATAAATAATACGCACCAACCTGTAATCTGCCATCTAACCACAGTTCTTTTGATGTTTTATTATCGCTAATCAGTAATATATCACCAATTTGTCTGTGAATTTCATCCAACTCCCCTGCTACACCATATTTATCAGACCAAACGACTAAATTATTGCAAACTACTTCAAATTTCAGTGTTCTCTTTGCCTGTACCCATGCTTTTGTACCATTTTGTATCTCTGTGGACAGTAATTCCCAGTCACCTTTGCTGTAAATCTTCCCTTTATTGATCTGTGAAACGCAACTGTGGACTTCTGTGCCTATGTCCTGCCGTTCACGCATCTTTAATTCTGACTCTGTTTTACCTCCTCTTATCTGCCAATCAACTAATGTTTCATTATAACGAACTTTTAAGACACTGTGGACACGATCATAACGCTTATTATTGATGTAGTAGTAATTATCATCACGCTTAATCATTCTTAAAATATTTGCATATAGCATTTTTACATATACTTATAAGCTGCTCATCTGGTTTAATCAACTTTCTATATTCTTGCCATCTTAACCATAGTGTAATATCAGTCTTGCAAGGATTTATATAATAAAAATCATCACAAAAATCTCTTGGCATTTTTATTTACCACCATACAATCTAGTAGACATATCTTCGTAAAACTCTAATCCTTCAATCCCACTGATAATCTTACCATCAACTATCTTATACCCTTTCTTTGTTCGCAATAATTCGTTCAATCCCACAGTATTCACAACTAATAACTGTATCTTCTCATATCTTTCAGTAATAGGTGATGGATCATAGAATACAGGAACTTTCTCTATATCTGTGACTTTCACTTTTATCTTTGGTATATAAGACATTGATGCTTCATTAGTTCTAATAGTCTTACTCGGTAAAGGTACGGACTCTATTATTGTCTCTGGGATAGGTGATGTTACTACTTTGTCTTTCTCTATCTGTGCAACTGTCAATTCTTTCTTTACAGTTGCCACAGCAGCTAATTGTTCTGTGCGAAACTTTTTGCAAGCACTCTCTATTATCCTATCCCAAGTCTTTAGCTGTTCTATCTTTGGTTTATATTCAGCATTATTCTCATTAATTATCATCTGTGCATTTCTATTTTTGATAAATAATTCATCTGATAATTTTGTTATTCTGTGTTTTATCTTCCCACGTAACTTGACAGCTTGCTTTTCCCCTGTCTCATTCGTAACCACAGCATACGGTTGTATCGCTTTTGGTAAATTATCCACTTATTTGCCTTCTTAATCTAATAAATCCTATTGCTATCTCTTTTATTGAGCATAACGGTGACCCATTCTCTTGTATAAACCATGCACATTCTTTACCGTTACATTCCATACCATTTTGAATAGGACACTTTAATTTATCCATTTACTAGCTCGCTATTCTCATATATGTTACCGATTACTTCCAAAGAATCTTTGTATAGATGCACGCTAAATAGTTCATGTAAATAATCTAATACAAGCCAATACTTAACTGCAAAACTAGCTAGTGAATCAATATAAACTACTTCTCCTATGTTTGCTGTCTTACGGTATGATTTAAAATTAACAATATCGCCATCGTATATCTCTTTTCCGTTCTTATCTTTTAATCCTGTGTATTGCATGAGAATCAAATCTGGTTCCTCTGCCCACTCATCCTCATCTGCAAACACATTAATATCTATTCCGCCATTAAAAAAGTGCAATCCAGCTACTGCACTCATCCGTTTATTTGTGTTGTCCCATGCCCTGAATTTAATATCTTTCATGCTCATATAATATCATACCTACCTACTGTTTGTCAACACCTATCTTCCATAGTATGCCGAACGGTGCTATAAGTAACCACAGAAGCATATTATCAAGAATATTTGACACTACTAACCATAGTATACCTATCACTAAAGCACTCACCAACACCAAACTAAACCTTGTTTTCTGCAAAAGAATAGATAAAGCCCCACAGAATACGTTACCCATCAATAAAAACATTCCTACAAATCCATAATCAGTTAGATAAGCACTAAACCCTGTTGTTCTTACAAACTCATTAATCTTTACTGTTAATCCTCTACTATCTGCAACACTTTGTATAAATGGTTGTAAGACTAAGTGATGTTCATACGTTCCATATCCAAATAACGCTGTGATAGGGTTTACTGTGACAGCGTTTATAGGTGCTATGATGTGGGTTAATCTGTCCACATCCCCTACTTGCACAGTACCAGCAGCTATCTGTGGTGCATTATTTATCGTACCACCGTATAAATTTATGTATGAACTAAAATACAAAATATCTATCTTCTTATCTAAGATAGTAAATGTTGAATCCCCTAATACAGTCCCGTCTGTGCTTCGTAAAAAAGTTACATAGCATGACAGTAAAAACCATGTACCAAAGATAGTTAAACAAAATAGCAACGCTTTCTTCCACGGTAAAACAACCCATGACAACCCCATAAAACCTACTAATGTGTAACCAAGAACCCTACTGTCATAATAAAAGCCCACAGACACTATCAAAACCACACAAACAATAACCAATGCCTTAATTTTTGCACTAGGCGAAGAAATTAAAGACAGCACAGCAGGAATAACAATGATAAATGGATAAACAGCATAGGAACTTCCTGCAACAAAGTTACCTTGATCTGCAAAACGGCTTATATGGTTCGCTTCACAGATTAATCCTTGTGCTAAATAAGACACAGAATAAGCTATAGAACAACAAACTATAAATAGTGGCAGATGCTTATAATGCTTCTGTGACTCACTTTTTAAAATAAAATACAGTGGAATTAGTAAAATGAATAATCCTAACCACCGAATAAGCTGTAATGGATATTCATAAACAAGATTCCATGATCGTATAGTTTCAAAGATAAGATAAAATACTAATGCGAACCAAAAAATAACATGAGTTCTTTGAACACCAAATAACCAGCGATTAAGCATAAAGCAACCTCATCTACTATACAAATACCATTAATCATTATCTCAGATACTATAATTGCTATGAAAATTAATAAATACCACATTATTTATCCTTATATTTAAAAGACATAAATACACAAAAAAATACTATTAAGCATACTAACAATGATGAGTACATAATTATTATATTATGCATAAATATACCACCATAAAACACTAATAATGCTATCGGTGTCATTACTAACCCAACAATACCATAATTTCTAGATTTTTTATTTATCATTTTTAATCCCCAACTTTTCCATAATCTTCTTGTTCTGCTCTAAAATCTTCTCGGTATTCTGATAAATAGGGCTGTTATGCTTTGCTATCTGTGCATTATTAAATGCCATTGTAGAAGGTATCGTGATCTTCCACTCAAACGTTAGTAACATAATAACTAATACCACAATAATTAAGCAAAATACCCAGAACGGTATGCTTATATTCTTCTCGTTCATCATGGGAGAAGTCACAGTATAAAGCACCACAGCTTGCATACTCATAGAAACCCATGAAGCATACGAGCTACATGAACTTACTAATGCCTTAAAAGCACCCCAAATTTGTCCTGTGTCTTGTTGTTTTAATATCTTTCTACGAATATCCATATTATTTATTTTTAATTGCATAAACCATTATTAACAAACCAACTAAAAATTCTACGATCCCATATCCCATCTTAACCTCTTAATTGCACACCTTACATATTTTATCCTAACTCTTTTTATTGAATAACTGGATAATAATATTATATGTACTGTTAAATAATATTACCCCAATTATTATCATCCCAGCAATAAACATAGTATCAAGCAACCAATACAAAATATTATGTTCTAAAACAATACTACCTAAATAAACACTGGTACAAGCAGCAATTACTGAAATACTAAAAACGACTAACATAGTACACACAAATGCAATTAATCTTTTTACTTTTACCATTCTTCTTCTCCTATTACTAATTTAATGCCTTATTATAGCATACCTACCTATCATTTGTCAATAGACTAATTACAAGCCTTACACATATCAAGTTTTAATTCTTTCGCTAACTTCTTATATCTTGTATACTCTTTCCCTTGAACTATTGCACGTAAACTACCTGCTTTTACTACATTACCTGCATTTATACTGTGTAACATATCATGGCAGCAGATTGATACATCACCATCTACACTTATTGTGGGTAATAAATTGTTACAGTGGATAGGCTTATCGACTACTTTACCGTCTTTTATATCAAATCTGCTGCGGAATTTAGTGTTATCTGTGAGATAATTGCTCATCATATCTAAGTCTTTCTGTGATGCTATATTCCACATATAGTATGCCATGTGAGTAGCATACCAATTCTTATAGCGATACACATATAGCATATCCCTAACATTTTCATAATTAGCTTCATTTATCTTCGATATTACTGTGGAAAACTGGAATTTAACATTCTTATATTTTTGTAATTCTCTTAATTTATCAATATTATCCCATTCTAATCCCTTAAAAACTGTATCCACGGTAATTAAAAATTCCACAGTAACCTTAGATTTAGCTACTATTTTCTCTAATCTATCTATGTCTACCACACAGTTTAACCGTGTCCCAATAGTTACCTTTATCCCCAAGAATGTTAATAACTCAATCATATCGTATATCTGTGGGTGTAAAAAAGGTTCTCCAGACTGAAACAAATGCACCTTTTTAACCTTCTCATGGTACAGGATATATGCAATCTTAAAGAATGTATCGTATTGCATAACCTGTGGCTTAATCAGTTTATTCCGTTGATGTAAACAATATACACATTTAGAATGACAAACTGTGCAAATATCAATCATAACCTCATTTTTTAAACGAGATTCTACTTGATCTAATAGATACCTATATGTTTTAGTAGCAAACGGTATCTTATGAATATAGAGTGATTTAGCTACATCTTGTATTGCCATTATTTATATCACCTATCCAAATATATCCTAAAATTACAACACAAATTATAATACTACTAATAAACTCAAACCATGTTTTTGACATTAACACGCATAATATTACTAACCCACTCCATAACAAAGTCCAGACTGATCTGACTAATAAATTATTTTTCTTGAATATCTTCATCTCATCTCCACGCATAGCAAACACCATTTTCACTACAGTATTCGACATTAGGATAATACGCAGATAATAACTTCATTAAGGATGGGTATGTCATTATAGCTGTGTGTCTATAATGAGACTCCACCACTAACTTATTGACCTTTCTTAAAAACTCAAACCCACCTGCGAATATCTCTGTTTCAGCACCTTGCACATCAATCTTTGCAAAGTCTATATCTATGTTCTTAAACATATTATCTAACGTATCTACTTCAAAAGACTTTACCCCAGCAGCACGATCTTTATGTGGCATGATAGAATGTCCTGTGATTGCATCTGCCATGCTAAATTCTACTGTTCCTTTCTCTTTCCAAACACCTTTAGGTATAATAAATACGTTCTCAAACATTGAAAGATTTACTTTAAGATACTTCAAGTTTAGTTTATCTGGTTCGACAGCATATACCATGCCTGTTTTACCTGTAAGTGTAGCCATAGGTTGTGTAGTATCTCCTATACAAGCACCCACATCAACGCAGACATCACCTTCTTCAATCTTGAAATATCTGAGACACTTCTGTTCAAACTCTGTTTGACCGAATGATACGTATTTTGAAGTAGGTGAATACAAAGCCATAGAATCGCCTGTTATCATCCACCCATCATTTCTCTTATAAATCTTATGCCCTGTTCGTTTAGAACGTAACAAGTTAAATGTGGTTGCAAATAACCAGTCTGGAGAATGTTTGACAAAAGCTTCTTTAATCATACTCATATAATATCATACCTACCTATCGTTTGTCAATATCGTTTTATTAAATAATGGAGTAATATATTGTGATACTTTTTTATCTACAAATCCCTGCATAAATGACCCACCAACTAACATCGTACCATACGCTAATAGCAAGGCTAAAGACAACGATGGTATCATAGCCATAGATGGAGATATGATATGAATTAATAAATAGTGATACAAAAACACTGTGAATGTTCCTCTTGATAACCACCGTAAAACTTTATTCCACTTCACAGGTAAATAATATCCTATAGCTAAAAATACTACCGTTGCCAATATACCAACAGCGAACGTATTATTTACTACCCATACTGGCTCTTGCTGCGGTTGAATATAAGCAAAGTAAACAATCAATGGTATAGATATAGATGTGCAAACTATGCTTATTATCTTTAGATCATACTTAATCAACATATTCACAGCTAATATTCCACAGCAGAATAAGACTAAGAACCTTAATAATGGCGAAGTAACCACAGGGAAATTACCAATAAATATAACAGGCAAGAATAACAAGAGAATTACCACAAGTATACCTTTTGCCCCATACTTTTCATGTAAAAACACTATGAATGGGTATATAAAATAAAGTGCCACTATCACAGAAGCAAACCACAATGGAGTATTGTATAACTGTGCATTTATATTATAATCAGCACCACACATAATCAACGCTAATAAACTTCCACTCTCTATAGAGTACGTTGGTCTAATAGTGTTTACTACTGTAAAACCTATGAAAGAAATTGCCACAGCTAACAAATAAGGAAAATAAAATCCAGTGATACGGTCTTTTATAAAACTAATAAGATTAAATCCTTTCTTTATCCGTGATAGCCATAATGAACACCCAGATAGAATAACAAACATTACTACCCCAGACCACCCAACATACGCACTAACAAACGCAATCTTATCAAGTATAAACTCATTTTTATTCATTACTTCAATAAAATTACTAAGAGCATATTGATATTCTACTCCATACATGCCATTAAATAGCCATGAAAAGTAGTTCACAGAGACTATTAGCCCCATAGCTACTATCTTTGCCACAGAAATAGCGTTAGATATTCTAGTTTCTTGCACCAAAATACATCAACTCGTCTGTGTCTCTGCCTATTATCCAATATCCGTGGTATGGTATATCTCTATACTTTACTGTTTGTCCGTGTGATTTTTTAATTACTTCTTCTACTGTTTTAGTAGTAATACCACCGCTACCTATCTCCCATCTGTGACAAGGATCAACATAACCACGATGCCTTATCCGTGGAAAGTAAAAATGCACAGGATTGATATTGAGTATCGTTGAAACGCTTACGAATGGTCGTTTTAATGGTAATGTAAAGATAATTTTACCGTCTTGCCTTAAATATGAGACTAGATTTTCTATAGTTTTTGATAAAACACCAAAGTGGATATGTTCAAGAATTTCACAGGCAACTATTAAGTCAAACGAGTTTTTTAATCCTTCCTGTTTAACTGTTATATCACTTACTATATCTGGTTTTAACTTCTCATTCAAGTCTAAAGTTACGTATAATTTTACTGTGGGTTCGATTATATTCTTTACTACATCGTTCCCAGTGCCACACTCTAAAACATACCTTGGCTTATAATGTTGAATATCTTTGATTACATAAAAGTACCGTAACCAATCCTTAAAATCAGTGTGTTCAAGATAATATGATTTATCTAAATCCCATTGTTCCTCAAATTTAGTTATCATTTGGTTCACCGCCATTTATAAATCCTTGAATAACACAGGTACACGCCCTTGTTGCTTCTTCTTTGAATAATTCGTGCAACTTATCTGTTTTTTCTGAATTATCTATGTTGCTGTCTACGATACTGCGGATTTTATCTTTCATTTTGTTACCTCATCCAACACATTTGCAAACTGTTTAGCTAAATTTCTGTACGAAAACTTCATTACTTCTTTTTCGTTTGATATAAAATCATTTTTGCCATTTAAATAATTATCATATAACCGCTTTAATTCAATTTCTATCTGCTCTACGTTGTGACAATATACACCACTTTCAGTTTTATCTATTAATGTTTGCACAGCATCTACTGGAATACCACCTGTTGCTAGAATAGGTCTTTGTGCTGCAAGATATTCAAAGAATTTTAATGGGCAAACTCCTTTTTCGGCTTCATCTTCCCAATTAAACGTAAGCAAAACATGACTTTCGTGCTGTCGCTTAGTTACTTCTGTACGAGATATTTTGCCATACTGGTGAACTATATCTTCTAAACCATACTTGTTAATTAAATCTTGTAGCCAACCATACTTTTGACCATAAAAACGAACTTCTACATTTTCATAAAAATCTTCAATTTTTCTAATACTCATCAATCCCCAAATATTTGATAACGCTTTCAAAAACTTTTCTGGGTCTTGCTTATACTGATAAATTGTACCTGTATACGTTATTGTAAACTTTTTTGTCAACTCCACAGATGGTATATTGAGATTGCCTTCATCAAACCCATTATAGATAACACTTGTAGGTTTATTGTGAAGCTCTTTCTGTTTGTCTAGTATCATTGGTGTCGCAGCAATAATATACTTACACGGTTTCATTGTTTTCTTTTCTAACCGTGTCTCAAACCATTTTCGCACAGGATTATGCACGTAATAATGGTTAGCTACCCATGAGTCTCTAAAATCAGCAACCCACGGTATCTTGTACTTCTGTGCAACTTTAGAAGCAACTATCTGTGTTGTTGGATGAGGTGAACTACTTAATATTGCATCAAATTGTTGCCATTCTGCATTTCCATAAGGAAATCTTAATTTAAAACAATCATACCAAAATTCATTAGTTCTTTTTATCAGCCAATCAATATGCTTTATTGCTGGTCGTTGCCATGTAAACTCTGGGTCTGGATATGCCAATAAATCATGGGCAAGATGGGCAATATATTCAATCAGCTTCTTTGGCTTATTCGTTCGTGCATGTGATTTCATCTGTTCGATCATACTTTCTTGATCTGTATAACCTAGTTTTCTAAGAACTATACGAGCAAACCAAAACATATCCCCACGATATTTTGCAAAACTAACATTAACATTCTCATTAAAATTCTTCGGGACTCCTAATTTATCTATATCACACGGAACAGTTACTATAGTCGGCATCCAACCATACTCTTTTAAATATGCTGCTATCCCTGTAATTCTGGGATACGAATGTTTAAGATTTGCTATTATTAAGACATTCTTCATAAAGTTGTTCCATCTTACCCATTTCTATTAAATAGTTATCCTTCTCTACTATTAATTTTCTGTTATATACACATGATTGGCTTATAATCCTTCCAACTCTTGGACTACCTAGAAAAGAAATTATATAATTAGATAGCTCTTCAAAATTTCTGGGCGTAAACTGGTCATTTGCCCAATATTTATTATCCGCACAATTAGTATCAATACAATAAATACCACACGCCATAGCTTCTGCCGTGCTCGATGCTATCCCTGCATCTGATAACGCTGTGGACACGTATAAATCAGAACTATTCAGTATCTTTGGTATCTCGTTATATTCTACTTTTCCACAAAACTCCACGTAATCACTTACACCTAATTTGCTTGCTAACTTTTCTAAGTATTCTCGCTGTGTACCATCCCCATAGATTTTAAACACTACATCATCAATTTCTTTTACTACATAAGGCACAGCACGTATCAAGGTTTGCACATCATATACTTTATCTAATGACCGTAAACTAACCACTACTTTGCCACTGTGCTTGATTTTATCTGGTTTAAACATTCCTGTATCAACGCCAAAGTTAATTCGTTTGATTTTACTAGGTTTTACTCCATAACGTGATAAACAGCCCATAATATGTTCCGCATCACAGGTAATTAAGTCTGCTTTATTTAAACCATATTTGACTAATTGTCTTTTGAAAATGTTTTTATAGTTAGCTATTACATCACTGCCCCATACTGTGATAATGTATGGATGATAATTACATAATGCACCGATAAAGCCATTTAGCCCAGCATAATGAGCATGTAGTATATCTGGATGAAATTGCTCAACACAATATTTAATAGAAGATATTCCTAACGTAGTATCATAAGATTCTACCGTATGTCCTTTATTCTCAAAATATTCTATCCATTTTTTAGAATGAATAGAATTAAGATTTGCAATATACGCAATCTTCATAACTTTAGTCCTTTGCTACTTCTTTGCTGACTGGTCTGTGGGTAATTCTTAAACAGGCTTTGCACTTATATCGCTGTACTTCTTTTCGATTTACCATTACAAACCCAAACTTTTGTAGTTTTTCACTTGCACATTCTGGGCAAAACAAATCTAAAGCAAACGTAAGTTCTGTTCTTCTTCGTTTAGGATAACTGTTCTTGTCTATTAAGATAGATCGCCCTTCTTTTTTGCTGATAACCTTGCCTTTTCTAACCCAAGAGTATAGAGTTTGCTTTGATACTTCCCAGTCTCTTGATAGTTTATTAAGTGTACAATACTGTTCTATAGCCATTAATTAACTCCAATTTGTATACATAGTATAACATACTTACCTACTGTTTGTCAAACATTGTCTCCATACAAATAAGCATCACTATACATATGAACCACTAACAATAAACTTTAACCCTTTTTAACCATCTTGCCACACTCCGTGCAGAATTTATTGTGTGGTAGCAACTTATTCTTACAGAATGGACATACAAATTCTTGGGTTAATCCATTATAAACAATAATCATTAACCCGATAGATACTAACGCTACCATTACCATATTCGCTATAAATGAAATATCCTCAGATGTTTTATTACCTGCTACTTGTAATGATTGTAACGCTATTGTACCACCAGTTACTTCTATTATCGATAGTGCTATTAACGGAATAAGAATAATTGAAAATACACCTAATAATACTAATGCACCACCAATTGTTTTCATCTTTTTCTTCTCCTAATTGTTTTATTTGTCTTATTATATCATACTTACCTATTATTGTCAAACATTATCTCTATATCTAATAAATAGATAAATAGCTGTAGATAACGATGAGCTTGTTATAATCCATGCCACAGTATCGTTAAACCCTATTTTAAAAGATACAAATATTGCACCGAGTAAAAATGGTAATACCGTAATCAACACAAGCCCTTTTAATAACACTATTCCCATTACTTCACCTCAAATACTCTTGTCTCTGGATAATATAAACCATCAATCTTTGACTGTGATTTTGAATTGTATACGTTCTTGAACCTATCTGGATTACCGTAGTATAGTTTAAATAACATGGTATCTTGGTATCCTATTGGTAAATAATTTGCTTCATTATATCCTGCCACACTAACTATTGATTTGAACTTCTGTGTAACCATTAAACTATCAATTACTAAATACCTTAGATTCTTTTCTTGCATTACTCTAATTAATTCATCTTCTGTGGTGTCCAATAATAACTGTGCTACAATTTCTCTGTGACCATCAGAACCAGGCGTAGCATAAGCCCCACATTTACCCTGTTGAATTATCCAATACCCATAATCCCACCATGAAAGAACACCAAAATCACTTTTGCCATCTTTATATTTATCCCATGATTTAATAAATGATTCACCATCAACATCTTTTAATTTACCATCTTCCCATGTTAACAATCTACCAATATTTAACCACTGTGTAGTTTCTTGCCACCCTACACTCATTAAATTTCTTTTATCTGTGACTTGCTGCACAGAAGCATTAATCATAGGGTAGATTACTAGTAAAACTAATACTGCTGTGGCAATCATCTTTTGTTTAGGTATCGCTTTGAGTAAGATCACACAGAAATACAAGGCAAGTATAATCACATTCAATGATAGGTACATAGCAAACCGCTGCTGTGCTAAAGTTAAAGCAAGCACCGATAATGTCCACACTAAGAAAAACAAATCCACAGTTTTACGTTCTTTAAAATACTTGTAGGCAAACGCACCTAACCCTAACAACGCTAGATAAAAACTAATGCCAAACTGTGCCCATGCTATACTACTATTAAACTGCCCATTAGAAAAGAATAGCGGTTGTTCTTCTGCTGTGGTTGCGTTAATATCCCAAAACAATATTGATAGTTTATCAAGCCACTTATCACTTATAAGTATTATCCCAATAACAAGAATAGTTGCAAATACACCACCAATAAACTCATACTTTTTAAGAGATGAAAGATATCGACAATATAAATACGCAAGTAACATTATGGGTATCAAGTACCACCCAGCCCACGCCAAACAATACAGAATAAAGAAAGGCATAGCACTAAGTAACCAATACCACTTCTTGCTCTGGATAAACAGCACCACAAACATCATTGTATACATAAAAGCAAATAACTCTAAAGCGTGATGATCTGCTGCCCCTAACTGTGTTCTAATTAATAAATCACCACCGAATATAGAGTAAACTAACGTAGTAATCACAGCTAATTTCTGTGGTAAAATAGCTTTAGAAATAAAATACACTGGTATTACTGTGAGTATACCCAAAATAGCTGGAAGAATTGCTGCGGTAAAATCTACATTACCAATAAACCCTATCAACTGTGACCAAAGTGGTGCAAATATATTCAACCCATCTGGGTATCCTATCATTAAGTCTTTCTGTGGAATGTTAGGATAAAGTTCTGCTAAATGAACGAAATAATAGGCATCCACAGTGTTGAAACGTATAGTCTCACCCATCATTATATTTTGCCACGGCAAGACTATACGCATCACACTAGATAGGAATAATGAAAGAATAATGAATAAATATGTTTTCATTTAATGCCACATCCACTCTGGGATTATTACAGTTTTACCATTCTCTGACATATAAAACACATAAATAACATAAGCCATAACACAGACTAAAATAATTGATAACCATACACCAAACGATTGATACCACGGTGTAACTTTCGCTAATTTCTGTGCTTGCTTCTCTAACTCAGCAATACGCAATTCAAGATTTTTCTCTTTGCTCTCTATTTGAGTTATTAGTTCCTGTGTTTTAGATGGTTTTGTCGGCATTATTGACCCCTAAACTTTATCTCTTTACGTCTTATTAGTTCTTCTGTTAAATCTTCTGTGGTAACTTTCTTTAAATCTAAAGGCATTACTGTGGCTTCGATTATTTTCTTACCATTAGGTTTGCTGATTTGCACAGTATCATCATCTTCAAATTCTTCTTCTTCTTTAGTCTGCCTACGGAATATTTTAACATTAACTGCTTCTCTGAATTTGAGTATCTTCCAATATCCCAGAACACAGATCACAAATAAGATGCACAGTACAATTGATATTATCCTAATGTTCGGCAGTATGAGAAAATAAACAAACAACGCACCTATGAAAAATATGATAAGGTATTTATTGAATGTGTTATCTTTCTTCTTTATAACTTTTCTTCTTCTCTGTGCCATTTTATATACCTACTACAAAACAAACTGTTGCATAAACAATGATTGCTAAACCAATACCTATAAAACCATAACCATATATCTTAACCATTTTCAACATTCTCTACCATTACATTCCATACCATTTTGAATAGGACACTTTAATTTATCCATTTACTAACTCGCTATTCTCATAGATATTACCAATTACTTCAAGATTCTTATATCTAGCAAAAAGTTCACTTAGAACATCCAGACATCCAATTACCCAAAAACCAACACCAGAATAAGCAACTTTACCTATTCTTTTCTTTTTGTAATAATCCCATTGAACTATATCCCCTTCATATATCTCTTTACCGTTCTTATCGTGAAGCCCTACGTATTGGCATATAACATAGTTTCCCTTATTTAGTTCGTAATATCTACCTTGTGCGGAACTGTACTTAATAATTGAACCATTCGTACCAAAATAGAAATCATCAATAAACCCACTATTGTAATTGTCCCACGCTCTAAATTTAATATCTCTCATACTCGTAGTATATCATACCTACCTACTGTTTGTCAATACACATGAATGATATGTCTACTGGAGAACTTTCGTATTTATTATCAAGTAATTCCTGCCCTGTCATTGGTCTATCAAAATATAGTCTTTTTGTTTCATAAGCTACATCTATAGACCGTGATATCTTCTCTACTTCGCCAATATTTCCTAATTTGTGATCCTTAATCGCCTTTTCTAAACTAATGTGGCTTATTTTATCTTTACTGTAAACTCGTTCTGTGGGATTTTGTTTAATCTGATCTAACAGCCAATTATAATTCACAGCAAAGTCCTGTTCTGCTTCCTTGCCTTCCACAGCAACAGCAACCGTACTTACTACTATAGCCTTGCCTTCATGTGATAACTTCCAGCTACCCATGCCTTCATTCATTCGTAAATTAAGTGGTTTATCAACTAAGATACCATCTAATGCTATTGACAAAGGTATCACATTGTTAGACATACAGGCATCGAATACTTCCATGCGAGTATTCATTTCAATTTCACACCCATAAATAGGGTTAAAGTAATCGCCAAAACCATCCATCATCGTCTGTAGTTGTAACCCAAATAATCCTACTATCTGTCTCTTTGGTATTTCACGCTCTAACCCAACACCCTTTTCTTTCTGTTCGTATAACCAATTAACAGCATCACGGTATGGATACTTCTTTCCCTGTGATTGCCACCACCAGGCATCGTAGATTTTAAAAGAACCAATCTTCCACTTATATAACATATCGTACTGTTTTTTAGAGATAATATATGGGATATTCTCCCACTGCCCATCAACACAGCTTTTACGTAGAATATAATCCCATGTGCCTATCAGTGAATACAATTCCACATCTTCACCATTATCTACAGAAAAGACAAATGGTGAGAACTCTGAATTTATTGTAATCTCACCACGGATATACCCATAATCAGCATTAGGTTCGTACTGCTCGGACTTCCAAAACTTGCCCAGACGAATGTCCATCAAGTCAAAAACACCCCTGCCGTACGCAGACGAAAGATCATAGTCCCAAACATGATCGTAATGTCCTTTATTATAAACCTCAAACCACCCAGCTTTACATGCTTCATACGCATACTGTGATGCTTCTTCTGGGATATCTGCTAGTGTAGGCAAGTCCATGTTTCTAAGTTTATCTTTTTCATAGACACGGATAGGGCTTGTCATGCCTTTATCTGGATTTAAGCCTAACTTCACTAAGCCATTGTATACTTCTTGACCTGTTTTCTGTGCTTCTCTTGCTTTGCCAACATCGTATTCCACAGTGTTGTTATCTTCTAATTTCCACGGAATGTACTGTGAAATATCGCAGAATTGCACATAAGGAGAATCCCATCCTGTGCCTTTTTTAATTGCAAAGAACTTGTTGGTTATATAAGATAATTTATAGTCTTTATAGAAAATATCTTTATCTTCTTTAAGTTTGGTTAGTTGTTCTTCGCTTAACTCTAACCAACTTAATAGACATGCCACATTGTACGATAAATTATAAAAGCAATTTATATCGTTTTGGCGTTTTAGCAAGAAGTCCAAAATATCCTTTTCACAGGTTAAATATCTATCGCCATTATGGGCAATACACCTATTTTTAGAGACAAAAATACCCACAACTTTTTTCATTTTAATCTACTAAATAGAATCTACCGATGCAACCTTTTATTACGTCTTACAGACTGGACATGTCTCATCCCTTCATTGAAATCTAATCTGGGTTTCGGATTAGGCCTATACTCATCTTTCAATAATGAGAATGGAGATTTTTCATGGCTAAGTTTGTACTCATACTCAATACCTGCTGCGATTTGTGCACCAGTAAACCCTTTCTTTTTATTTCTTGCAATTAACTCTTGTCTTGCCTGTATAATCTTTTGAAATCCTTTAGAAGCAAATATCTCATCAAATGGCTGTAATTCACCACTTGGAGTAGTTGCGTGCGAAAATTTATAACTTTCATCTTCGCAGAACCCTAGATAATGCAACTTATCTTGATAAATTTTAGCCTGTGCCATATCATAAGCCATTTTATAAACATCCTTTATGTGTTCCAGTTTTTCCGTTACGATTAAGTGGCATAAAGTTTATCTGTGCAACTTCACCACAGGACTTTTGTTTGCTTAATGGTTGTATCTTCTTTGGTTGTCCCTGTAGGAATTGCCCGATGTAACGATTTTGATTTGTCATATTCAACCCTCTCAATTTTATTTGTTGGGCAATCATGGTGCTTCTTTACTTCTCTTGTCTGTGACACCCATGTTACATGTAGCTTCCTGCATGATACATGGATGTTTTGCACAGAATTAACCATATCTACATAATTAAAATTTAATACATCACAACCATTGCAAGTATCTCCATTTGGTGCTTCAACTGTTATTTGCATTATTCAACCTCTTATGCTGTTTATATTTTATCACACAATACGCTATTGTAAAGATTGCTATTCCTGTAAAGAATCCAATGATTAAATTTACTACTATTGGGTTTAAATGCATATCATTCTCCTATTGTATTGATCTGTCACTACCAGAGGCAGCAACATTCCACAAAACTGAGTTACCATTTGTTTGTGTAACTGTTATATATAAATCCATAGCAGTACCAGATGATAGTAAATATTCTCCATTCCCATTTGAACCACCTGTAGTAGCTATATACAATACTGTGGTTACAGCACTCGGTATTACTAGGCTTGTAGCATCACTATTTGAGAATACTGCACCTTGGCCAAGACTATTAGAAACAACAGTTGCTTTAAATGTTGCTGCCCCTGCATTTCCTCCAGATAAAGTAGTTAAACTCAATTGCAACCTAACATATCTTGCATCTGCTTTATTATTTATTATTTTTATACCAATAGTGTTATTACCACCACCTGCAAATTGATAATAAGCAGATGGATTCAATATTGAATATGAAATTGTCCCAGCAACCGTATTGTTTGTGTTAGTTGAGTTTGTCCCAGAAGTACCTAATGTTGCCTTGTAGTCTGTGATCGCCTTCGCAATCGCAGCATCAATTTCACCCTTTGTATATGTTTCTGTTTTTTGATAACTATTAGTCCCAGACAAATTATTAATTCGGTTATTAACATCTGTTACCGATTGGGCAGTTGCCCTTGTTGCTACATCCGCTTTCACAGTAGCTACTTCTGCTTTTGCTGCATCTGCTGCTACTTTAGCTGCTGTTGCTGATGCTTCCACAGCAGTAATACGTGGTACAAGTGAAGTTGCTGTGATATCATCACTTAAACAACCTATTGACGGTATAACCAATGCCAAAATAGCAATTCCAAGAATAACCATCTTACTTGCTCTACTCATTCTATTACATACTCCTATAACTCATTTTATTTGTTTGTTTGCCCCAACATTTTACACATAGCCCATTGCCTAAAATAGCTATCTTGCCACACCTATCACACTTCCCATCTGTATCTTTGATTTCTTCTTTTTTATATTCTGTTGTTCTACCTGGTGTAGATTTATATATACTCATTAGTGCGTATGCCCTTCTTTCATTGCTGATATTGGAAGGATTTTTAATGCTAATCCTTTCTGTGTCCTAATAGGGTATTTACTTATTTCACTTTTTGTTATATACAACGGATTCGGATATGTCCTAACACCTTGCTTGTTCTTGTAAAGAATATTGATTCCCACAGGATTACTCTCTAAATCAATCTTGTAAACCGCTATACCAACGAAGTGTCTACCATCTTTCATTAAGTTCCACATCGGTTCTCTAATGTCTATCATTTAATTTCTTCACCTGTTGCTTTATTTTGCCACTGTTTTTCTTTACCTGATAAATTAGTAACGTGCCATGTCATATAACCTTAATTTACAACTTGGGTGCTAATTATGATACTTTGTTGGGTGGTTGCACCACTACTTTTCGACATTTCCTTGTTTTATCATTTGTTATATTATAACATACCTACTTATTATCTGTCAATAGTGTTAGATCACCCACCACACTTGCCACTTCTTGTTATTGTTCGTAATCCATGTTTTAAAACCGTTAGAGCTAAGATCAAGTCGTATAACTCTAGCTTCTCTACGTGTTTGGCGTTCACAGTGAAGCGTGTATACCTTGCCTTTATAACGTAATTTTGTCTTGGTTGGTTTAAAATCTTCGTTTGTGTATTCTTCCATTACTTACCATCCCTTTTCATCTTCTGAATATTTTCTGTGGAATTTATCAAAACGCATATAAATCTTTGGACTTGCTTCATCGCTCTGTCTTTGTTTTAAAAAGTTTACTTCTGCTCTATTATCGTCTTTTAAAATCACTTCTAATTTTGCTGTGCCATCTTTATTAATTCCTGTTTCAATCTCTTGGTTTACATACTTGCTGTAATTTGTTAAACCAAGAATAACATCTGCATCCTGTTCGAGATTACCACTCCCGCGTAAGTCACTCATCAATGGAATTTTTGACTTAACATCTCTCTGTGAAACAGCACGATTAAGCTGACACAGAGATATAACACCAACACCTAATGATTGACCCATAAAAGTAATATCCCCAGAGATATTCGACAATCTTTCATACTCATCACCTTTAGCATAAACTCTTTGAATGTAGTCAATCAAAATGACATCTAGCCCATGCCTCATCTTCATATTCGATGCCACAGCATAAATATCCGCTGCTGTTATTTTCGATCTTTGCCCCTGTGAAACACCATAATAAAATAAATTCAGTTCTGCAATATCCGCAGTATGCAAAGTAAGTTCACCATATCTATCTTCGTTTGATTGCTTTGATCTAACTTCTCTTAACTCCCAACCTAAGTTACCAGCTATAATGCGATCACCAATGTCTGTTTTCTTCTGTTCAAGTGAAACAATTAACCCTTTTCTTTTGGTAAATTTATTACACATTGATTGCATAATTTGTGTTCCAAAAGTGGTTTTACCACTACCAGCAGCAGCAGCTATTATCCAATGTTCCGATGGAAATAATCCACCTGTAAAATAATCCACAGACTGAATACCTGTGCTTAAAGATGGTTTACGTTCTTCGTTATTTATGTCAACATAATACTTATGCTGTTCTTTAGCCCATTCTTCAGGGGTAAAAAGATTAGAACGAGACATCGTCCCTTGAATATCAAAATAGTCTCTTCCTATACTTGCAATTATTTTTTCAACGTCTGGTTCATCATATCCCATTTTTGATGCTTTAAACCCAAACGATATTACTTTTCGTTTCAGCGATGCCTTACGCACATCTTCCGCAAATTCTGCAATGTGGAGTGAAGTTGGCGTTATTGATACTAAATAACTTAAAAAAGATGTGCCACCAGATTCAACAAGTTTATTATTATTTGATAATTCTGTTGCCACGGTAATTTGATCTATACTTGAACCACGGTCATAAAGATCAATACACGCTTCAAAAACATTTTTACAGTCACCACAAAAGAAATCATTAACCGATAATTTATCGTATATTTCTGAAATCATGTCACCATCTATAAGAAGTGAACCGCAAACCGCTTCTTCAGAATCACGGTTCATCGGGGCAAGTTTTTCTTCAATGGGCATTATCTATCACCTTTATAATTTACCCGAAAGTCTTTCCCAATAAACTCAATAATATTTCCTTGTGTCATTTCATACAATCTACTCATACATGCTTCACCTACATGTCCAGATAAGGTAGACATTCCAAGATTGCTAGTAATAATAAGATTTGTTTTTCTTCCGTAAATACGATCAATAATTAAGAAGTAAATTCTATGTAAAAAGTCAAGGTTTGCAGATGTAACTTTTCCTACATCATCAATAACAACTAAACCTTTATTTGTAATGCTATTTATAATTTTACTCTCACTTTCTTTATTATCTTCACCATATGATGCCCTTACTTTATCCAACATTTCTGATTCGGTTATCATATTTGCTGATAAATGAAATTTATCATTAGAAATACCATATTTTATATACTCACGCAATAAAGATACTACAAGATGAGTTTTACCAGTTCCACACCGAGATGACCATAAAATCATTGATTTACTTAATCCTTGTTCTGTTATTTCTTTTAAGTAAGTCTGAATAGCCAATACTTGTTTTTTATTATCTTGAGTTACTTTAAAATTATTAAATGACATATCTTTTTGTCTGTTAGTTGTTATCTTATTAAAATCCTGCTCAATTAGTATAGGTTTTCTTTCAATACATTCTGGGCATAAACCAATACCATCCCAATTATCACCAATATAAACATGTTTACCTGAATATCCTAAACCATTACACATTTCGCTAATCATTTCATTTCTCCTGTTTTTATTTTTTTAATTAAACATCTAAAATACGGAATCCATGATGTTATATAATGCATATTTTTGGTTTTCCATATTAATTTTAATATTAACTCAAAATCATTATCAGAATCTTTGTATATACGCTTAACAGACACAATAGCTTCTTTTTCTTCTACATTGTGAAATTTACTATGTATTAAACCAAGATACCGTTTTCGTTCTTCAATAGTTTTTAAATCTCTTAATTCATTAAGAATTTCGTTGTAAGATTTATTAATTATTTCATTCATAAAATTTACCGCTTGCGGTGTAATTACGTTAGTAATTACTAATAAACATTCCTTTTAAAACTACGTATCATATTAGTATTCTACGTCTTTATATAGTTACGTCTTTATATAGTTACGTCTAGTGAGAAATCTAACAACGAGCTAACAGTAAAATCTAACATATCAATCTACTAACAAAATATCTTACATTAAGACTAACATGTTATCTAACATTTACTATTCTTTACTCTTCTTTCTATATTTTGGCATATACTCTTTCATATATTCAGTTTTATCAAAAGGTTGATATTTTTTGAAGTTAATTATTTCTATAATACCAGTTCCATTTTTGTGTATTTTATTGTGGTCAATCAACTTCTTTAGTGTTCGGTGATATAGTTCCATTGGTATATTCAAAATATGAATTACTTGCTCATCTGTATATGCTAAATCTTTATCTATACAAATAGCCCCAGGTATTATCGAATCCCCAGCCATACACATCATAAATAGCCAAACTCCCCTTTCGTCTGGCAATAGCTCAGTTTTTGTTGTACCATATAAAGTCTCTTGAGTCCATAATTTTATCCAACGTCTGCGAGGTGTATGATCCATTATTTCACCTGCTCTTGTTTAGATAACTCTTTATCTTCATTAATACGCAATTCTAATTCTTGTAATACAATTTCTAAATTTCTTTTTGCAATATCAAGTGGGGCGTTTGGTTTAATCAACACTATAGTTACTGTACTAAATAATGCTTCCACCTCACCAACATAACCATCTTCTGCTACATTTTTGCCCAAAAAGGCATGTCCTGTTTTATATACTTGGATAGTACGCTTCATAAAACCTCACTTGTAAGAATAATGTAAAGATATTGTAAACCATAAATTATCCTTTGTCAATATGCTAGATATGGTTTAAAATCTCTTTTAATGTCTCTTTATTTTTAAATCCGATCACAGCTTTTAAAGGCTTTCCATCTTTAAAAATCATAAGTGTAGGTAAACCAGATATAAAGTATCTTCCTGTTATTACAGGTGCATCTGCAACATTTATTTTATAAAACTTCACAGTATTATTGTAATCAATAGATAGTTCTTCTAGTATAGGTTCTATCTGTTTACAAGGTACACATGAAGTACCATAAAAATCTACTAATACTACTGTGGATTTTAATATTGAATCAAAATCTTTTTCTGTGACCTCTTTCATTCTATCTCCCTTTTTAATTCAGCTAAACATTCAGGACAATGCTTTCTTTTTATTACGTAATACAAAATCACCATTTTTAAAGTGCAGTAATGAATGTTCTTTGTGGCTTAATATTTGTAGATTTTCTATTCTGTCGTCAGATATATCACCATTAATATGATGTACGTGTTCTTGTGATGTCAAACAACGTCCTAAACTTTTGGCTACTACTAATCTACTGCGTTTTACATATCTAGTTTTAGTAACCATTGGAAAGAATGGATCATTTGGACTAAGCAATATTATTACATAGCCTTCATGATTACTAATTCCATTTTTGAGTGGTATCCCTCGTTTTGTTTTCATTGCTGCCCTTAGCCCATTCAAAACATTGGCACAGTGCATGCATCTTTTTCTAGTTGGTTCGCCATTTCTAAATTGAACATTTCTTATTTTCCCACAATCAATACAAGCAGCCTGTGACATTTTATATTTTTTCTTTAATACACTCATTTTAAATCACACTCCTTCCAATGTTTGTGATTATCTTCGCAATCTGGTTCGCTGCATCTGATTCCTTGTGAACTGTAACTATGTACATGTAACCTTGACCCTTCCCTGATAATATGCTTGACCATTTCTTTACCACATATAGGACAGTTGCCAGCAGTAATTTTCGGTAGAGTTTCCCATTCATTTAGTACACTCATTTCACACCACATTTTGATTTTAATTCGTTTATTGTTGGCTCCGGTGCTCCACAATAGTACCGTACACAGTCCTCCCACATCTCCTGTTTCTGCTTCTGAAAAATAATCCTTGCCTCCTCTTTTCCTGTTTCAAACCCTCCGGCATAACAACGTTCCTGTTCTTTTTCTAATTCCTCTTGATCTCGTTTGTGCTGAGATTCAACGATCTTCTTGAAATGTCTCATATCAGAGCAGAAAGATGTCTTGCATTGTGAATCTGGACAAATAATCTTGCATATTTCCTGTTCGTTCAATATGTTCATTGTTTCATCTCCAAAACTTAGATTTTTTGAGATAGTGTGCTTGCCGTTTATCATCCCACGATGACATACGTGATATATTTGACAACCTGTCAGCAAATTTAATCATGATCGCTTCTCTGCTGTGCAAGTTCGGGAAACTATAACCCACCTCATCTTTCTTCCCGACGTGCGTTACTTCAACAACAAGATTTGCTATATGACCGCCAAAATTATTCACCAGCTCATCGTATGTAGTGTCCGTATCTTCTAATGTATCGTGCAGATAGGCGGAAGCAATTATATCCGGATTATCCGTTACCTGTGATAAAATCCTCACAACATGGCAGATATGGGCACCAAAATAATCAAGGCCGTCATCATCGAGCTGATCAGCATGTTTTTCTTGAGCGAATTTGTAAGCTTTTCCTATCATTTCACCTCTCCTACAACTCAATTTTGTTTGTATCCAGATATATTAGGATTTCAAAATACCCATTTACATTGCCACCAGCACCGAACGGAATTTTTAATGCTCGTAGTTGATCCCCTATTTTATCAACTTGGCATTGTTCTGCTGCGGTTTCAGCTTTAAGATTAATACACGGCTTGTCATTGTGTCCTTTATCTATTGTTATTTTCATTTCACTCTCCTTTTAATGATGGGCAGTCTTTGTGCTTCACTATTCCCAGATGGTCACTAAGTAGCGTACACCACTTATGCATACGATCAAGATTACATGGGCAATCTTTATTCTGTCCAACCTCAACAAATGTCTTACCGTCTCTATGAATTATCATTGTTGTGCCTCACTTTAGAAGAATAATTCTCGCAATTCCCATTCTATTTTACTGAACCACTTTAGTTTGAACTGTTCCCATTTTGATAATTCTCGGTGTTTATAAAAACGAATCCCAACTAATTGTGAACACTATTGTTCAAAATATCTGTAGACAAACCACGGTTTCGCCATCTTATTTACCCTCCAAAGCCTCAGATTGTGGTGGTTCAATACGTTTAGTGTGGTAAGTTGTAGTTGTATCAGAATCGAGGAAAAATTTTCCCCTACATTCCGCACACTCATGTTCTCCGTCTACCATTTCCCACGAATCCTGATGCCTGTAATTACACCACGGACAAATAGCAAAACTATCCTCACAGCGAGTATTATCCATTCTGTGCCTCCATAGACTTAATAGCCTTTATAGCTGCTAAACAGATTGCCGTTTGCACTCCACCAGACTCGTCTTTAGTTAATACCCATCTGCCGTCTACTTCTTTCATTGTGATTATATTTCTAAACGTAGCATCCCACTGAACACAAATCCCATCCTCGTTTATCTTTTGATGAAGTTCAATAAGTTCCCAATCTCTCCTGTTCATTTCAGGGATGAGAACAGAGAAACATGCCGTAGGTGATTTTGTGAATCTGGGCAAATCCACAGGGAAAAACTCACCGTTATCGTACACAAAATAATCCTCGTACACTCTGAATTTGGCAAAATTAGGATAGCACAGCTTAAACAGTTCCATATCGATCTTTTCTAATTCTTCTGTTGTCATTTTGTTTTCTCCTGCTGTGGTAGTATAATTTTATCTCTGCAATTACCTTGCTTATCTATTTGCGTATCTTCCCTTGTGCAATTTCCGTCATCCGATGGTCGTGATGTATAGCTCATCTCGTAGTATTTGCAATCAACACATCCGCAATAAAATCTTGTCATTGTTCACTCTCCTGTGCTAACCTATCGCACCACTCAGGGATAGTGTCTGCATCGTCTATTTTCTTTTTATCAATGTATCCAGCATTTGTTCTCATACAAATTGCAGTCATACCGTCAGTTGCTACGTTCATATCTGGACATTCAAAACAGTTGTGTATGCTTCCTTTTAATATCATTGTTTCGTCCCCATCCTCGGATACTGCTGGTACGCTCTGCCCATCCCATGCACAATCTATGCACCGGATAATTCCGTCATCCCCTATCTGGATTAAGGTTTCCTTGTCTGTATTTCCAAATTCTTTGTGGCAAATATCACATTTCATTCTTTTATCTCCTTACCTGTCGGCAGTAGTACATTTGGATTGCACTTGTGTGCATCACATCTAAGGCATAAACAATGCTCACAATCACTTGGACTTAATTCATGGAATTCTATATAACAGTAATTTGCTCTGTGCGGCTGCCCACAATCACCATTACAACATTCCATCTTACTCTACCCTCACCCTTTCGTGACTTTCTGGATAAATAGAGTACCAGCGTACCTGCCTAGTAGGAATGTGCCTGTTCTTACCGTCTGCCAATCTCAACCATAAAAGGTCACAACCAAACCGATAATCGGTACAATCAAAATCTTCTAGGTATCCATCAAACCAACGTACTGTAATCTTTATCATTTCTTTTCTCCTACAAATACTTTCATCCAGACATATCCGTCTTTGGGAGTTACCATGTCCTGTTGTGCTTCGGAATAACCTTTATTTCTATATTTTAGTGCATCTTTTAGCTTTGATTTAGCATCATCTAATTTCTCCCCTGTATAACCTGTTAAAGCAGCAAAGGATATTTCGCTTACATATTCAAGTCTATTAGGCAAACTTTGGTCGTCTGCCAGTTTGACATAGCCAGCAGATTTGATAGCAGCCATGATTTGAGCGCTTTTATCAATAAAATGTTGTTGGGTAGGTAGCAAATACGCTATCCATCTGTTTTCTCCACAATGAGATTTTGAAACCAGTTGCAACTATCTGTCAATCGTCTTGGGACGCATTCTTCTTCATTGAATAGACTATAACATTCCTGATGTGGACAGTTTTGGTAGCTAATACTTCCTATCTTCTTTAACAGTCGTTTCCTATCCTCAATCAGCTCTTCTCTTGTGTAGAGTAGTTTCCGTTCAGGGTCAAGGCCTGTGCCGTGGCAACGAGGACAATCTATTTCTCCGTATGGCAACCATGTTACATGACCTTTTCTACATTCAGGATTAGTACACTTCGCTGGTAGATTGAGTATGGATTTGGCTAACTCTTTATCGTTGATAGGATTACACAATGGCAACTCAGTTTGACCGAATGCATAAAGAATTTTTGCTATTGCTTTTATGGCTTCTGTGCGGTCAGTCATTTCAAAACTCCTATTTTATAATTAACCCACCATAAACAATCCTTTGTGCAGAAGTGGTTTCCACAATCATTTCTGTCTCGATGTGGACAAAATTCCACAGTACAACCATTATGAATACTCTCAATATCAGCGAATATATCAACCAGTTTTAATTTGAAGTCTACTTCTTTCATTTGTTCCCCCTCTCTATACAAAATCACTTCTTACTATTGTGAGTACATTCGACATATAAATATCTTCCATATTCATCAATAATTGATCTGGGGTAGACTCCACGATATGTGTTGAGCCATCATCGAAAACTATTATCCATTTAAAAGTTGACTGACTCATCTTATTTCCCCCCCCCTCTAAAAGTTTTAGACATCTTTTACAAGTACAATGCACATTGTTACTAGCATAACTTCCTTTACTGCCACATAATGTTAGGTTACTGTTTTTGCTATTATAGGCATGAACTATTTTAATATTTTTCATTTACTACCTCTCTATAAACTCTCGGAGTGAAATTCGACTAACTTCATCAAACTCAGGATATTTTTCACTTGTGGTATAAATCGTTCTGTAAAACTCATCCACAGGTATCCCCATAGCCTCTAGGAGAGATATTTTCTCATCAGGTTTTAATGTTTCTGCTAATTTACGATACTGACCATTACCAACTTTTCTGAAAGTAACGTATATCATTTCAACTCCTTATTATGATGTTACTGCGTGATTTTTCCTTCGACTTTACTAAAAAGATAATTTATCTGTGTAATTACAGCGTTACCACTCCTTGTTTCTTTAAATTTACTGTGTAAATATTCAATTTGATTTCGTGCATCAATAAGTTTACTATAAAGTTCTGGGGCAAGTTTGATTAAGTGAGCGTTAAAATGTCTATCAACATCTGCTATGTGTGTATCTTCTGTACTAATAGTCCATGTTCCAGCTAAGTTTTTAGTAGCTTGACATTCACCTCGTGTAAAAGATTCCATTTCTTCTTCTCCCTAAAATCTCTCCCACAGTCTAATAGTATTTATCATTTACTGCCATTGCTAATACTTTTACTAATTCTGTGCCTTCGACTTTTTCATCATAGTAGTTTATCACCTTTTTAAGTTCTTCCATTTCTTCTTCGTCTAATTCAAGGCTATAACCATGCTTTATTTTACGCTTGTATGCCATCTTCTTTCTCCTGTGATTTCATTTAAATTTTTACCTTAATTTTTCAATTATAGGACATCCAATTATAGTAATTTTTTCGTTATTAAATGGCATTTTATTTATGAATGTAATACCATTATTATCTTGTGTATATGAATCAAAATAATAAACACTCATCCTATAAATTGAAGTTGTTGATATGTATACTGATGCTATTGCTCCGTATAAAGCAATAATCCCAACTATAACTAAAATTACTAGACTTAATTCGTAAATTCCAAATTTCTTCATTGTTTTCTCCTTATTTATTTTATCATCATCATACTACTTTTATTTGATAATGTCAATAGGTAGGTAGGCATAAAGTTTATTCAACATTGATTACCTTAACTATTTCTTTTGGTGGGATAGTAGGTACATCATTCCAAAAAGATTCATAAGCCTTCTCGATTTCAAAAGGAGTAACACAGTTCTCAAATAATACATTATTATTAGTATCTATTGTTTCAGTGCGTGGCTTGCCTATTGTTTTTCTAGTTTCTTTGTTAATTGCTACTGCTGTTATTTTATACTTCATTTAATCTTCTCCTTATTTGCCTCTTTTATTAATCTCCCATATAACACCGTTATTAATCCCTGCCCCAGCAGCTATTGATTTTCCTGTGGCTAAGTCAAAATATACATCACGGTTGCCAATGCGTATGTTTAGATATTTGTATGTTTCGTCTATGGTTACTATTTTTGCTTCTGTAAATCCGTTTGGTATAAATGGTTGTGAAAAGTCTAGATTAAACTCTTTTATAAAATTATTAATGTTCATATTTTATTCCTCAATCTCAAAGTCAATGCCTTCTCTTAATCCTTCATCATCTATTTCTGCGAAGATTTCATTTTTAAATCGGTTTGGTATTTCTATACCATCTGGAAGTTTACGATAGTTTACTGTGCATTGCTCTGTGATAAATTGCCTGGCTGCGTTTGTCTTAGTTACTAAAGTAATCATGTTCTTCTTCTCCTGTGCGTTCTTATTTTTTAAAAGTATCTATCCAACATAATTTTGGTGTCATGCTAAATGGGATATCTTTTGTGCGGGGTAACTCTGTATCTCCCCAATCATATAGATCGGACAGTATAGAATCATAATCGTTCACAGTCTCAACATCGTGTTCAAAGCGATAAACTAATTCTTCACCATCATATTTCAAATCATTGTCAATTTTAGGTTTAGAGGTATCTAGTAATGCCTTTAGCCTCTGCGATACTAAAAATCCTAATTGTTGTGGTGTTATTTTATGAGATTGATATTGTTCATGTAAGTCACCAATTGATAATTTATGTTTCCAATCTGCCATTTTCTTCTCCTACGTGGTTTTTATTTTATTACGTTTATGGTTTAATCATTTTCATGAAATACTGTGCTGCATGGGAATTATTCCCATCATGTTTATACCCGATACATTCAGCTAATGCTTCATCCATTGATAATGCTGATCTGCCAATACTATGACCATCAATGTATAGCGAATATTCAGTTGTTGCATAGTCAATGCGATTAGTGCCACAGTTATTGACATAAATAAATGGGTGAAACTCAACAATGGTGTATTCTGCTATATAATGTATTTGTTCAATATCTCCCCACGTAAAAGGTTGCCCAGTTTTAATCTTATCTAAGTCTGTAGTTCGTCCCATTTTCTTCTCCTTCTCCTTCTCCTTCTCTATTTAATTTTCTTCGTTTCCACAGTTTAATTATTGTCGTTCTCATTGTTGTAAAAGTATATTTTATAATCAGTTATTAATTCTTCTTTATTAGTAATAACACTGTGAACATCTTTATTTAAGATCATTGTAGATAGTAAGTTATCGGATGCTGTGCTGTGTATTGTTTGGTTATCTAAAAGTTTTATCATTGTATTCTCCGTTTATTATCATAATGCTAAATATATCATACCTACCTATCATTGTCAATAAGCAAAGTATCAGTTCCTGAAAATCTTTTCTCTGGTGTAAAAACCTGCCCACAGTTTGAACATTTTTCACATCTACATGATAATACTAGCTGTATACATTTACATTGAGGACACTGTACAGCATACGGTGATATAGTAGGTAATCTTTTAGCCATTGGGGGATCGAAATAAATCTGTTGCATAATGTTCATGGTTTAACTCTCCTATTATTTTATTGCTTTGGTAAAGTTTTCTACTTGAATGATTTTAATAAGATGCTCAATATCCCATGAGTTTATATCACTATCTATAGTTCCTTCTTCTGTAGTACCGTTTAAGTATTCAATCAGTATTCTACTTCCGCATTGTGATACCATAGCTGCTCCTGTATTAGCCTTCTGTGCTTCTGTCAATTGCTTTAATTTTATTATTGCCATATTATCATCACTCCTGCTTATTCGTTAAACTGTGATTATTTTACGGGACAATTGTTAAAAAATCGACTAGTCCAATATCTACATTTAATCGAGTGTCTTGTAAGATGTTTTTTATCTATATCACCATAGTCATTGCTATCTGTGTATAATTCATGTCTTAACATGGTTATATTATCAGGGTATCGCAATACCCATATTGCTAGCTTGATGCGATTTTTTAGCCTATTAATAAAACGTTGATACCAGTATTTCATCTCATTTACTCCTATATAACATTCCACATTTATGACATATTCCAGAATCATTGATTAATTTACATTTACAAAATGGACAATACTTGTTATCAGTAAATGGTATACTTATTGCCAGTGGTTTATTAAGCCGTGTTAGTAAATATGCTGTGTTATATGTTCTCATCGTTTGTACTCCTATTTATTTAGTTATCCATTGTAAACCGTATTTATGCAAAGTATCTATAAATGCTTCGCATAAATCTGACTCTCTTAAATCTACTGGAGTTTTACCTATAGCAGTATATAAATCATCTTTGAATTGTTCAATTGCTTTTAATCGTTCGGTATCTGTGATAATCATTTTAATTTACTCTCCTATAACGTCAATATCCCAAACTAATTCCGCATCACTATCTAGCCCTTCGTTAACTGCATAAATGCTCATTCCTGTTTCGTCACAATATCGTTCCCATAAACCCAGTTTCATTAATTCGTGTGGCGTAACTTTCATTTGTTCTTCCTCTCTATACAAAATCAATGTATACGTCAATGCTTTATTTTATCGTTTCATAGGCATTCTGTACCATTATTCTATTAGCTTCTCTAGTTAATAAGCTATAGAATAAGTATTCATCGGATGCTGTAATAGGTAAATTTGATAACCATCCGAGCATATAAGATTTTAGCCAGTAAGTTTTATTGCTATTATTTTTACAGAATCCATCATTTTTAATGTCTTTTAATTCGGCATCAAGTAATGCGTGTGTAATAAATCCGTTCTGTATTTTTGATATAGGGCTGGAATACCAAAACTTTTCAATAGCTTGTTTTGTTCGATAAAGTTTTTGTATTCTGTTTTCAGTGTTAACATTTTAAATACTCCTCTTTTATTTATTATTTTGTTGCTGTGATTATTAGCGTTCGCATGATTCGGTATGTTTAATTTCAATTTTATCGAAGTTTTTCACATTAATATTGAATGTCTGTAAATGCTCTTTCAAGTCTTGCAATTGTTCATGTTCGATATCGTCAATATACTTCTGTTCGCTATCCGATTCTATGCCCCACAATCCGCCACTGGTAAAATGTTCAAGTCTATAACTTCCATTGCCGATGCTGTATTTTACTTCACATTTTGCAACAATACCCATCACATACCAGTCTTGAAGTTCGTATGATTCCATCCGTTCAAAGTCCTGTTGTCTCTGTTGACGAGCATAAAAATCACAATTTCCCTTTGAATATCCGTTCTCGTGATACCACTTGCGAATTTTATTATAGGATTGTGCAGGTTTAAAATACTGATATTTACTGCTATTTTTATATTGTGATCTTTTAATAGCATCCGTAGAATCATCAGTATATTCACCGAGATATGATAAATCTGGCTGTGTTTCCATGATGTGTTCAATGGTTATTGATTCAATTGTCGGTTTAACGTGTTTTGTTTTCTTGACTGTGATTGTATTCATCATTTTGTTCACTCCTATTCTTTTATTTTTTATCTGTATAGCGTGTCAATTCAGCACAAACGTATACATTAGGGCAATGTTCACATTTGTCAGTATTCCGCTTGCTAGTGATAGCACATTCTGCTATATTCCATAGCTCATTAGCTTCCTTGTCATTATTTTTGAATATCCGCAATTCATGTCTAAGATTCCGTAGTATTGATACCTGTTGACTGCAATATCCCTTCATTTCGTTTTTACTCCTATAAACTAATATTTTGTTATACATTCAATATATCACAATTCTATATTTTGTCAATAGGTAAGTATGCTTTAATTAGTAAAATGATAAAAGTTTTTTTACTATAATTTTAATAGAATATCAATATGTAGTATTCTATAAACTATCTTAGCCTATATATAGATAATAAGAGAATTTTAACGATGTTTTATCTGGTTATATTGTGCATTGTCTTACATTATATATATGCAATTTGCACAGTTTTGACAAGATAGCTTTTGAGTGTGCAAAGCTATTTTATGACGTATAATACCATTTATATGACGTTATGATCATTGAATATTGAGAGTGTGCAATTTTACCCATAAATAGGCTATTCCTGGCTACATTCAATTATGACGTTGAATACGGTATTTATGACGTTAAACATAGCTATATTGCGAACGTCATTATCCTATTATGTAACATTGCTGATAATTGAATACAGCAATTCGACATAACAATATTCTACTCATAAAATTAAGTCGTTATGTCAAATTCCTCAAAAATACGCCCACAGAAAAACAATCGCATTTTATTTTGTTTTTATTATTTTGCACAGAAAAATCACAGTCAATCATCATGATAATCTAGTCTAAAAACAAAGACTTGACAGAACGAGAATAATGGTGTAGTATGTTTATTATCATGATGAACAAAGCTAAAGTGAGGTAAAAGAAATGGTAAAACGCACAGCAAAGAAAACAGTAAAGCACGCAGCAGGGCATAAAGGTGAGAATGGTAATATCAGAATACCAAAGACATTGATTACTCACAGACCAGTTAAAACACTACCAGCGTATAAGTGTTTATTCTGTGGTGCTGTATCACAGCCTAGAGTAAATAATCCGAAGGTATGTCCATCTTGTCATAGACCACATTGGATAGCCTAAAAAGTAGTTGACAAACGATAGGTAGGTGTGCTACTATAAAGCTGTGAAATTCAAGCGTTTATTCGACTTCACGGCATCGTTCTTTGGATTGATTTTATTACTCCCTTTGTTTGCTGTGATTGCGATTTTAATTAAATGTAGTTCTAAAGGTTCTGTGTTCTATAAAGGTTTACGGTTAGGTAAAAACTGTGAACCTTTCTTTATGTTCAAATTCCGTAGTATGAAAATTGGAAGCGATAAAGGTAGTGCCAACACATCACTTAATGATGATAGGGTTACTGCTGTTGGTCGCTTTTTGCGGAAGTATAAGCTCGATGAGTTTCCGCAGTTAATTAATGTATTAAAAGGTGAAATGTCTTTAGTGGGACATCGCCCAGAAGTTCCGTGGTATTGTTTACTTGAACCTAACGAATCTATGATATTCACAGTAAAACCTGGGATGGTAGACTTTGCATCACTGTGGGATGTTCATGAAGATGAAAAATTAGGCACAGGAAATTCAGAAGAAGTATATTTAAAACAAATTCGCCCAGTAAAGATACGATTACAGAAGAAGTATGTGAGAGAACAATCATTTAAAACTGATATGAAGATATTAATGGCGACTATGGGGAGAATATTATAATGAAAGAGAAAATCATATGTCCTAATTGCAAAGGTGATATTGAACATTTGATGGGTTCAGGTTATAGAAAGTTAATATGTAATAATTGTGGAAAGATTTACAAATTGGTATTACAGAAATAATATGGATAAGACAGAACCTAAATATAAGGTTAACCAAATAGTTGTAATGAAATCACTAAATAGGGAGTTGCCATTCCGCATTATCGGTGTTAAATGGGATGATGGTTGGTATTACCAATGGAATAAAAACAATTTTGCATCAGAAACAATGGTAAGAGAATTAACTAACCAAGAAAAAGGTTAAAAATGGATACCACAGAACTAAAAAAAGAAGCCAAACGGTTGATACTCACAGCATCCTATACTAGCGGTGCTTGCCACATAGGTTCTGCGTTGTCATGTTCTTCAATAATTGTAGACTTATATTTTAATCGCATGAAAGAGAATGACATATTTATCTTTGGTAAAGCGTCTGGGGTAGCAGCCTTATATGCTACGTTAGCACTAAAAGGTGTATTTCCTAAAGAAAAGGTGGCTTATTATTTAAAGAAATATCCGCTATGTGATAAGCGTGTTAAGTCTGTGTTTTGTTCTACAGGGTCACTTGGACATGGAATTGCACTTAGTTGTGGTGTGGCTTATGCTGATCGTTTACGATCTGTGTATTGCTTATTAGGTGATGCGGATTGTCAAGAGGGAACAATTTATGAATCTGCATTATTTGCAAGACAGCATCAATTATATAATTTGAATGTTATTGTAGACCTGAACGGTATCCAAGCATGCAATTTTACGGATAAAGTATTAGAGATGTCCACAGCATTAGATTTTATGAAAGCAACATTCCCAAAATGTGAGATGGTAAGAACAACTAAAGGAAGCAACATAAGTTACCTAAGTAATAAGATTGAATCTCATTACATGAATATAAACGAAGAACAGTTAAATTTAGCTTTATCAGAATTGAAATGAAAGATTTGCGAACACAGTTTATCACAGAATTAATATTATTAAGAGAAAATGATGAAAAAATCATATTGCTCGTTTTAGATGTTGGTTATTCTTTTGCAGAGCAATTTGAACAGAAGTTCCCAGAAAGCATAATCAATACTGGATGTATAGAACAATCGGCAGTGGGTATGGCAGCAGGTATGGCAATGGGTGGATTAAAGCCCTACGTTTACACAGTAGTAAACTTTTTAGTATTTAGAGCGTATGAACAAATAAGAAATGATATAGCTTATCAGAATACTAATGTGAAACTTATTGGTGTCCGTGGAAAAGAATCGTATAAGTTTCTGGGATTTTCACATAATATCACAAAAGATGAGGATAGAAAGGTATTAGAAGTAATGCCTAATATTAGGATAGCAATGCCACGTACAGAACAGGCATTGCATATAGTAATGAAGTCAAGTTATGAAGATAAAAAACCAACGTATATTCGGTTGTAGGAGTAGTTGTGGAACATAAAGTACCTTTTATAAATTATAAAAAACAGTATCAAAATATCAAGTCAGAGATAGATGAAGCATACTTTCGCTGTATGAATCAAGGTGATTTTATCTTTCGAAAGGATACTGTGGACTTTGAGAATAACTTAGCAAAGTTAGTGGGAAAGAAATATGGTATTTCATGCGATTCGTGTACCAATGCCATGTTCCTATCGTTAATTGCTTATGGTATAGGTAAAGGTGATGAAGTAATCACAGTTGACCATACATATATAGCTACTATAGATGCGATTATCCATGCAGGGGCAAAGCCTGTTTTAATTGATATAACAGAAGATTTCAATATAAATCCTGTGCTAATAGAACAAGCAATTACAGAACGTACTAAGGCGATTATTCCTGTGCATCTCAATGGGCGATCTTGTCAAATGGATGCTATTTTAGATATAGCAGAAAGGTATAAACTCTATGTAATAGAGGACAATGCTCAAAGTTTAGGTGCAAGTTTTAGAGGTATGAGAACAGGTGAGATGGGCGATACTTCGTGCTATTCGCTCTATCCAGCAAAAATTCTTGGTAGTTATGGTGATGGTGGGTGTATTTGTACAGACGATGAACCTATTGCTAATATGCTTTATAGATTACGAGATCATGGTGAATTACCGTCATATCTTAAAAACCATAGATCGTCTGATAATGATATTAAATTTTGGGGATACAATTCTCTGCTCGACAACATGCAAGCTGCGTTTTTAAATGTTAAATTAAAGCATCTCACAGAATATATAGAACGTAGACGAACAATAGCATCTATGTATGAGAAAGATTTGTTTGGGGTTGGAGATTTAGCATTACCGTATCCCCCAGAAGAAGGTGATTATTTCGATGTGTACCAGAATTATGTGGTTTGCACCAAAGATAGAGATAAACTTGCACAGTTTTTAAAAGATGGTGGAATTGAAACACTTATTAAATGGTATCCAGCTAATTATAAAATGAAAGGTTTAACTGAAATTTATAATAAATTTCATCTGCCAACAACTGATATGGTTTCACAAGAATGTTTATCGTTACCTATGTATCCAGAATTAGATAATTGGCAAGTAGAATATGTAATAAGTAAAGTAAGAGAGTTTTACGGTGAGTAACGATTACAAAAACATAATCTGGGCAGCACAGTCTAAGGTAAAAGAATACTTAGCTGGCAAAACAGTAATGGTTACTGGTGCTGGTGGGTCTATTGGTTCAGAATTGTGTAAACAAATTTGTACCTTTTCCCCAGATCGTTTAATTATGGTAGATCAATCAGAATTTGGACTATTCCATATAGATAATGATTTACAACCAAAATATAATAATGTATCAATAGTTCCTGTGATCTGTGATATTAAACAACGAGTTAAAATAGACAGGGTATTTAATCGTTATCATCCGCATATAATATTCCACGCAGCAGCATATAAATATGTAACGCTGATGGAATATAACAAAATGGAAGCAATAGAGAACAATACTATAGGTATTAAAGTTCTTATTGAAACAGCTACACATCATAATGTGGAACGGTTTATAGCGATTTCCACAGATAAAGCGGTGAATCCGATTAATTATATGGGTATTTCTAAGGCATTATGTGAGAAAGTAGTCCAATGCTCGGATTTACGTTCATGTATTGTTAGGTTTGGGAATGTGTTAGGGTCGAGTGGTAGTGTTATCCCTGTATTTGAAAAGCAGATTGCAAATAACGAACCTTTGACAGTAACACATGCTGATATGAAACGATTTCTTATGACTATTCCTGATGCTGTGCATTTGATTATAGAATGTGGGTCATTAGCTAACAGTGGTGAAGTCTATATGTTAGATATGGGTGAGCAAGTATCAATTATGAGAATAGCACAGGAAATGCTTAAATTATCTGGGAAAAACTTGCCTATACATATAATAGGTATAAGGGCAGGTGAAAAAATAGAAGAATCATTGCTATGGAATCATGAAAAGGAAGCAAATACAGAAATACCCAAAGTAAAACTAGTTCGATCAATGCTTAGTTTTGATAAAATAGAATTTTATAGGGATATGTGTGATATTGAAAAGCATATACTTGATGAAGATTGTTTAAAGTTAGTAGAATCAATTACAAAAAAGTATTTGCCAGTTACGGAATAATAGGTATTTCTGTAATCGTATCCCTATTATTAGGGTGGATGTTATCAGAGATGGCTACTGTAGTATTTGGTGGCAATTTTCCTTCACATCATACTATGTATTCATTTATACTAGCATTTTCTATATGGGTATATTATCAAAGAATAGGGTATATGTTAATGATACTTGCTTTGATTATTGGTTTATGGCGTATATTTGGTGGGTTTCACACGCCATTAGAAGTTTTAGGTGGATTTGGGCTATCGGTAATGAGCGTTTTCACTGTAAATGTTGTAGTTTTTTGGAGTGTTCATGGTAAATAATGTAGCAGTAATAGGTAATGGATATTGGGGCAAGAACCTAGTTCGTGTTTTTAGAGAATTAGGTAACTTGCGAACTGTCTGTGACATTAACCAAAAAGATAATAATGTAACAAATGACTACCAATCAGTGTTAGACGATGCGAAAATCAACGGAATAGTAGTCTCAACTCCTGCAATAACGCACTACGAGCTTGCTAAAAGGGCATTGGAAGCGAATAAGGATGTATTTGTCGAAAAGCCTTTGTCCCTAACAGTAGAACATGGCACAGAGTTAGTGAAAATTGCTAAAGAGCGTGATTTGATTCTTATGGTTGGGCATATTTTAGAATACCACCCTGCAATAATCAAACTTGTGGAATTGGTAAGAAATGGCGATCTGGGAAAGATTAGGTACATTTATTCAAACAGGCTTAACTTCGGCAAAATTCGCACAGAAGAAGATATCATGCTTAGTTTTGCCCCACACGATATATCAGCGTTCTTACTACTTATGGGGAACGAATTACCATTAGAGATAAGTTGTCATGGTGGATATTATTTAAACAGAGATATTGCAGACGAAACAATGACTAATATGAGATTCAAATATGGGGTTAATGCCCATATATTTGTAAGTTGGTTACATCCATTTAAAGAACAAAAGTTAGTGGTAGTAGGCGATAAGAGTATGGTAGTTTTTAATGATACTGTGCAAGATAAGCTAGTAAAGTACGATCATGAAATAGAATGGGTAGACAGAAAACCAATATCACATCCTAAAAAAGTTACTGTATTGGCTATTGATGAATCTGAACCTTTGAAATTAGAATGTCAAGACTTTATAAAGTGCATAACAGATAGATGCCAACCGAAAGTTACAGGGGAGAAAGGGTTACGTGTTATTAAGGTACTTGCAAAGTGTCAAGAATCGTTGCTTCATAATGGTGAAACTGTGAAACTCACAGAAGAAACATTAAACATATTCTCACATAAAAGCAGCGTTATAGATTCATTTAGTGCAATAGGTCAAGGAACAAAGATATGGCATTTTTCTCATGTTATGCCAAAAGCAAGAATAGGGGATAACTGTAATATAGGACAGAATGTATTTATAGGTGATAATGTAAGAATAGGTGATAGGGTCAAAATACAGAATAACGTATCTGTTTATGATGGTGTTACTATAGAAGATGATGTATTTCTTGCACCATCCTGCGTATTGACTAATGACATAAATCCACGTAGCTTCAAATCTAAGAATGGTATTTATGAAAAAACGCTTGTTAAAAAAGGTGCTACTATAGGTGCTAATGCAACAATAGTCTGTGGAGTTACTATAGGTGAATATGCCTTTATAGGTGCTGGTGCTGTGGTAACGAGAGATGTTCTTAATTATGAGATGGTTTACGGTAATCCTGTAAGACATAAAGGATTTATTTGTGAATGTGGAGAGAAGATAATCCATTCAAATGATAGATGGAATTGTTCACGGTGCGGTAATTTGTATACATTAAAGGGGGATAAACTTGAAAAATATTCAAATGTGTGACATTAATGCTCAATATTTGACAATTAAAGATGAAATAGATAATGCAATCAGCAGAGTAGTGCATAATTCGCATTTTATAGGTGGCGAAGAAGTCACAAAGTTTGAAGAAGCTATCTGTGATTATTTTGGTATTAAATACGCAGTAGGCGTTGCTTCTGGGACTGATGCGTTATATCTTGCGTTAAAAGCGTGTGGTATAAAAGAGGGTGATGAAGTTATTACCACACCATTTACATTTATTGCCACAGCAGAATCAATATTACGATGTGGTGCAACACCTATATTTGTTGACATAGATAAAGATACATTAAATATTAATGTTAGACTTATCGAAAAGAAACTAACACATAAAACAAAGGCTATCTTGCCTGTTCACCTTTACGGAGAAAGTTGTGATCTCATTGCTATTAAAAATATAGCAAATAAATATAATCTTAAAGTAATTGAGGATTGTGCTCAAAGTTTTGGTGCTACATATATAGGAAGGAAAATAGGGACGATAGGAAACGCTGGTATACTAAGTTTCTTCCCATCAAAGGTTTTGGGGTGCTATGGTGATGGTGGTATGGTGATTACTAATGAAAAGAATATTGCTGATACTGTTCGGATGATAGCAAACCATGGATCACAGAAAAAGTATTATCATGAGCAACATGGGCTAAATAGCAGATTGGATAGTCTACAAGCTGCAATTTTAAGAGTAAAATTATCCCATGTTGAAGATTGGATTCAGAAACGTAGAGATAATGCCACATTGTATAATAAGCTACTTAATCAAGAATGTGTCACATTACTGAATTATGGGAAACTTAATGGTAATTGCTATAACTATTATACCGTGCGAACAAAAAGAAGATCACAGTTACATAACACATTAATAGAACAAGGGATACAATCAACCGTATATTATCCCTTATCACTACATCAGCAGCCTGTTTTTAAAGAATTAAAGCAATTCGGGTTATTAAATTCTGAAAAAGCACAGGCAGAAGTTCTTTCTTTGCCCATGTACCCAGAGTTAAAAAATACAGAAATTGAACGTATTTGTGAGATAATCAATAAAAAGACTTGACAAACAGTTTACAATGTGATACATTATTAATCAAGTAAGTATTTAGCTAGTGCTAGTGCTAAATAAGAACAGTTAATCTAGCATGATAAGGCAGTCGATGGTCGGTCTGCTGTAAGTTACTTAAAATAATTTATAGGAGATTGATTTATGAAAACAGGTGGAATTATAGGTATCGTCATTGGTGCGATGGTTGCTACAGTTGGTCTAATCATACTCGCAACATTCATCACTAACACCAACACTTCAGTGCTTGATAGCACTTCTAGCTTGATCGTTACCAACATCCCTGTATTCGTTGCTTTGGGTATCTTGGTATTCATCGCAGCTAGAATATTCGGTGGTGGCGGAAAATCTGGTGGCATCTAGTAGCCAATGGGCGAGTATCAATAAAAGGTACTCGCCCTTACTTTATTTGATTTAGGTATAATAGGTATAGTAGATGAAAGTTTTAATAGCAGTAATATTTGGAACGATACTCACAGTATTTGCGTTGTTTTCTGTGAATGATTATATTGCTGGGGCGAATTCCACAGGATTAAACGTAGCAAGCACGATTATAGTTGACAATATTGAGATACTATTTGGCGTATGTATATTAGCTGCTATATCATTAATTGTTTTTTTGGCAGGTAAACACTAATGCGTGGATTTAGAGATAAACCTTATGAATATGGGTTAAAATGTCCTAATTGCAAGTCTTTAAAACTACGCAAGTCTGGGAAGGCGATGGGTGGTGGTTTCAAAATTAAACAAAGATATGAATGTTATCACTGTGGTATAGTTACTGTGAATCCGTTGAAGGTTTAGATATGATAAAGAATGTTGTATCAATAGTATTTGTAGCGATGATGCTGGTAGCACCTTGTTTTGCTTTCTTGCCACAGCAAACACAGGCTAACTCTACTTATGTTCCGTGGTATAACTCAACATGGCAATATCGTAAATCATTCAATGTTTTAGGTACTGTAGATGGTACTCAAACAAATTATCAGTTAAAAGTTTATTGTTATTACGGTGCTGGTACTGATACAGGATTTGTACTAAGAGAACCGACAACTTCATCATATGCTGCTGATGCTGGTACAAATACCACTACTATAGTAGATACACAATTATTATCTGGTACTGATTTATATTATGTTGGGGCTAGAGTTTATAATGCAACAAGGTCTTTATGGTCTGTTGTTACAAATTATGTGGCAGCTACTAAAACATTAACAATAAGCCCAGCGATAGCAGCACAAACAACAGCTGATTTATATTATTTATATGAAATACCACCTGTGATGTATTTTAACGCAAAATGCAATTCCGACTTTTCAGATTTGATATTTACTAGAAATGATGGCACAACAACATTAGATTATTATAGGGAAACATATACAGCATCTTCTTATGCGATAGTGTGGGTTGAATTTAATTCAATTTTAGCACCACCTACAACAAATACATTTTTGGTTTATTATGGAAATTCTGCTGCAACTACTGCAAGTAGTGGTACTAATACATTTCAGTTCTTTGATGATTTTTCTGGAACATTAGCATTATGGACAACAGCAGGTACTACAAGTATAGGAAGTGGTGAAGCTGTAGCTGGTGCAGCAGCAGCCACTGGTTCAATAACGAGTATTGCAACATTCAATACTAATACTAGAGCTTTTTTCAAAACAAAAAATTCGGCAACTGGCAGTGTAGTTGCTGAATACTATAAAGCTGCTACTGGCGATCAAATAACAACATCATATGATTCAGGGGCTTCGGCAAATTGGTATGTGACTACTGCAAAAGTAGCAGTGTCGTCTGGTGCTGCTACAACTCTTGCTAGAGATGGTAACTATCATATATTTGAGATTCGCAGAGCATCATCTACTTTTGTATTCTTATATATAGATGGTGTATTACTATATACACAATCTAATACAGCATATATTCCTATAGTAGCAACTAATATTGATTTTCGCACATACGTTAATGGAACAGTAACAGCAGATTATGTTTATGTAACAAACTATACTAACAACGAACCACGTTGGTCTACATTTACTACAGAGGTAGCAGTTGGAGCTACTCAAACTATACAAGATGTGGCTGTGTTTAAGTCTTATCTTACTACTGGGGATTGGTTATTTGCTATACGGTATTTAGATGTTTACTATCCATACTACGACACAGCAGATATAAGACAATTCTTTGTATTTCAACTGTGCAATTTAGCTGGCACAATAGTAGCCCAAACTCCTGTATTATCATGGGGTAATAAGCCAGGTTCATTATATATTTCCCCAGCATTAGCAGCTTCATTAGAGTGGGGACAAACATATACTATTAGAATATATGGGTTAATGAGTGGTAATCCTACTGCGACATGGACATTACAGCCTACTCACTGGTTAGGTTCTGATTTAACTAATCTTGATTCGTGGGTTCTTTCGTCTGTGGGTGTTATTGAAAACTATTATTATGTGCAACCGAGTACCACATCAACAACAAGTGGATCAACTACGACTACAACATCTGGTACTTTATCAGCACCTTCTGCTACAGCGTTAATAAATCAAGATTTAACTACGTATATCGCTGGGCGTGGACAGGTTTTAAATTCTGTAGGTGGTGCTGTGTTTGAGTTAGGAATCCCAGGATTATCCCATGTTAGACCATTACTTTTCCAAACTTATTCAGCACCAGGTTTAAATCCTGCGAAAACATTTCAACAGACTTATAGACAACTATTAGGTGATTGGCAAACTAATATAGGCATAGATGGTACAGTAATGCTTACGAGAATTGGTAATTTATTTGGCATCACAGGAAACATAGTAGTAATAATCTTAATGATGGTATTTATACTTATTGTTGCTGCTGTGGCATTTCCTATGGGGCATACTACTGCATCATTGGTACTTTGTATATTAATGTTATTCTCTATAGTGTTTTGGGGATTAGACCCTGCTTGGCTGGTGATAATCACAGTGGTATCAGGATTCTTATTGTTCAAACAGTTTATAATTGATAAAGGTACGTAATATGAAACGAATACTATACTTATTATTACTCATAATCATGATGGTATCAAATTTGTTGATACCGAGAAGTGTTTATGCTGGGACAGTAACCCTTACTGTTAATGGCGATGGTACTGACACTGCTGGTGTATATTCTGGTGCACCAGCCACATTTGTTAATATGCAATCAGATGACGATGCCATTTCAGATTGGTATGCTGGTACATCAGGTACACCTGTACAGCGTTCGTGGACATTTACAAATACAACTGCAACAACTATAAATTCTGTTACAGTCTATGCTAAAGGGCAGAGATCAAATTATGGCATATTAAAATTATACACAAAAATAGGTGGCACTAATTACTATGATACAACAACCTATACGGATGATACGTGGACATTAAGATCAAAGACATGGGCAACAAGCCCTGCTACTGGTTTAGCGTGGACTATGGCAGAAATAAACGCAGCAGAATTTGGTATTCAACAGGCTAATGGTGGGTATGGTTCACCAGCACCATTAGTTTTTGGAACATACATGTATGTTGTTGTTGACTATACTAATACTGCCCCAGTATCTACCACTGTAGCAGCATCAACTTTAACTAATAATTCCGCACTATTAAATGGAACAATAACAAGTGATGGTGGTACTGCTGTAACAGATTATGGTTTTGTGTGGGATACTACAAGCCGTGCAGACCCAGGGAATACCGCACCGACAGCAAGCGTTTATGCTAATTCATGGGAATCTGGTGCTGGAATTGCAGTAGGTAATATATCACACTCTACAGGTGCTACGTTAGTAGCTGATACTACGTATTATTTTAGAGTGGCAGCAGAAAACTCTGTTGGATGGGCTTATGGCAGTGAATTAACATTTAAAACAGTTGGTATACCAACTGGTACTACAGATATTGCAACAATAGTTGCTACACTAACAGCACGTATTAATGCCACAGTAACAAATGATAACGGTCAACTGTGCGATGTTAGATTTGGATGGGGTGGTGCTTCACAGGCTACTGTAGCAGCGTATGCTAATCAAACCGCATGGGTATTAGATACTTATGCCACAGCATCGTACCCATACGTTGATTTAACAGGGTTAGCGGTAGGTACACCATACTTCTTTAGAGTAGCTATTAGAAATGATGCTGGTACTTTTGAAGGGGCAGAACAAACATTTACAACTGGTGCTGTTATTGGTTCTGTGACAAACTTAAAAGCGATACCTACATCAACTACAGTGTCATTATCATGGACAAAAGGTACTTATTCTGCGTATACATTGATTAGGTGCTCTACAGGTGGTTATCCTGTGCTTACTACCGATGGTGAAACGGTTTATTTAAATACTAATAACTCAATAAGCATGACAACGTATGGCGGTGTAGCGTTAGTTCCAGGTACAACATACTATTTCACAGCATGGGGCAAGACATCTACGTTTTATTCTGCTGCTGGAACAAATATATTAACTACAACTTTAGGTTACGAAGCAGAATTAAATACTTTAGCTGGAACTACGCCAACAAATAGTAGCTTTACCCGTGACCCAAGCGTAACGAAAGTATCTGCTATCCCATTAATAGGTGCTATGATTTCAGATGTAGCAACTTCATATACTATCCCAGTGGATATGCTGTGGTATTTTTTATGGATAATGGCTAGTGCCTTTATTGGCATAGTAATGTATAATATAACACCAGGGAAGAACTTAAACGTGGCATTGACAGCAACATTGTGTTTTGTAGGGTTAGGGATTTATATGGAATTAATAATGCTGTGGGTGCTATTCTTTATGTTGATAATAAGTATAGGCTGGATACTTTATGGAGAGCGGAGATAGATAAATGCCACTACGGTTTTTTATAGGAATGTTTGCGTTCATAGTTATAGCGGTTACTATACCCTGTAATATGCTTGAAGGTGAAAACGATTATTTGCAAGGGTCAATAGCAGACGAAATGGTACAGCATAGTTATACCACTTCAACAACAACCGCTGGCACAGAATCTAACTTTATCACACAATCTATCTCATGGGTAGATAAATACTTACTATTTAATTACAGTATATTTTATGATGTAGACTCGATCACAGGTGCTCAAACTCCAAATGATTTTGCTGTGATACGGTATTTCTGCATAATTTGTTTAATTGGTTTATTATTGAGTATATTCTTCTTAATGAGGGCAGCAGCGATTAGTGTGTAAAAGGTGAAGTATGTTTAGAATTGTTAAAGTTATAATTTGGATAATCTTGATACTGTTTATTTCACCTATATTGAAAGACTGGTATGATGTATACACAAATTCGACAAATGGTCTTATGATTGGTGTTGTAGACGATACTGTGCTTGCGATCTTCACATTTATACCGTGGTATGTTCCGATGGTTCTTGCTCTGGGTATTCTATTATACTTAGTTAGACCAGAACCTATAGAACCACCGAGCTATCCTCAATTTAGGATGCCACCACAAGCAAAGCCACCGAAACGTAGACCACCGATGATGTGATTATCTTTCTGGGGTAATACTTGTAATCTTTTTAACTATAGGTTCATTATAATTCCAATAATATAGATTATTATTTATTATTGTCATCATCCATACCCAACCAGATGTTAGTGTTTTATCATTTTCATCCCAATTAACCCATACTTTATACCCATCATTTTCAGCTTCACTTACAGATTTAAAATCCTTTAGAGGATATTTTGCTTTTAATGATTCATAATCATATTTCAGATTATTATACTGTGATTCTAATTTGTTTAACTGTGTGTTCGCTGCCGAAATGTCATTCAATGCTTTGCTATAATCATTCTGTGAAACACATGATGTGAAAACAAATAGACTGATAATGATTAGAATAAGTGATAATTTCTTCATATTTTGTTATTCTCCTTTAAATTATGTTGATATTATACCATATTTTATATATTTTTACAAAGTATTGCCCCAGAAAGATAATCACATCATCGGTGGTCTACGTTGTTATTAACTTAGATAGTTTTTCCATCCAATGCTCTCTATGCGTTGAAGTTTTACCATGACATTTGCTACATAAAGTTATTAGGTTAAATTCGTTATTATTTTCTGTGTTGTAATCAATATGATGTATAGGGAATACTATTTCAAATTGCAATCTATCACATAATTTGCATGAATAGTTATCACGTTTCTTTATTTTAGTTTTTAGTTCTATATTAAATTCTTTAGAATACCCAGAATAGTGAGTTTTTTCTCTATTTAGTGTTCTGCAATCGCTCATTATTTTCTCTATATTCAATGTTATTGGCTTTTTACTGATATACCCATATTTGTATAACATATTGCAAGTTTTTATACATTGTCTATATGACATTAATCTTCCAGCTATTTCTTTATAATTTGGGTTTTCTTTATTTGTTGATAGACATTCAAACAGATAATTTAAAATTGCAAATTCATAAGTGTTAGCCACTATATTCCATAGATCATATGGGATATAGTGATAATTACCGTGAGCTATGATAGTATCTTGATTACCTTCCATTTGTTTCTACCAAAGGTTTCATTGTCACCCTGTGACAGTCAAGACAAACATATCTTTGTCTTTTATTTCTTCCACTCCAAATGAAACCAAATTTATTTAATCGTATTGATTTACAGTGTGGGCAACTCAATCCTTGTATCATGCTATTACTATACACTACATTATACAGTTTGTCAATAGATAATTAGCGACTTGACAAATAAGCTAAGATAGTATAAGATATAACTATGTCAAAAATATCTTGTCCAAAATGTAATTCACAGAGACTATATAAGGCTGGATTTATATGGTCTGGGCATAATAAAAGGCAACGGTATTGTTGTCTAAATTGTCACAGCACGACTATAAAGCCAAAGATGGCTAAGGTATAATAGGAGAAGAAGATGAACAACGCAACAACAAAAGAAAAAATCACAGTAGCAATCGGATTAGTATTATCTATTATAGTAGTAATGGTATGTCTTTGTTTTAACTTTCAGAAAGTAAATGCTGATAGCGATAGTGTTACCTCTGTGTGGCAAATTCCTTTGCCAAAAACTGATTCATGGGAAATGGTAAAGGATAACTTAGGATTTACGGATGAAGAAATACTCGATTTGAAAGTATTGTCATGGTATGGCTCTATATCACAGTGGTCAAGCACTGCTTACAAAGAATCAAAACATGCACATCTTTATGATTCTAATGATGGTAAAGTATTATGGATAGATAAATATTTATCATTTAATGAATAATTGGTGGTTTTATGAGATTATACGATGAAAGTGAAGGGTTAATAGTAGGAATTGTCTCAAAGTATCTATGTCATTTTGCTGATGGTGATAAAGATGCATCTGGAAATACTTATGGTGGAGAAGATACTCCGTGGCCTGAGGGAATTGGTGGGCATACGGTAGCTGAGGCTATAGCTGATGTTGCCCCAGATATACAACCAGATATTCCAGTAGCACCACCCCCACAGAAAGGTGATTGGTCATCAACCTCACCTAGTTTAAGAGATATAGCCTCTGGTAATTTTACACTAGACCCTACCACTGGGTTAGCTATGGCATCACCTACATATGCAAGCCCAGATCAATTAGCACAACTCGAATCAATAGAATCACAAAGAGCAGAAGCAATGAGGGCAGATGTTGCTTCTTATTCTGGTAGCAAAGCATCACCACAGTTAGCTAACACAGCATCTAACACTGCTAAATATTTAGAAGAACAAGCTAAACAACAGGCGTTAGCACAGGGTAGACAATTATCTAAAAGTGAAATAGATGCTATTACAAAAGAAGCGCAGATGTATGCACAACAGCAAGTAAGAATGTTAAATGCTGCTACAGGGTTGACACCGACTAAAGAAGAAATTGATAAGATAATAGCTGATTATCAATCTAAAACAGGGTTAGTTATCCCAACAACTGCTAACACAGCACCATTACTTACAAGTGATTACATAAAAATAGGCGACAAAGAATATCAAATAGCTCGTTATGACCATATTGTTGATGGTAAAAATGTAAGAGTAGAAATATATGTTGACACGGCGACAAAAACTCCTGAATTATATAGTGTTAATGGTGGAGTAAAACAAGAAATTTCACAGGCATTAACAACAACTATAAATTTACCACAGTCACAAGTTGAGTTAAGACAGAACATAATTGATGTTGCAAAGAGTATTCAATCAGTACTATCTACAACAGGAGTTGTTTCAACCGTAAAAGGGACAACAAAAGTTTTAACGCAAGATGAAATAACGAAACTGGCTAATAGGGAATTATATGATAGGCAGCTAAAGGTAGAGTTTAATCAATGGATGATTGATAAGGGCTATTTAGACAAAAGCGGTAAGCCAACAGGACTAGGAAAAGAATACATTATGGTATCAACAGATACAAAAGGAAATGTATCAGTTAATACTAATGCTATATATGCAGGTTTTCTTATAGAGACAGGTAGAGTTAATGAAGCTGGTATTGCTTCAACAGAAATGCAAAACCGTGGTTATCCAGAAGTAATGGTGCAAAATGTTACAAGGCTAGATGCTAATCATACTATTGGTTCACTATCTGCTGATTTCAGAGATACTCAAAGAGAAATAGCAGAAAATAGTTATTCTGCTGATTTAACTTATTTAACACCAGAACAAAGGGTTGAAGTTAAAAAGGCTATAGCAGAGGGTAAACCAATTCCATATAATGTTTTAGCTATAGTAGGTAAATTAGGTGGATTATTTATAACTAAAGTAGATGCATCACCGTTAAATGATAAGTTTGAAGTAGGAAAAGGCAAGATAGGTGGTCAAGATTATACTGTTTTAACGTGGTGGCATGAGTTTTCTAATCAAGATGGTTCAAAATATATAGAACAACTGCGGTTATATGTTGATAGTAATGGTACACCTGTTGTTTACAGAATTGGTGATAATATCCCATTATTAGTTTCACAGATAGAAGGATATTCATGTACTACGGCTACGTGTAGATGGGATGAAAAACTTGAAGTTAAAACAACAGCACAGATAATAAGAGAGCAGGGATTAGACTTTGTAAAGAAATCAGATGATTCTGTAAAAACAACTAAAACCGAAGCTGAGAATAATGAAACAGCAGCACAGCAGAAAAAGATAGATGAAAGTATTTCAACTGGGAACATACCTAAACCTGAAATACCTAGTCCTTATCTAAATGATATACAAAAAGGTGCTACAAATGATGAAATAAAAGGCAAAGGTTATATTGGTGATGATGGTAAACCTATAACCGATGCAAAAATAGCAGAAGATAGGAAGTTTGTTGAGAATAATATCTATGCTGGCACTAAAGATGGGCAATCAACATTTATTCCAAAGGAAGTATTTGATGGTTTACCAAAGGCACAGCAACTAATTATAGCGAAAGGACAAGATATTGGTGCTTTCATAACAGAACAAAAAGAAGCTATTGCACAGTTTATAACAAAAGATAAAGATGGTAATGAGCAAATAGATGTTATAGGTGCATTACAAGCTGGTATTAAAGACGAAACCATTAATAATGCTATAAGAGCTTTATTCCCAGAAAAACAATTAGATATTATAGCTAAAGTAGAAAATGGAATAGTAACACCATACGGTGTTGAAAAATATTGGAATGACCAATATGAAAGTGGAAAGAAAGTTCCAGAGATTGAAAAATCACTAAAAGAAGCTGGATATTCAGACGGTTTTATTAAAACAGTAGCATCTGTGATGATACCAGATGGTATGTTATCTGATTCTCAGTTTAAATCAATGAGTGTTTCTGAATTAAAAGCATACGCTAAAAGTAATCCAGATGATCCTAGGGTACAATGGTTAGACCCTTCACGCATTAAAACAGGTGACATATCAGCAAAGACAGCGTTACCTTATGCGGATGCTAAGATAATGCTAGATGCCAACAAGGAAGGATTATTGCAAGGTGTGGTAGCAGGTTCAGAGATGAAGTCTAGGGATTTTGGAAATTCTTTGGATAGCATGAAACAAATGATATCTACTAAATTTCCAGAGGGGACATCAGAAAAGGATAAGAATACATTAACTAATGCGTTTCTAGCATATGTCGGCTTACCAATAGGGGTTAATTCTTTAGTGGCAACAAGTTATTTGATACAACCAGAGAAAACTGGTGAGGTAATAAAAGACACAATAAAAACTATTGATTTAGCTAAACAAAAAGTTGCAGAATTTGACACTAAATCAATGATAACTGACTGGAAAGGTAAGAATACCGCAAGTATAGCATTACAACTAATGAATAGCGGTATGGCAGAAGATGTTGCTATGGGTATAGCAAAAGCAACAACAGAAACACAGTCATTTGGGCTATATGCTGGCAATTTTGTTTTAGATGTAGCAAAGACTATGGGTGCTACGTTGCCATTAACCCTTGTTGGTTCTCAATTGAAGTTTGCTGATAATAGAATACCAAGTAGTGTTGTTGATATGGCAGAACTAGGCGGTGGGATGGTAATGTTCCCAATAGTATTTGCTGGAGATACAGCAAAGAATTTATTAGAAGGCAAGTATGTTCAAACTGCTGGTGAAGTTACTGGGTTAGGCTTAACAATGGTATTCGGTGCTAAAGACATTATAAGGATGGCTAAAAGATCAAATAGGGTTTTACCGAACGTATCTGATTATTCTGCTGTTAGCATTGAAGCAACATTAGGCATAAATAAATATGATTTAAGAGCAATAACCCCATCTACCTCTATAGAATTAGCAAATAAGGTAATGGATTTCATGAATAGTAGGTCTACAAAAGAATCTATACTTGATGCTTTTGAAAATGGAATGACAATTAAGATGTCTACCCCAGACGGAATAATAGATGTCAAAATAACTCCAATGAACGCAATACGCCCTGAATTAACATATAGTGTTACTGATATGGCAAATGCAGCAAAAGGTGGTGCTATATTAGACGATATATATAATCGAGGTGGAATTACATCAAAAGAAGTGCCAACGGGTGATGTAGGAACTTCAATATATATGTCAACACAACCAGCATTGAATTTCATGGGTCAAAATGGCATGATTATTGGTTTTATTAGATCATCAAAGGATTTACAGCGATTACCACAAGAGATAATAGACAAACTAGATTGGAGTGATCTTGATGGTGCAAAGGCAGAGTTAGCAAAATTATACAGAGATGGTAAATTAGAAGCTGGAATGTATCCTGTCATGAAATGGTGGGGGCGAGAATATAAAATAGTAGAGTGGGAAATGTGGACTACCCCAGGTTTTAAAACATATAACATACCTATAGATCAAATACCATCATGGGCGAAAGAAGAAGGTGTGCCAACTGCTGTGACCTATATTAATAGCCCAGTAAATGCTGGATTAGTAAAAGCTGGTGATAAGATTCCTGTATTTTGGCAGATCACAGAGAACGCATTAAAAGAAGGGCGTAGAATCCCATCATTAAAAGAAAAATACCTTGCTGAATTATTAAGTGTTCCCTCAGAATTAAGAAAAATTGCATATGGATTCAAAATAAGAGAACCAGCATTAGAAACAAGTTCTATTACTAGCCCTAGCCCTTTTGTATCAAGAATGGGTGTTGCTGAAACATTTAGCATGAATAAATCATTTAAGGATGATTATATAGGCTTAGATGGTGTTTTAGTTACTAGGAATCCACAACCAATGGAACTTAGTCTAACAGGCGGTAAATACGCTGAAAAACGTGTTGGTGTTGATATTATACCTTATGATTCAGTAAATAAAACTATATATTTAATACGATCAAAAGGTGATAAAGTACCAGAAGGAGTTTATAGCTTCCCTGGTGGTGGTACAGACCCAAAATCGGCTATCGCAGAATATGGAAAAACATGGGAATCAAATGCGTTAGGACAATTAAGGCATGAAATAGGTATAGATGTTCCTTTATCCGATATTTATATGTTGGGTATTTTTGATGGGCGTAGGAAGTTATATTCATTGGATGGTTCTAGGGTTCTTGATGTTGATGCCAAAGGTAAACCAATGAATTTTAGGTCACAGTGGAATAAAGGTGAACCAGAAGTAATTGAAGGGATAATGTGGGATGGGAAACCAGAAGTTAGGGCAAGATTTACACCACCTGAAATAAAAGGAATTACAAGTGAAGTAAAATATTCTGATTTTAAAGCCGAAGCCGATAAAAGTTTAGGCAAGGCTTATTTAAAAGATTATTCATTACCAAATAATATTGATGAATTGAAAAATATTACATTTTACTTAAATAAAGATAAGTCTGCTGGTTATGGTATAAATAATAAAAATGGTGAGATAGTTAATCTGTTTAACAATGGTGTTAGTGGTGCTGGTGCTGTTCTTTATGCAGAATCAGTATTGCGTGGTGGTAAGTGGGAAAATCATTATGAATGGCAAGTAAAACAAGGTGTCAAATATTATGAGCAATTTGGATTTAAGGAAGTTGGAAGAACAAAAGATAAAAGTGGTATAGATATTGTATTCACAGAATATGCGTTACCAAAGCGTGATATAAATGTAATAATAGAACATGCTACTAGAGTATTAAATGGTGAACCAGTATGGGCAAACACATTCAAAAATGATATTAAAATAATAAAACCAGAAAAAGTTGAAACATATATACAAAAAGTACAATTAATGCCAGCACAGTATTATATGTTAGAAGGATTTTTGGTAAAGCATCCAGAGTTAGGAATAACTATGGAAAATGTGGAAATGTATAAAGGTGCTGGAATGGAAGTATTAATTAAAGGTGCTGATAAAGAGTTTGCTAAAAAAATAAGAGAAGGCACTATGCCAACAGAACAGGAGATAACTAGGATTGGCATAGAAAGACAAAAGATTAGAGAAAAATTAGCATCATCTAATTTAGTCCCCCCAAGAATTTCAGGATTAGTAGCTGAGATACTTAGTGAAAATTTAGTTTCTAGTGGTACAGGGAAAGGAACAACATTATATTCTTCGTTAATCCCATTTTTGACACCAGATACTATATCAAAATTTTCTAATAAAGTTAGGAGTATTGTAGCTAATATAGAAGCTAAAGCAGTTGAAGCTAAAGCGAAAGGTGCTGATTATGATACGGCATTTAAACAATTTGCAGCCGAAACAGAAGCTAAAATACTTACTGGCGAAATAGAATTATTGCCACAGAAAGATTGGGTTATAGCACCAAAAGAAAGAATAACTACAGAAGGATATAAGGTTGAAATAGTAGATGAGATACCTAGAGTAGCAGACCCATCACGTAATATATTTGAAACATTAGTTAAAGATGTTTCAACAACTATTAAAGAAACAACACTACGTGTTGGTGGTGATATAGCAAGAACACTACAAGATAAAGAGTTAGCAAAAGTATATAAAACACAGCGTGATGCTCTTTATAATTCAATAATGAAAGAATACAAGAATACTTATGGAAAATATCCACAGAGATTAGAACAATTATCTATTATGGAATCTGTTCGTAATGTCATGGATGAAGCGAATAGTGTTGCTGTAAGCAGAATAAAAGAATCTGTAACACGCAAAGAAGATTATAATCAATCGTTAAATGCAGCAATGCAAGATGCTGTAAGCAAAGGTAAACTGAATAAAGATGTTTCAACAGTATTAGATGATTATATGGCTAATGTTGAGAATCTAGGTAGAGTTATTCGTGAAGAATACCAGACAGCATATAAGAATGATGCTGGATATTGGGCTTTAGGGCATGAACAATTAGAAGCTATTTATAGAGATGCTTTAAGGGAATCGAGCAAAGAAGGAACATATTTTTCTGCTGTGTACGAAAGACTATTAGAAGAAAGAAAGCCTACAGTTGAAATAATAAAAGGCGAAGTGATAGATTCATACCAAATAAAGAATAATATCAGCAATTATGCTTCTGATAATGTCTATAGCAAGTACGCAGAGTTCAACAATGCTTATGTAGACTATCTTTATAATAGGGCTAACCTTGATATGTCAATCATTGGTGACTTTATAAGAGAAGCAGAAAGAATATCAAACAGGTCAGGGCAAGACTTTATTAGCGTATTTGAAGATGCGATATGGTCTAATTCAAGAATGTTAGGTGAAAAGGGCATAGTTGTTCCGAATGTTATAAGAAATGCTCGCAATTTTTCCACAGAGAAGGCAATCCCAGAGATATTATCGAAGATGGATAATAGAATAACTGATATGACCCCATCTATACTGAGGAAAATAGCAGAAGAAAAGACAATAAAGGCAAAAGAGAAAAAAGCTACGGTAAAATCAGTGGAAGATTTCTTGGCAGCAAAAGAACCAAAGAAAGCAAGGGCAAACAAAGAAGAACTAGCCATTAGTAAAATGATGGATGAGTACGACAACATAAAGAATCAATCAAGAGGTGACATCCCATATCGTGCTGAAAAGGGTAATATACGTGGAATAAATCTTCGCACAGAAGAAAGAGTATCACCATTAGAAGCAAGGCGTATTATTGCTAATGAGCAATCAAAATACAGAACCATATATTCATCACGTAGAGAACCTACTATACCTACTAGAGAACCAGAAGCAAGAACTGTAACAGAAGTATCTCCCAGAGTTAGCGAAACTGTGAGAGAACCCATTAGGGATACTGTACGTGAACCTATACGTGAAACTCCAAGAGAACCAATACGAGAACCTACTAGAGAGACAGTCCGTGAACCTGTTAGAGAACCTATTCGTGAGCCTATAAGAGAACCTTTGCGTGTTCCAATAAGAGAGGTTATAAAAGGAAAAACAACAATAAGGAATAGGAAGGGCGAAATTATAGCAACAGCAACACAGAAAGAACTAGATTCTGCTCTTATGTGGAGACAGGGCAAAGTATATCGTGCTTGGCTTCCGCCTTACAATAAAGCATCAATGGTAGTAACACATGATCCAATCCCAGATGTTAAATATGAAACTGGGGTAGGTTCTGCATACCGTAGCTTAGTAGCTAAAGGATTAAAGATGCCAGATCATCTCAGATATGATATGGGGATTCAAGTTATTGATTTTGAGAAGTCCACAGACCCAATGAAGCCTAGAATGGAATTTACAGAGAACTATAATTCGCCAAATGCAAAGAAAAGGATACGTACTGGGGTAATAAAAAATACTAGAACTAAAAGTGATAGGAACTCATCACTAACAATATTTTAGGTAATAATATGGAAAGAATATATAGATATAGAATATATGCTAATAGGGAAACTATTGATAGAGCAAATTACTGGTTAGATTTATGTAGAAAACTTTATAATTGTGCATTACAACAACGAATTATGTTATATAAACAGAATAAAGTTCATGTATCTTTTTATCAACAAGCAAAAGAGTTGACCGAACTCAAACAAGAATTCCCAGAATATTATAATGTATGTGCACAATCATTACAGAAGGTGTTGAAAAGGCTTGATGAGGCATTCCAGTTATTTTTTAAGAGTGGCCATAGGTTTCCTAGATTTAAACCAGAATCAAGGTATAATTCATTTACTTTGAATCAAAAATGTTGGAAATTAATAAATAATCATTTGTATATTTCTAATCTAGGAATATTTAAAGTAAAAATGTCCCGTGTAATAAATGGTAAAATTAAAACGCTCACTATAAAGAGAGAATCAAATAAATGGTTTGTATATATTTTTTGTGATATTCAAAATAATAATAAAATATTATATACAAATAATAGTGTTGGTATTGATGTTGGCGTAAAAGAGTTATTGGTTGATTCATTTGGTAATAAAGTAAAAAATGGAAAGTTTTTAAATAGTAGTCATAGGTTATTAAGAATGAGACAACGTAGATTCGCAAGAAGAAAGTATGGTTCTAATCGTAGAGAAGAAGCTAAGATTCTTATAGCAAAAGCATACGAGAAAGTATTTAATCAAAGAACCGATTATCTGCATAAAATATCTACGTATTATGTTAGTAAATTTGACAATATTTATATAGAGAAATTGAGTATGAAGTGGATGCTAAAGAATAAAAGACTATCAAAATATATGCATGATTCATCTTGGGCAAGATTTTTTGATATGCTTTCTTACAAGGCTGAAAGTGCTGGTAAGAAGGTTATTAAGGTTGATCCAAAATATACAAGCATAAAATGTTCAAGATGTGGCGAAAAGGTCGATAAAAAATTAACAGATCGTATCCATGATTGTCCATTTTGCGGAGTAGTTATGGATCGAGATGAAAATGCAGCTAAGAATATACTTAGGGCTGGGCAAGCTCTACAAGCGTTAACGTGTGCGGGTACGCAGAGCGTAGCTTGTGAATCATTTAGTAGCGATATGAATGCCAAAGCATGGGTATCAGATTATATGGAAAGCCTAGACAACAGAGTCAAGGCGTGATACTATTTTAAATAGGAGATATTTATGGTGATACATATTGGTAGAAATAATAACAATAAGCGTAGACCAAAAAAAATAATGACCAAATGGGTGAAAAGTTATAAGGATATTCCGTATAAAGATATAGATTCTTCTGTTTTTGGGTTTTCTGACCAAAAGAAACGTATAATATATGCTATTAAAGGTAAGACTAGCGAAGCTGATGTGTTGCATGAAGAATACCATATAAAGAAGAACCATCCAGATAAACCTAGAGATTATAAAGATTTTGCAAGACAAGAAATCGATTCAACCTTTTATGCATATAAAAAAACTGGGCAACCTTATCACATAATAAAGCAATTAAGGGCAATACTTAATGATATATGTATAAATGAATATAATGCAAATGAAAATGAAGCAATTGGCTTTTTAAAATCATATTTATTTAGTTTAGATATTCCAGATACTTGGAAAGAAGATTATAAAAAAATTAAGAAAGAATATGATAAAGCATATAAATAGGAGATTAATATGTATAAGATAGAATATAGGAAAACTAAAAATAGAACATTACCAATAGCAGAGATTAGAGGTAGAAATAATAAAGACGGGTCTATTAAAATAACACGTATTGTATTGAACCCTATTTTAAAACAAAAAGAAAATGCAAAGATAAGAAAAGTTATTGTTTCTCATGAAGTAATCGAAGCAAAATTGCAGAGTAGGGGTGTTAGTGAAAGCAAAGCACATAAATACGCAATGAGTAAAGAACCAAAATGGTTTAAAAAGATAAATACACATAGGAAGCTAACAAAAGCTGTAGGATTATAGGAGATTAATACTGTGGATAAAAGAGAAAGAGATTATCTAAAAAGAGCAAAAGAATCTAATGAACGCAGAGAAAAAGAGTTAGCACATAACCGTAAAATGCAACATGAGAAAAGACTTGAACGATTAGAACGAGCAGAGTTAGCTAAACATAAAAAGAAAGTAAATATATAAAATAAAAAGTGAGGTACTAAAATGAGTAATCTATCTGGTAAAAAACTAAACTTGGAAACAAAAACAGGGGCAAGGCAGTATGCCAAGAATATGGTTGCTGATATTAATGTTAATGGTAAGGGTTATCAGAATAGAGTAATTAAAGAAATTGATAAATTAAAACCATTATCGGCAACAGATAAAAAACAACTAAAAATGAAAGTTATGCGTATTGTTCCTAATTCAGCTTTTTGTAAATCTAAAAAGAGGTAACTAATATGCCATATAAACGGATAGGACGTAAAGTTTATTCTAAAAGTATAGGAAGATGGCGTTTGAAACAAACAGCGAAAAACGTGAATAATGCAAAAGCTGCATTAAGGCTATTAAATAGTTTAGAAAATAAAAAATGGAGGTGAAGTTATGAAAGAAAAATTAGAAATTCACAGTAAATCAGGTAAACATGCCCATGTATATATAGAAGTACATGACGGACATCGATGTAAAAAAGACAAGGAGAAAGAGAATGGTAAGAATATCAAAAGCCCACGCAAAAAAACTAGGTGACAGGTTAGGCATTGACTGGAATAAAGTAGACCTTGAACAGTTTAGAATGGGTATCGAAGTGGAACACGAACATGCCCCTACCACAGGAAAGAGAATTACGAAATTTGCAGGAATTTCCAGAGATCATTTAACGGAACGTGGATACGCTAATAAAACCTATTATACTAAACTAAAGAAAGTAGAAACGCATGAAAAGCCAAAGAAAACTGTGAAAAAGATAGTAAGGAAGAAAAGATGAAACAAACACCACGCAGTAAGTACCTGTCCTTATTAAGTAAATGCAAACAGAAAGGGTATAAAGTAAAACTTGTAGGTAATTCTGTGCTAAAAGATTATGCAGGGATGAACGATGAAGCAGCTAAAAAGATAAAGTTTAAGATGAATGGGCGTAACTTAAAAGACAAAACTATTTTATTAGATAAGAAGATGTCTGTGAAGCGTAAATTCAAGGATTTAAAGCACGAAGTGGTGGAAATGAACCTCATGGAAAAGAAGAAAATGCCATATTGGAACGCACATCTTAGAGCGTTAAAAGCAGAAAAATCACAGAAAATGCCAGAATTATAATAAAAACAGTTGCAAATTAATAAAAAGGATGGTATAATATTGAATATATATATGGAAGGTATTATGCAAAGTCCAATAGTTAAACCCACACATCCTTGTTGGTCATGTGGTGGTAGTGAATATTATCAGCATTACGAACCATCTAATCAATGGATTTGTAAAATATGTCATCCACAGGTATTTGATGAAAAGAAATAGAGTAGCATTACTTATTATGTCATTAATACTCATCTCATCGGTGAGTATGTCTTGTTTCCCTCAAACAACGTGGGATTTAGTTCCATCAGAGGATGATACTTATGATGTTGGTTCAGCTACTTTGAGGTGGCAAGATGGGTATTATTCTGGGGATATTTATGTTGATGGTGATATAAACTCAAATAATGATGATTTAACTATAGTAACAGGTGTAGGGAATACAATGGTTTTGGATACTCCTGTATGGACTGATTTATCAATTTCTATGGCAAATACAAAAACACCAGCATCTAATGCACCGACATGGCGATATTTTCAAGGAACAGAAGTTCCAGCGTTTAGTGCAAGTCAAGTAAATGTTCTTTATTTCACAGCACAGTTGCCACATAGTTATAAAGAAGGATCAGATTTAGAGTTTCATATCCATATTTCATATCCAGATGCAAACGTAGGGGATTCTAGGTGGTATTTTAATTATTCATGGGCGAATGATGATGCAGTATTTGCAGTACCAACAATAGTATTAAAAACAGTAGCAAGCCCTACAACTACTAATTATCATCAAAGAGCTGATATAGCAACTACAATAAGTGGTGTAGGTAAAAAAATATCATCTGTTTTAGTGTGTTCAATACAGAGATTAGGTAATGTAGGTGAAGACACATATGCAAATGAGATATATTTATTATCAGGGGATTTTCATTACCAGATTGATACCATAGGCAGTAGAACGCAATTAGTAAAATAGGATAATTATATGAGTGAATTTTATGCGGTTTATTTATTCTTAGTGTCATGTGTAGTATTGCTGTGTATTGGTCTGTGGAAAAGATTTTGGGTATTCTTTATGTTTAGCGGTATATCGGCTATATTCGCAGGACTTTATTTTATCTATTTCACAGGAGTAACCAGCACGTTTATACAGTTCTTAGGTATATTTTGTATATTGGGTGGATTAGTTATATTCTTCTCGTTATTTGCTGTGATACCGAAGCATATTGAAGAAGAAGAAGCGGAAGAACAACCATACCGAGAAAGGTTACGTGAGAGAACACAGAAAAGAAGGGAGTTGTATGGCAGCACACATAAGAAACGGTGGGATGAAGAATAATGTTTGGTAAGAAGAAATGGTATTGGGTAAGTGCAACACAAGACGGCAGAACGGTGTTGTTAGCCCCAGCACAGCCAACAGAGTCAAAGGCTAGGGCGTACGCACAGGAAATGCTTGGTGGTAATTTTTATACTGTGGAAGAATATGATACAGCAGATCAAACAAAGGCAACGAGAGAACACAGAGCGAAGTTACTTAAACAGTCTGGTAATTTAGGTTTTGCTATTTCAAGAATGTCACATAAGGTTAAAAAGGAAAATACAGAGGAAGATCAAGACAATCAAGAACAAGAAATGAATCAAGACGAAGATTTTAAATATTATTAAAAAAGGATGGTAATGCATGGTAATTGCTGGATACCGAATTTTAGAACCTATTCTTAATGCTATTCAAAAGCAAGATACTACATTAGTAGTTCCAATAGTAGCAGCACAAATCAACTGGGCAATGACTGCACTTGTCATTGGCGGGGTGATTGTAGCTTTACTAGGATTGAATTATTGGTGGAACCAGAAGAAAAGACAAGATAACATAAATCTCACAGCAAATAAAGTATTATGTGAGTTCGGCATGAAAAGTGGTCATGCTATCTGGTTACTATGTGAGGAAGTAAGGGGCGAAATCGAAGTAGATGACACAGAAGGCAAAAAGAAGAAGTTTGATAGTTCCGTAAAAGCCCCTGTTGGTATTGGCAATATAGGAACATATTATACACTAGAAGATCATGGATACCTTGTTAATTATCCGTTTGGTAAGCCACCAGTACAACAGACACAAATAATGATGTATCATTTTAATGAGAATATATCATATCCTACATTTCCTAGACATCCTGAACAGTGGGATATGGACAAGTACGGAGTGGCGACAGCTCAATTACAAAGCAATTCAAAAGATCAATCTGATATGCAAGCGATTATGGCAGAGGTTAGCGGTGCGTTTAAACCTTTGGTTGCTTCTGCAAAGTTGATAGCGTTAATCCCGCAGATTAGAATGTTCATATTCATATTAATGGGGTTATGCGTTATAACTGCTGGGTTGATATTCTTAACGAAAGGTGATGTTGGGGTAATAAAGAATTTTATAATTGGTGTTCCTGTAGTAACACCGAAGTAGGTTAAAATGTTTGGGTTTGATAAAAAAAGAAACAACAATGGCAATCACAGAGATGATTTAGAAGCTCGTATCCGTAAGGAAAATGAAAAATACGAGAATAAATCTGTGGCTAAAGAAGAAAAGGTTGATGTGAAAGCTATTAAAGAACCTGTGTCTAATAATGGTCATCATGTGGAAGTAGAAGCAGAAATTGAACAAAAACCAATTAAGACTAGAAATAATGGAAACGGAAATGGCAAGAATAAAGTCATATTAGACGAAGAAGATGATGATGAACCTAGAGGTAAGCGGTACGAAGTCCCAGAAGAAGAAGATAAACCAGATATCCCAGGAAAAGGATTTTTATATCATGCAAAGAAAGAGAATCGTGGTGAAGCATCGAGATTAAATGAAAGAGAAATAGTTCTGTTATCAGTTGGAGATACGAAACAGTCTTTATTGAAGAAAGGGCGTTCCCCAGTATACGAAACATGGAGAGATGCAATGCTCATGTATAAGATAGCTCTTGATGGAAAAGGTAGAGAAGAAGCTATTGAATTAAAGACAATAGAATCTGAAAAGAACGCAAGCAATGCAGGGCAAGCGTTTGGTGGATTATAAATGGCTATTATTACATTGCCACCGTTAATTGAGATACCGATAGCAGGTTGTGCACCATTAATCATAACCGATGAAGATATGTCTACGGATAAGGCATGGTATCAATTAGCAGTAAAACATGATTATACGTTAAATGCGGACTCATTTATAG